>Ga0137407_10002406_pt1 | contig 12326 bp, 20 predicted proteins | sample CZOMad2_2_16fung_FD_108410 | JGI IMG/M metagenome (GOLD analysis project Ga0137407, IMG submission 108410) | Vadose zone soil fungal communities from Angelo Coast Range Reserve, California, USA - CZOMad2_2_16fungal (Illumina Assembly) | ecosystem: Environmental > Terrestrial > Soil > Vadose...
CATCAAGAGCGGTGTTTTTGGCGTTTAACAAGAGTATTGCCACGACGTTGCAGCAACGAATTCCACGAGGGTATTTAGCCTCCACGTTTCACGCTTTGGGTTTTCGTGCGTTGAGAGAGTCGGGCATTGTCGAGTCACGAGTCAAGGTTGACGGAACAAAGTGTCGCAAGATACTCTACAACATAATGGACTACAACGACGATGATTTCCGCAGCGTTCTACGACTTGTTGGGTTACTTAAGTCATCAGTTCATGACTTGGCGTATGAAGATATCAACCCCCGAGACTTGATTGAGTTTCATGGCTTGGACTTCATGAATCCAACTAAGTCCATTCAAGCCGCACTTCGCGTGCTTAAGACTTCAACGGAACAGTTAGATGTGATTGACTTTGACGACATGCTTTATCTCGCCGTGCATCTTAATGCTCGATTTGACCCTGTTGATTGGTTGTTTGTGGATGAAGCACAAGATACGAACCCGATTCAAGTGGAGATTATGTCTAGATTGCAAAAGCCTTGGGGACAGGTGATAGAAGAAGCAAAGGTGGCTTTTCCCGGACTCAAAACAACACAGAGTTCCACCCGCATCATTGCCGTGGGCGATCCACACCAAGCCATTTACGGCTTTCGTGGTGCAGACTCCAACGCCATGACCAACATTGCGAAACGATTTAACGCTGTCATTCTGCCTCTAAGTGTCAGTTACCGCTGTCCGAAAGCTGTGGTTAGAGAAGCACAGAAGTATTTGAGTCAAGCATTATGAATACCATTGAAGCACACGAAACCAACCCAGAAGGTTCGGTGGAACGTATTGGCCTTTACACCGCCGAGTTGTTCCACCCTGGTTCGGTTATCCTCTGTCGTAACACCGCTCCACTCGTCGCCTTCGCCTACTCTCTCCTCAAGCGTGACGTGCCTTGTCGCATACTAGGCCGTGACATTGGCGCACAACTTATCACTTTAGTAAAGAAACTCCGAGCCGCCAACCTCGAAGACCTAACAGAAAAGTTGGATGTTTGGCTCAGTCGTGAGGTTGAACGAGCAAACAAAGACGATCGGTCCCCCGACCGTCTCTACGATCAAGCCGATTGTATTCGTTTCTTTATTGATTCCCTGGACGAGGATTCCAGAACTGTCGACAGCCTACTGGCTAAAATTGAACTTATGTTCGTCGATGATACAAATGGAAATCTCTCGTTCAGGGTTACTTTATCCACAGTGCACAAAGCTAAAGGCTTGGAGTTTGCAACTGTTTTCATTCTCGACTTCGACAAATACATGCCGTCAAAGTGGGCAAAGCAGCCGTGGCAAAGAGTGCAAGAGATGAACTTAATCTACGTCGCAGTCACGCGAGCGATGGAGAGGTTGGTGTACATAAATTCAGATGCGTGGAAGGAGTAAGAACTGGAAATTCATCAACTAAACATGAAAGAAATAACCGCAGTTCAATGTATTTGCTGTGAGAAACTAATTCCCAAAGACCACGAATTTGCTGTTGTAAACACAATGGCAATCTTTCAACGTTACAAAAATGGAGCAGAGAAGATCAAATGCAACGTCCAAGACGAAGTTTTTTGTAATGCTGAATGTATCATGGAATATATTCAGCAACGAATGCAAGATTTCTGACATCCAGCGCGAAAAATTATCAGGATAATAATTTGCAATTCTCTCGTCCCATGCTATATTCCCACAGCATTAGATGGATTCTAACCTACAAATTCACATCAATCGGTGGAAGTCAACCCATTTCGGTTACGCAGAAGCTTTCGCGTCGTCTAATATTCCTCTACACCGCTTTCATCTTGATATGGTCCGTCATATCGAGGATTATGAAACAGCCACCAGCGACGCTGAGAGTGCGCCCAAACAAACAACAAGGGAGTTAAATGCAAACAGTTGAAATTGAATACCTTGATGGAAACATCACGGTGGAAGAAGAAGAGCCTTCAACGATTCCAGAACTAGTCGCCTTGATAGGTGAACAGGGAACGGTTAACGAAGGGACGAACAATCTACGATACCGTAACAAGTATCCACGAGTCTACAAGAAAGCCTCGAAAGACCTCGAAGCTGTGGTTCCACGTGACGTCAAGTCTGAGGAAACGAAGAAAGACGGCACGATTAAGAAGGTTCTTATTAGTGAAACCGACCATCTTCGTGCGTGTTTCAAGGCTGATCCAGAGAAGACCACAGTAACTATCACTCAATACGCTCAAAGCGAACCACTCTACGTCAAAGGTGAGCGTGCTGGTGGTGGTGGAAAGATCGGTCAAGCCGCGTTGGATGCTGCCAACTCGTTCTTTGCGGATGACACTGCAGAGGACAAGGCCAAGTTCATTGAAGGCACAGTCCCAGGACTGAAGATCGCTCGCGATATAGACGGTGCGGTGACGCCTGAGTCTCTCGCACGAGGGATTCAAGCGTTGAACAGGTATTTGCTGAAACAGACACAGCAACAGACTCTGGCAGTGTTGAAAGCTGCGTAGTCGTCAAAACAATTTGGAACAACGGACTCTATGATTCGACATAAAGACACGGAACGGAATCGAAACCGTTGTAACTATGTTCGTTGTTCCAAACCTTTTGATGGTAACATCAAACGCATGACTGTGGTGCGTGAGCCGTAATCCTAAGCGACTTATACTCGCAAGGACGTAGGCAAGAAACAGTCTGAAGTATGCTCAATGTATACCGCTGCAGAAGTGGTTCTCGATGCTACAACTGCTGCGTTACACAAAAACAAATCATTAGAATCGTGGGCTTTGAGGGTGACCGCCGGAGTTGAGAGCGTGACGACGTATGGAGATAAACCTTCCACTTATTTGTGAGCTTGTGAGACTAAACTCTCCGTGATCGTGCAACCTACGTAAGTGGTTGCTCACTTAATTTCATGATAGTCCTGCTATCAAACGAAAGGAACAAATGATTAAACGATTGACGTCAATCGCGATTATCGTAACCTTCATTGTGTTGACAGTTTGGTTTACACCAACTCCGACATTCTGGGGGCCGGTATCCTTCGGTCAGGTCGTGACAGATCACACAACGGTGTATCCATATCAGGCCAGTGCTGATCGGGTAACATTTGTTGAACAAGTGGGTTTGCCTAACAAGCAAGCCCTCATTGTTGCGGCTACCGTAGTTCGATAGTTATAACGATGAAATGGAGACCGAGCAACCTGCCCACAATGTGGTTGCTCACCTTAACACGAAAGGACAGTATGAGAAAAATAGTAGTTGGGTTTATGATTGGTGTAGCGTTGACTCTAGCCGCTGCACTACCAGCAAAAGCTAATTGGTTCACGCACCTCATTGGCCTTGATTGTCAATGTGCGGTATGCGGAGCGTGTGGAGGGAAATAAAAGTAACGTGACCGAGCGACCTACGTTAACGGCCGCTCACGAATTTATGAAGTTGAGAGATTTAACACCGGAACAAATTAAAGACACCCAATCGCGTTGCGATAAAGAGTTTGAGGAGTTTTGGAAGGTCGCGACATTTACCAGTGGGTTTGCAACAGCTAAAGACATTTGGCGTAGGGCATGGTCAAACGGGCTAAAAGCAGGTTTGGAGTATGCCAAGTAAATGGACTCATCCAATACACGCACGTGGAGTGAGATCACCCAAAATGGACTTCGGTCACGTGGGCAAGATTCTAACCAACAGACAAATAGACAAGTATGCAAGATCGGGGCGTTACGGTACCGAACGACAGGAAGCCGCGTTGACAAAACTCAAAACCAAAAAACAGAAACAATCGAGTCTTTTACGACAAGCGTTGAAACTTTTAGGACTTAAATGAAAAATGGTGGCTCAAACTACGTAGCCGAATTATGAGAAAACTAGAGCGCATCGACGCTGAGTCTCTTTCTTCCAACCCGCGGGCTAACTACAACTCTTGGTTAAAGTATGAACCCATCGTCCGTGCAGCGTTTAATCAACACCCAAAACCCTTTGTCTACGCTCCCGCTTCTATGTCCCCCGCTACAGTGGCATCCCGACTTAGAGATGCCATACGGGGTTTTATCGCATTTGGATATACCTACGACATTAGTCATATTGACATCGCCAGATGGTACGATGAAACCATTATCAAACACGATAAATCCTGTGTTTATATCGGACCACCCGCCGATGTTAAATCTGTTATTCGTGGAGAACAACGCTCCCCAGATTCTTCTTCTAACCTAATCTTCACCACACTATCGTTCGAGGAGGTTTCAGCTTTTACACTCCTTCTGTCAAACGCTAGAATTCTTGGACCAATTATAATCAAAAACCCACCCGATCTTACGTTGTTGCCTCAGCGTCCCAATGTGGAAATGCTAAAGCGTCCCGACGGAAGTTTGGCTTTACTATGATGACCACCTATGACCCTAAAAAATCCGTATTCCGACGTGGAGGCGAAGCACATGATCGTCGCGCGTATTGGCGCGGCAGACTTCTTCTTTCTCAAAAGACTGTTCCCCATGAAAACGGGAATAATCGACAAAACTCTATCAATCCTGTTTAAGAAATTTATAGATGAACTCCGAATCCTTGCAGCAAATGAACAACTCGAACCAGCTTGGTATATTGAATCATCAACCTACCTCTCCCTCGAACAATTCATTGAACGATTTCAACGATGCTCCTTTGGACTGGCTACTGGAACAACGTCCGGAAACGATGACTCCGGAGCAACTGACGGCATACATCAAGAGGTGCTCAGTTCTACGAAGCTCGGCACAAACAAGAAAGGCAACGCTAAAGGCCGAAGGCGGAATAACAAAAAAGAAAGCAAAGTCAACGGTTGAGCAGGCAATGGAGTTGCTAACACAATTGAGCCATCAAAAATGACACCAGAAGAACTAGAAAAAAAGGTTGAGTTTACTCAACGGGAACTACCTGATTTTGACCAGGTTGAAATTCTTGCACGGCTAACATATATCGCTACAGAACGGGTAGATAAGTTTCTACTTGCAGGTAACTTAGAAGACCCAAAAAAAGTAATGGAACGAATCAAGAAGGATTTGGTTCGACAAATCTTTCACGACGTTTACGTCCAGTATAGAGAAGATTTTTATCGTTACATGAGAGAACTTCGTTACGAACTTGATTTTATGCCCAATAGTAAAGCGGAACAAATCCTCAAACAAATATTTGCTCTGTTTAACTAACCACCATGCCAGTCGAATCCAAAGACCAACTCAAGGCTATGGCTGCCGCCGCACATGGAAAGTCCACTCTTGGTATTCCCAAGAAAGTGGGTCAAGACTTCCTTGCTGCCACGCCAAAAGGCTCGACTAAAAACCTTCCTAAGAAGGTGAAAAAAGGTCGAGACTACGCCTTCACAAAATAACCATGAAAATATTCCTCGTTTTAGTAGCCCTGTTTTTTAGTCTCTGCATAGGAGTCAGGCTGTTTGATCCGACCTTCTCCAAACAAGAAATTATAGAAATGGTAATTCTAATCCCTTTCGCCATAACATCTTGGATGTTCGTAATCTTTCACTAATATGCTAGACCCACTTTCAGTAGCCATTCCTATTGGTGAACCGACGAACAGGATCGTTGCACCACGTCGTCCAATGTTGGTTCCCACTGACAAAGTAGATGAATACACGTGGGAAATTGACTACTCTGCTATATCTCGGTTTATGGAATGCCCACGTGCGGGAGAGAATCGAATCATTCGTGCGAGAGAAGCCGCAAAGGAACAAGTCGCAACTAACTTCGGTCGTCTCTTTCACCAGCTAGAAGAAAAACGCCTTCGCTATGGTCTCAACGACGAGGTTAAGAAACAGCAGCAAGACAAAATCGACGAGCACTTCAACATCTTTCCTGTCCCGCCAGATGAATATCGCACCGGCTCAAGAATGTTGGACGTGATTACTAAGTATAATGAAATCCACGCCACTGACCAATACCCTGAAAAAGTCCTCGTTATTGACGGCCAACCTTTCGTAGAACGTCCATTCAAACTTGAACTTTGCACCATCGAAATCAACGCTCAAATACCCTATGACGCCTCACTCCTACTTCCCCAGCGTGAAGACGACTATCTTCATCAACCACTATATGTCAGCAAAATCCACGTCGTCTACGTTGGCAAGATTGACACTAGTCTCCTCGATGCAACAGGTCTCTGGGTTGTCGACTCTAAAACCTCGTCTCGTGGAGGTCGTGAGTTTGAGGAGGCGTTTCGACTCTCTCTACAAACTCGCGGTTACGTTTGGGCGATGAAGCGTATCGTCGAAGAGTCTCTCCGTGACAAAGTTATGGGTCTCATTATGAACGCCGTAATCATCCGCCCTCTCACCAAGACCGGCACGGGCACCACTTTCTCTCGTCACACCTACTTCTATTCCGACGACTCCATCCAAGAATGGGAGGACAACATGAAAGCAATCATCTCCGACTTCCTTGCACATATGCAACGCGGCTTTTTCCCTCAGCACGCACGTTCCTTTATGTCTCCCTGTGCCCATTGCGATTACAACGAGAACTGTCCTCTCCCTCGCAATCAACGAGCAACTGACCTAGCTTCGCCACTATATCGTGACGTAACTTGGAATCCAATGTATGAATGACGTTGAAACAAAAGGCCAAGACTTAATTCAAGAACTTGGTCGTGGATTAATTCATCTCTACCGTTCAGCTAATTCTGTCGTGGCACTTTGTGGTGTTCGAAAAGTGGGAGATAAACCAAAAAAATTAAACACTGGCATGACGCCCAAACATTGTCAAACTTGTGTAGTAATTTACGAGTCTGATCCTTATGATTAAATAACCTATGAAAATAACTCCACTAACATACTTTCTCCTCGTCCGCATGCACGACGTAGGCGAACAATCCAAACTCCACCTGCCCGAAGGTACAACCATAACTCCTTACGGTGAGGTAATCGCCGCCGGACCTGATTGCAAGTCTATAAAGGTCGGAGACAAAATCCTATTCCTACCCGAAAACTTCATCGGCGGCTTTGACAAAGGAGGAGACGAAAGATTCATCCTTCCCGAAAGTGCAGTCTTTGGAATTATCGACCCAGAGAGGGATCAAGACGACACACCAACGATTATGTAATGTTCGGAAAAGAGAACAAAACATGAAGCTATATCGAATTAGTTCTATTCATTGGGCAGGTAATATGAGTGAGAAACACGAGGAATTTGTCATTGCTGACCACATTCAACAAGTTATTGACTATTGTAAAACCGATCTTCGTGACGCTGGAATGGAGATTGAAAGTATAACAAAAGAAGTTCCAGTAACAAAAATACTATGCAAAACCTCAACGAATATAAAGACAACCTCGGAACAGCCGTCCTCCTCACCGGTGGTGCCGGAGCAGGAAAAACCGTCCTAGGTTGTCGACTGTTCCCAAAAACCTACGTCTTCGTTGCTGATCCAAACTTCAGCAGCGGTAAACGTTACCTAACTAAAATGAATGAAACATCCAATGTGGTTGGATTTGATACAGGCAATGTGGACGGGACAGGGAAACCAGTTCCAACTAACCAAAGATACGACCGAATGTTTAGACTACTTGATGAGGCAACTAAAAACGAAGGAGTTGACTGTATCTTTCTCGACTCGATTACATTTATCGAGGACTACATCAAAGCGAAAATATGTGGTGCGACTTCGGATGATAAAATACGGCTCCAGAATTTCGATCAGTGGGGTAATCTCATCCTCACGTGGAAGGGTCTTATCAACCAACTACGCCAGAGTGGTAAGAAACTTGTTGCCGCCGCACATGAAAGGAAGGAAAGGGACGAATCAGACGGAATTTGGAAGTATCAAATAGCGGTTGAAGGACAAATCCGCGACAAATTTCCACACCTTTTCTCCGATGTTTGGCGTTGTGAAGTGGCGGAGGCGAACAACAAATATACTTGGAAGGTAAGGTTGCTTGCCAACATCCGACAAGAACATCTTAAAAATAACTACAGCTTTGATGGTATTATGGATCAAGACGAGTTGGTTAAACAGGTGAGATTAAAGACATGAAATACTGTATAAAATACTGGTTCATCAGAAAATGGTATCGTTTCATCCATCGCTATAATTACCATCATACCACACTTTATGGTCCTTATGAAGATGGACTATACAAGATGAGGTGTAATTGGTGCGGATTGTATACCATGTATACCCAACACCCTAATAAACAAAAGGACTTTCCATTATGATCAAAGAGAATTTAAAAGTAGTTGAGACGTGGCTTTTAGCACGACAACTAGTGTGTTCCACGAATCTAGTCGCACAATTTCTTACTAATCCAAACGAAGATAAAATCAATGGTGCGAATGAGTTATTCAACTTATTTTTATATGAAGTAAGGACAGAAATGAAGAGTCCTATATGACCAAAGCATTCATTATCAACCTCAACACCGGCTCGGACACAGATTTCATCACACTAGCATCCGAAATCCAAGACGCTTTGGAGAAGGATGGTATGCTAGTAATATCCGTCCAGCCGTGGGCGAGTCCCACACAACAACCTACTATTACACCGCCTCCTCCAACAATTTTATGAACACGTGGCGTCAAAGCCTGACTAAAAGAAGCGGGACTCCAGTATCGAATATAGCTAGTCGGATACAATCGCAAAAGCTTAAGTTGTGCGGAAGCACCGTGTTCGCCTTTTGAGCCTACGCTCAATCCTTGTCGGCCAGGTAGACCGACCACAAAAACAAACAAACAAAGGAAACAACTAAATGCAAGACCCGTTACAAGTGAACGTCGCGTTGCAGGGTGTGGACACTAGTCTGCCTCTGTTGCCCGAAGCGGACTATAAAGTCCAAGTTGCTGAATCCACGATCGACCCAAACAAAGACAAGGAAGGGTTGAACTGGAACCTCAAGCTCGTAACTACTGAGCCTTGCACCGCGGTTGATGGTCGGGACGTAAAGATCAACTTCCCTGTGTTTGCGGTGTATGCACTGCAACCCGCAAAAGACAGTAAGGATGTTGAAGCGTTCCGTCGCAATCTCGGAGCTGCCGTTGATGCAATCTTCGGCTCGAACAAGGAGAACCGTCCTGAGTTCTCGCACGCGTTGGCTCAGGAAGCGGTTGGGAAGCTTGTGGTCGCTCAGGTAATACTGAACGAATATCCACAGGGTTCACAGCAGTTCAACAACAAGGTTCGCCGGCTAAAACCGGTTTCGTGAGGAAGCGTCCGCTGGCAGACCGGACGGTATGGAATAGTCTGCCGCTTATTTTATGATTACTGAATATAAAACCCTACACGTTGGTGATATAAGGAAATTTGGAGACCAAACAAGAACTCTCTGGCCACATCCATTTGAAAAAAACGTCATGGTGATAAGTGATTGGTCAGAAGTTATGCTTTTTAACTGGCCCATCCTTCCGGCCGACCTCTTCAACGCTGAGTTTCGCAGACCCTTAATATGATCAAACAACTCTGGCAAGACCCAAAACTATTTAACTATTTCATTATGTGCATCTACGGTTGCACCGCGATTCGATGGGCTGTGTTCAAATCATGGGCGGACATGTTCTATTGGCTCTCTGCTTGTGCAATAACCGCAACGGTAACGTGGGGATATAAAAGATGACCTCTATTCCAATCAATTTAGTCAACGTCGGCGACCGCGGCCGCAAGTTCTACGGTAATCTAGAAGGACTTTGCCAGTCCTTGTCTAGTCTAGGTAGTATTCATCCCATAGTGCTCGCCCATAACCTAGATGATTCCTACCAACTTGTGGCTGGCGGTCGTCGACTGGCCGCTGCAAAGTCCATGAAGATCACTGAGTTGCATCATGGCTCCATCCTGGAACCTGGAAAGATTGGTTTTCTGTTTAAGGATGAGATTCCAATAGACACTCAAAAAGAAGCTGAACTAGACGAGAATCTTTACCGCCTCGGCACGAAATGGCACGAGGACGTGCTTGTCATTGCAGATATTCACGAGATAAAAAAGTCACAAAACCTCAAGTGGGGTCAGCGTCAGACCTCCGCGCTTTTAGGGGAGGGTTATGGACTTACCAAAGTTACTCACGCTATACGTCTCGCAAAACTCATTCGAGCAGGAGACGAACAAATAATAAACTGTGCCACTATGTCGGATGCCATTAGCGTAATGGTGAAGCGCAAGGAAGACGAAGCTTTGGCTGAGCTTCACCGTCGGGTGATGCCTAGTGGTGCTGATATGAGCGGATTCCTGGACAGTCTTTCGATTCCTCTTGGTGGACCGAGGAAAGTAGTAGAACCAAAACCCGAAGAGGGACTAGCAGGTGCGCTTAAGACTTTACTGGAGGTCAAAGGTGAGGGTTCAACTCCCTCTAGTCCCGCTGAACCAGTTAACGTCCCACTGTCCAAAATGTTCATGTTGGGAGACTGCATAACCATCATGGAGAACATGCCTGATGCATGTGTTGATCACGTAGTGACGGATATTCCCTATGGTATCGACATGAATAATTTGGACACTATCAAAGCCATCAAGGACGTTGCAACAGAACACGACGTGTCTGCCAACGTAGAAATGATGGACCCGTTTTTAACACATGCTTACCGTCTCACCAAATCAGGCGGCTTTTGTGTATTCTTTTATGATCTTGACTGGCACGAATATCTCCAAGCCACCGCCGAGAAGATTGGTTGGAAAATTCAACGTTGGCCTAATATTGCTCACAAAACCTCAGCTTGTCAAAACAATGCAGCTCAATACAACTTTACTAAAAATTACGAATCAATCATGGTGCTTCGTAGAGACGAGAAGACCGTCCTGCGAAAACAACAGTCCAGTTCCGTTTGGACCGGAGACTTTGCCGCCGAGCGTGCGTTATACAATAATCCGTTTGCCAAACCCTTTCTCCTCTGGAAGTGGTTGTTCGATGCAATTTCATTTGCTGGACAATCCTTCCTCGATCCGTTCTGTGGAGAAATGTCTTCCTGTCGTGCCGGAGTAAACTGCGGACTTACGCCCTTCGGACTTGAAATAAACGAGAAACACTTTCTTCGTGGGTTGGAAAACATGAAGGCGGTCTACGCGCTGCTATACAAATCCAATGTCACTTTCTCATGACTCTCTATCCACCACTTCCTCTCATCTTCAACGACGACTCATTCCTCATTGAGGTTGAGGACTCGACTGAGAAATGTGTCCACATCCTTCGTATCACCCGTTTCGCTCATAACCAAAACACCACCGGAACTGATGAACACTTCTTCGACCTTGAACCAGAGGTCCGCCGCGCCATAATTAAACAAATCAATCGCCGTCACGTCGGTAGAACCATTCTTTTTTAAACTTAATTTTCTAAAACTCTGAAAAAACCCCGTCACCAATGTATGACCCCACCGAATCAATACCTCCGCCTAACCTTAGCCTCATTTCAACCAAAAAAATCCTCAACACCCAACCCTCCGTTGGAGTCCCCTATCGTCTTGCAATACTTGGGGAGGCACCAGGTGAAAAGGAAGAAGCGTTCGGAGAACCGTTTATTGGCGCGTCTGGAAAGTTTCTGGACTCGATTCTTGCGTCGTCTGGGATTCTTCGTCAGGGGTGTTTCGTTGGGAACATCTGTAAATACCGGCCGCCGGGAAACAAAATCGAGGAATTTGGTTATGACCACCCAAAAGTTCAGGAAGGTTGGGAGGAATTAAAAGATGAACTCAGAGGATTTAATCCTAACGCAATTCTTGCACTTGGGAACACTCCTTTACACTTTCTTTGTGATCGGACTGGGATTCTCTCTTGGCGTGGGAGTATCATATCGACTCCTTACGGGAAGGTGGTTCCATCGATCCACCCAGCCGCGGTATTACGAGAGTACAAACAGTGGGTCCTCCTCCGACACGACTGCATCCGCGCGCGTCAAGAAGCGGAAAGTCCCATTCTAACTCTTCCAGTCAGAAACTTAGAACTCAACCTCACCGCTGATGAAATTATTAGTCGTCTTGATAACTGGGATACGCGACGAGTCGCAAGTTTCGACATTGAAGGAGGAGTTAAAAGTTTTCCTTGCTGCTCGGTCGCCGGAGAGCCAAATCGCGGTTTCATCATTGCTTGGTCCAGGTTCACTGAAGAGGAACAGGGACGGGTGGCATGTTCTCTTTCACGATTCCTTTACCGTTATGATGTTAAAAAAGTCCTCCAGTTCGGACTCTACGACCGCTTCGTCCTTGCCTATGCCTACAACATGCTTATCAGAGGAGTCGTTGACGACACCATGCTTAAGCACTGGGAAATCTACCCCGAGTCTTCAATGGCTGAGAAGACTTCTACGGGAAAGAAAAAGAAAGGTCTTGGAAAAGGACTGGGGGTCATAGCCTCTATCTGGACTCGCGAACCATTCTATAAGTCA
>Ga0137407_10002407_pt1 | contig 12325 bp, 10 predicted proteins | sample CZOMad2_2_16fung_FD_108410 | JGI IMG/M metagenome (GOLD analysis project Ga0137407, IMG submission 108410) | Vadose zone soil fungal communities from Angelo Coast Range Reserve, California, USA - CZOMad2_2_16fungal (Illumina Assembly) | ecosystem: Environmental > Terrestrial > Soil > Vadose...
ACAAGCCTGGTGGATTCGCAGAAATCGTTCGAGGCATTGTTTCTGGTGGATACCGGAGCGACGGACTCGAAGGCCCCCTCTGATGAACTCGAAAAGCTCGGGGTTAAACAAGAAGGGAAAATGGCGTACGAGTTGGCTGACGGCACCGTCAGGGAGTATCCGTTTGGCCTGGTCCGAATTGAGTTCATGGGAGAAACGACTGCGGGCCGCGTGATCTTCGCTGCCCCTGGAACAGAGCCCCTCTTGGGTGTGACGGCGTTGGAATCCGTTGGCATTATCGTCGACCCAACTAACAAGACGCTCAAGCGCCTTCCAGCTATTCCGTTAAAGTAGTTCAAGGCTGGGTCGCCATTTAATTCGCGTTCATTCGCGTGATTCGCGGGCGGAGATTAGCAGGTGGCAGGAGCTAAAACGAGCCTGCACGGCGCGGTCTCCCCACGGCGAGCAAGCTGAGGTCGCGCCCTATCATTTATTTTTCCATTCCAGGTACGGCATGCATGGAATGTTCGTGTCCACCGTGACTGTGCAGCGAGGGACGGATGCGCAGAAAAAATTCAAAGGCGTAAGCGGTACCGTCTCCGTAATAGCGGTCGAGGTGGTCGGGTCGGTCGTTAAAGGTAAATTGCGCGCCGAGCCCGATGTCAATGCCGTTGCCATGCGATAAGTCGCGGACGTAACCGATCGTGTAACCGCTCACGGGAAAGATGCCTGACTCATCCGGTGGCTTGAGAACCAACTCGTGTCCGGATTTTTCCACGCGTTCCCAACGGACGTAAACGGTGTCGCGACCGCGCTGATAATCGGATTCAACCAGGAACGATTGCGTTTTGCCCTCGCTTGTGTCGTGGTTTTGGCCCCAGACGAATGTGTTCGACCAATTGCTATCGTGTCCGAGCGGGAGGTCGTAAATGACTGACGCGGTCGTCCGATGCCGTTTCAGGTCCGGCTCGAGGGCTTCGGGGCTCTTGATATAACCGTACGAAACTTGCAGCGCCAGATTTTGCGTCGGGTTCCAGGAAATACGTCCGCTGTACGAATCGAATTGGGGCTGATCAAAATCGTAGCGGTCTTCATCCGGCTCACGGCCGGTGAAGATGCTGCCTTCAATTTTTATCCCGCCGAAGCGGGACCAGACCAGACCCGCGGTTGCGACGCCGAAGGTGACGTGCGTCGAATCCTGCCAATGATGACCGAGCGGCGCGTCAGGATCATCCATGGCTGATGGGCGATGCATGAATGTAGGCGGACCGAGCGCCGGTTCACCCGGATAACCGAAATAGATGTAGGCGCTGAAATCGTGCTCGAACTTCTGCGAGAGACTCATCGACAGTTCGTCGAAGAGATCGTGCGGATGTTGTCGATCATGCAATGGCTGGCCGTTCCACGATTCGCCGCTTTGAAAGAGAAGCGGATAGCCGCGGCCCTGCTCAGTTAACGGATCGAGGCTCATCATCACGCGCCCACCGAACTGCGCGCTGTCGCCAAGCGGATGCGAATACATCGCCATGATCCAGTTCGGCGCATCTATTCGATCGTCGCCGCGTCGGGTGCTGACGTTCGTGTAACGCGGGAAAATTGCGCCGTGCAACATGAGCATGCTATCATCGAACATGAACATTTTGGCATACATCGGGCTCGAATCTGGCAGCCAGCTTGTGCCTGAACCCTCGCGGCTCATTGGATCCGCGAGATCGATGGATGAACGCATTTCCATGTGCATCTCATGGCCCTCACGTGAAGGCGCGTGCATCTCGTGGCCGCCGTCGTGATGATGCGACACGGCTATCTCGTTTCCATCGTGCATCATGTGGTCTGAGCTCGACGTTGAGCGTTGGACGCCTGCTCGCGATTCGTCGGAGTTGGGCGTTCGACGTTTCTTTTGTTTTAGCGGCACGAGTTTCATTCCGCACTTTGGACAATTGCCTGGATGATCCATGACAACTTCCGGATGCATCGTGCAGGTGTATTTCTGTGTTTTATCGTGCTCATGATCGTGATCCTGCTCGTGCTCGCGCCCCTGAGCGTACGCTTGCTCGACCTTGTGCGCACGATGCGGGTGCTGTGCGATCATTGGGTTGCTCGTTAACAGCGCAACTGCGGTCGCGATTGGGGCTGCAATGTGTTTTCGCATTTCGTCTGGTTGTAGGGCAGACGCCTCGCCTGCCAGCGAGGAAACACGGCAACCGCAGCGGTTGCCCTACAATCAGAACGCGATTGCGCTCGCTCTACGCGACGAAGGGCGGAGCGTGCGCGAGAAGGCTCCGCTGCAAGATCAGCTCAGCGAACGAAAATGCGCCGGGTGGACCGGTGCCGAGTAGCAGCGGCGCAACAGCTCGTGACGAATCCACAACGAACGCGCGCGCCTGAATGGGAAAATTTGCATCACAGAATTTCGCATCATTCCGTGCCCAATCTTTTGTTTTCGCAAAAACAACCGCACGCAGGACTTTGCAGCACTGCACCTGCGACGATTGTTCCTTTTGCTTTTCAGGCTTGGAATGAAACGGGCAGGCCGCTTGCCCCGACGCGTCTTTTGTTGCCATCGCCGCGAACGCGCAATGATTTGAGATCGCAATCCAGGAACAGATCGCAATCACCACGCCGATGCAGCGCATGCGCCCTTTCACACTGCGTTCAATCGTCGAACCACGGCCAATTCTCAAATCTTTTCCTGTGAATCGAGCATCGGCGCGACTGTCCCGGAAGTGACGCCTTCGGGGGGGACAATATCGGGAACATCAGTTGCCGACTGTACGGCAAACCGCGGCTGTTCGACTCGGGTTGCCATTACCGCAGCGGTGAACAGCAGCGCCGCGGCCAGGAAGTAGCCTGCGCCCGGAACGTTGATCCCGTGGCTCGGATCGATTGACCACTTAAAAGTCCAAGAAAACAGAAATGGCCCGATCACGAACGCAATTGAACGCAGGCTGCTGATAGCCCCCTGCAGTTCGCCTTGTTCGCGCTCGCTCACGTGATGGGTCATGATTCCTTGGGCGGCTGGGAAAGAAATATTCCACATCGAAATCACCGGGATCGACGCAATGTACACTGCGCCGGTGCGAGCGAGACCGGCGATTATCATTCCGAGTGCGCCAAAAAATTGGCCGGTATAAAGTGTCCGCTTTTCGCCAAGCCACTTCACAATTCGACCGGTGAGTCCTCCGGAAATTACCGCGGTGCAAACGCCGACCACGAACAGCGATTCGCCAATGCTACGCGGGCCCCAATGGAAAACGGTAATCGCGAATAGCGCCCAGATCGCAAACGTTTCGTGCGAGACGTACGCGAGAAACTGAATCGTCGCGAGTTTCCATAAATCCGGATGCGAACGGAGCAATACGAGCGAACCGACTGGATTCGCGCGGCGCCAGGTAAATGCCTTGCGATGCTCAGGATCAAGGGATTCAGGTACGAATAGGAAGCCGTAGAGCCAGTTGCCAAGACTCAGAGCCCCCGCCACCCAAAATGCCATCCGCGGATTGCTATTGCCGACAATCCCTCCGATGACAGGACCCAAAGTGAATCCAATCCCGAACGCAGCGCCGATAAGCCCGAAGGCGCCGGCCCGTTTTTCTTTCGGCGTGACGTCCGCGATATAGGCGAACGCTGTCGGGACGGTCGAACTAGTAATGCCCGAAATAAGCCGGCCAACAAACAACCAGCCGAGTGTCGGCGCTAACGCCATGACTACGTAGTCCAAGCCGAGGCCGAGAGTGGAAAGCAGCAGGACTGGGCGGCGCCCAAACCGGTCAGACAAAACGCCGATCACAGGCGAAAAGAAAAACTGCATGGCGGCAAAGACGGTGAGAAAAATTCCGTTCCAAATCGCGGTGCGCGCCATGTCATTGTTTACAAAACTGAGAATCAGATTCGGCAACACCGGCGCGATTAACCCGAGAGCGACCATGTCGAGCATGACCGTGACGAAGATGAATGGAATTGCAGCCTGGCGATTTTTCATTGCGCGCGAAGTATCAACGCAACGTTGTAGCGGCGTTTGTGTCAACCGCCGAACAAGGCACTCGCCGCGGCGAAGCCCTCTACAACTAATCTGTCGCTAGATTATGCTGCCGCTTTCTTATCGCTCTCCGAAAACGGAATTGCGCGCGAGTAATATCCATGGGCGCGGTTTGTTTGCCACGGCGGACATCGCGAAAGATGAAATCGTTGCGGTGAAAGGCGGGCACATCGTCGGCCGAACAGCTTTGCGCGGAGAGATTACGCCTCGACTGGGTCCGGTGGAAATTCAGATCAACGAAGATTTGTTCATCGCGCCCGTGACCGACGAAGAGCGCGAGCTGTCGATGTTATATTCAAATCACTCGTGTAACCCGAATCTCGGCATGCGCGGAGAGATCACGTTCGTCGCCATACGCCACGTCCGCGCAGGCGAAGAACTCACTCACGATTGGGCTACCACCGATGACGATGATTATTTCGTCGAATGCAAATGCCGCGGCCAATTGCCGGAAGATTCTCACCGGCAAAGATTGGCAACGCCCGGAATTGCAAAAGCGTTATGCCGGTTATTTCTCAGCTTATCTCGCGGTGAAAATTGCCGCGTGTTGCCCGTAACTCAGGCATCTTGCCTGACATGTCGAGCAGGCTTCCCAGTCTGCTAGTTTTCCCCGTACTGGCAAGATGCCCACTCGACCTAAAAGCCATGATGGCTGTGTTACGGTTCTTTCGCGCGCAAGGTCGCGATACAGGCTATGCTTGGAGGATGAAATTCCTTTACATCTTCTGTTGCGCCTGCGTCGCAGCGGTTCTCGCCCAGACGCCGACCGATGAGAGCGCTGCGGTGCTTCAAGCCGAGCATGAGGGATGCGTTGCGTATTTGCACGGTCACGCAGAGAAGATCGCAATTTTTTTAACTGACGACTACACGCTAACAAACTCAAAAGGTGAAATCAGCATGGCCGCGGACGATATCGAAGACGCCAGAAGTGGTAGAGTCCATTACGATGTTTTCGAAAATTACGATATGAAGGTGCGACTTTACGATGGCCACACTGCGATCGTGACGGGCAAGACGAAAATTAAGGGAAATGCCCAAGGTAAACCGATAGATATTATCGCTCAGTTTACCGATACGTTCGTGAAACAGAGCGGCCGCTGGCGTCTCGCCGCCGGTCACGTGTCGCGCTTGAAAGAGTAACGCGGTTCGCGAGCAGTTCTGATTTCTTCGGTGTGAAAAAGTTCTTATTACATTCGTTTGTCGCAGGGGCCGCTCTGACCGGAATGGCAGGTTGTGCCCAGGTAAAGAAACCACCGGCGCAGGTGAAGGCGGCGGCGGTCGGTTCGCGTTTCGATCAAGTCGGGCGGGTTAGGCTTTATGCCGGAGAGCCATGCATGTCACAAATCATGTTCGATTTTCACGGCCCCGGATCAACGATCTGGCTGGCAGCTCCCAGGACTGAAACGGAGATCCTGACCGACGCGGCGAGGAAAGAGCGGCGCGTTCATATTTTGGGAAAATGGCGACGTGGCGGACAATCAAACTGTAGCTACGTTGAAGTCACGAGTGCAGAGTTAACGAGATGAAATCAAACGAAATTGAGGCACGGCTGAACAAGTTCGGACCGGTCGCAGTACGCGCTCTGGCAGTGGGTGCGCAATCCATCGGCGCGATAGCCGCTGGCGCGATCGCTATTGGCGCGGTGACGCTTGGGCTGGTCGCAATTGGCCGACTAGCAATTCGGCACGCGAAAATCAAACGTCTCGAAATCGGCGAGCTACGAGTGACTCGCCTGCACGTGACGGAATCGTTCGATACGCCGAATCAATATCGGTAATGCTCTGACTTGAACGGTCCCTCGATTGGCACGCCGAGGTAATCAGCCTGTTTTGGCGAGAGCTTAGTTAATTTGACGCCGATTTTTTCCAGGTGCAGGCGCGCGACTTCTTCATCGAGTTTTTTCGGCAAGACATAAACGCCGACTTTGTAGTTTTCTCGGTTTTTCCAGAGATCGAGCTGCGCGAGCACTTGATTCGAAAACGAGTTGGACATGACGAAGCTCGGGTGACCGGTAGCGCAACCGAGGTTTACGAGGCGACCTTCGGCCAGCAGGAAAATTTCGTGCCCGTCGGGGAACGTGTACTTATCCACCTGCGGTTTGATGTTGGTTTTCTTCACGCCTTTGGCTGCGTTGAGCGCATCGACCTGAATCTCATTATCGAAGTGGCCGATATTGGCGACGATCGCCTGATCTTTCATCCGCTGCATGTGTTCGAGCGTGATGACGTCGATGTTGCCGCTGGCGCTGATGTAGATGTCGCCGCGACCCAGCGTCTCTTCGATCGTCGTGACCTCATAGCCTTCCATCGCGGCTTGCAGCGCGTTAATCGGATCGATCTCGGTAATGACAACGCGCGCACCCTGGCCGCGCAGTGATTGGGCACAACCCTTGCCCACGTCACCGTATCCGCACACCACAGCGACTTTGCCACCGAGCATCACATCCAGCGCACGGTTCAGTCCATCGACAAGGGAATGTCGACAGCCGTACAGGTTGTCGAACTTCGACTTCGTAACCGAGTCGTTCACGTTGATCGCGGGAACAAGCAGTCGCTTTTCCTGATGCATTTTGTAGAGTCGATGCACGCCGGTGGTTGTCTCCTCCGAAACGCCACGCCAATCCTTCACAATCTCGTGCCAGCGATATGGATTCTCTCGATGAATTTCGAGCAGCAAATCTTTGATAACCTGTTCTTCCTTGTTCGCCGATTTCGTTTTAGCCCAATCGCTATCTTCCTCTAGCTCGTAGCCTTTATGAATGAGCAACGTGGCGTCTCCGCCATCATCGACGACCAGTTGGGGACCTTTGCCTTGCGGGTACGAAATCGCCCGATAAGTGCACCACCAGTAATCTTCCAGTGATTCGCCTTTCCACGCGAACACCGAGATGCCTCTTTTCGCGATAGCTGCGGCGGCATGATCTTGCGTGGAGAAGATGTTGCAGCTTGCCCAGCGCACGCTGGCGCCCAGATCGATAAGTGTCTCAATCAGAACAGCGGTCTGCACAGTCATGTGCAATGATCCAGTGATGCGCACACCCGCGAGCGGTTTCTGCGGCGCGTACTTTTCCCGGATCGATATCAGACCCGGCATCTCCTTTTCCGCGATGGAAATTTCTCTTCGGCCGAAATCCGCCAATGAGATGTCGGCGACTTTGTAATCCTGTTTTGTCATCGAATTGGCGATTGTTGTGCTCATAAATGTGTTTAGGAGGTCTATCTCACAGCTTGCTTGAGCGCCTCCGCCTTGTTCGTTTTTTCCCAAGTTATGGCATCCAGATCATCGATGCGGCCGAAATGACCGTAGTTGGTTGTTTTGCGATAGATAGGACGAAGCAGATTGAGTTGCTTGATGATTTCTGCCGGCTTGAAGTTGAAAACTTCCCAGATTGCCCGCTCAAGTTTTTCTTCGTCGAGTTTGCCGGTGCAGAAAGTATCGACGCTGACGCTAACAGGCTCGGGATGACCGATGGCGTAGGCGAACTGAACTTCACATCGATCCGCCAAACCGGATGCTACGACATTCTTCGCTACCCACCGGCCCATGTAAGCCGCGCTACGATCCACCTTCGTGGGATCCTTTCCGGAAAACGCGCCGCCGCCGTGCCGTCCCATTCCACCATAGGTGTCGCAGATGATCTTGCGACCGGTTATGCCTGCATCGCCTTCAGGGCCGCCGATCACGAACCGGCCCGTTGGATTGACTAGATACGTTGTCTTCGCATCCAGCCATTCGTCGGGAATGACTTTCTTGATGAGAAGTTCGATCAACGTCTCGCGGACTTCTTTCTGCTTTACGTCTTCACTGTGTTGCGAAGAAACGACCACTGTTGTGGCTCGCACCGGCTTGTAGCCGTCGTATTCGATTGACACCTGAGTCTTCGCATCCGGGCGCAGCCATGGTATTTCGCCTGATTTTCGCAAGCGCGTCAGCTCTCGTCCGAGTTTGTGGGCGAACGAAATCGGCGCCGGCATCAGTTCCGGCGTTTCATTGCATGCAAAGCCAAACATCAACCCTTGATCGCCAGCGCCTTGCTCGGCAGTAGCTTTTCCGTCCGCTGCAACACTGTCGACGCCCTGTTTGATGTCGCGCGATTGCTCGCTCATCTCCCAAATCACCCGGCAGGTGTCTGCGTGAAAAATGCAATCGCCGTTTACGTATCCGATGTCGCGGATCGCAGCGCGGACGCGCTCCTCAAAATCAAACTTCGCGTTGCTGGTAATTTCGCCGGCCAGCACGACGAGATTTCCCTTGGCAAGTGTCTCGCAGGCCACGCGACTCAGCGGATCGTGCTCGAGACAGGCGTCGAGAATGTAATCGCTGATGGTGTCGCAAACTTTGTCAGGGTGACCTTCGGTGACGGACTCGGAAGAGAAAATGTAACGGCGAGACATGGTTTTTGCGGAGTAACTGGTTACAAGAGTTACAATGTTAAATCGGATACGCAGAACGGGCGATCATGACAGAACTTGTAACAATGTAACTCTTGTAACGATTTAACTATTGCGTCAGCGACATATTGACCAATCATGATGCGTCGATATATCGTTGGCCCGCATCATGGCGTCAACCATTAATTTGTTGCGATTGCTGGCAGACCCTACGCGATTGCGTCTCGTGCTTCTGCTCGAGCAGGAAGAGCTTTCCGTTGCGGAGTTGCAGCAAATTTTGGGTATGGGCCAATCGCGCATTTCCAGTCATCTTGCTCAGCTCAAACGCGCGGGTCTCGTGGCTGATCGACGCGTGGGAAAAAATGTCTATTACGGCGCGAACCACAACGGGCAAAGTGCACAGCGGGAACGCGTGGCGGAAATCACCCGGCTGCTTGCGCGAGAATTGCCTGAAACCTCGCGCGATCGCACGAGTCTCAAGCTTGTTCTCCACAAGCGTCAGGACAAAGCGAGAAAATACTTTGATGAACTCGCCGGGAAGTTTGGTCGAGGTTACGTGCCGGGTCGGTCATGGAAGGCGCTGGCGCATACGCTGATCACGTTGCTCCCGCCGCTGACTGTGGCAGACCTCGGGGCAGGTGAGGGAACACTGTCTCAGTTGCTGGCAAGAAAAGCGCGCAAGGTCATCGCCGTGGACAATTCGCCGAAAATGGTCGAATTCGGCTCAGCGCTGGCGAAGAAACATGGATTTAATAATCTCGAATACCGGCTCGGCGATATTCAAGACCCGCCGATTGCAAAAAACAGCATCAATCTTGCGATTTTGAGCCAGGCGTTGCATCACGCCATTCATCCTGAGCGCGCTATTGATGCGGCTCACCGGATTTTGAAGCGCGGCGGCCGCTTGGTCATTCTCGATCTGTTGAGTCACCGGTTCGAAAAGGCCCGCGAACTTTATGCAGACCACTGGCTTGGGTTTAGCGAAGTCAAGTTGCATCAGCTCCTGGAAAAAAGCGGTTTCCGAGAGATCGAGGTCAGCGTCGTTTCTCGCGAGAAACAAAACCCGCATTTCCAAACGGTGTTCGCTACGGGCGTGAAGTGAACGCCGAAGGCCCCTCTTTTGTCTAACTTATGCCTTTGCGGTATCATCCCGTGCAAACCCAATCTCTTTTTATGAGCGGTTTCTTCGAGGAGGTGAAACGGCGAAAGGTTTATCAGGTGGCGGTGGGTTATGTCATCGCGGCGGGCGCCATCATCCAGCTTGCTTCGGCCGCATTTCCGGCTTGGGAATTGCCAAACTGGGCGCTCCGCGTGGTGATCGTGCTGCTACTCACCGGGTTCCCCATCGCGCTCATTTTTGCGTGGGCTTTCGATATCACCGCTCAAGGCATTCGAGCCACACCTGACGCAGCTGCGCCCAAAACGCACCGTCGCCGTAACGTAATCATGCTGGTCGTGACCGGCGTGATTATCTCCGCTGCCGCAGGGTTCTTTCTGTTACCTCGCGTCGCTGCGCACAAGGTCGACAAGTCGATTGCCGTGCTGCCATTTCAAAATTTGAGTGACGAAAAGGAAAACGCCTACTTCGCAGACGGCATTCAGGATGACATCCTCACAAACCTATCAAAGGTCAGCGAGCTAAAGGTGATTTCGCGCACGTCGGTCATGCAGTATCGCGGCAAGGCCACGAACGTCCGCGAGATTGGTAAAGCCCTTGGCGTTTCCAATATTCTCGAAGGCAGTGTGCGTCGCTCTGGAAACAAGGTGCGAGTGAACGTGCAGTTAATTGATGCGACTACCGACGAGCATGTTTGGGCGAACGATTACGATCGCGATGTGACCGATGTTTTTGCGATCCAAAGTGATCTGGCGCAAAAGATCACCGAAGCGCTCCAGGCGAACCTCTCGCCTGCGGAAAGATCGCAAGTGACGCGCAAGCCTACGGAAAATGGCGAGGCCTATCTTGCTTTCGTCCAGGCGAATAATCTTGCAAGCTCGTTTGAGGATTTCGAGCGACTAAACCAGAGTGAGCAACTCTACGAGCGCGCGGTCGAATTGGACCCAAACTTTGCCCTCGCGATGGCGCGCTACTCCCAATTGGAAAGCTGGATTGTGCACGACAGAGAAAATACACCAGCACGGCGCGAAAAGGCGCGTTCACTCGCCGAGCGCGCTTTGCAATTACAGCCGGACCTGCCGGAAGCGCATTTGGCTCTGGGAAAGTGCTGGTACTATGGCGATCAAAACTACGACGCGGCACTACGAGAATTCGAAATTGCGCGTCGTGGACTGCCTAACGACTCGGGGGTCTATTTGGCGATCGGCGCGATCCAACGCCGCCAGGGGAAATGGGCGGAGTCCACTGCAAATCTGGAGAAGGCCGTGAGTTTGAACCCGAAAGACGCATGGCCACTGCAACAGCTCACTTACAATTATGGAATGGTGCGAAATTACGATGCAGCGAACAAGACTATCGACCGCGCACTCGCATTAGATCCGACCGCGATGGAGCCTTTGGGGGTCAAGTCGCAGCTGGCTGTCGCGGAGAAAGGTGATTTCAGTGTCGCAGAGAGGGCATTTGAAACTCTCAAATCGATTCGAATGACGAACGAGCAGAAGGTCAAAACCGCCGAAGCGCGTACAGACGTCCTTCTCTTGGAGAGAAGGTACAGCGAGGGATTGCGCGAGGCGGAAAGCCTGCCGGACGATCAGCTCGCAGGTTATCCCACGGGCCTGTGGAGCAAGTATTATTATATCGGCTTTGCACGCAGAGCGCTCCAAGATGAGCCCGGAGCGCGAGCGGCTTTCCTGAGGGCGAAGAGCGCCGCTGAAGAACAACTCAAAAATAGCCCCGACGACGCCAAGCTACGCATCCGGTTGGCAAAAGTGCTCGCGTTTCTTGGCGAAAAAGATCCCGCGCTGGCTGAAGCGCAACGTGCGAGCGAGTTGCAGCCCGAAAGCAAGGACGCCCTTGACGGGCCGGAAATTACGGAAGGTGTGGCCCAGGTCTACACCATTCTTGGCGACAACAATCGGGCGATCGAAATTCTGGATGGACTGTTGAATCGGCCGAGCTACGTCACTGTGCAGGGTCTAAGAGTAAATCCGATTTGGGATCCATTGCGAAACGATCCGCGCTTCCTGGCTTTGATCGACAGGCACGACGCGAAAGCTTAGCGTTGGCTTCCGTTTTCACTGCCGAAAACGGTCCTCATCGCGAACTACGTGAGAAACTTCGCAAAGCGAATGACCACCATGTGAAATGAACGGCGCCCTTCATTTTCGTGTCTATATTTTCGCCGTTGAACTATAATCCGAGCGAATCCAGATCTGTTGCTATGAGCAGCTTCTTCGAGGAAGTGAAGCGGCGCAAGGTTTACCGCGTGGCGGCAGCTTATATGATCGCTGCTGGAGGCGCTATACAACTGGCCTCCGCCGCATTTCCGGCGTGGGAATTACCAAACTGGGGGCTGCGTCTCGTTATCGTGCTGCTACTGATTGGCTTTCCGATCGCACTGATCTTTGCCTGGGCGTACGACATCACCGCGCAGGGCGTTCGCGCAACACCAACCCTCGCGGTGCCCGGATCCCATCGTCGCCGAAACATAGTCATGCTTGTAGCGACCGGCGTGGTCATTTCCGCCGCCGCCGGGTTCTTTCTCCTGCCGCGCGTCTCGGCCCACAAGTGCGACAAGTCGATCGCAGTGTTGCCGTTTGAAAATCTGAGCGATGAAAAAGAGAACGCGTATTTTGCGGACGGCATTCAGGACGACGTGCTCACCAATTTGTCGAAGATCGGCGACCTGAAAGTGATTTCACGTACGTCTGTCATGCCTTATCGAGGGAAGGCATCCAATGTTCGTGAAATCGGAAAGGCGCTGGGAGTTGGCGCCATTCTGGAAGGCAGCGTTCGCCG
>Ga0137407_10002408_pt1 | contig 12322 bp, 12 predicted proteins | sample CZOMad2_2_16fung_FD_108410 | JGI IMG/M metagenome (GOLD analysis project Ga0137407, IMG submission 108410) | Vadose zone soil fungal communities from Angelo Coast Range Reserve, California, USA - CZOMad2_2_16fungal (Illumina Assembly) | ecosystem: Environmental > Terrestrial > Soil > Vadose...
CATCATCCATGTCGGCCGGCCCGGCGAAGGCGTGGTGCTGAAGCCCGGCATGTTCTTCACCATCGAGCCGATGATCAATCTCGGCAAGCCGCATGTGAAGATCCTGTCCGACGGCTGGACCGCGGTGACGCGCGACCGCTCGCTGTCGGCGCAATTCGAACATTCAGTCGGCGTGACCGCTGACGGCGTCGAGATTTTTACGCTGTCGCAACGCCACGCCGAGAAGCCGCCGGTAGTGGCGTAATTCCGCAAGGCCATTTCCGCGATCTGCGTGGATGGCCGGGACGAAGCCCGGCCATGACGAAGCCTCGAAATCACTTTCGAGCTGGATGAGCGCCTGAAAAGCTCGATTGCCGGGCATCCCTCAAGCGACCGATCGCATATCCCGCGCTGCGCCGGCGCCGTGCACGGAACACCAAATCAATTTACTAGAAAACAGTTCCTCGTATCGCGGTGGATAAAGCATCCCGTTGCCGTCCGCCGCGAGATGACGATCCGCTTCGTCCCTGACTTGACAGCATCCCTGGAACAAATCTCAACTCAATCGACGAACTAACGATTACAGGAGGTTTCGATGCGTTCGGAATTTTCGAGCGGTGTCGCGCGACAGAAGATGCGCGTGTTCACGCGGCGTGGCGTTGCCATTCTTCTGGCCACGACCAGCATTGGAATGGTGTGCAGGAGCCCGGCGCGTGCGGAAGATGCCGCCACGCTTCAAAAGCTGGAAGCGCAAATGCAGCGACTGGAAGAGCGGCACCAAAACGAGATCAAGGCCCTGCGGGCGGAGATCCGGCAATTGCGTCGTCAAAAGCCGCCAACGTCGGTGGCGGCGACCCAGGCGCCGCCCACTGATCAGCCGCGCCCGCCGGTCCCGGCATTTCACCAGGTGCTGAGCCCGGCATTGCCTGCGAGGGTGCTCATGACTTACGACCGCGGCTATCACTTCGGCTTTTCCGACGCGACCGGCGACAATACCGTCGAACTGTTGGGCCGCCTCCAACTCGATACCGGGGGATACACCAACTACAATCCAGCGCCAATGACGCTGGACCGCAAAGGACTTTCGGATGGCATCGATCTGCGCCGGGCGCGCATCGGCGTCATCGGTACCTTCATGACCGACTGGCACTACGCCTTTGTCTACGACCTCGGCAACACAGCCGACAGCAACAATTCCAACAACGCGCTTGCCAGCGCGAACTCAAGCACCAGCCCGACGACGAGCAACAACTTCCTGTCGGGCATCGAGAACGCGTTCCTGACCTACAACGGCTTTTACAGCCACGGCCAGCAATTTCCTGTCGCGTTCGATTTCGGTATCATGGCCGTGCCGTGGACGCTCGAAGAAGCCACGAGCTCGAACGATCTGATGTTTCTCGAGCGCTCTTCCGCCCAGGTCATCGCGACGGCGTTCGGCGGCGGCGACTTTCGCTCCGCGCTCGACATACGTTCCAACAACGATCGCTATTGGCTCGGCGCGTTCCTGACCGGTCCCAATTCGGGCGCGTTGCATACCGCGGGTGCCTCGTGCAACACCGGCACGGTGGCGGTGACGGCGGGCACGCCTTGCGTCACCAGCGCGCAGATGACCGGGCTCGGCCCGCAATTGTCGTTCCTCGCACGCGGCGCCTATCAGCTGGTGGCCGAGGAGAACGCGACATTCCACCTCGGGTTCAATTACGCCAATCTGTTTGCCCCGCGCGCTGGCGCCAACATCGCCGCCATCCAGCTTGCCGACCGGCCGGAGCTGCGTGTCGATCCGAGCGCCTTCCTCAACACCGGCAATATTCCCGCCAGCGGAGGACAGGTCTACGGCGTCGAAGTCGCAGCCTCATACAACAACTTCTTCGCCCAGGGTGAGTATTATCACTATGTCGTCGATACCAGGGCCGCGGTACCGACGCTCCCCGGCAACCTGCAAGGCGGCGTGCCCGGTCCTGCACTCAATTTCGACGGCGGCTATGTCCAGGCAAGCTACAGCATTGGCGGCACCAGGCATTACGATCCGACCCGCGGCGCCTATACCGGCGTCATTCCCGAAAGGCCGATGGCACCGGGGACTTCCGGCTGGGGCGCGCTCGAACTCGCCGCCCGCTACACCCTCGTCAACCTCAACAGTCCCTTCCTGACGACTGCAACGCTCGGGCCCGCTTATTCCGCGCCGGGTGTTTTCACGGGCGGCACCACCAGTTATGGCGGCGGCAAGGAAACCACGTATGGCGTTGGCCTCAATTGGTATCCCAACAACAACATGAAGTTCATGCTCGATTACGAACACGTCGTGGTCGACAACCCGCAATTCTTCGGAGGTGCGAATTATCGCGGCGGCACGATCGACTGGATCGCGGCGCGGTCCCAGATCGTGTTCTGAGCGATCAGGTCGAAGTCGAACGCGGGTTGTTGCGCTAGGTTGGCTGTGGCTGGGATCCGCGGACCCCTAGCAGCACGTCTTGCCCCCATGCGCCGATCGCCATCGCGACGACGAAGCCAAAGATCTTGGGCGACAATCCCGCGAGGTTGGCGAGAGCAGGACCGGGGCAGAGTCCGACCAGTCCCCACCCGATGCCGAACAATGCGGCGCCGCCAATGAGCAACGGGTCGATCGTACGACGGGTGGGCCAGTCGAGTGCGACGCCCAAAATTGACGCGTCTCGACGCCTCAGAAGGGCAAACCCCGGCGCCGTCACCAGGAGAGCGCAGGCCATCACAATCGCAAGTGTGGGGTCCCAATTTCCGAACACGTCGAGAAAGCCCAAGACCTTGCTCGGCTGCGTCATGCCGGAAATTACCAGCCCCAGACCGAACACGAGGCCGGAGCCTAAAGCGGCAATGATCATTCCCATCACAGCGCTCCCAGCAAATGACGTGACACCGCCACGACGATCGCGGCGGAGACCATGAAGACTGCGGTCGCGACCAGTGATCGCGGGGATAAGCGCGCAATACCGCAAACACCATGTCCCGAGGTGCAGCCGGCGGCAAGCCGGGTGCCGAATCCGACAAACAGCCCGCCGGCAATGACAACGGTCCAGGCCGGCATATCCGCTACCGGCACGCCACGCCCGGTTGCCGCGATCAGGAGTGGCGCGGCAACCAAGCCAATGATGAAGGCAACGCGCCAGGCCCTGCCGGTGCGCTGCGGATCAAGTGCGTCCGCAAAGATGCCGCTGACGCCGGCGATGCGGCCGTTGAACAGCATAAGCAAGAGCGCGCCCGTTCCGATCAGCAGGCCGCCCAACGCCGCCGAAATTGGATCAAAGGATGTCATATCGCATTGTCCTCATATTGATCGATCCCCGGCCCACCGGCGTCTCCGCCGAGATCGGAGCGTCTATCCGATATTAAAGTGCATTTAGACGCCAGGACAATGTTTTCAGATCGAAAAGACCTGCGGGCGCGCGCAAGCCCGGCGCGCCAATCCACTGCTTCAGCAAGCCCGCCAACGACCATCCCCTGACAATTCCCGGTTGCAAAAACTGACCGACGCGGCATGGTTGGCGCCGATGTCTGGAAAAGACGGCAATACGCAGGATCAGCCGGCCGAGGCGCCGCATTATCACGGGCATCGGATGCGGCTGCGCGAGCGTTTTCAGAACGCGGGGCCGGATGCGCTGAGCGACTACGAGTTGCTGGAGATGGTGCTGTTCACAGCCCAGCCGAGGGCTGACATGAAGCCGCTGGCCAAATCGCTTCTCAGGACCTTCGGCTCATTCGCCGAGGTCATCCATGCGCCGGAAGCGCGGCTACGGGAGGTGAAGGGCATTGGCGAGCGGACCATCACCGAATTCAAGCTGATCGCAGCCGCAGCCCACCGCATCGCCAAGGGCCAGTTGCTGAAGCGTCCCTTGTTGTCATCGTGGAATAATGTGATCGACTATTGCCGGACCAGCATGGCGTTTGCTGACAAGGAGCAGTTTCGCATCCTGTTCCTCGACAAGCGCAACCAGTTGATATCCGACGAGGTTCAGCAGACCGGCACCGTGGACCACACGCCGGTCTATCCGCGCGAGGTGATCAAGCGGGCGCTGGAATTGTCGGCGACCGCGATCATCCTGGTGCACAACCACCCCTCCGGCGATCCCACGCCGTCAGGTGCGGATATCCAGATGACCAAGGCCATCATCGACATCGCCGCGCCGCTTGGGATATCGGTGCACGACCACATCATCGTCGGCAAGAACGGGCATGCGAGCTTGAAGGGGATGCGGCTGATTTAGGTTCGAGCAGTCCACCGCTTTTTCGCGACGTTTCGGAAGCGAAGCGGAACCGAAGAATAGATGGAAATTTCGCCTGCGTATGACGGGCGACGAATCCGCGGGAATGGCACAAAAGCATGATGAGAACTGGTCTTGCGGTGATCGCTTTTGTCTGGCTGACCGGCATGGTTGTCGGCAGTGCGCACTCCGAGCCGTTCACCTTTGCTGGCTTCCACCGCGATATGGACCTCGCCGCTCTGGTCGACCGGTATCCGCGAGCGTCACATGAACTCAGCCCCGGCGCCGACGTCCGCAAACTCACATCGCAGGACAATCCCAAAGAATGGATTCGGGATTTCTTTCGTACCCGGGGATCCGGCACTTACGTTGTGCGACCGACGCCCGAGGAGTCGCATGACCACGTCTATTACGTTCAGGCAGAAGTGCGGCAAGGAGCCACAGAGCGCCTGTGGCTGCTGCTCGAGAAACCGAGCGACATGGCCAGGCACCGGACGCCGGCAACAAGCAATGAAACTCGTTATCCAGTATGCAACAACGTGCTGAAACCGCTCACAGCGCAATACGGCAAACCGGATGCCCTCGCGCCGCGCTGGGAGGAAGCCCTCCAGTCGTTTGACTATGTCTGGACGCGCGTGCCTGACGCGATGAAACTTGAATGTGGCCGCTACCGGGGCCGGAGGTCCGTATTCGCGATCGGGGTGACATTCGAGAAAGCTGTTCGCTAATCTCATCTGCCAGCGATCGTCGGTCGTCTCACTTGATGGCGAATCGGCTGAACGGTTCGTCCAGTACGACTGCGTCGCGCAACACGCCCCGTTTGAAAAGCTTGTCCGAGTCGGTTATCCGGGCAATGTTGGTCCAGAGCAGATCCTTGTTGCCGCTGACAGTAAAGTACACGACGTGCACACCGCCAGCCGATCGCGTGTAGACGACAACCAACGGCGACGCGTCGATCAAGAAGACAGGGTGCTCCATCTGTTGAACCAACGATCTCTTATATTTGGCACGCTCGGCGTCGGTGACGGTGGCGAGCCACTTTTTGATCTGCTCGCCACCTTCGGGAGTTACGAGCTTTAGAAAATCATCCGCTCCCGCGCTGAAATCTGCGGACTTGACGCTCTCGATCCTCGATAGAACCCGCGCCGCAAGATCGCCAAGCGCTTCTGGCGCCTCGAAGGGTGCGCCGGCAAGCAACAACCGGCTGGGATGCCACGCCGCGTTCCCCGCATCCACGGGAGCGAGCGGTACGCGATGTGTGGCTCGCTTGATATCCTTGTCGTCACAGTATGGCGGCTCGCTGGCCCCCGGCGATCCGAGATTCGGGTTGAACCAGTCCGCCAAGATCTGAAGGCCTGGTTGCTTTGACCGTGCCGGCAGGAAACGAAACGATCCATCTTCCTTGCGCGCAAACACAAGGGGCGCGAAGAAAGATTGCGAGCCGGCCTCCAACTTCGGGAAGAAAACCAGCAGCCCATCGAACGCGTAGGCTCTAGGCACCGCAACCATTTTGAGCGCGTCGAACTGTTGGAAAAAGGCCACGGATTGGTCGTCGAAATCCTTGGTGCCTTCGCCCTGCGTTGGGTCGGCGAGCTTGGCCAGGGCGGCAGAATCCTTGCGCCTGATCGCGGCGATCACTGCCTTGAACGCTTGTTCGGCCGGGTTGGCGCTGACGGCGGCGTCTTCCCACCAGGCCGTTTGCGGCTCGACACGTTCGGTAACCTCAAGGCAGGCCGTGGTTCGTATGCCCGTCCCCTCCGCATTAAACGTCACCGGCACATACACCTGCCGTTCGGTCTGGGCCAGCGCCGTCCCGCCGCACCCCAGACAGAGCAAACCGACAATCGCCGCAAGCCCGCGCGTCGCTGCTGAGCCAAGCAAAAGTGTAGAGCATTTCCGATGGGGTGCTGTCATCACCGACGCTCCGTCGTGGACATGGCTATCGCACCATCCGATCTGTCACGACCGAGGTTAATTTTGCGTGACGCCAAACCTTCGGATCGCCACGCTGACGCGCGCAACCGGCAAGTCACACGTTGCAGCGCTACAATCCCTACGATTTGAGCGGCTCACGCCGGACCCGCGTCAAAGGTTCAGCCGCGGCAAAAGCATGATCACTTCGCGAGGGCAGGCTATGAAGATTGCCGCGCCGGCTGGCGTCGCAAAGCCTCTCACAAGCAGGCCCGGATTGGCAGGCGCCGATCGTCGGCTTCTGAAGGATGGACGTGAGGCCCGCCACTCAGGATGACTTCGCCGCCTTGGCCGCTTCGGCGGCCCGCCGCTGCAGCAGGTCATGCTCGCGCTTGTTGCCCGCAAGCTTAGCGGCCGCTTCGAATGCGGCACAGGCTTCATCGTAACGGCCGAGCTTGCAGAGCAGATCACCGCGGACGCTGCCGAGGAGATGATAGGTCTTGAGCGCGGGTTCGCCTACCAGGCTGTCCACGATCGCCAGCGCCGCTTCCGGTCCCTCGGCCATGCCGACGGCAACGGCGCGGTTGAGTTCAATGACCGGCGAACGAACCAGTCCTGCGAGCTCCGCATAAAGCGCGGATATGCGCAACCAGTCGGTCTCCTCGGCCGTCCGCGCCTGCGCATGGCAGGCAATGATCGCCGCCTGCAGCGCATAGAAGCCGCCGGCGCCGCCGAGGCCACGCGCGCGCGCCAACGCCTGCATGCCCCGCCGGATCTGCAACTGGTCCCAGAGCGCGCGGTTCTGGTCGAGCATCAGGATGGGCTCGCCGAGCGCATCCGTGCGCGCCGCCGTCCGTGAAGCGTTCAGTTCCATAAGTGCATGCAGTCCATGGGCCTCCGGCTCGCTGGGCGCGATCGAGGTCAGTACCCGGCCCATGCGAAGCGCTTCCTGGCAAAGCTGGGGACGCAGCCAGTGCTCGCCGCGCGCCGCGGTATAGCCTTCGTTAAAAATGAGGTAGACGACCTCGAGCACGGCCGCGAGCCGCTCCGACAACTCTTCGCCGCTCGGGATTTCATAAGCCAGTCCCGATTCCGACAAGGTCCGCTTCGCCCGGACGATGCGTTGGGCGATGGTCGCATCCGGAACCAGAAAGGCCCTCGCGATCTCCTCAGTGGTCAGGCCGCAGATCATCCGCAACGCCAGCGCCACGCGTCCTTCGCGCGACACCAGCGGGTGGCAGGCGGTGAAGATCAGCCGAAGCAGCTCATCACCGATGTCATCGTCAAGCGCTGCGTCCAGATCGGGCATGGCTTGCTGTTCCGCCTCGAGCTCGCGAGCGACCATCTCGTGCTTGCGCGCGAGCATTCGGGCGCGGCGCAGATGATCCAGCGCCCGGCGCTTGGCGGTTGCCATCAGCCACGCGCCCGGCTTCTCGGGAATGCCGGTCGCGGGCCAATGCTCAAGTGCGGCCACCAGCGCGTCCTGCGTCAACTCCTCGGCAAGCGGCACATCGCGCAGCATCCTCGAAAGGCCGGTGATAAGCCGGGGCTGCTCGATCCGCCACGCAGCGAGGATCGTGGGATGGATGTCGGCGGCCGTCATGGCTGCCCAGTCATCTGCGCCAGGCTCGTGTCAAGGGCCGGCAAACGCACGGAGTTCGCAGGTTCCTTGCCAGGTGGGCATGTGGTCCAAATGGAGCTGCATGAATTCTTTTGCCATCGCCACCGCCTCCTCCTTGTCGCGAAGCTCGAAGATCGCGTAGCCGCCGACGACTTCCTTGGCTTCCACAAACGGGCCATCGATCACGCTGAGCTTGCCTTCCCTGATGCGGACTTGCGCACCCGTCTGGACCGGCATCAGACCGCCATTGTCGAGCATGCGGCCGGCCTTGATCTCCCGGTCGGCGAGCTTGTGCATGGCTTCCAGAAGCAGAGGCGTTGGACCCACATCTGATCGGGGGGACGTAACAATATACATAAAGCGCATTTGGGAACTCCTCCTGGGCGAGCCACAGGCACCTTGCCGCTGAAGGGGCTCGCTATTCAAGTCGACGAACCAGCCCGCGCCGGATCGACATAGACTTGCGAGAAAATCATGACGGGTCAGCGCCATCGTAATTTCATGGAAAGCGGGGACTTTGGGTTATTTCGGGTGCGCCACTCGCGCTCTGGCATATCGCGTTTGCTGTCTTTATCGATCTGGCCTGGCGCTGAGCGATCTCCAGGACGAGGCAGCCATCCGGGAATTATTGCCGCAGCATGATCAGCGGATCGGCGCTGTCGGGCACCCGCCGCCACTGTGCGTTGTCGTCGGCCTGAAAGCGCCAGGCCTCGCCACTCGCCGACATCAGCAGCAGCTCGCCGCGCTCCAGCCGCCAGGCGGTCGGCGCAAACGCTACGACCGCGGGATCGCAGCGTGGCTTGAGGTAAACCTGGAAATTGTCAGCCGTCGCCTCGGTATTGGTCAGGGTCAGGCCGCAGATCGCCTGACCATTGCCGCGCACCATCGCCCAGTCGCCGATCATCTGGTCCATCGATTTGGCGAGCGAGCGGGCGGCGGCGAGGTTCTGCAGGATATAGATGCCTTCGCCCTGCCGAAGGCCCTCGAAAATCCCGCTCTCGACTTCGGTGAAGTCGATCACCGGCTGGCCGGCGGCATCCTGCAGCCGGACGATATCCAGCCCCTTGACGTTCCAGGCGGTGATATCCTTGGTGAAGGGCAACGCCTTGGCGCAAGTAGGCTCGAGCTCAAGCCGGAGGCCTTGCGGGCTCGCATCGCCTTTCAGCGTGACGACGCAGGTCTTGCTGCGCTCGGTGGTCGAGAGCTCCCATTGACCGACCATGTCCTTCTTCAAGGTCGCGGCATCCTGCGAGACAGCCTGCGGGGCGCAGACCAGCGGGCCCAACAGCGCCGCCACCGCGATGCCGGGGCGGGCTCGCATCAGCGGCCCTTCGCAGGGGTTTCCGCAATCGGCGTCAACGGCGGCTTGCCGGCGAACCAGGTCTTCAGATTGTCGACCACCAGCTGATCCATGGCATTGCGGGTCACCACCGATGCGGAGCCGATATGCGGCAGCAGCACGACGTTCTGCATCGCGCGCAATTCGTCCGGCACGGTCGGTTCGTTGGCGAACACGTCGAGACCGGCGGCCAGGATGGTTCCTGACTTCAATGCGGCGATCATCGCTTCTTCATCGACGACGGAGCCGCGCGCCACGTTGACGATGACGCCGCGTGGGCCAAGCGCCTTCAAGACATCGGCGTTGATCATCTTTGCCGTCGCCGGACCGCCGGGAACGATCACCACCAGCGTATCGACCGCCTTCGCCATCTCGATCAGATCGGGATAGTGCTTGTAGCTCACATCCTTGGCCGGATTGCGCGAGTGATAGACCACCGGAACGCGGGACGCATCCAACCTGCGTCCGATCGCTTGCCCGATCCGGCCCATGCCGACGATCCCGACCTTGCGATCCCTCAGTGAGCCGACGCTCAAGGGAAACTGCTGGGTCAACCAAAGGCCGGAGCGCAGATAGCGGTCTGCCTTGACGAATTCGCGCAAGGTCGAGATCAACAGCCCCATCGCGACGTCCGCGACCTCTTCGGTCAGGACATCCGGCGTGTTGGTCACGATAATGTTATGCTCGCGCGCGTAATTGGCGTCGACGTGGTCGTACCCGACGCCGAAGGAAGCGACGATTTCGAGCTTCGGCAGCAGCGCCATCATTTTGCCGTCGCATCGGACCGTGCTGTAGGTGACCGCGGCGCCGCGGATTTTCGCGGCTACGGCCGGATTCAACCGGTCAAGGTCGGCTCTGGTCTCAAACGGATGGAGCACAAACTGGTCGGAAAAGCCGTTGTCGACGATCGGCTTGTTCGGCCCGTAGACCAGCAAATCGATCTTTTCCGATGAAATATTTCCGCCCACCATCAGTTTTCCTTTCCAAGCGCGCTCTCGTGCCAGCGCCGCAGCACCAGGTGTGAAGTTAGCGCGAGCAGCCCATAAATGACAATTCCGGCGGCCGAGAGCAACAGCAGTGCTGCGAACATTCGGGGAATGTTGAGACGATAGCCGGATTCGGCAATTCGATAGGCCAGCCCCGACCCCGCGCCGGCGGATCCCGCCGCGATCTCGGCCACCACCGCGCCGATCAAGGACAGGCCGCCCGCGATCCGCAATCCGCCGAGAATGAACGGCAACGCGGCCGGCAATTTGAGATACCGCAGCGTCTGCAGCCGCGAAGCGCCGTAAAGCTGGAATAGGCCGGCCAGGTTACGATCCACCGAGTTCAGACCGAGCGTGGTATTGGAGAGTACGGGAAAGAAGCCGACGATCCAGGCGCAGACGACGACGGCGGTTTGCTGCGGCAGGTAGATCAGAAGCAGCGGCGCGATCGCAATCACCGGGGTGACCTGCAGGATCACGGCATAGGGGAACAGCGAATATTCCAGCCATTTCGATTGATTGAACACCAGCGCCAGCGCGACACCGCCGATCGCAGCCGCGGCGAAGCCTTCGAGCGTCGTCAGGAGCGTGGTCAGGAGCGATTGCGACAGCACCGGCCAGTCCGCAACCAGCGTCACGAACACCGCCGACGGTGCGGGCAGCACATAGGGCGGAATATTGTTGAGCCGCACCACGAGTTCCCACGCCGCGATACCCGCCGCTAGCACCGCGACGGGCAGCAATATCCGGACGAGACGCAAGGTGTGGCTATCGGACCTTGCCTGACCGGCAGCGACGAGCGGGGTTTGCAGCGAGTTCATGGGCCGGGCTGCCCGGAATAGGACGGCGCCAGCGCCTTCGAAACCTCGCGGCAATAGGCGGCATAATCGACCGAGGTGCGGAAATCGTCTGTCCGCGGCTCCGCGGTTTGGATGGCGATCTCGGCACTGAGGCGTCCCGGCCGCGATGTCATCACGATCACCCGCTGCGACAGATACACCGACTCGAACACCGAATGCGTGACGAAGATGACGGTCTTGCGCAGATCGCGCCACAGCGCCAGCAGATCATTGTTCAGCCGGAAGCGGGTGATCTCATCAAGGGCGGCGAAGGGTTCATCCATCAAGAGGATGTCCGGGTCGGTCACCAAGGCGCGGGCCAACGAGGCTCGCATCTTCATGCCACCCGATAATTCGCGGGGGTAGGCGTCGGCAAACTCGGCGAGCCCCATTTGCGCCAATGCCGCATCGATACGGGCGTCGGCTTCCGCCGGCCGTAGATGCGCCAGTTTCAGCGGCAGCCGGACATTCTCCCGCACGCTGGCCCACGGCATCAGGGTCGGCTCCTGAAACACGAAGCCGACGGAATGTCCCCCACTCACCTCGATGGCCGGCCGGGAAACCCGCACCGTGCCGGATGTCGGCGCGTTCAATCCGGCGATCAGGCGTAGCGCGGTCGACTTGCCGCAGCCGGACGGTCCGACCAGGGAAACGAACTCGCCCTTGCGCACCTCAAGATCCATCGGCCCCAGCGCGACCACGCCGCTGTCGTAGACCTTGGTGACGCCGCGCAGGCTGACCGCAAGGTCCGAAGCATCGTACCTCGTCTCATCCAAGGCTGCGGGCCCGGTCATCTAGTGCTCCGTTCCGAAGTTCGCAAATATTCGCGGCAACCTCTGATGCGAACTTCGGAATCAAAGGAGCACTAGCAAGTTAATGTCTCGAGTGCGGTTTTTGAATTTGAAGTTCCTAAGATGAGTTTGCGGCAACACTGATAGGAACTTCAAATTCACTGCACTAGTGGAGTGGATTTGACATTCGCTCCCCACCCAGTCGGAGCTCGTGTAGCGAATGTCAAATCCAAAACTCCACTACAAGCATATATTTGCTAGTGGTCCTTTGATTCTAACATTCGCAAATATGCCTGCCGAAACGGGATGCGAATGTTAGAATCGGACCACTAGTGCGCGCCCTAGTTCTTTGGCCGCAGGTCTAGGCCCACGCCTTTGTTGATGAAGCGAAGCGTGTAGGCCTTGCGGTAGTCGATGTCGGAGCGGACGACGTGGGCGCGTACCATCTTGTCAAAGAAACTTGCCATCCGCGCGTCGGTCATGGCGCCGATGCCGTCGCGGAGCGCGTCGCCGGAATCGATAATTCCATATTCCTTCATCCTGGCGATGGAAAAGGCGATCAACGCGTCGGTCATCTCCGGATTGAGTTTCTTGATCATCGCATTGGCAGCTGTGTTGTCG
>Ga0137407_10002410_pt1 | contig 12318 bp, 9 predicted proteins | sample CZOMad2_2_16fung_FD_108410 | JGI IMG/M metagenome (GOLD analysis project Ga0137407, IMG submission 108410) | Vadose zone soil fungal communities from Angelo Coast Range Reserve, California, USA - CZOMad2_2_16fungal (Illumina Assembly) | ecosystem: Environmental > Terrestrial > Soil > Vadose zone...
CGCGAGGGGCGGGAATCCAGCGCGGGCCAGCGAGCGAAGACGGAGGTGGAGAGGCCGCCGCGGGGGGTGAATTCGCCGCGGACAACGCACCATTCGGGGCGGACGGCGGCGACGATGTCGTGGAGGATTTTATTGACGGCGTTTTCGTAGAAGATGCCGAGGCCGCGATAGGCGAGGAGATACATTTTGAGGGCTTTGAGCTCGATGCAATCTTTCTTGGGCATGTATTGGATGGTGATGGTGCCGAAGTCGGGGAGGCCGGTCTTGGGGCAGACGGAGGAGTATTCGGGGAAGCGCGTGGTGATGACGTAGCCGGGGAATTGATTGGGCCAGGTTTCGAGCGCGGGCAATTTGGTCTGGATGCCGGCGCGGGCGTGCTCTGCGGTGTAGTCGGGCATGTGCGGTCCTCGGGAGTATTGTATCGTGCCCGGAGAGAGAGTGCCTCTTGCGGCGGGTTGCGTTTCTCGCCTATGCTTGCCCGGGAGAACGCCGATCGGAAAAGCCCCATTAGCCTGCCCTTATTGTCACGGGTCGAAGACGCGGCGGTCGAAGCGCCGGAGGGCGGTGGATTATTTATTTGGAGTTGCTGGCGTCTTGCCGTGGCGCTGCGGAGCGTGTGAAGCGAGGTTTTACGCGCGCGCCGTGCCGGTGCGCCATCACTTTTATGCGCATTGCGGGATTTGCGGGAATTTGGAATTGCAACGAATCGCTGCGGAGCACGTGCCGGGGATGATGAGGATGTTTTGGCGAGTGCTGCGGATTCCGGCGCTGCGATGTGAACCGTGCCGGCATAAGTTTTTTTCCGTGAAGCCGCTGATGAGAGAAGAACGAAGAGCGGAAGCTGCGCCGGTCAAGTGAGACTCCGGTACCAACACCGTACTAACCTAACTAGGTCCCAGATTTCCTGAGTACTGAACCGCGTTTTCCACAGGACTACTACCCCCGTACCGTTTCCAGCCTGTTCCCCTTTCTCATTTCCCTCTAATGTCGTGGGCCCGGAGGGATGCATGGAATCAAGTGTTCGCGTGGTGGTCGCCAATCGTCCCCGGCTGTTGCGCGAGCTGGTGCTGGCCACACTTTCCGGGCAGGCGGGAATTGAAGTGGTGGGAGAAGCGGAAAACGAGCAGGACGTGCCTTTGCTGGTGGCGGCGACGAAGCCGGATTTTTTGCTGATCGCGCTGGAAGAATCGCGACGGCGTCCGCCGTTGTGCGATTTGCTTTTGCGAAAGTTTCCGCGCCTGAAAAAGAAGTGGATGTCTCCGCCGTCTATTACAGTTCCAGTTGTGTCTGCTCCGCCAACACCGTGCAAGGACTTCATGAACCTGAAAGAAGCCGCCGTGTATTTTGGCGTTTCTGTCTGGTCGGTTCGTGGATTGATTGCAAAAGGCTTCATCACAGCAAAACGAATTGGGAAGTATGATGTTGTGCGCCGAGCGGACCTTGCTGCTTATTGGGAGAAAGCTGCGGCGTGATGGTAGCCCGGACGGGAATCGAACCCGTAGTCTCCGCCTTGAGAGGGCGGCGTGTTAAACCGATTACACTACCGGGCCACGCTGAGAATTGTATCACTTACCAGCAAGAACTCCGAACGCATCTTGCACTGCTGACTTGTCGAGGATGGCATAGCGGCGGAACATGCTGTCAGTTTTATGCCCTGAGATCGCCATCGCGACCGCTTGCGGAATTCCCGATTTAATCATGTTGCGGCATGCCGTACGACGGAAATCATGCGGTCGCAATCCGCGATAGACCTGAGTTTCAGGATTGTAAATCCCCAGGGCCAATTTCGCGCAAGCTTGACGCCACTGGCTTCGAAAGTCGGTCGTATTGAAGATAGGCTCGTGCGGCTGGCGAGCAGATTTTTTCAGGTCGGTAACGAAGTCGAACATCGGCGTGCCGTCGCGATACACGAGTGGAAGAGTGAAGTCTTCGCCGTTCTTGGTGAGTTCACCAGGGACGTGCAGTTCCATGACCTTTGAATCAACCATGTCCCAGGTTAATTGTGAGGCCTGGCCGGAGCGCATCCCTGTTGCGTACAGAAAGCGCACGAACGGGTGGAGGTATCCAGGGAGGATTTTGAGCAGCTTGTCCATGTCCTCTTTGTCGAGGTAGCCCCGGCGCTTGTTATCGACGTTGTTCGCGATGGGAAACGAAGGAACATCTGTCTTCTGAATCGTGCCGCGCTTTACCAGGAAGTTGAACATGGCGCGGAGAACAGTAAGGCGGCGATTGGTTGTGGCCTTCACGCCGTTGTCAACCCATGTCGTTGCCTCTTCTTCGATCTTTTCCTTTTGGCCCGGCGACAGTTTCTTCCGCCCGTTGCTGGTCGCTTTCTGAATGCGTAGAGCTATTTCCTTTGCCAGAGTTTCATTCCGGTATTCGACAACCTGCGGCAGGCTCTCCCGCCAGGCGCGAAATTCATCAAGCTTCTTGACTGTAATGGCGCTGACCCGGATGTTCTTGAAGAACATATTCAGATCGCGCAGGATGCTCTCCTGGACCTGCTTCCCGCCCTTTTGAGTGTACTCGTCACGCATTGCCTCGTACCGCAGCCGGGCTTCCTCCACTACACCAGCCTTGGCTTGGGCCTTCCAGTCTTCTAACATTTCGACGGCCTTATCCAGATTGTTCGTGCCTGTCTTGCGCTGTTGGCGCTGGCCGTCAATGGTCAGAATCATGAAATAATTCCGGCCTACCTTCCTTACGAAGCCCTCGCTAATCTCGTGTTGCAGCATCAGGTTTCCTCGATTTCCGCCTGTTTCCGCCCTGGGTGCAATTACAGTGCAAGTATGGCAGAAAACTGCTTTTTGTCAAGTATTTTTATATGTTTTTCCGCCCTATCAAGGCTAAAATCCGGGTTCGAATCCCGGTATCGCTACCAAGTCTGACAAATTGGAGATTTTCTTCGGACTTGCCCGTCTCGTCTGGGTTCTCTTTCAATTTTCATTCCTTTATTGGGACTTCAGTGGCGCTCTTCTTCTCGCGCACTTCGTTGGAGCGCTGTGAATTCTGCCGCTGCAAGGACTTCAGCCTCTTTTCCTCCTCCTTGCGTTCCTTTTTGAGGTCGCGGGGTTCGAGACCTGTTTGTTTCTTGATTTCCACGAGAAGCGCCCGCCCTTCCGAGCGCCCCAAGTAAAAATCGGCGTCGTGCCGTCCCTGTGCATCCGTCCAACTCAACCGGACAATTTCTTTATGCGAGGGGAAGAGCGACGCAATCGTGCTGAGAAGAGCCAGTCCTAAACTTGCCTCAAGGTCCTCCCGGTGTGCCCTGCTGCCGAAGCGGTGGTGCTCGCTGGACCGCTGCGTTGCCGCATTCATCAGCCACCGGGAAACCGCGTAATCCTTATGGTCGTCCCGGCTGATTTCCGTCACTGTCTTCAATGGGATTTCGAGGAGGGGACATCGGAAGACCGGCAGACAAACGTGTCGCCCTCGATCCTGGCTGTGAGCTTTGTTCCGATCTTTCCCGGTAGAACTTCCGATACAGCGCTCAGCTTCCAGCTGTGTTCTTTCCTCTGAACCTTGCGCTTGGATTCCTCCTGAGCTTCCGCGGCGGCACCCAACCATGACGACGCGGCCATCACCGCCACGCCAACACTCGCGTGTACCCGGATCCCTGAGGCCCAGTTTCTTATCCTCATGACTTCCTCCGTCTTGCCCTGGGATTCCGCAACCGGAGACTCCGTCGGAAAGAAGCAATTTTATTGCCGCTTTCTGGTAATCCAAGTTTTATTGAAATACATATACTTAGTATCTTGTCTTCACGCAATCTGTTTGCTGCACCGCCTGTTACTTCTGGCACTGCCACCTTTTCCTTGCTCTCCGATGGTCCATCCGTCGAAGAAAGCCTCACGGCCTTTCTCACCAAAAACTGCGCCAGGAAGCAACTACTGCAATTTCTTGAATCTTTTGCATCAGGTCTTTGGATTGACGGTCGGAATACCCGCGCGATACCCTAATGCCGGGTTGGCGGGTCCAAGTCAGCCAAGAGTTTACCCCTGAGTTTGTGTCTTATCCCAACTTGAGGAGATTCATGTCGAACGAACTGCGTAATTTTCTAGCCCTTTCCTATGACGAGCTGGAGCAACTGAATCTGAAGGCCAAGGAGCAGCGCCAGAAACACGTTGCGGTGCACAAGATTCAAGAAGAACGCATCAAGTATTTGACGGACGAGAAGCGGATCAAGGCGGTAACGGTGCTGTTTAGCGACCTGGAAGGCCGCCTGCACATGCTCGACTACGACAAGAAGTTTCTCATCAAGAGCTGGGATAACTTGACGTTCGACGGCTCTTCGATCCGCGGCTTCACGGCGCAGCGGGAGAGCGACCTGCGGCTGGCGATGGATTGGGGCTCGTTTTATTGGGCGCCCGCCGATGTGTTTGGTTCCGGCAAAGTCCTGGTCTTCGGTCACGTGATTGACAAAGACGGTTCGCCGTACTCCGCCGACATTCGCGGGGTCCTGAAGGGCTACGCCGACACTCTTCACGAGAAAAAAGGCTACACGCTCAACGCCGCCAACGAAATCGAGGGGTTTCTCTTTGCCGGGACCAACGCCGAGCGCCGTTACCACGAAACGGGAAAATTTGAGTATGTCAACACGGGCGGCTACTATCACTCGCTGCCTGGCGATCCGCTGCGAACGTTCATCGACACTACCGCCGAAGTGCAGCGCGCCACGGGCTTTCAGAATGAAAAGGACCATCCCGAGGTCGCTCCTTCACAATTCGAAATCAACTATAGCTATGGCGAAGTCGTTTCCGCTGCTGATCAGATCCAGCTTTACAAATTGATTTGCCGCCAGGTCGCCACCAATATGGGATTCACGGCATGCTTCCTTCCCAAGCCGGTCGTCGGCGTTAACGGTAACGGCATGCACACCAACGTTTCGATCAGCAAGGCCGGGAAGAACCTTTTCTGGGACCCCAAGGGCGAAGAAAAGCTGAGCAAGACAGGATGGGAATTTGTAGACCGCATCCTAACGCACGGCAACGATATGTGCCTGGTTCTGAATGCTAGCGTCAACGCCTACCGCCGGCTTGACCCGCACTACGAAGCGCCCAATCAGCTCAATGCTTCGCCCGTCAACCGCGGCGCGATGGTACGCATCCCCATCGGCAACGAAAAGAGCATGCGCACGGAAGTGCGAGCCGTCGCTCCCGACGCCAATCCTTATATGGTGATGTACGCGATCTTCAAGACCGGGCTGGACGGGGAGATTGCGAATATCAAGGGACTGCGCTCCGCCCAACGCTACTTGCCGGACAACATTTACACGGCGCTCGAAAACTTCGAGAAAGCCGATTGGACCACCAAGCTTTTCGGCGCCGACGTCAAGTCCCGCTACGTTGACTTGAAGCGCGCTTCCGCCGACCGCTGCCCGAGAACTCTCGGCACGGTGGTGAAGGCTCCCGAGGTGCAGTTCCACCATGAGGTCTACAACCAGTTCCTCTGGAATCTTTTCTAGAAATATTGCATCAAGGAGGTGGAAAAGCGCCCCCGACTTAATCGGGGGCGCTTGATTTTTCAGCAAAGATTGTTGCCGATGAAGTGCGGCTCACTTCTTCTTTTCGTAGGTGCGGGAGGAAGTAATCCCCTTTCCTTCGGTCACGGTGACGGTTTGACCTGCGGCGATATTGGAGAGCCGATCTACCAGGCCGCTGGGCCAGCGAATTTCAACGGTGTCGGCCTTTTCGCGCTGAGCGAGACCAAAGGTCAAAACAAGCTCGCTGGCGGAAAGATAACTGGAGCCGCTGCGGAGCATCTGTGTTTGTGTTTCCCCGCCGAAAGTAACACGCACCGTCGCTCCCAAGCCATCGCGGTTGGATTTCGTGCCAATCAGCTTGATGCGCAGGCTCTTGTTTGACGCTGCAGAGCCTTGTGCATCGTTCCGGAACAGGTATACCGAGCCGCCATTTGTGGAGAGGAGTAGATCCAGGCGACCGTCATTATTGAAGTCGGCGTATGCGGCACCGCGCCCAACGCGTGCGGTTGCAAATGCGGGGCCGAGCGATTTGGTGACTTCCTCGAATTTTCCTTTGCCGGTATTCCGGAAGAGATGCGGCGGCATGGCGTATTTCACGTTGGACTGCACGCGCTGAATGTCCGCATCAATATGGCCGTTGGCGACCAAAACATCCGGCCAGCCGTCGAGGTCATAGTCAAAGAAAAAGCACCCGAATCCCAGCGTGAGGAGCGACGCGCGGCCGATATCCGAGCGCGGAGCTTCATCGACGAACAATCCTTTTCCCTCATTGTGATAGAGAGAAATCATCTGGTTTGAGAAATTGGTGATCAGGAGGCTCGGAAAGCCCGAATGATCGTAGTCGGATGCGTCCACGCCCATGCCGGCGCGGGCGACTCCGTCTTCGCTGAATGCGATGCCCGCGACGACGGCTTTCTCCGTGAAGGTGCCATTTCCGTTGTTGCGGTAAAGCTTGTTCGGCTGCGTATCATTCGAGAACAGCAGATCGGGCCAGCCGTCATTGTCGTAATCGAGCACGGCGATGCCCAGCGTTTTCGAGGTCGGCTCGCCGAGGCCGGCTTTTTGCGCTGCGTCTTCAAAAGTTCCATCGCCGCGATTGTGCCAGAGGCGCACGGAAGAGCCCTTGTAGGATTCCGGCGTGCAGTACGATTTGCTCTTTCCATCAAGGGTGCAGTAGAGATCCGTCTCCGGCGTCCACTGCACATAATTTCCGACGACGAGGTCGAGGCGGCCATCCCTGTCGTAGTCAACCCATGCCGCGCTGCTGCTGAATTCCTTCGGACCGAGCAGACCTGCCTTTTGCGTAGCGTCTGTGAAAGTGCCGTTGCCGTTGTTGTGGAACAGATCGTTTTGACCGTATGCGGTGACGAAGAGATCGTCGTAGCCATCATTGTCGTAGTCGCCCACGGCCACGCCCATCCCGAACAGTTCAACGTCCAGTCCGGCTTTATGCGTGACGTCCGTGAACGTGCCGTCATGATTGTTGTGGTACAGCTTCGGCGTGGAATGTTTCTGAACTTGGCCCGGCCAGTCCATTCCGTTGACAAGAAAAATGTCCGGCCAGCCGTCATTGTCATAATCGATAAAAGCGACGCCCGGCCCCATGGTTTCCGGCAGAAATTTCTTTCCAAACGCTCCATTGTTGTGGACGAAACGAATCCCAGCCTGCTGCGTAACGTCGCGAAATTGAATCGACGCCGTTTCCGCGGCTGCTCCGATTCCTGTTTGAGTAATGAGAAGTGCTTCCAGCAAGAAAATAAGAGCAATCGCAAGCGGACGTTTCACCATTCCCCCATGATTCAGTCGCGGCCCACGCCGAGCGCGTCTGCCACTTTGTTAATGTAGTTGAACCACGCGGCGATCAGCGTGATCTGAAGAATCCCTTTGTCGTCGAAGCCGGCGGCTCGCAGCTTCGTGTGGTCTTCCGGGCGGCACATCGTCGCGTCCTTCGTGAGTTTCACGACGTAGTCCAGCATCGTGCGATCTTGTTCGCTGATCGGCGCGGTCCGATAGTCCTTGCGAAGCGCGTCCACCATCTTTTCATCCAGCGTGACCCTACGCAGAAACTCTGCGTGCGATTCGATTCAATAGTGGCACCGGTTGGTTATCGAAACGAGTGTGGCGATCATCTCGTGCTGGCGCCGCTTCAGCGGAAGGTCGGGAGACAGCATGGCGCCGAACGCCGAAAACGAATGAAAGAGAGCATCGGGAATCAGCGAGTGCGACGCCGTAATACTTTCCGCCTCGCCGCGATCGACCGCGGGCGCAGGCGTGCGATACTCCGCCGGATAGAGCTTTCGTTCGTCCTCGATGGCTTTCTTCACGCGCTCGTCTTCGTCCATGCGAAGAGTCTTGATCCAGGTCATGCGAAGTGCTCCTTGTTTTGGAGTGACGAGGAGGATTTATCGGTAGCCACTGGGCCGAAGTCCTTCCGGAACTGCGGTGCGAGATGCGGCTTGCCGTGCGGGAACTTTCTTTCGTTGCGCCGGAGCAAGTGCAACGCTGACGTGTTCATGAATCGGCTGCCGTTCGTTGTTATCTTCCGGGTGCGTCTGGCGGTAGGGTCCAGTAATCGCCTGTGCTGATTCGTCGGCCTTAAAGCGAAGGTAGCGCGTCTTATGCTCGTTCGCTTTGGCATCGTCACCCAGTCCGTTGTAACAGAGCATCAGGTTGTAATGCGCCTGCAAATCCTCGGGATCGATGGAAAGCGTTTGTTCAAATTCCTTCACGGCGTCTGCGTAGCGCTTCTGAAGAAACAGAACGCGGCCCAGCTCGTTGCGCACCACACGGTCGCGCGGGAATTGCTCCAGCACCGTCCGCAAGTGAACCATCGCGCCGTCATAGTCGCCATCTTCTTTGAGGGCTCGGGCGTAGAAGAAGTTTGTCCGCGCCAGCCGCGGGTCGATCGCCAGGGATTTCTCGAGCACTCTTCGCGCACCGGCGGTATCGCCCTCCTGCACCAAAACGCGCCCGATGTTGGTCCAGCCGTCGGGATTTTGCGGATCGGCTTGCGTGATTTTTTCGAACGCCGCAGCGGCCGCCTTCAAATCACCCTGCAAGAAAAGGCCGATCCCGAAGTCGTTCCACCGCGTCCACTCTTCTTTCGTGGAAACGGTCTTCGATTGGGGCGGCGGAGCATTTCGCGGGAGCACCAGCAATGTCTTGGTGTCCTCGGCAATGGTGATGATGGGCAGGTCAGGAATCACTTTAAGGTTGCCTGAGACATTCGAGGTGTCGCCGTTGAAATACCATTGGCGATCGTCGTAATCCGGCGTGGTGCGAACGCGGCCGCTCAGCTCGGTAACATCTTCCTCCACCCCCGCAAAGGAAAAATGCGTATTGAACCAGCTGAACTTCCGATAGTTGAGCTTGGCATGAAGAGTGATCTTGTCGCCCGCATTTTCCGGAATGTGCAGGCGATAGTGCGCCGTATCCGCCGCGCCCGGAGGAACGAGGCGGACGTAGACAACGGACCGCGTCGCCCAAGCGTTTCGTTTATTGATGGGATTGCCGTGCCCATCAATCTGAAGCGAGCGATAGAAGTGCGCCCCAGCCTCAACGGGGCCTTTGCCATTGTCCGCAACCTTGCCACTCCAGAAAATCGTCTGGCCCTTTTCATCGGTGGCTTGCAATTCCAGCCAGGCGTCGAACGCGTCCACCGTCCCGCCGGGGAAGAAGTGCCCGACCTTGCGCGTACGCACAACGACGTCCACGCGAATGTCATTGCCCCGGCGAACCGCCGCATCCGTGCGATCGATGGGCGCGGTGACAGGGCGGACTTCGCCGGCCGGTCCTTTCGGCAATGAGACATCAGATTCTTCGCCGACGGCGAAGGTCGTCGAAAGTTCAGGCTTCCCCATCTCGGTCCGGACGGGCGCGCCGGCTTCGTTCCCCGCCGGGGAAATCGCGAAGATATCGACGGTCAGTTGCTTATCCTGCAAGAATTTCTTGGCGAATTCAAATTGCTCCTGGTCCTGATTGGCAGTGGGCACAGCGGTGTTGGCGCCGGGGAAGCGATGCGAATGCACCAATCCTTTGATGTTGCCAGCGTCGTTCGACGGCACCTGGGGCATGTGGCAGTCCGCGCAATTCATTGGTGCCTTTGGATAATAGAATGCGCGAGCGCCCTGTCCGGAAACCCCGCTGGCCTGCCAGTTATCGTATTCATTGAAGCCGCGAATCCAGCGATAGCGATTCACCGCGACATCCAGGTGCACCTTGTGACAGGAAGAACAGAACTCCGCCGTGTCCGCGCGCATGAACGGCTTGAGAAACGTACGGCGGTGCGGCTCGGGGTTCAGGCGAACCAGGAAGTCGTGGAGCGAACGGACCACCGGATTTTCGCTAGCCGCCAGTTCATGAAGCTTCGGGTACTCCAGGAAAAAATCACCCTGGCCCATAGTGCTTTTCACTTGCACGATGCTGTGGCACATCAGGCATCCGAGACCCGCGCGGGCTTCCGGACGGCCCACAATCTGTTTGATCGGCGTATTGAACAAGCCGCTGTAGAGCAGCGCCGGATCGTGGCAACCGGCGCACCATTTCGACGACTTCACGCCCGCGACTTCCTGCATGTACTCGATGCTCTTGCGGTACCACTGGTTGTTGAAAGAAGAAAAATGGTGGACGGAACTATCCCACTGTTTGTAGATGTCGGCGTGGCAGCGCTGGCAAGCATCGGACTGCATGAAATATTTTGACGGGATGTTGCCGCCATGTTTGGTCTGCGCGGAGCTGGGGAAAAATTTGCCTTGCGGCCCGTCGCCCTCGCCATTCATCGTCTCCGGCGGCATCAGCGGGTTTGAAATGCGGTTCGCTTTTTGCCATGCGATCTCGCGAGTCCACCAGGCGCCTGCTGCTATTCCCGCAGTCAAGAGCAGTAGCGCAACGGATCCCAAGGCGCGTTGGGCCGCGCCACTGCCCAGCCATCCGCGTGACGCCAGCCACGACGCAAACAAGCACAATGCCCCGGACATGCATATCGCGATGTGAGCGTACAGCCAGGACTTCAAATGACTCGGTGTACCAATCTTGATCAGCACGACGCCGAGAATCGCCCCCACAGCCAGGAAGATCCAGCCAAAGCGCGCCAGTAACCCCTCGCTTCGGAGCAGACGAAAAAGAGCGAGACCCAGCAGAACGGAAAAAACGATTCCGGCCGCAACATGAAACAAAACCACAATTCCAAAGGAAATCGTCGCCGAGGGATACGCGTACAAATAGACAGCGCTCGCCGCAAGCGCAATCAAGCTTCGCGATAACCAACGCTTCTGAGTTTCAATCGCCATTAAGTCCGCCCGCGGGCGGTTTCCGCATAATACGACAGCGGCCGGATGTCTGAGTAACATCCGGCCGCAATTCAGTTTGGGGTGCCTCGAAGCAAGCCGTGCAAAGCTCGATGGGAGGCGGAGCTACTATTGCGGTCATTTATATGGTTCGAGATTCGAGCTGGCAATACTGTAAAACCACTAGAAGCCCGATTGCACCTCTATCCCTTTTGTTTCCAAGCATTTATAGGAACTTCCAGTGCGAAGCTCTTTGTATTCTTCGGTACGGCCGCTGGGCCAGTCAATTACCATGCGATCGATCTTGTCGCGTGTGCCGAGTCCAAATGTGATCGGCAACTCCGACTGGGAAAGATAGCTGGAACCACCTCGAACCATTCTCGATTGTGTTTGCCCCTCATAGAAAATGCGAGCGGAAGCGCCGATGGCGTCGCGGTTGGACTTCAACCCTCGCAAGTAAAATCGAATGCTGCGATGGCGCTCTACCTGATCGTTCCGGTACAGATACGCTGGACCATTGTTCGTTGTCATCAGGATGTCCAGATCGCCGTCGCGGTCGAAATCTCCGTACGCAAGTCCTCGCCCCACTTTCGGCGTTTCGAATCCGCCGCCAGCGCCCTCCGCTACATCTCGAAACTTTCCGCCGCCTCGGTTCAGGAAGAGTTGCGGAGGTTCCGCGTATCCGGTGTTCCCCCGAATGTTTCGAACGGTCTCATCAATGTGGCCATTGGCGACCGCCAGGTCCAGAAAACCGTCGAGGTCCACGTCAAGAAACATGCAGCCAAACCCGAGGCTATTTCGCGACGAAGCTCCGACTCCGGAGAGGATGGAGACATCGTCGAAAAGTCCCGGAGCATTCAAGCGATATAGCCCGATCATCTCGTTGTCAAAGTTGGTGATGGCTACTCCGGGTTTGCCGGAGTTTTCGAAATCTCCGATGTCCACACCCATTCCCGCGCGCGCTTTTCCTTCCGTGCTGAAAGCCAGGCCAGCTTCCACGGCGACATCCTTGAACTTGCCGTTGCGCAAGTTGCGATACAGTTTGTTGGGTTGCGTGTCGTTTGCGACGAGCACGTCCGGCCAGCCGTCCTGATCGTAGTCGAACATCGCCACGCCCAGCGATTTTGAACTACTGTCAAAAATTCCGCTCGTCGCCGTTACGTCTTCAAAGGTTCCGTTGCCCCGGTTGTGGAAGAGCCAGCAGGTGTCGCCGCGGTAGGCTTCCGGCGTGCAATACGACTTGTGCGTGCCGTCAAGGCTGCAGAACACATCTTGTTCCGGCGACCAGCGCACGTAGTTGCACACGAAGAGGTCCAGTAGGCCATCGCGATCGTAGTCAAGCCAGAGCGCCGAAGTGCTGAAGCCCCGGTGCCCGAAGAGGCCGCTCACGCGCGTCGCATCCACAAAAGTTCCTTTGCCGGTATTGCGAAAAAGGCGGCTCTGCCCCACGCAGGTGATGAAAATGTCAGGAAATCCGTCGTTGTTGTAGTCGCCGACAGCCACACCCATGCCGTACATCTCGATATCCAGGCCCGCGCTTCGCGTCACATC
>Ga0137407_10002414_pt1 | contig 12308 bp, 7 predicted proteins | sample CZOMad2_2_16fung_FD_108410 | JGI IMG/M metagenome (GOLD analysis project Ga0137407, IMG submission 108410) | Vadose zone soil fungal communities from Angelo Coast Range Reserve, California, USA - CZOMad2_2_16fungal (Illumina Assembly) | ecosystem: Environmental > Terrestrial > Soil > Vadose zone...
CCCAAATCCGCGCCCCGTCCAGAGTCACGTGGCGGACCGAAGCGATAGCCCCAGCATCCCGAACACTGAACACCACATCCCGCATGGTGGTGCCATCAGGCCATGTCAGGTCCCAGACTCTCTCGCGTTTCTCCGCTCTGCCGCCGTGGGCCTTCAGGTAGCTGACGGTCATCCGTTCCACCCAATGCGGCAATGGGTGGTCCATCACCCGTTGGGCTTCGGCAGGATCGAGCGCGGTTTCCGGGTCAAGAAGGGCTGCTCCCTCACGTGTTGCCCTCGCTTGGTCCCGTACCCGGCTGACCACCGATTCTACCGATGTTTCCATATCTTCCGGATGGACGAGAGCTTCGACGTAAAGGTCGTCGAAGAGTCGCTCCGCCTCGGCCGAATCGAGGATGTCAGCGGCTTTGTCCACGCCGAACTCTTCGAGGATGACGGCCAGCTTGTCCTGGAGCACTTCCTGGACCCGATGCTCTACCGTGCCTTCAAGGACGAAGTTCATCGCACGAACCACGTGTGTCTGTCCGATGCGATCCACCCGACCGATGCGCTGTTCGATCCGCATGGGATTCCATGGGATGTCGTAGTTGATCACCACCTGACAGAACTGGAGGTTGAGGCCCTCCCCTCCAGCATCTGTCGAAATGAGCATACGGGCCTCTCTGGCGAAGGCATCCTGGACTCGTTGACGTTCCTCCAAATCCATGGACCCGTTCAAACAAACCACAGAAAACCCGCGCTCAGTCAGAAATTCCTGAAGCATTGCTTGTGTCGGAGCGAATTCGGTGAAGAGCAAGACCTTGAGATCTGGATCTCCTTCGTCCCGCTGCAGCCGGTACATCCAGTCGAGGAGTACTTCAGCCTTGGCATCGGGACGAACCGCTTCAGTGCGGGTGGCCATAGCTAAAAGCCACTCCACCACTGTTTGCTCGTTCTTCAAGGCTGCAAGATGGGTGTTGAGGAGCCTCTCAAACTGGTCCTGGCCATCGAGGTCCGCCCACTACTCGTCCGAAATGATGGGGAAGAGCGTCAACTGTTCCTCCGGCGTCTGCAGCACCTCCAGCCGCCGCTCGAGGGTAGTGCGGATAGCTCGCGTGGACGAGGTGACCAGGCGCTGCATCAGAATCATCAAGAACCGGATGTAGGGCTTCTTCTCATGAATGGCTTGGTTATAGCCCTCACGAACGTATTCAGTGACCTCCTCATACAACAGTCGTTGATCGCGGTGACGTGTTTCCCAACAAATCGGTAGCAGCCGCGTCTCTCGCGGTTTGAAGAGCGGTTGCCCGTGGAGATCGATGGCCTGACGCTTCTCGGTTCGGATGACATAGGGTTGAACCCGCTCCCTCATCACACTCACAGGATCAGGAAAGGCTCTGGGATCCAGCAACACCATTAAGCGGTGGAAGGCGTCCGTTTTTCCCTGGTGGGGCGTCGCCGTGAGTAACAGCAGGTAAGGCGCAGCCTCGGCCAATCCCTGCCCGAGCTTGTACCGTGCCACCTGGTCCGTGCTTCCCCCCAGGCGATGGGCCTCATCGACGATGATGAGATCCCATCCTGCGGCGATCAGGTCGTCAAAGCGCTGTCGGTTATATTCGGCCACCTGCTCCCTCGACCATCCTCGGCGTCCGTCGATGGGCTTGACCGAGTCCATGGAACAGAGGACCTGATCGCAGGCTCTCCAGAAGTTCTCCTCCCCAATAAATGGCCGATAGCTGGCAAAGTCGCCCGGGATCAGAGGGTGAAACTCCTCGTTGAAGTGGGTACGCATTTCGGATACCCATTGGGGCACAAGCCCCTTCGGAGCGATCACCAGGGTACGTCGCACCAGCCCTCGGAGCTTGAGTTGGCGCAGGATCAGTCCGGCCTCAATCGTCTTGCCTAAGCCCACCTCGTCGGCGAGCAGGTAGCGCACGCGGTCGCCAGAAATCGCCCGTTGCAGGGCACGGATCTGGTGGGGTAGCGGAATAACAGGCGCTTCCAGGGGGGCGAGGAGTACATCTTGGGCTAGGGCATCGGCAATCCGGGCCGCAGCGATAATGTACGAGAGGTGATGGGGGTTGGGTATTGCGGAATGAGCGTCGAGGGGTGTGAGTCGGTCAGCACGGATACGCACGACCGCATCTTGGGTTGGCAGCCACACCCGGTACAGCCTGTGGTCCCAAACGGTTTGGACATCGATGACACGACAGATGGCCTCGTGTTCGGTGCTCCATGCCCAATCGCCGGGGTTCATGGACGCTCTCCTGATGTTGTGGTGAGCGTCTCCTGACCAGCCGCCGTGATACGGTAGCGCTGCAACCGACTCCGTGGTTTGTCGGGAATGGTCATTTCCAGCCATCCCGCGGCTAACAATGCCTCGATGTAGGTCTTCTGAAAGTGCCTCCGATCCTTCAGTCCAAGGATGCGTTGTAACTCTTCACGAGAATGGGGTTGCCGAGCAGCCTTAAGGAGAGCGATGACTTGGGGGGTGACTTGGGGGGGTAACTTGGGGGGTGAGCCTCACTTGCACGCGAAAAGTGACGACCGTGGAACCCGCGACTTCTCGAAATTCTGGAGGTGCAATACCTGCCTCGCGACATTGGGCAATGACTCTGTTGGTGCCGCGTCCCCACTTCTCGATGAGGCCCGCCCGGTAAAAGCCCTCGGCGATAATCGGATTGCGCTGAATCGAATCGTGCTCACGGGACAGGTCGTCTGGGGTGATCCCCAATGGGAGTCTGCCGGCGCTCCATATCTCGACCCGATCATCGAAGATCGCCAGCGACACAGCCCCGCCAGCGATCGTATAGTCACGGTGGATCAGCGCGTTCACCACGATCTCGCGCAACGCATCAGGGGGGATTAAGGGGCGATCCACGCGCTCAAGGCGCCCTGGATCGATGCGGCCAGGCAGTGGCAGGTGACGCTGACAGAAAAGTAGTGCTTCCTCCAAGAGCTTGAAAGCCGTGGCACGGAGCTGCTGCTGGTCGACGAATTCGGTTTTATCGATACCACGGAAGCGCGCCAACCGCAGCTCACATTGGGGGAAGTCCGGCAGGAAGCGTGTACCGAAGAGGACAACAGCCGCTCGGAGGATTCTCCCTCCACGACGGACGCTCAGGCGATCGAGCACACGCCGCAAGTCCCTGCCTACTGGCTCCACCAACCTGCCTGCAGCCCGTGCGGAATCCACCACGCGGAAGACCTCCGCGCGATCGATGTCCTGAAGAGTCGTTCCCTCGGCTCCCTGGTTTTCCCATCGGCGCCTGCTGTGCGCCCGATTCAGTAGGAGCTGTTCGTAGCGCCTTTGAGGCATTCTCCGTGTCGTACTCTCGATGCGCTCATACGCCCGCCCTTCAAAGGTAAACGGGACGGTGTCCGGCATCCCCTCGACACGGAAGAGGAGGACGTCGCGACCGGATGGCAGTTGCACGCGGTCGGTCTCGATGCGAACCGGAGGCTCAAAGCCGTCCATGGCCTGCGTCATCTCACGTAGGGTCTGGTCCGACACCTCTTGCCCGATGAGAGTGCCATCGGGTCTGACACCAAAAACCACTGTGCCAGCATCGCCGTTTAGAAAGGCGCAGAGAGTCTGCAACGCCTCACGTAACTCCCCCGTCGAGCGCTTGAACTCCAATTGTTAGCCTTCGCCCTTGACTACCAGACGTTTCAGAACGTTGAGATTCATACGGAACCTTGTAACGAAGTGACATTCAGAAGGTCGGCTACTCAAGAAGAACCATGTTTGATAAATAGCCAAATCGAGAATGGAAACTTATCCCACAATTTCTGAATATCAATAATGCTATAGAAAATTCATCTTTGACAGTTTCATGATGAATGATTACAATTTATTGACTTGTTTTAATCATTTTTTGACCGTTGACACGGAAGGACAAACACCTGTGCTTTGGTGCATACCTCTTCGAATGCACACGTTCTACAGCATAGATGCTCCTCAAATCGATAAATTTCACAGAAGGCTTGCCCCTCTTGACCACTTCGTGGACCACAGCGTTCTCGGTTAGATGCTGTGATCCGTCCGGCTTTCGCCGTACCGACTTCTCTGTGGGAGCAGTGGTGAGGTTCACCTGACTTGAAAAATGATTTGGGACTGGTTTTTCTCGTTTCCAGTGGGCCAGGGTTTGAAGCAACCCCCGAGGCGTTGCAATTCCCCCAAAAATGGTAGGGACAGTCCGGGATGGTGGGTTCTGGTAAAAGATAATGGGTGTTATCTCCCGTAACCAGCAGGAACTCCCTTGCACCAGCTGCGGAACGGCGGCTACACTCGGTAACTCCTCGTAAGATATCAAAGCCATCCTCGTGTGAGTAATGCTTGGAAAGTGAGGAAACCGGGAGGTGAGTCCTGAGCGTCTTATTGATATCCTCCAGAAATGCCATCGAGAGAGCTCGAATGGAGTCCAAATGGGTGGGGAGTTCTTCTGCTGCATGTGGAAGGCGCTCTTCACGTCGACTCTCGACACATAGCCATGCCCCATAGCGGGTGCGCAGAAAGATAATCGGCATCAGCTTGATGACGGGCGCTGGCTCGAAAAACCCAGGTTCTTCAATATATAAAAGGCGTAGTCCGAACATGGCAAGCTCAATCATCTCTGGAGCAACATGAAAAAGGAGTTCTCCGAGTGTGAGGGCAGGCGTCTCACTCAAGAGAGATTGATGTTCAAGCTCGCGAAAGACCTCTGTATAGCGTCTCTCAATGGAATCACGATCCTTGTAGACAAGGATATGAGTCGGATCACATGTTCCATCATCGATGAAGGCATTTACTGGATCGCGGAAGAGAACCAACCAGTCGCCATTCGTTATCACAACACGTCGGGGAACGTGACCAGATTGTTGTTGCACCGACCGGACATAATCACGCAAAGTCGCCAGCCACGCGTTCCATTCGCCCGAAATCGATTGGTCGACGATGCCTCTTGCGATTGCCTCGGCGATGCCCCATTCAAGGTCAGTGGCAACCCCTTCCCTGAGGGGAGGTCTATAGCCTTCAAGTCGAGTATGTAGTACTGGAAGCTTGCTGCTCGGCCGTTTGGATTCAACGATGAGCAATGGTCGGCCATCGCTATGCTCCAGCCCGAGGTAGTCAAGGAAGCGCGTCGTGTTGTGGGTGATGGATGTCAGTGGTACTTCTGGAATCAGATTGGCGGCGTCTTCCTCAACGGCCACATCCATCCGCCAATTCAGGGCTCCGAGGAGCGAATTGATCATGAACACGCGGGCATGCGCCTCGAGAAGTGTATCTTCCGCTGCCTTGAGCTGGGCGGCTTTTTCATCAGCCGGCATTGAGAGGTCTGTATACTCTCGCCGAATGCGCTCGCAAATCTCAACGTGATATCGCTCATATATTAGCCGCTGGCGGCGAAATTCCGTGAGCAATTGATCAGCGTTACGAATGCGACTCACCGAAAGATCTCCTCCATACGATAGGTCAGCCGTCTGGCACTGGGCCAGCCAGCTTCTACAAACGTATCGAGGATTTCGAGAAGTACGCGTCGGCATTCCGGATTAGCACGCAAAACAAATCGGTATTCAGCCAGGTATCGTTCGACCAAACGAACAATGAGATCAGTTCCAAGCGACTCGTACTGGTAACCACCTGTCTTACCTGCACGTAACACGCGACCGATCCGTATAAAGACCTCTTCAGGGTCCGCAACGGCCAGGAATTCCAGCACTTGAACCAGATGATGCACAAGACTAGGAAAACCGAGATCGGAGAGAGCATCGATGATAAGGCCCGCTTCGCGCAAAAAGCGCTGCTTTTCCTGCAGGCTTGGTGCAACATCTAAGACATCTCCACTGCTTTGTTTGCTCTTGAAAGCCCCACACCCAAAGTAGACTTCCCTACCTACCGCGTTTGCGAGGCGTGCAAGGCTCCGAATCTGTTCTTGTTCCTCTTTAGGCCAAGACTCGAATCGTGTTCCTTCATGGCTTGCCTCCATTTCACGAAAAGCTGTAATGGTTGACCTCAAAACACGGTGTATCAGCGCAAATGCACGGTGCCGGACTTCGTCCTGCTGAGGATCCGGTGGTTCCACGGGACCGCGCATAATTAGATCACGCACGCTCGCAACAATACGATGAGCCTCATCATTATACTCACTTGGATGATCCGCCATAGTGAAGACGATCTCTTGGCATATCTGGTGGTTCTGCCAGAGGTACAGACCTGCGAGTATCGCAACGCAGGCATCCCTGACGTCCTTTGCTCCCGGTCCATCAACGATCCGATCGAAGATTGTCTTTACCATGTTCACAACTCGGTCAGCATGTGGACTTGCCAGAACACCGAGTGGGTCAGCCAATAGCCCTTGCAGGACGCCACGGCTTGGCTCTGCTTGGCTAAAGTGTTCTAAGAGGCTCCACATCAAGTCGGGAGCCGTTCGGTAAAGCGCCCGCAAGCGGGTAGCAACCTGGAAACGTACCGCAGGAACATCATCGCGGCTGAGTTGCTCAATTGCCCCGAGCACCGCCGTGTCTGCACATGAGGCATGACGAGCAATCCATGTGAGTCCCGTGGCCGCTGCAATGCGTGCGGCAGGCCTGCCCCAAGATGGATGCTCATCGAATTGTGCGTCGTATTCAGGCTGATGAATAGGCTCCGGGTAGTTTGCGGCCTCAAGAAGCACTGCACGGGCAAATGCACCCGCTTCAGGCTCACATGACAGTCCATCCACCTTACTTATCAGTCCACATGCTTCGGCAAGGCAGTCCCAAGCATGGTCATATTGTTTGGGATGAACTCCATCTGCCTGTGCCGTTGCGAGCGCTGCGTGAAGCGCACGCAGCGCAGGTAGGATGGCTTCGGTTTGTTCAACCGTCGGTGCAGAGTTTGGGTGTTGCTTGGTGAATTCCTGGATGGGCTGTTCCAGCAATCGGATGCGTCTGTTCGGCTCCGCGTTCACAGGGACGCCCTCATCCGCGAGATACTCCTCCTCGCCGTAGGTTCCCTTCCAACCGAAGGACCGAAAGGGCGGTTGATTGGGTGGAGGACCACCATGGGTTTCCAGTTCGCGGAGACGCTCCTTCGCTTCTTCAGTCACAATCGCTTCAGTCGGCAAACATCCCAACAGACGGTTCCGAGTCGGCTCCCCGATTCCCCGACGTTCCTGGTCCACTATATTGGGGATTGCCAGAATGGCGCGCTCGATACGCTGGCGATCACTGGGCTCAAGAATGCCGAACACCGCTGTAAGGAAATCACCCGCTTTCGTACTGGTGTCATAAAGGGTTAGAATCGGCAGAGCCCACGCAAGAGACCGGATTTCCCGCCCGAAGGTGTATGGGGCAGCAGCGCCACAGGCGAGTAACCGTCGCCAGACGACAGCAAGACGATTCTCAGCCACGATGATTTTAAGGACCTCACGGCGTTCTGCGATTTGCCCAGGATCATCGCCAAGCCTTCGAAGGTATTCCTCGAAGGCTTGAAGCATCTTTAGTGGGTCCTCGTAGGGATAGGGATCTCTATCGTCCCAGACCACACTGTTATCTGCCCTTATTCGCGCTTCTCGGCCTTCAAAGTCAAAAGTCTTCTCAACAATTTTGGCTGAATGTGAGGCATGCCGCTGGGACACATAGGCCTCCAAGGCAGTAATCAATGCGCGGGTGGCATGGACCGGTGCTGCGTTCAGAAAGGCAGGGAATGTCTCAACGAGATCGTAGAGAGATCCCTCATAGTCCTGCCGGCGATTGGAAGTCATCGAAATAATTTTGCTAGTACCCATCGGCGTCGCGGCATTGCTGGTCTCGCCGTGAAAAAAGGCAGCACAATAGATGTCGTAGACCAGTTCTGCATCAAGAGGGATCAACCGGTCCACTGCTTGCGCAAGCCAAGGCAGCTCTTCATAGCCATGACTGGCAAGATACGTTGGTTCGAGACACCGGCGCAGGAGTGCCGCGGATGACGGCATGTCGCTGTCGAAGGTCCGGCAGACTGCTTTGAGCGCGTGACTCACCAGCCATCCATCTCGTGGGGTCTGTTGCCACGCGAACTCGAGAAGACGCCTGGCTGCCTTCCCTGCGAAGTCCCTTTGGCTGACGGTGAGTTCGTCTGGTCGCTCACACAGGGTCGTGAGCAGTAAACGCACGGTGTACGCAACTGGCACTTGCATGGAGCGTGATACACGTTCGAGAAGCTCGCACCATGGAGGCGCACCGATACCAACAAGAGGGCGGTGATGATTCGGAGGAGCTGCCACAACAGCACCCACTACATGGCGCAGCCCTTGCTCTGGTGCTTCACGGATCGTGGGACTGGCACTCTCCAAGGCGCTTAATAACGGTTCACAGTCGGCAAGCTGGATTATTTGTTCAGCTGCTACACCTGGGCCGATAAGCTTGCCGACTTCCGGGATTGATTTCGATCCCATAATTTGAAGGCTTAAGTTCCAGAAGAGCGAATGGATATGATCGATCAACCAGAGGTACTGGAAATGGAGAACAAGGCTAGGACGGATGGCGAGGACGAGTTCGGGATCGGCTTCAAGGCGCTCAATGATGCTCTCTGGAACTCCCCGCAGCAGAAGCCGTGCCACAGCGTAGTCAAAGAGTACATGGTGGGCAAATGTCAGGACGTACCGTTCAGGCGCCGCCTCTGGAGATGGTTGCCATTCTGTCAGCACGTATGAGCTGAGCACATCCGTCAGAGCGGGACTCGCTGCAGGATCACTAGAAACGTCGGTCCGGTTCACCCGGAGAGAGCGCGCCGCAACCATTTTCTCGGTAGCCCGTCGTAGCACGGCTTCACGTGTGTCGCTCTGAGGATCTGACCGAATGACTCGCTCTTGCCAGTACCGATCAAGGAGCTCGATCTGCGTCCGTATAGGGGTGAGGATCTCGATGGCAATCCCTGAACCGATGAGATCCGCCATCAAACGCAGATTGAATGGTACTCTCAGGAGATCGAGGAGCGCTGTATCCGCCCTTTTCATGAGCTCGGCAAGATCCCGTGACTGCGGTAGGACTTGTTCGAGCTCTTCATCGCCGAGAAGCGGAATATTAAGATGCCGGACCTTTGCGAATTCGCGATCAGGAAATTCAGTTGGTGGTTGCCCTGAGAAGAGCTGCTGTAGTTGCGGACTGTAGCGCAGATCGAACTTTCGAATGGAGGCAATAACCCGCCAGCGGCCTTCGAGTTTGAGAGCTTTTGAGATTAGGTCACGGAAGGTACGGGCGGAAGCCTCTGAACGCGCTGCATCGAGGGCATCGATGACCAGAAAACCTGGTTCCATGCCCGGCCAGTTCTTCAACACCTCTTCCAGCTCGTGCATAAGCCCGATTTCATTGCGCACTGTAAATATGCTACTTGCTTCAAGGTGATCCACAGCAAAAAAGATGACGTCACATTGTTCACCATGGAGAATTTCGACAAGGTCATGGAGCGCGCCTGATTTGCCAGCTCCTGGCTCGCCTACGACCACTAACGATCCCGCCTCGGCTGCGTCCCGTAATGCCAGAGTCGATTGCCGAGAGATTTTTAACTCTACTGAGCCAATGCGGATCTTTGACAGATCAGATACAGCCTCAACCGTCGATCGCGATAAGGCCTGCAGCCGTTCGATGTCATCGCGGTAACTCCGCGGGGCTTTGAGGGGGATTCCTGCTTCCAGAAGCCGGCGTTGCAGAATTGCCTGCTCTGCTCCACTACGAGCGCTAGCATAATCTGCACAGATTTGCACCAGAACGTCCCACGTGGAATCCGCCTGTGTTGGATCCTGAAGGACAGATAGGCGTAAGAGGTCCTTTGCCTCGCGCTCGTTGTTTCCTCCTGCATCGACGTCCAGCACCTGAACCCGTATGAGGCTAAAGAGTTCGCGCAGGTCGTCATCACTTGGGTCTACTCCCATGGCACCCCGCCACGAGCGTGTGACGTGGTTTCTGATGACTTGAAGAGTGTGGCGCTCTTCCTGGTTTGCCGCGGTGTCATCAATCATCTGACCCGGTGTCAGAGAGCGTAACCTTCCCAGAATTGCTGGCATCGCTTGCCGGATGCGTGCAGAGCTTCCGGGGCCTGTGCTGAGAATAAGGCGGTCGCGCTTGACATCAAGTGGGCGTTCCCATGGCCGCTGCTCTGTTTTGGCGCCTTGGTAGGCAAGAAGCTGTCGGACGAACTGATCGAGGGATGATGCAAGATCAGAATCCTCCGATGTTTCCAGGCTTAGTGTATGTTTGACCTGGATAAATACATGACCATTGCTGGACGTCCCGACAAGCAGGTCGTCAACCGGCTGCTCCGTCTCACAACGGAGAAACTCGAGCGTCACATCACCTGGGAGATCCCATGGCGGCGAGGCATCTTGCTCCGCGAGAATGCGCACTGCTATCCAAGCGGCGACACGGTTCTGATAACCTGTCCCCGCCTGTGTAGCCGCTCCACCGGCAGTGCGTGACGGACTCATGCTTCACCCCCCGTTCGCGTTAATGCCTGATCGTACCACATGACGAGCTTTTGGTCTTCTTGGAGGACTTGTTCGGGGATCGTGCGGGCGACATCGAGGATGGTCTGGTAGTTACGCTCAGCCCATACCTTTTTGAACCAGGCGCGGACGGCTTCTAAACGGAAAACTTTAAGCCGGCGGCCTTTGAAGGCTTTGTACTCCTCGAACTCTCTGAGCACGTTGCGCTCGTGGAGCTTCCCCAAATCCTGGGCCTTGCTCGGTTCGGGAACATAGCGGCGGTCCTTGGCTTTGGCCCGAAGAGAGGCATCACTGGCCTCGCGGTCTTGCCCTTTCATGCGCTCCCCGAGAGTGGCACTCTTCTGCCTCCATGACCAGATTTGCTCTGGGATAGGACCCCTGCCGTCGTAAGGGAAGCGCTGCGCCAAGCCAGCATAGAATTCGGAAGCCGAGAGTGGAACTGTTACACGACGCTGCATATGGCCGTCTAGCCGCTCGGACGTCGTTCCTTGAGCGAGGTAGCGTGCCTTCAACTTCATGCCGATTTCGGTGGGGACATAGGCCTGTTGGGGATGATTTGGCCATTGTGGGTACGTCATGGGAAGGCCTCCACCTCTGAGCAGCGGCTCTAGATAGATCCGCCGGAAGAATGCTCGGTGCTTCAACCCCAAGTGCTCCATAATCATCGCTACGGAACGTGGAATATCGCAGAGCGTGACAATCTCTTGTTGGACCAGGCTCAGTTGGAGAAGTGGCTCAGGTTGGTCAGTGACCAAGTTGTCCGCTGCTGAACTAGGTTGATTACTGACCAAGATCGAGCTGCCCGGCAAGTCAATCAGCCGCCCAGAAATGTTCGAGCACATTTCGGTGCACATTTGGCACCAGAAATGTTGCTGCTTCGAGGCCTCTAAGCTCGGTCGCGCAAGACAATGTAAATGGCTTCCTAGCCATTCTTGGGCCATTCTGGACCGGAAACGACCCAAGAATGGGATCATACCGAGGTAATTCATGGGTGCCCCGGGTTCTACAAACCTCACCTGGATTGTCGCGGTTCTTAGGGCCTATTGATCCTGTCTGTCAGTGTCATGAAAAGGCGGTTGCAATGCGCGGCAGCTTCTCTGACTTTGGAAACGTCCAGCTGGCTGAGGATTTTCGGCCCATGATGGATCTTGTGATATTCGCCCTTCGCCGTGTGGCGGGTGGCCTCCTTCAGAGTCGATTCCAGGTCCTGCTTGCCGATCTGTTCGACGTTTGGGTTTCTCGGAATGGCATTGGCATTGAATCTTTGGCCGTAGAATCTATTCAAGGCATCACGGTCCGCGACCAGCCACGCCTCCATGATTTGCGCCATCAAGTGGTAGTGCTCCGCACTGATATCCGGCAGATTCCAGCCATCTCGACTCTTCAAGTGTTCCTTTGGTCCATGATTCACCGGACCCTCCGAGTCAACTCATAACACGTTGAACGCATCCGGATGCGTGTCTAACGCGAGCAGAAAATTCTCAAAGGCAGCCCGGCGCGGACCGCATGCAACGATCTGCCACCTGACTTTCTGGCTTCGTGCTGCGCGGACGATGTCTTGCAAAAAGCGCTGAAAGCCCTCGCGTACTGCGGCTTTCGTCTGATTGCCTTCGCCTCCACCTTCGACATACATGCGGATCTCGCTTACCACCGTGTGCCACCGATCTCACCCATCCGCCAGAGCTCACCGAGGGAATATTTTTCAAACCATTGTTTCAGCCGTGTGGCCTCAAGGCGGCGCAGGTGGGTCCCCGTATCATCGTGTTCAAACACTAACACTGACTCTGGAGTGTCCGTCAGGGCTGAGACGAGCGCGTCAGAGTGAGTCGTCACAATGAGCTGTGTGCGCTGGGATGCTTCCACCAGTAATTCGGCAACTGTGGTGAG
>Ga0137407_10002416_pt1 | contig 12305 bp, 10 predicted proteins | sample CZOMad2_2_16fung_FD_108410 | JGI IMG/M metagenome (GOLD analysis project Ga0137407, IMG submission 108410) | Vadose zone soil fungal communities from Angelo Coast Range Reserve, California, USA - CZOMad2_2_16fungal (Illumina Assembly) | ecosystem: Environmental > Terrestrial > Soil > Vadose...
ACGCATCCACCTTGTTCTCGACAACTACGTGATCCACTCGAGCCGTCGGGTCCAGAAGTTCCTTCAGGGCTGCGGAGATCTCTTCGTGCTGCACTTCCTGCCACCCTACAGCCCTGACCACAACCGGATCGAGCGACTCTGGCGCGAGCTTCACGCCAACGTCACCCGCAATCATCGCTGCGCAACCATCGACGAGTTGATGAGGAAGGTGAACTGGTATCTGCGCCGGAAGAACAAGAAACTGCAACAGCGCAGTGCCGCCGTCCTCAATCAACGCAGGCGTGCAAGGTCGGCAGCGTGACGCTCGGCGCACCTGCTCCGAATCGCGGACGGCTATTTAGGACAGTAGGTCCCTCACCCTGTTGATGGAGACGCCGAGGCGGGTCGCGATCTCCGAGCGTTTCAGGCCGCCCTCCTTGAGTCGGGCCGCTTCCTGGACGAGCCATGCCTCATGTGACGGCCGAGACTCCGCCTCGTAGATCTCCTTCGCTCTCTCGAGAAGTTCCCACCAGTCGGCTTGTTGAATTCCCGCATCTACCCCGAGGGCCTTCCCTGCAGCGGTGCGACGCTGGATGTCGTTTCGGGCGTTCTGGAAGCTGCGATCGGCGGCGACCTTACGAGCAAGCTCATCCATGAGCGCTTCCTTTGCAGGATCCTCTTCTGCGATTCCGGCATCATCGTCCGCCTCGCGCTCATCGGAGGCATAGACTAGGTTGAACCACTCAGCGAAGCGATCGAACTTCAACAGCGTTCGCGGCTGCTGCGTCAGAGCCCGGAGCTCGAGGGCCGCGATGGATCCGACTGACCCTTCAAGCCCTCGAAGTGTGCGGATGTCTGCACGCTCCTGCTCATCCATCTCCTCCTCAGTACCGCGCTCTGCGATGCTCGTCTCCAATTCATCAAGTGTCAGGCGTGTGATGTTGAGAAACAGAGCAACGATCTCGAACGCGTGAGCTGCGCCAAGGAAGTTCTCAAGACTGCTATCCCCTTCCTCGTTGTACACGAGCACCAGGAGACTTCCTTCTTTCTCAACGAAGCCATCAAGCAGGCGCACGTTGTGGGTGCCCGCCCATTCTCGGATCTTGGAAACAAGTTGATCTAGTGGATCGGTCGTCGCGTTCACAGTAACTGGCCCTCGATACCCGATAGCACGGCCGGCGTTCCCCGCCAGCGGCCCCGCCAGGACCTCACGCTTGGCCAGGCGCTCATGTCAAGTCTCCGCAGGTAGGGCAGCGGCGATTCTGTGGGGGAGCAGCCATGAACAAGTCGGGGCAACCTCGCCTGCCGCACGCTCGGATGATCACGGGCAACGTGCGGGGAACAGGGTAGCGGCTCATGACGCGGGCTAGGACCTCCTTGACGGAGTCACGAATCGTGGTTTCCAGAGGTGTCCGGGCGCGAAGCTCGGGCGGCCAAGCCAATATGTGCGCACTTGCAGCGCCGGCTGCAGATTCGGTTGCATGCAGAACCGACCCGATCGAGATTGCGATCTGTCCGAATCTGGAATTCCGAGTCTCGTGGAGCTGCTCGACCAGCATGCCGCGTGCAGTATCCGCATGGACCGCGGCTCGGATCCAAGTCTGACTGCCGAGGCCGACCGCGTCCGGGTCCGGCTCGGTTGTCGACGCCCAGACCAAGGCGACCCGATCAAATCCCATACGGCAGAGGTTTTCAGCCTGAGCGTGGAACTTCCTCACTGCCCGACCGGACCTGGTTGCCTTCAGCTCGTACTGAGCCGTCATGACTACCGCCTTCACTTCTGCGGCGGTCATGACGTCGAACGATGGTGGCCAGATCACCGCGCCCGCAGCCAAGAGCTCGAGCGATGCCAGTTCACTAATCGCACCCGAGCTCGCGTTTAGGCGATGTCGCGCTACCTCGTCCCGTGCGTCGCGGAATCGCTCCTCGTCCACCCCGAGGGGCCCGCCCATGATGTCAATGTCTCCTGGAAAAGCGGCGGCGGTTGACTCGTCGGGTAGAAGCAGACGCTTCGGAACTCGCACCGCGTACCAGGCCCACCGACCTGGCCAGCCCAGAGCAGGCGAGAGAATTGTCGGTCCCAAGATCTGACCTGTCCCGGGGTGCAAGAGGAATTCAATTACCGCCGTCTCTCGGTCCTGTCCCTGCGCGAACAGGTAGCCCGGTTTCGCGATCGAGTCGCCGTCGCGCTCGAAGGACGAGGCGGTCCTCAGTTCGCCATCCTCCTCGCCGCCGCGATCGCCGCCCTGACCCCCTTCGCTGCCCGGATCTGTTTCACCTGAGATCGCTGTCGCGGCTTGAGCCCGCGAATCGTGCCCATGTACGCGCCCTGAAGCTTCAGCGCGCGTCGCCAGGCGGCGGTAAGGCGCGGCTTCGCGCGCTGGCGGGTTCCGGTTCGCGAAGTTCCGTTACTCGACACGGTGGCTACGAGGACGGATCCAAGACCTTGAAACGCGCCGGCGAGTTCCTTGAGGGCTGTACTCACTCGATTCAATTCTCGAACGGCGGGGTTCTTGCGCTGCATTTGGCCTCCGCTTGGTGAAGGGAGCGTCCACCTCGGTCGCGAAGGGTAGCACGAGGGTCCGATAGCGATCGCAGCAAACGACTCCCAGTCAAGGTGCCGGCGCTGCTGCCGCCGGCTGCCCGAGCAGCTTCAAGTTCTCCCGCGCCTCCTTCTGCCCTGGCTCGATGCGCATCGCCTCCTCGAAGTCCCGACGCGCCGCGGCCGCGTCTCCGATCTTGAGCTCCGCGAGCCCCCGATTGTTGAACGCCTGGGCGTCGAGAGGGTGAAGCTCGACCGCTTTCGTGAGGTCCGCCCGAGCGGCCTCGAACTGGCCGGCCTTGAGCTGCTCAAGCCCCCGGTTGTAGTACGCGGCCTCGAGGTCGGGGTAGAGCTCGAGAGCGGCGTCGAAGTCCGCCAGGGCGTCCTCGCGCCGTCCCCCCCGGGACGCGATAGCCCCCCGGTTGCTGAGGAAATGCGCGATGACAGCGCGCTGCGACAGTGGGCCCAGGAAGAGGCCGCGCTCGACGGAGGAGTCCGCGATCCGGTTCCGGCGACGGTACTCGGCGTCGTCGACCGTTCGTCCTTGCTCCAGGGTTTCGATGTTGATGACCCCGTCCGGCCCATCGTACCGGACGAACAGATGGACCGGCGTCGCTGCCGCGTGGACGTCGAGGCCGAGGCGCTCGGCGATGGCCAGGTAGAGGATGACGAGGTTGACGCAGGTGCCGCGTTTGTCCCTGAGAAGTTGGGGAATGGAAGGGCTGCTGGGGTCGGAGAGGGATATCGTCCCGCGAAACCCCTCTTTCGTGAAGAGCACGTCGTTGATGACGTCGAGCGTCTGGCGGGGGGTGGCGCCGGGCGGGAGCGCGGTTGTCACTCGTCCCGCGAGCTCGTCGATTCGGCGTAGAGTTTCTCGGCGGTCTCGTCGGTTGGCTGCCTCGGGTGCGAGGCGAAGGGCCGCCTCGGCGAGGTCGAACGATTCGCCCCGCAGAACCACCCACGAGACCGCGGACGGTGGTGAAGGACTGCGGGGAGGCTTCGCGGCCTGGACGAACGAGCCGAGCGCGCCGGCGAGGATGACCGTACAGAGCAAATAGAATGTCCGGATCCGGACAATTCCTTCCTTCATCGAGTGCGGTGCTCCTTGCGCCTCGAATATTTGTTGACACGTGCAACGCAGTTGGCGTATAAAGGACGTGAAATCCTGCCTGGGGGCGCTGCCCCCAACGCCACTCGTCGGAAAACCAGAATAACCGCCGGAGAACTGATTCCGCTGGAGGTCCTTGCGATGCGTCCCCTGCCCCGCCCCCGGTCCGAGTGCCTCACGTGTCTTGCCATGGCGCTCGCCGCGATCCTGTCCTTGGGCTCGCCCCTCGTGGCAAACGACCAGTTCGCCCTCCCAGGCATGCCACCTAACCACTTTCTCCAGACAAGTGGATTCGACCGAATCGACATCCTAAATGGAAGTCTTCACTTCAGTCAGTCCCTGTACTCTGCTCAGATCGATTCGGGCTTCACCTATTCTCTCACTCTCGCATACAACAGCAACGTCTGGGAGAAAGACGCCTCAGTTACCGCGGGCGGCGGAGAGAAGGCAAAGATCGCCCAGCAGGGACCGGTCGGGGTTGGATTCAAGTTGCACCTGGGAAGAATCTACGAGATCAACGGCTGCACTGCCAACGGCTGCCCCCACTACTACGAGGAGCCGGATGGCACGACACACCGCCTCTTTTCCCAGAGTATCGGTGGGCCCAATTACTACTTCACTCATGACACCTCGAACCTTCGCGCCAAGCAACTCCTCGATGGGAACAATGACACCGTGGGTTGGCTTCTGTGGCGTCCCGACGGGACTCTCTACGAGATGCGCCACAAAGTTACGCTCGGGGACCCAGGGCGTTCGAATTACAAAGGTTGGTACACCACGCTCATCAGATCGCCACTTGAGCCGACGCACAACTACGTCACGGTCGGCTATGACGTGACATACCCCCTCTGCATCGCAGAGATTCTCGACACCGTCGGCCGACTTATCACGTTCAATAATCTTGGGAGCATCGGGGGCGTGAGCGTTCCCGGAGGGTACACTGCTTCAGTCGACTTTCCGGCGTTCGGCAATCACATCGCGACGTACACGTTTAACTATATTCTCGCAGACGTTACGCGTCCATTTGGAAGCGTCCGGGTTGAGGCACAGCAACTGCTCTTGACAAGCGTGACGCTCCCGATGGGCGGATACTCTTTCCAGTTCGGGTACGCCGATCCGGCAACTGGCTCGATAGAAGGGGCCGTTCGAACAGTCACGCAACCCGCGGGTGCGCACTTCGCCTATGACTATGCCACACTCGGATACCTCCGAATCTACTCAACCTTCCACCCCGGGTGTCAACCGGGCGACTGTCTCCCAATTATCGAAAGCGATTCCGTCCGTCAGGTAGTAACCAAGACGCTGACAGCACCTGCGGTTGCATCGACCGCTGTGTGGCACTTTGCCCGATCCAGCATTGACCCTAATCAGGTAAACTACCACGCACCTGTCGTCATTCGCGTTACGGACCCATACGGAAATGTAACACGTCACTTATCGTACTCGACCAAACAAAACGAGTTCCCTACTTGGAATGATGGCCTGGTGTATCGAACGGAATTCTATCATGGACCAGAGGACAGTCAGAACCTGATCCGAGCAACAGAAACGGACTACGACTACGACCAGAATCCACAAGCAGAGGACATCGATGAGGTCCAGGGTTGGGACATCCGCGAGAAGAGGACGCGTACAACCTATAACGACGACCTTGGACAAGTTGCGCTGGTCGAGGACGCCAATTGGGACGGCTATCATTGGCGGGACAAGACTGAGTACATGTTTAGTGGTCTTGCATACCGAACCTCAGTGACCGCCTTCACGGTTCCCGCAGTCGGTGCGCCGCTCTGGGATAACTGGATACTCAACACCTACACGTCCCGTCGAACCCTTGACGCGGCGAGTGCGGTTGTCCAGGAGAGTGACTACACCTTTGGCAATGACGGTCGGCTACTGACCAGGCGGGATCTTGTCGCTCCACCAGCACTTTCTGCCGCTGGGGATGTCGTCACATCGCAGGCGTACGACACTTCAGGGAACGTGACGAGCATCGAAGTCAAAGCCAGCGATCCGACCTGCCAAGCCCCGAGCTACACAACAGCCGACAACCATGTCCGAGGCTCGCTCACCTCGTTCTCCTATCAGGTTGGCTACCTATCGACAGAGCAGGTGGCTGGAGTGTCCTGGAAGTCGATCGACAGGGCAATCGACTTGTGGACTGGTCTGGCCGCCATCTCGCGCGACCCCGCTGGCGTGGCGACGACCTATAACTACGACCTCCTTGGCCGGGTGGCGAGCATCACCCCGACTACGCCCGAGCGTGCCACCACATTCAGTTATCCGAACCTGCTCGAGTCGACTGCCGCCCGCGGCGTGGCGGCCGGGAGCGGGTATATGCTGGACCGAAGCTGCTTTGATTCCTTGGGTCGTCTCACGAAGACGCAGAAGCGTGACGAGAACAACAACCGAGTTCGCCAGGTCCAGACCTACGTAGGATCTCTCGATCGCGTGGCGAGTCGGTCGGAATGGGTTTCGGACCCAAGTTCCGACGCTAGCCCTTGCCCTGCCTCTGATCCGAACGAACTCCTACCACAGAGCAGCTTCTCCTACTCCTTCCCGCTAGTTGGAGCGCCTGGCACGTCGGTCGACGACCCGTTTGGACGAGTTCAGCGCGTCACCAAGGCCGATGGACAGTACAGCACAACGAGTTACTACGGAGTGACGAAGCAGGAGTGCACGTTCGGAATCAACAACGTGTCGGGGCAGGAGGCGTGCTCGACAGATGAGCAAGACGCGGTCGGACGGCTCGTTAGTGTGATGCAGTCGGACCTAGTGGCTCGGGCTGCGTACGGGTACGATCCACTCGACCGACTGACAACGGTGACGGCAACGCAGTCGACCAAAGTGCAGACTCGTTCGAGAAGCTACGATGGGTTGGGACGGATGCGTGTTCAGGACGATCCCGAGACGCGGCCACATGCGACGCTGCTTGCAGACTTCGATCCACGAGGAAACGCTCTGTCAGTCACTCAGCCGGACAATTCTGTTGTTCGGCGCTTCTACGATCCCGCGGGACGACTTCTTCGGACGCAGCTACTCCCGCAGGGTGTGGGCGGAGCGACCGTGGTCACTTCGGAGAGAACCTATGATGAGGTGTCGGGTGGCGCGTTGTCTTCTGGAAAGCTGACAACCCAGAAATCGTACGATGACGCCGGCGCACTCGTCGCAACACGGGCATACTCCTACTTGGGCCTGAACGGTCGGCTGGGCGGCGAGACAACCAGTTTCCCCGAGTGGATCCGGGGAGGGTCCCCCGCGCAGATTTCGACGCAGTATGCCTATGACACGTTCGGGCATGTTCAAACGTTGACATATCCCGTTGACGGCGGGACCGTTCTCACGAACACCTTTGCTCACGATCGTTTGGTCTCCATCGCAGACAACACTCGTGGCACTCTTGTATCGAATATGTCGTGGACTGCCGCAGGCGGCAGAAAGAGTGTTACAACGGCTAACGGGGTCGATACCTCTTACCCCCCTGACATGATGAACCGCCCGAGCCAGGTTCTCGTCAAGCGCGGATCCACGCCGTATCTCGACACCGGGTCTTATGTGTACGATGGCGCCGGGAACATCACCCACATGGGAGCGGATTCCTACGTCTACGACGCGTACGGTCGACTGACGTCGGCGACTGACTCTGCGAATGGCTACGCAAACCAGGTGTATTTCTTGTCGTTTGTCTACGATCCGTTCGGCAACATGACGAACACCTCAAAGACCTATGGCCAGACTACCGACTCTCACAGCTTTCCGACAGACCCAAACACGAATCGAATGCAATCGATGGACGGCGTACCCATCTTCTATGACGCCAACGGGAATCTTCTGAACGACGACGTCCGCAGCTTTCTCTGGGATCGGCGGTCGCGAATGCAAATGGTCCGCCAAGTTGGGACGTCGCTCGGAGAATACGAGTACGACAGTACAGGGTACAGAGTCCGGCGCGATGATAGTGGGGCGCACAGGCGAACCTACTACTTCCGAGACGGCAGCGGGAAGTTGCTCTCCGAATACTCCAAGCCGACCGAATCAACGCTGGAGCCGCAGTGGAGTCGCGACTACGTTTACGCGGCCTCGGATCTAGTCGCGATAGTGCGTAACTCCGCACCGATAGAGCCCGCATGGCTGGACTCGTCCGCTTCCCCCTCAGGCATTCACCTGTCATGGGTCGCGAACTCAGAAACGGATCTTTTCGGTTACAACGTCTACAAGATGACGTCGTCCGGATCCGGGTACGTGAGGGCGAACACGTCGACGCTGGTGGGGACATCGTTCGATGACCCCAACATGCTTTTTAGCCCCCCAGGTGTCGGGGTCTCAACGCACTACGTCCTGGTCGCAGTGGACACTGCGGGTAACGAGAGTCGTTATTCTGTCGACCGCGTCATCACGCCAGGCGACACAAATGCACCAGCCGTTCCAACCGGCCTTGCCGCCTCCGGCGAGAACGGGTGGGCTAGTTTGACTTGGTCGCCGAATTCTGAGGTGGATCAAGCTGGTTACAATGTCTTTCGAAGCCAGACCTCAGCAAGCGCCGGGGGCGTGTTCACCAAGATAAACGCTCATCCGGTCGCGACGCAGTCGTACTCCGACCTCGGTCTGCCCAACGGAACGACGTTTTACTACAAAATCGCCGCCGTCGACACTGCCGGGAATCCCTCCAACCAGTGCGCCGAGGTCTCCGCGACACCTTCCGACGGAACAGGAGGTGGAGGGGGTGGGAACGGGGGCTGTGAACCTCACTGCATGCCGGGGATTTCGGAGTTCCGATTCAATGTTCCATGTGACTTCAGAACTGGAGGTTGTGCCTCGGAACCGCGCTTCGTTGGGACTGGAGGTCCAGGCTGGGAGATTGACTACATCCACACCGATCACCTCGGATCCGTGAGGGTGGTTACGGACCCGAATGGACTGGTAGTCTCGAAGCACCACTACTTCCCGTTTGGCGACGAGATTCCGCCGATCGACGTGGGCCTGTCGACAAAGAAATTCACAGGACACGAACACGACTCGGAGAGCGGATTGGATTACATGCTCGCAAGATACTATTCCTCTCGCAGTGGCCGTTTCATGAGTAGTGATCCACTGTCCTTGCACTCGCAACGACTGACCACACCCCAGAGCCTCAACCTTTATATCTATGTGTTGAACTCGCCGGTCAGTTACTCGGATCCTACCGGACTCGAGTCCTCCGTCTTTATTGTCACAGGTGGCAATGGCCCAAAGGAGCAACAATTCGGCCACGCAGCACTGTTCACCTCCACTCCCGGGTTTGAGGGTGGTATTAGCTATGGTGGCCATTACGGTTTCGAACACGGTTCCGCAGGGTTTGTTTCCAACTACACGGGACGCGGGAGCACCGTAACGGAATACAAGCTGAATCTGACTCCTGAACAAGAAGCCAAGCTGGCGGCCTTCGTGAAACACAACTCGGATGGGCAGGTCGACGGGAGTGCCTTCGGTCATAACTGGATGATTTCACAGAACTGTACGACTGCCTGTGGAAACGCTCTCGAAGCCAGCGGAGCGGTCCCGGACAATTCAAACCCGGGCCGGAACATGTTTGGATTCGATACTCCTTCGACTCTGGCAGCGGATCTTGGACCCGGCGGTAGATTCAATGGTTTGGTGCTCGAAGTCGTGACTCACCCCCCAGATGCTAAGGCGCAGGACAAACCAACGGAGCCGACAGGCGCGGCAACGAACGAGCCACGGACGCGGCAGAAGCTCTGAGGGTGAATGGTCCTTCGAGGGCCGAGGTAGCATGGGGTGGTTGGAAACTACATCCAAGACCAGGGGAGGCGAAGTGGCGGCGATTGTGCGCAGCGCAGCCGCGCCAGTCCGTTGCCTGGAGGCATGAGAAACAGGGTCCGAGGAGTGGATACGATGATATGTCGGGGTATCGCGTTGCCGGCGCTTGTACTGACCATCGTCACGTGCGTTGCTTGTGATCGAGCGCAACGTGGAATGCAGGTGAGTGCGCAGGGAGATCTGCAGACAATTGCGGCGACCGTCGAACAGTTTCGGGCTAGTAAGGGGACGCTACCGTCACCCGACTCACTCAGGAAAATCCTCGGGCAGCGTGCGGAGCGAGATCCCTGGGGGAACGCGTACGCGTACGTGGTTTATCAGCGCCAAGAGGGCGAGCACTTTGTCATCGTGTGCCTAGGCGCTGACGGCAAGCTCGATGTTGCGTCGCCCGAACTGTACTTGAACTCGAAGGAGACGACTGTCGCGTACCAGTATTCAAGGGATATAGTTGTGGTCGATGGCAGCTTCGTCCAGAATGCGGGAAAGTAAGTCTGCATGAGAAGTGGCGATCCAGAAGCCCTGTACGGCGCCTTGAGATTCAATCTCGGCGATGGTGGCGACCAGGGCCAAGCAGGAAGGCAATGAAGCGACTGTCTGGAGGTAGGGAGCCTGATCGGGCAGAAGGCTCCGTCGATCCTTACTCGCGGCTTTCGATTAGACCTTGATTCGACTCGGAAGGATTCGTCCCTCCGATCACCTGGACCCCAGGCGATCGATGTCCCGAGTCGAGAGAGTTCTCGGGACTCCGATCACCTGAGGAGCCAGCCCTCATCAGCCCCGAGTCGACGCCCACGAGGCGCGGCTCGGGGCTTTTTGCGTCCGTCTGCGATGTCAAAGAGCTGAAACGCTTTCCCCGCGATAAACCAGAAACGCCTCGCGCCCCCGCTCGACCCCCAGTTCCCATCGAAGCTCATCGGGGGCCTGTCCCGAGCAGCGAATCTTCCCCTCGTGCAGCGGCCCCAGATGGTGGCCGACGCACAGCGTCGTGAGATTCGCTGTTCACTGTCTCTGGTATTCAGGCACGGCTGCTTCGGGGCGCAGGACCGCGGAGACGAGGGAAAAGACCGAGGGACAGGAGCGGAGTTGCGACGGCGAGGGAATATTAACTGCGAGATGGGGGGAAAGTTGGGTGATCGTTGACAACCTCGCCCTTTCGGCCTCCCTTCGTCGTGGCGGAGTCCAGGGCGACAACCGGGCAGTCCACTCCGCTGTGCGACGTGCCTTTCCATGTTCGGGTTGTTGGGCTACCGGGCCTGGCCCGATCTCAAGCTCCACAGTCCGCGCACCGAGAGGATCATGGTGACGCCCCCGAGCGCGCCGAGCGCCCAGAGTGTCCAGACGAAGAAGAAGCCGCCTGCGGACGCGGCGATCTCGGGATAGTGTGCACCCCTCATGTGAATGACGGGCATGCCTGCCGCGAACAACCCCACGAGGAACATGATGACGTGCCCTCATCGCCGTTCGGCGAGCGCCAGCGTCCCGTACAGGAAGACCACCAGGACGACCAGCGCAGTGTTTGAGGACTCGGCCTTCGATATCCCGCGGACGATGTCGTCCGTCACGTGAAGCGTCAGCAAGAGAAGGGAGAGCAGGGACGTGATCTTCAGCAAGCCGTTGTTGTTCACTGATGGTCTCCGTGTATGAGGTGGACGTACCGCCCGCCTGTCGTCGGCCGCATTGAGCACCTCGAGCTCAGCCTGGAGTTGGTCGCGCGCTGCCTCGTCCTCGATCGTTTGGCCAGGTTATCCCGTACTTCTCCAAGTTACTCCGCGGCCGTCGACCAGGTCGTGAGAGGCGAAGCTTACCTCGCAAGCCTCTGCGTCAATAACATGTGCCCCGACGCCCTGTAGACGTTGGTCACCGCCGAATGCGGGAGCTGGTGGAATCCGTAGTGCCGATCGAACTCCGCGCGCCGCTGCCACCACGCGAGGAACCGGCGCAGCTTCGTGACGAGTCGGGCCGGCAGGAAGACCTCGCCCTTCCGGCCTCCCTTCGTCGTCGCGGGGTCCAGGACGACGCGGTCGCGCACGTCGCGGCCGTCCGGGCTGACGTCGCCCACGGTGAGACCCAGGAGTTCACGGAGCCGGAGCCCATCGCCCGCTCTCATCACTCGCCTTCCGCGGACTCCGTTGTCAGCAGCCGGTCCGCTCCTCGACGGCGCGTACCACGGCGCTCGTTGACGGACGGGTCTCCGGTGCGATGAAATGCCGGGGCGCGATCGTTGAACCGCTTCGTGTCAGATCGCTTACCCTCCGCTCGAGCTCCTTGTGCGCGACCGAGACTCGCTCATGGTTGCGAAGGTGCTCCGCCCATGTCACCTCTATCCAGGTTTCGACGAAGCGCGACGGGTCCGCCGTGTCCTGGAAGAGCCACCACTGCACCGCGCCATCGCGGCGACGGTTTCGGCCGAGTTCGGCCATGGCGCTTCTGAAGGCGTCCGCGCGCGGCGGATCGACGCTGTACTCCACCTGGACCATGACCGGTCCCGCCTCGAGCGACGGCTCCCCGGTGACCACGGGGTCGAGCCAATGGTGCGCGGGAGTATGGTCGAGAACCTTGTCCGCGGCCGGTCTCAGTCGGACGGCGAGCGCGGCTCCCAGCAGCAGTCCGCCGGCGATACCGAAGTAGGCGGTGCTCAGTCCGGCGCGTGACGCAACCACGCCCCAGAGCATGCTTCCTCCCGCGATCCCCGCCTGGAAGACGATCAGGTAGACCGCGAGTGCACGCGCCCTCACCCAGGGAGGGCTCGCCTGCTGGGCCGCAACGGTCAGGGTCGAGAGCACGGAGGTCCAGGCGACGCCGCCGATCAGCATGATCGGACAGAGGACGAAGATCTCGCGCAGCGTCGCCGCCCCTATCGCG
>Ga0137407_10002420_pt1 | contig 12292 bp, 7 predicted proteins | sample CZOMad2_2_16fung_FD_108410 | JGI IMG/M metagenome (GOLD analysis project Ga0137407, IMG submission 108410) | Vadose zone soil fungal communities from Angelo Coast Range Reserve, California, USA - CZOMad2_2_16fungal (Illumina Assembly) | ecosystem: Environmental > Terrestrial > Soil > Vadose zone...
GCCCCACCGTCGCGCTGCACTTCACCGACTGCGAGATCCCCGTGGAGAACCGCCTGGGCGCGGAGAACGAGGGCTTCCGTATCGCCATGCGGACGCTGGAGCAGTCGCGCCCCACCATCGGCGCCCAGGCGGTGGGCATCGCCCAGGCCGCGCTGGACGCCGCGGTGGGGTATGCCCGGGAGCGCCGATCCTTCGACCAGCCCATCGCCGCCTACCAGGGCATCCAGTTCATGCTGGCGGACATGGCGACGGCGGTGCACGCCTCGCGGCTCGCCGTCCACCACGCGGCCGCGCTGATGGACCGGGGCGTGCCCAGCACCGCGTTCGAGGCGTCCGTGGCCAAGTGCATGGCCTCGGACACCGCGATGAAGGTGACGACGGACGCGGTGCAGATCTTCGGCGGATACGGCTATACGCGGGAATTCCCGGTCGAGCGCTACATGCGCGACGCCAAGATCACCCAGATCTACGAAGGGACGAACCAGATCCAGCGTCTCGTGATCGCGCGGGAGCTGCTGGGCAAAGGAGACCAGAGATGAGCGGCCGCCGGAGCACCCTGCGAGTTCCCCGCCGCACCTTCCTCAAGGGCGCCGCCGCCGGCGCCGCCGTGCTCGGCTTCCCGCTGCCGCTGCGGGCCCAGGCCCCCCCCTTCAAGGTGGGCGTCGTCCATCCCATGACCGGCCCCCTCGCGGAGCCGGGCCAGGCGTGCCGCCTGGGTGCCACCATGGCCGCGGAGACCATCAATGCCGCCGGCGGCATCAAGGCCATGGGGGGCGCGAAGCTCGAGCTCATCTTCGGCGACACGCAGACCAAGCCGGACGTCGGCCGCACCGAGGCGGAGCGCGTCATCAATCAGGGCGCCCAGATGCTCATGGGCTCGTTCGACTCGGGCAGCACTGCGGCCATGGTGCCGGTGGCGCAGCAGCGGCGCGTGCCCTTCCTGGTGGACATCGCCGCCGCCGATCCCATCACCGCCAACGTGGCCAAGGCGGTGAAGGAGGGGCAGCAGAAGGTCCAGTACGTCTACCGGAACTTCCCCACCGGCTCCTCCTTCGGGATCAAGGCCGTGCAGTATTTCTCCGAAGTCTTCAAGGAGGCGGGTGTCGCGCCCAAGCGCGTGGTGCTGATGTACTGCAACGACCTCTTCGGCCAGAACAACGCCAAGGGGTTCCAGGCCGCGCACGCGGCCGCCAAGCCGTCGTGGGAGATCGTGGACGTGATCCCGTGGCCGGAGCCGCCCCAGGATCTCTCCACCGAGGTGTCCCGCGCCAAGGCGGCCCGGCCCGACATCATCGCGCCCATCACGCGACCGGCCTCGGCCCAGCTCCTCCTCCCCGAGATTCGCAAGCAGCGCCTGGAGATCATGGGCATCGTGGGCCCGGGCAGCCCGGGCCTCTACGAGGCGGGGCAGCTCGCGGTGCTCAAGGACGATCTCGAGTTCGTGATGGCCAGCACCCCCTGGGCCAATTTCAAGAATCCCCGTACCCAGCGAGTGGCCGAGGAGTACCAGAAGCGGTCGGGCGGCAAGACGTTCGACACCAACTCGGGCTACTCGTACGACGGCCTCTTCGTCATCGCGGACGTGCTGGAGCGCGCCAAGTCGACCGACCCCGACGTCATCGTGGACGCGATCAAGAAGACCAACTACGGCGCCGGCCTGATGCAGTACGGGGGACCGGTCGTCTTCAACGAGCTCGGCGACAACCCCAATGCCATCACCACCATGATCCAGATCCTCGGCCAGAAGCCGGTCGCGGTGTGGCCCAGGGAGGCGGCGCTGCAGAAGTTCGTGTTCCCGCGTCCGAAGCGTTGACGGGTCGCCGTCGCGAGACCCGCTGAGGTGGACCCGACCCTCGTCGGGCAGGGGCTGCTCAGCGGGCTCCTCTTCGGGGGCGTGTACAGCCTCATGGCGGTGGGTCTGACGCTGATCTTCGGCGTCATGCGCGTCGTCAACTTCGCGCACGGCGACATGATGGTGTGGGGCATGTACCTGGCCTGGATGCTGTCCACGCGGCTGGGCGTCGATCCCTACCTCGGCTTCGGCCTCTGCGCCGCGGCCCTCTTCGCCCTGGGGTGGGCGATCCAGCAGGGCCTGGTCCACCGCATCGTGGACGCGCCCCACGAGATGCAGATCCTCCTCATGCTCGGGGTGGCGCTGGTGCTCGAGAACGCCGCCCTCGTCGCCTTCGGCCCCGACCCGCAGCGCGTGCGCTCGCCGCTCACCGCGGCCACGGTGTGGCTGGGCCCCATCTTCGTGGACGTGGCCCGCCTGGTGACCTTCGGGCTGGCGCTGGCGCTCACGCTGGCGCTCTGGTTCTTCCTCGCCCGCACCGACCTCGGGCAGCGGATCCGCGCCGCCGCCGACAATCCCTATGGCGCCCTGGTCATCGGCACCGACGTCGGGCGCGTGTATGCGGCCGCCTTCGGCATCGGGGCCGCCTGCGTGGGCGCGGCGGGGGCCCTGGTCTCTCCCATCGTGCCGTTCCAGCCCGCGGGTGGGCTCTCGCTCTCGGTGGCCTCGTTCAATATCGTCATCATCGGCGGGATGGGCAGCCTCGTGGGCGCCTTCGTGGGCGGGCTGCTGGTATCCGTGGCGGAGTCGCTGGGCGCCGTGTTCCTGGCGCCCTCCATGAAGGAGCTGGTGAGCTTCTCCCTCCTCATCGTGATCCTGCTCTTCCGGCCCGCCGGCCTCTTCGGCCGGCGCGGCGCATGAGGGGCGGGAGGATCGCCGCCGTTCTTGCGGTGGTGATTCTCGCCGCGCTGCCCGCCCTCCTCAGCTCCTACGCCATCACGGTGTTCATCTTCATCTTCTTCTACGCGTACCTCGGCCAGGCCTGGAACATCGTCGGCGGCTACGCGGGCCAGCTCTCCGCCGGGCATGCCGCCTTTGTGGGCGTGGGCGCCTACACGTCCGCCATGCTCTCCATGAAGCTCGGGCTCACCCCGTGGATCGGGATGTTCGTGGGCGGCCTCCTGTCCGCCGCGCTCGGCGCCGTCATCGGGTTCCTCGGCTTCCGCTTCGGCCTGCGCGGCTTCTACTTCGTCCTCCTCACGGTGGCCTTCGCCGAGATCTGCCGCATCGTCGCCCTCAATACCGACGCGGTGGGAGGCGCGCTCGGCCTCTACATCACCTTCACCGGCAACCCACGCCAGTTCCAGTTCCAGGACAACCGCGTCTACTACTACGTGGCCCTCGCCCTCATGCTCGCCGCTACCGGCCTCGTGGCGGCGCTGGAGCACCGGCGCTTCGGCGAGTACCTCAAGGCCATTCGCGAGGACGAGAACGCCTGTGAGGCCCTGGGCGTCAACACCTTCAAGTACAAGATGCTGGCCATGGTGGTGTCGTCCTTCCTCACCGGCGTCGGCGGGACCTTCTACGCCTACTACCTCTTCTCGCTGCAGCCCAACTCGGTGTTCGGCATCCCGCTCTCGGTGGAGATCATCATCCGGCCCATCGTGGGCGGAGCCGGGACCGTGCTCGGGCCCGTTCTCGGCTCGTTCATCCTGAGCCCGCTGGGTGAGCTCTCGCGCATCTATCTCTCCCAGGGCGGCTGGAGCGGCCTGCACCTGATCGTCTACGGCATCCTGCTGATCGTGGTGGTGCTGTTCTTCCCCCAGGGCGCCTACCCGACTCTGGTCAAATTGGGTGGGAGCGTGCGCAGGATCGCCGAACCGAGAGGGGCTACGCCCCCCTCGGACTCCCCCGGCCCCAATCCCCCTCACCGCCCATGAGCGCGTTTCTCGAGGTGCGAGGGCTCTCGAAGCGGTTCGGCGGTCTCCAGGCGGTGGACGGCCTCACGCTCTCGATGACCGAGGGCGAGATGCTGGGATTGATCGGGCCCAACGGGGCGGGGAAGACCACGGTGTTCCACCTCATCTCCGGGTTCCTGACCCCCGACGCCGGCGAGGTTTCCTTCCGGGAGCGGAGCCTGGTCGGGCTCAAGCCCCACGCCATCTGCCGGCTCGGGCTGGCCCGCACCTTCCAGATCGTGCGGCCCTTCCCCCACCTCTCCGTGCTCGCGAACGTCCGCGTGGGCGCGCTGGGCCGGCACCCCGACGCGCGCGAGGCGGGGGAGCGCGCCCGTCAGGTGGTAGAGCGGGTGGGGCTCCGGGACAAGATGGACACCCCCGCGGGCAGCCTCACGCTCTCCGACCGCAAGCGGCTGGAGCTGGCGCGCGCGCTGGCCACGGAGCCGACCCTCCTGCTCCTCGACGATGTCATGACGGGGCTCACCGCCACCGAGACGGCGGAGATGGTCCGGCTCATCGCCGGCATCAACCGCGACGGAGTCTCCGTGCTCCTCATCGAGCACAACATGCGCGCGGTGATGACGCTCTCGCACCGCATCGTGGTGCTCTCCTTCGGCGAGCAGATCGCCGGGGGGCTGCCCGCCCAGGTCGCCAACGATCCCCGCGTCATCGAGGCCTATCTCGGGGAGGAATATGTCCACGCTCCTCCGGCTTGACGGGATCGAGGTGGGCTACGGCGCCCTCACCGCGGTGCGGGAGGTGTCGCTGGAAGTCAACGTGGGGGAGACGGTGGCGCTCATCGGCTCGAACGGAGCCGGCAAGACCACCACGCTCAAGGCCATCACCGGCCTGCTCCCCCTCCGGCGCGGCACCGTCGCGCTGGACGGCGAGCGGCTCGACGGCCTGTCTCCCGCGCGCGTGGTGGGGCGGGGCATCGCGCATGTGCCCGAGGGCCGGCAGCTCTTCCCCACCATGACCGTGCGGGAGAACCTCGAGCTGGGCGCCGCCGGCCCCGCCGCGCGCGCGAAGCGCGCCGACACGCTCGAGTGGGTATTCCGCCTCTTCCCGCGGCTCGCCGAGCGGACGCGCCAGCTCGCGGGAACCTTGTCCGGGGGCGAGCAACAGATGTGCGCGATCGGCCGGGGGCTCATGGCCCGCCCGCGTCTCCTCATGCTCGATGAGCCGAGCCTGGGGCTGGCGCCGGTGGTGGTGAAGCAGATCTTCGAGGTGCTGGCCCAGATCAACCGCGACGGGACCACCATCCTCCTGGTGGAGCAGAACGTGGCCCGCGCGCTCGGGCTCGCCCACCGGGGCTATGTCCTCGAGAACGGCCGCATCGCGCTCTCGGGCCCCCGCGACGCGCTGCTCGCCAGCGGCCACATCAAGCAGGCCTATCTCGGCCTCTAGACGAGGGCGCAGTGAGATCGCGGGCTCGAGTGGGGACGCGCGGTAGACTGGCCCCGCGATGACGGATCCCGCCTTCGAAGCCCTGGCCCGGCGCAACCGCGAGCTGGAGGCCCTCAACGCGGTGTCGGCCACCATCGGCCGCGGCGCCGATCTCGAGTCCACCGCGGGCGATGCCCTGGAGGTGGTGCTGGGGCTCACCGGAATGCGGGTGGGCTGTGTCTTCCGCAAGGACGCCGCGATCGACGGACTCGTCCTCGTCGCGCACCGCGGTCTCGCCGAGGCCGACGTGGTCACGCTGGGCGTACGGCCGCTGCACGGGACCCACGTGGGGGAGGCGGTGCGGACCGGACGCGTCAACATCGCCCTGATCGAGACCCCGCCGGCGGACAGCACCGAGCGGTGCGAGCTGGCGCGGGCTCCCGTCGTCACGCAGATCACGCTGCCCATCCCCCTCGAGGACGGGATCTGGGGCGCGCTGGTGCTCGCGATCCGGGACCGGCGCGCCTTCGACGCCGAAGAGGTGCGGGTGCTGGAGGCGGTGGCGCGGCAGATCGGGCTCGCGGTGGAGCGTGCCGCCCTCCTCACCGAGACGCGGGACAAGAGCCGGCGGCTGGAGGCGCTGCGCGAGATCGAGGCGCACATCTCCGCCCAGCTCGACGTGGACGCGCTCCTGGCGGTGGTGGCGGAGTCGGTGCTGCGGCTCATCGGCGGCGCCACCGCCGTCGTCTATCTCCGCGAGGGCGACGCCCTCCGCCCGCGCGCGTGGACGCCGGACGACACCTGGTACCGCGGGGTACTGACGCCGATCGGCACGGGGGCCACCGGCACCGCCGCCGCCCGCCGGGTGGGCGTGATCGAGAACGACTACGCCCGATCGCCCCTGCGCCTCGAGTCCTTCGTGGGCCGCTACGCCCGGGTGCTCGCCCAGCCGCTCCTCGCCGGCGACCGGCTGGTGGGGGTGCTGGTGGTCAACCGGGCCGGCGACACGCCGCCCTTCACCGGCGACGACCTTGCCGTGCTCGCGGACTTCGCCAGCCGCGCCACGGTGGCGGTGGAGAACGCGCGTCTCTTCGGCGAGGCGCGGGGCCGCGCCGCCGAGTACCGCGCGCTGTTCGAGGTGGCCGGCATCATCAGCTCCACCCTCGACGTGCAGCGCGTGCTGGACGTCATCGTGGAGCGCTGCCGCGCACTGCTGGACGTGGGCGCGGCGGGGATTTTCCGCTTCGACGCCGAGCGCGGCGCGCTGGTGTACGAGCGCGGTGTCGGCCTGTCGACGGAGTTCATCGAGTCGGTGGTCATCAGTCCGGGGGAGGGGACGACGGGCCGGAGCTACCTCGAGGGCCATCCGGTCTGGACGGCGGACATCCTCGCCGACGCGGAGGTCTCGTTGCCCGAGGCCACCCGGACCCGCATCGCCGGCGAGGGCTACCGCGGCGTCCTCTCCGTGCCCATCCGCATCAAGGGCGAGGCGTACGGAGTGCTGGCGGTGTACTGGTGGGAGGCGCGCTCGCCCGACGCGCTCCAGATCGAGCTGCTGAGCGCGCTGGCGGGCCAGGCGGCCATCGCGCTGGAGAACGCGCGGCTCTACCAGGCCGCCACCAATCGCGGCCGGCGGCTGGCGGCGCTGGCCCGGCTCACCGAGACGCTCACCGCCACCCTCAGCCTCGAGGAGGTGCTCGACCGCGTGGTGCGCTCGGCGGTGGACCTCTTCGGATCGAGCGTCTCCCGCGTGTGGCTGCTGGATCCGGACGGCTCGCTGTCGCTCCGCGCCAGTGCGGGCGCGGTGTCCACCGTCGTCGGCCGCACCCGCTTCGCCGCCGGGGAGGGGCTCATGGGCCACATCGTGGCCACCCGCGCGTCCCTCCTGGTGCCCGATCTCCTCGAGGACACGCGCCCGGCGAACGCGGAGCGCATTCGCGCGGAGGGCATCATCTCGTTCGCGGGCGTGCCCCTGATGCTGGGCGACCGCGTGCTGGGAGCGCTCTCGGTGTCGGTCCGCGAGCGCCGGCCCTTCGACGAGGAGGACCTGAATCTGCTGCAATCGCTGGGTAGCCAGGCGGCGGTGGCCATCGGGAACGCGAGCCTCTACGCGGAGACCAGCCGCCGGCTCGACGAGACCCGCGTGCTCCTCGAGGTGGCGGAGATCCTCAACTCGACCCTCGAGCCACAGCGGCTGCTCAAGCAGGCCGCCATTCGCATCGCCCAGGTGTGCGGGGTGGACCGCTGCACCATCGAGCGCTGGGAGGGGGACCGGGTGGTCCCGCTCATGTCGCAGTTCGCCGACGGGCGCCGCGCGCCCGCCATGTGGGAGGCCTTCATCACCCTGGTGCCCTACGCGCCGCTCGAGGTGCCTGCCCACGCCCGTGCGCTCGCCACCCGCCGCCCGGTGGTGATCGACGACGCGGAGACGAGCGACCTCATCCCCTCGCGGTGGCTGCGGGCCTACGGGCTCAAGAGCTATATGGCGGTGCCGCTGATCCGCGGCGACGAGCTGATCGGCGTCATGAACCTCGACTGCTGTGACCGGCGGATCACCTTCGCGCCCTGGCAGGTGGATCTCGCCATGGCCATCGCGGGCCAGCTCGCGCTGTCGCTGGAGAACACGCGGCTCTACGCGGAGGCGCAGGAGCGGGTCCGCGAGACGAGCGCGCTGCTCGCGGTGGGGCAGGTGCTGTCGCAGCCGGGCACGCCCGCGCAGGTGCTGCGGCGGGTGGCGCGCGAGGCCGCCCGTGCCTTCGGCGCCGACATGGCCGGAGTCTACGCACTCAACCCGGCGCGCGACGCGCTGGCGCCGGTGGCCGGGTATCGCGTGCCCAAGGAGCTCCTCCCGCACTTCCTCACCCAGTCCATCGTGCTCGCGCGCATGCCCGAGCTGGCGGCGGCCTGGCGCGCCGGGCGCGCGATGTGGACGGCGGACATGAAGGGCGACGCGCGCTTCGACCCCGCGCTGGTGGGGGGGCTCGACCCGGGGGCCGCGCTCTTCGCCCCCACCCTCGTCCATGGCGAGCCGGTGGGGGCGCTGTCGCTGGTCTGGTGGGGGGCGGGTCGCGAGCCCCAGCCCGCGGAGATCCGCCTCCTGGAGGGCATCGCGGCCCAGATCGGGCTCGCCATGGAGAACGTGGAGCTCGTCCAGCAAACCGCCCGCAAGCTGCGGGAGACGGAGACCCTGCTCGCGGTGAGCCGCACGGTGTCGTCCACCCTCGATCTCGACCGGATGCCGCGCGAGTTCCTGCGCCACGTGGCCCGCTCGCTGGGAGCGAGCACCACCGGCATCTGGCTGGTCGACGAGTCCGGCGAGTGGCTCGAGCCCTTCATGGCCTATCACCTGCCGGCCGGGGGGGGCGAGGCGAATCGCCACCTGCGGCTGCGGGTCTCCGAGCACGAGTTCTACGCGGAGGCGGCGCGCACGCTGCGGTCCGTGGTGTCCACCGACGTGATGAGCGACCCCCGCATCCCGGAGGCGGTGCGTCAGCTGGTGCCCCACCGCACCCAGCTCTTCGTTCCCATCGTCGCCAAGGACCGGATGGTGGGCGGCTTCGCGGTCACGTGGCGCGACCGGGTGCGGATCCTCGACGAGGGCGAGCTGCGGCTCATGGAGGCGGTGGCGAGCCAGGCCGGGGTGGCGCTGGAGAACGCGCGGCTCTTCCGCGACAACGCCCAGCGCGTGGCGGAGCTGTCCGTGCTCCACGAGCTGTCGCGCGCGGTGACGGGACGGCTGGACCGCGAGGACCTGGTGGCCACCATCCAGCAACAGGTGGCGCGGGTCCTGAACGTGAGCTACCTGGCCATCCTCCTCCTGGAGGAGACGGCGGACCAGCTGGAAGTGGTGCTGCGGGTGGTGGACGGGGTGGTCGACTCCGCCGAGCCGCGACGCTACCCGCGCCACGGCGTGGGCCTGATGTCGGTGGTGCTGGATACCGGCCGCCCGCTCCGGACCGCCGACTATCTGGCCGAGTGCGCCCGGTGGGGAGTGAGCGTGGGGGTCCAGCGCGCGGCCGAGGTCCGCCACTGGCTGGGCGTGCCCATGCGGGCGGGCGACCGGTCACTCGGCGTGCTCGTGCTGCGGGGTGCCCAGCGCGAGTTCACCGCCGCCGACGAGCATCTCCTCGCCAATATCGCCGACCTCGCCGCCCTCGCGCTCCGGAGCGCGCGGCTCTTCGAAGAGCGGACCCGCGCCTACGGCGAGCTGGCCGCCGCCCAGGACCAGCTCGTGCGCACCGAGAAGCTGCGCGCCCTGGGCGAGATGGCGTCGGGCGTGGCCCATGACTTCAACAACGTCCTCGCCGCCATCGTGGGCCGCGCCCAGCTCCTCCTCAAAGAGGTGCGTGACCCCAAGCATCGGCGATGGCTCGAGGTGATCGAGCGCTCCGGCCTGGACGGGGCGCAGACGGTGCGCCGGCTCCAGGAGTTCACCCGCATCCGCCGCGACCAGCCGGTGGTGGCGGTGAGCCTCAACCAGGTCGTGGAAGAATCGCTCGAGAGCACGGAGTCGCGCTGGCGCGACGAGGCGCGGAGCCGGGGCGTCGCAGTGGAGGTGAAGACGGCGCTCACCCCCGATCTTCCGCCGGTGGGGGGTGATCCGGCCGAGCTGCGAGAGGCGCTGATCAACGTCATCCTCAACGCGCTCGACGCGATGCCGGAGGGCGGCACGCTGACCCTGTCCACCGCCGCCGCCGGGGACCGGGTGGAGCTGCTCGTGGCGGATACCGGGACGGGGATGCCGGAGCATGTCCGGCAGCGCATCTTCGATCCCTTCTTCACCACCAAGGGGCCGCGCGGCACCGGACTGGGGCTCTCGATGACCTACGGCATCCTGTCACGGCACGGCGCGCAGATCCGCGTGGAGAGCGAGGAGGGCCGGGGGACGCGCTTCCGGTTGAGCTTCCCGCGCACGACCCTGACGGAGGCGGCGGGCCCGCGCGCGTCGGCGCCCGCCGCGGCCGCCCCCCTGCGCTGTCTGGTGGTGGACGACGAGTCCGCGGTGGGCGAGGTGCTGGGCGACATCATCGAGTCGGCGGGGCATGGCGCGGTGGTGGTGGACAGCGGCGCCGCCGCCCTCGAGTGCTTTCGCGCCGAGCCCTTCGACGCGGTGTTCACCGATCTCGCCATGCCCGGGCTCTCCGGCTGGGAGGTGGCGAAGGCGGTCACCGCGCTGCGCCCGGGCGTGCCCGTCTTCCTCGTGACCGGCTTCGGGGTGGAGCTGTCCCCGGGGGAGCTGGCCGCGTTCGGGGTGCGCACCGTGCTCACCAAGCCGCTCGACATGCATGACACCCTGGCCCTGCTGGCCCGGCTCCGCCGGTCAGAGTAGAATCGGGCCGAGGCTCGACACCATGACCAATCCCATCATCACCGAGGCGGTACGCGCCCTCGTCGACCGCCGGGATCTCACCCGCCTCGAGGCGGCGGCGGCGATGGAGGCCATCATGTCGGGCGCGGCCACCAATGCCCAGATCGCGGCCTTCCTCACCGCGTTGCGCATGAAGGGCGAGACGGTGGAGGAGCTGATCGGCTTTGCCCAGGTCATGCGCGAGAAGGTGGTCAAGGTGCGCCCGCGCGCCGGCGACGTGGTGGGGGCCACCGGCACCGACCGCGAGATGCTCATCGACACCTGCGGCACCGGCGGCGACGCCTCCGGCACCTTCAACGTGTCCACCGCCACCGCTTTCGTGGTGGCGGGGGCCGGGCTCCGGGTGGCCAAGCACGGGAACCGCTCGGTGTCCTCCCTCTGCGGCTCGGCCGACGTGGTGGAGACTCTCGGCATCGATATCGAGCTCTCGCCCGCGCAGGTGGCCACCTGCATCGACGAGGTGGGCATCGGCTTCCTCTACGCGCCGCTGCTCCACACCGCCATGAAGCACGTGATGGCGGCGCGCCGCGAGATGGGCGTGCGCACCGTGTTCAACATGCTGGGCCCGCTCACCAACCCGGCGGGCGCGAACGCGCAGGTGATCGGAGTCTACGCGGCGGCTCTCGCCGATCCCCTCGCGCGCGTGCTGGCCGAGCTGGGCACCCTGCGGGCCTTCGTGGTGCATGGGGCCGACGGGCTCGACGAGATCTCGAACACCGGCGAGAGCCACATCTCCGAAGTGCACGAGGGCGTGGTGCGCTCTTCCACCGTACGCCCCGAGGACTTCGGCATGCCGCGCGCGGCGATCCGCGACCTCCAGGGTGGCGACCGCGAGGAGAACGCCCGCATCATCCGCCTCGTGCTGGGCGGGGAGGCGGGGCCGCGCCGCGACATCGTGCTGATGAACGCGGCCGGCGCGCTGGTGGTCGGGAACAAGGCGCAGGACCTCAAGGAGGGGGTGGCGCTGGCCGCCGCCTCCATCGACGGAGGATCCGCCGCGCGCAAGCTCGAGGATCTCATCGCGTTCTCGCGCCGTCTGGGATCTCTCCGCCATACCCAGGGCTAGCGGGGGTCGCCGCCCGCCGGCCCCATCCCCAGGGCTTCGCGGCCCCTTGACCGCGCCCGTGACGGGGCAGTAGTATGTGGGCGACTGGTCGTTGTAAGTGCCTGCCCTGCCGCACCGATTTCCGTCCGGGTGCATGACGACGGCACCGCGAGGCCAGCGCAGTTCTAGAACACTGACGTTCCGGAGGCTGGTCGCGTGAAGGGTCGTCCACCGCGCTATCACCAGATCGCCGAGAGCCTGCGCGAGCGCATGGCCTCGGGCCAGCTCGCGCCCGGCGTGCGCCTGGACAATCAGCGCCGGCTCGCCCAGGACTTCGGGGTCACCCTCATGACGCTCCGCCATGCGCTCGAGGTGCTGGAGCGCGACGGCCTCATCGCCCGGCGGCACGGCCTCGGCACCTTCGTGTCGACCCGCTCCGTCGAGTACGACATCCTGCAGCTCCGCACCTTCGCCGGCGACCTCTCCGCGCAGGGCGAGGATGTGGTGACGCGCTTCCTCCGCAGCCAGTTCGAGCGCGCCGATCGCGGCGTGGCCCGCGCGCTCGGCGCCCCGCCGGGCGCCCGCGTGCTCGCGCTGGAGCGGCTTCGCCTGGTGGCGGGCCGGCCCACCAGCTTCCAGGCCTCCTTTCTGGCGCCCGCGCTCGGCGAGGACGTGGCGAAGGCCGACCTCCGGGTCACCCCGCTGCGCCAGGTGCTGGCCTTCAAGCTCGGCATCGAGATCGC
>Ga0137407_10002423_pt1 | contig 12284 bp, 9 predicted proteins | sample CZOMad2_2_16fung_FD_108410 | JGI IMG/M metagenome (GOLD analysis project Ga0137407, IMG submission 108410) | Vadose zone soil fungal communities from Angelo Coast Range Reserve, California, USA - CZOMad2_2_16fungal (Illumina Assembly) | ecosystem: Environmental > Terrestrial > Soil > Vadose zone...
ATTCCGGACCTCGATCAAGGCTATCTCATCACCGTTCTACAACTCCCGCCGGGCTCCTCGTTGGCGCGAACCGACGAAGTGACGCGGAAGGTGAACGATATCCTGACGTCGATTCCGGGTGTCTTCTCGACGGCTGCCTTCGCCGGTCTCGACGGCGCGACGTTCACACTCGCCCCGAATGAGGGCGCGATCTTTTCAGTCTTCAAGTCGTTCCAGGAACGGGGGCCGAAGGGCCAGACGGCCAAAACCATTCTGGCGACCGTCAATCAACGGCTCGCCGGGATCGAGGACGCCTTCATCGTCACGGTCGAACCACCGCCGGTGAACGGCATCGGTGGCGCGGGCGGCTTCAAGATGATGCTAGAGGACAGGGCCAATGTAGGCACTGCAGTCCTAGAGGCGGCCACCCGGGATCTTGTCGCGGCGGCCAATGCAGATCCGCGCCTGAAAGGCGTGTTCACGCCCTTTAGCGGCGCCACTCCAAACATCTACGCTGACATCGATCGCGTGAGAGCGGCTAAGCTCGGTGTGCCGCCCGAGCGGGTGTTCGAAGCAATGCAGGTCTATCTTGGGTCGGCCTACATCAACGACTTCAATTACCTCGGGCGGACCTATCAGGTCGTTGCGCAGGCTGACGACCGCTTTCGAATGACAGCTGCGGACATCGCCCGCTTCAAAACGCGCAACGACGCGGGCCAGATGGTGCCGATCGGATCTGTCGCAAGCTTTCACGACACCTCGGGACCATATCGGCTGCCCCGCTACAACCAATTTCCGGCGGCCGAAGTACAGGGCAGCGCGGCTCCCGGTATTTCGAGCGGGACAGCGCTTGCGGCGATGGAGGAATTGGCTGCGCAGCGACTTCCCCAAGGTGTCGGATTTGAATGGACCGACCTTGCGTACGAACAGAAAGAGGCGGGAAACTCGACCATCGTTATCTTCGGCGCCTCCGTGCTCTTTGTCTTCATGGTGCTGGCGGCGCAATACGAAAGCTGGAGTCAGCCGCTTTCGGTGATCCTGATCGTGCCGATGTGTCTGCTGGCGGCGGTGTCCGGACTGCTGCTGCGTGGCATGAGCGTCGACATTCTAGCTCAAATCGGATTCGTCGTTCTGGTCGCGCTGGCCTCGAAGAACGCGATCTTGATCGTGGAATTCGCGAAGCAGGCCCAGGATGAAGGCGCCTCCGTTGAAGACGCGGCGGTACGCGCCGCCCGGACCCGTCTGCGTCCGATCCTGATGACGTCTCTGGCCTTCATCCTCGGCGTTGTGCCGCTTGTGATCGCAACCGGCGCCGGCGCGGAAATGCGCCAATCCCTGGGAACGGCCGTGTTCTTTGGGATGCTCGGTGTCACTGTGTTCGGTTTGCTGTTCACACCTACCTTCTACACGGTGGTGCAGTCGCTCTCCAGGAGACTGCCGCGCGCGCCGGCAGCCGCCCTCCGCGCCGCTCTATCGCGAGCGTATCACCTATAACGGCCAAACAGTCTAGCTCCCCATAATTTCCGAATGACCACCTCTGGCGCAAAGTGGCCACTCCAAACATCGGCTGCGTCCGGTGCGGGACGCGCCGATGAGGCCGAACGTGTTTGCGCTCTCTGACCTTGAGCGCGCAATGGAGGCCGCCGGAAAGGCGGGGAGCCTCGAACTGGTCGTCGTGACCTCGCAACACAGAAATCCTTAAGGAAGGAAATTCCTCAAGAAGCTGGCGCGCCTGCAGGGCGTCGGCGACGTGCAGATCATAGGCGGCCGTCGCCGCAGCGGAGACGACCCCGTGTCAACAACGCGAACGAGGCCGCACCGGTCGAAGGAGAGAAATGATGACCGACCGCAAGACCGAAACGCGTGTTACGTGTCCCTGGAAGACCGAGCCTCGCCGATTTTGATCTGCTGCGCCAGAAACTCCAGGAAGACGCGGATCCGGATCGGCAGAAGCCCGCCCTGCCCAAGATAGACAGCATGCAGTTCGTCGATGTCGCCCGGGTTGAACTCCTCGAGAACAGGGACAAGCCGATTGGCGGCGATATCATCCCTGATTATGAAAGAGGCCAACCGAACAAGTCCGACACCGCTGATGGCAAGCGTCCGCAACGCGTCGCCATCGCTGACCTGAACATTCCCCGAGGGCGCTATCGTTCTCTGCACGCCTTCGTCAATCAGCGGCCAGCCCTTTGTCGCTCGGGCGTAACTGAAGCCAAGACGATTATGTTGCGTCAGCTCGTTCGGCGTTTTCGGAATGCCGCATCGTGCGAAGTAGCCTGGTGAACCGACGATTATCATCCGTGCGGCGCCAAGCTTGCGCGCGATGAGCTGGGAGCTCTTGAGCGGGCCGCTACGCAGCGCAACATCGGTCCGCTGTTCCAGCAGGTCGATCACCTGATCCGTCAGGGATATCTCTAAAGAGAGTTTCGGATAGGCCTCCAGGAAAGCGGGGACGATCGGCAACAGCAACTGCCGCCCGACCGGGATGTTGGCGCTCACCCTGATCCTCCCTTTCGGGATCTCAGCTTCCGCAACGGATCGCTCGACCTCGTCCATGTCGGCAAGCAGTCTTATGCTCCGTTCGTAAAACAACCGCCCTTCTGGTGTGAACTGAAGAGCCCTCGTGGAGCGATTGACCAGCCGCGCGCCGAGTCTGGTCTCGAGACGCCCGATAAGCTTGCTGATCGCCGAGGGAGTCATGCGAAGCGCGCGCGCCGCGGCGGAAAACCCCCCGAGCTCGAAGACCCGCGCGAAGACTTCCATCTCGCCGGAGCGATTTACATCCAATCGGGCCACTGTGATTTCATTTCACAAATGATGTTACAGGCCAAAGTCTACTGCGTGCCCCTATGCGCGTCCAATTGTCTGAAACCGACGTTTCAATTTCAGCAAAGACGGCCAGCAATGGACCGCCGTAACAATGGGTTCCAGAGCTGAAAATCAAAATTAATCAAGGAGATGACCATGGATAAGCTCGTTGTCTTGATTACCGGTGGCCTCACCGGTATTGGGCGCGCCGCCGCGATCGCCTTCGCCAAGAAGAGTGCGAAGGTGGTTGTCGCTGGTCGGCGCGATGAGGCCGGCAAGGAGCTCGTTAAGGAGCTGCGGTCGTTGGGTGCCGAGGCTGAGTTCATTAAGGCCGACGTCCGCAAGGAAGATGACGTTCGCGCCATGGTCGACAAGACCGTCGCGCGGTTTGGCCGTCTCGATGTCGCGGTCAACAACGCAGCCACCGAAGGGCAGGTCGGTCCGATCACGGATCAGACCGCGGAAAGTTTTGCTGCGACGTTCGAGACCAACGTTCTCGGGGTGGTGCTGAGCATGAAGCATGAAGTGCGCGTCATGCAGGCTCAAGGAAGCGGCAGCATCATCAACATCTCCTCGACCTACGGGCACGAGGGCGCGGCGGGGGCCTCGATCTACGTCGGCGCCAAGCACGCCGTCGAAGGCATCACCAAGTCGGTGGCGCTCGAACTCGCCAGGTCGGGCATTCGCGTGAATGCCGTGGCACCAGGCCCTACGGACACTGGCATGCTGACCCGCTTCAGCGGCACGGCGGAGAACAAGGCGGCGCTGGCGACGCAGGTTCCCCTGGGTCGGCTCGGGCTCTCCGAGGAGGTCGCCGACGGTATCGTGTTCATCGGTTCGGAGGAGGCCAGGTTCATCACCGGTCACGTCCTCAACGTCGATGGCGGACACAGCGCCAACTGATCCTATTGAGCCGAGATTACTCTGCGCCCAATGCGGGCGCGGTCTTTCTCGCAAATCTAAGGAATTGCACCGTATGAGCACAATCGAGGCGAAACGAACGGACAATGCCGAGGCCAAGGAACTCGACGTCGTCATAGTAGGCGCGGGATTTGCTGGACTATACCTCCTTGACCGTCTGCGAGGTATGGGTATGTCCGTCCAGGTGTTTGAAGCCGGGGACGGTCCTGGTGGCGTCTGGTATTGGAATTGTTATCCGGGGGCTCGCGTCGATTCTCCCGGCCCAATGTATCAATTTTCGCGCGACGACCTCTGGCGAGATTGGAAGTTCAGCGAGCTCTATCCTTCGTGGCAGGAAATCCGTGAGTACTTCCACTACGTAGACAGAAAACTCGACCTCAGTCGGGACATTCGCTTCAACAGACGCGTGAACGAGGCGGAGTTCGACCCAGCGCGCAATCGTTGGGCTGTCCGTTCGAGCGATGGCTCAGTCACGAGGGCTCGCTATTTCGTACTCTGCACCGGTTTGGGTTCGAAGCCCTACATACCGAAGCTGCCCGGACTGAGCGAATTCGCCGGGGAACGCCATCACACTGCGCTTTGGCCGCAGCAAGGTCTGGACTTGGCCGGCAAGAGGGTCGGGGTTTTAGGTACAGGAGCGAGCGGCGTGCAGGTGGCTCAAGAAGCCGCCGCCGTGGCCGCCCACCTCACCGTCTTTCAGCGTACGCCTAATCTGTCTCTGCCGATGCGACAGAAAAAGCTGGACGACGACACAATCCGCCGCATGAAGGAGGGCTATCCGCTCGCATACCAGAAGCGCAGAACGTCATTCGGGGGGTTCGACTACCAATTCCTCGAGAAGGCCGCATCCGAGGTGTCCGATGGGGAGCGGCAAACGACATTCGAACGAATTTGGGAGATTGGTGGTCTTGCGCCCTGGGTTGGCTCGTTCAACGACCTCTTTGCGAACGAAAAATCGAACCGTGCCGCTTACGATTTCTGGCGCGACAAAACGCTTGCGCGGATCAAAGATCCTGCTCTTGCCGAGATCCTAGCACCGACGGAGCCGATTCACCCCTATGGCACCAAGCGGCCGTCCCTCGAACAGAACTTTTTTGATATCTTTAATCAGTCGAACGTGAGCCTCGTCGATCTCCGCAAAACCCCGATTGAAAGAATAACGCGCAGCGGCATCAAGACGGCGGCCGGCGCGCACGACCTGGATGTACTTGTCTTGGCCACCGGGTTCGATGCCGTGACTGGCGGGCTGACCAGCATCGATATCCGCGGCACGCAGGGCGAGACACTGAAGGAGAAGTGGGCGAAGGGTGTACGTGCCCATCTCGGAATGGCCGCGGCGGGGTTCCCCAATCTCCTCTTCGTTTACGGCCCGCACAGCCCGAACGCTTTCGCCAATGGACCGACTTGCGCAGAGCTTCAGGGCGATTGGATCGCTCAGCTGCTGGACCACGTTCGACAACGCGATTGGACGCGGTTCGAGGCAACGGCCCCCGCGGAAGAAGAGTGGCGACTGCAAGTGCATGCTCTTGCGGACGCAACTCTCTTCCCGCGCGCGGACTCCTGGTATCTCGGCGCGAACATTCCCGGCAAAGCGCGCGAGATGCTGTCCTTCGCCGGCGGTCTCTCGACATACATGGCGAAATGCAACGAAAGCGCCGAACGAGGATACGAGGGATTCAAGATCGGCTGAGTTTTCCGACCGCTTCATATGTCGGCTTGAACCATTGCAACAGGGAATCTAAATGACCCAGCACAATCACCAAACCGCGCCGACGCAATTCGTCGAAGCCAATGGCGTCCGCTTTGCCTATCGCCGTTTTGGCAATGCAGCCGGCGTGCCGCTCGTCTTCAACCAGCACTTTACCGGCACCATGGACCATTGGGATCCGGCAGTGACCGGCGGTTTCGCCAAGCACCGCGAAGTCATCCTGTTCAACAACGTCGGTGTATCCAGTTCCTCTGGCGACGTGCCCACCAGGATCGAGAAAATGGGCGCCAGCGCGGTGGCGTTCATCAAGGCGCTGAGACTGACGAAAGTCGATGTGCTCGGCTTTTCGATCGGCGGCTTTGTCGCGCAAGAAATCGCGCTTCAGGCGCCCGACCTCGTCAGGCAACTGGTGTTGGTCGGCACCGGCCCGCGCGGTGGCGAAGGCATGGCCACGCTCACGCCAGAGGCGCAGGAAATCTTCGGCGCCTCCTATGACGAGCCCGATCATCTCTGGCTTCGCGTGCATTTCACGAAGTCCGAGAACAGCCAGGCTGCGGGCCGCGAGTTCCTGAAGCGCTTTCGACGCCGCGCCGAGAACCGTGATCCCGAGGTCAACGAGAAGGTGGCACCGGCCCAGATCGAGGCGATCAGCGAATGGGGCGCGCCGCGGCAGAAGTCGTTCGAATATTTGAAGTCGATCCGCCAGCCGACACTGGTCGTCAACGGCGGCAACGACGTGATCATCTACGCCGTGAACTCGTTCATCCTGCAGCAACACCTGCCTAACGCCCAGCTTATCCTCTATCCCGACGCCAATCACGGCTCGCAGTACCAATACCCAAATGAGTTCGTTGCTGACGTGACGCGGTTTTTGAACGACGAGGTGTCGCTTTCAATTCAGAAGGGGAACGATCATGGCTGACAGGCCGATCAAGATTCCGGGGCCCGACCATCCGATTTCGGTCGAAGCGAACCCGTCTCGCGTCGTGGTCAAAGTCGGTGGAAAGATTATCGCCGACACAGGCGATGCGTTGACGCTTCGCGAGGCGTCCTATCCGCCCGTTCAATATATCCCTCGCCGGGATGTCGATATGGCTGCGCTCACGCGCAGCGAACACACCACCTACTGCCCCTACAAGGGCGACGCTTCCTACTACAGCATTCCGGCGGGCGGCGATCGTTCACGCAACGCAGTGTGGACTTATGAGGTGCCGTTTGAAGCGATGGCGCAGATCAAGGATTACGTCGCCTTTTACCCGGACCGTGTCGACGAGATCAGTTAACCGGCGCTCGCGACCTGACTTTGATGGCATGTCGATGAGCGTGGTGAGGAGTCGTTCGGAGTGAAATTTCGGCCCCGGTCTCACGCCGGGTGACTGAGAGGAGAAAGAACAGATGTCGAAGGCAAAGCGTACCGCACTTGTCACAGGTGCCTCCGGCCTGGCCGGCGGCTACATGCTGGCTCACCTGCTTGAGCAAGATGGCTGGGATGTCATTGCGGTGTCGCGCCGCAAGCCGCGGATTGGTGGCGACTACAAGCACATTGCCGTGGATCTTCTCGATCCGGCCGACTGTCAGGCCAAACTTGGGCCGCTTACGAACATCACGCACCTGTTCTATTTGGCAATCACGGAGCGCGCCGATCCCGGCGAGACGATTTCGGCGAACGCCAACATGTTCTTCAACCTCGTCAAGACCGTCGAGGCTGCGTCACCCGCGCTTGAGCATGTCCATCTCTCTCAGGGCACCAGGTGGTACGGAAATCACCTCGGTCCCTATAAGACTCCGACCAAGGAGGACGATCCGCGGCACATGCCACCGAATTTCTATTACGATCAGCAGGATTTTCTCGAAGAATTCCAGAAAGGAAAACGCTGGACCTGGTCGGTTGGACGGCCGCATGCGGTCTGCGGATTCTCCACGGGAGGACCGATGAATCTGACCCTGGCGATCGCTGTCTATGCCAACATCTGCAAGGCATTGGGGCTGCCTCTGAGCTTTCCGGGCAAGCCGGGCGCGTATACCGCGCTCTACCAGTGCACGGACGCCGCTCTGCTGGCAAAGGCCGTCGAGTGGATGGCGACCGATCCGAAATGCGCAAACCAGGCTTTCAACATCACCAACAGTGATCTCATCAGGTGGCAGAACCTGTGGCCCAAGTTCGCCAACTTCTTCGGGATGGAGCTGGCTCCGCCACGACACATCAACCTTGCGCGGTCCATGGCGGACAAGGGGCCGATCTGGGAAAAAATCGTCGAAAAGAACGGATTGCAGAAATTCCGCTTCGAAGAGATCGCGGCCTGGGGCTACCCGGACGGCGTCTTCGCTTCCGATTACGATATCGTCTCCGATACCAGCAAGGCTCGCCGTTTCGGATTCCATGACCTGGTGGACACCGAGGAAATGTTTTTCCGGATGTTCTCGGATTTTCGGCGTGAGCGGATCATTCCGTGACCTGCCAAACCCTCTCGCAGAAGAGGCGCAGCGGCGGAACGAGTGGTCCGCCTTTTGACGAAAGATCTTGCTTGCCCTCGATGGATCATGTCGCGGTATCACTGGTGCCGGAGCGGCAGATGTTCCGGCGAGCCCACGTTCAGCATGCTTCCACGCGCGAGCAGGTCGTCGACCTTGGAGAGAAATACTTTGAGAAGCGAGGACGTGTTTGCCCTGTTGTAGCCGATCACCAGATCGATGGTCGGTACTTCGCCTTGCAATGGGCGGCTGACGACCGATGGCGGAAGAAAATTTTGCGCATAGAGGGGCAGCAACGCGATGCCACGCGTGGATACAATCATTGAAATCGCCATCGAAATATTATCGACCTCATGGTCGGGAGTAAGATCGAGTCTGGCGCGCGCCGCATAATCGTCGATGACGGCCCTGAGAGCAGGTGATGTCGTCTTGGGAACACTGATGAAGGTTTCGCGCGGAATGTCTTGCGGGCGAATAGTATCACGCGTGGCGAGGCGATGATCGCTGGGCAGAAAGACGACGAGGGGCTCTTTGGTCAACAGCTTGAATGCCAGGCCTGGCACGTGGTCTTCCCGCCGCAGAAAGGCCACGTCGAGTTTGCCCTGCAGCAGCCCCCTCGCAAGATCGGGTGACAGCTGGCTGTGCACGATGACTTCGATGTTGGGTTGATCGTCGCGGAGAATCCTCAGGGCTTCGGGAAGCCACGTCACCTCATGCCCGGTCAGAAATCCCAGAACGAAAGATTCCTTGGCGACCTGGGACGCTCGCCGGGCCGCTTCGCCAGCCACCTCAACCTGCGACAGCGCCAGGCGCGCATGGTCAAGAAAAGCCCGGCCCGCCGGCGTCAATTCGATTCCGCGCGGACCGCGTATCAACAATTGGGCGCCGACCTCCAACTCCAGATCGCGGATCTGCCGGCTCAGAGACGGCTGGGCCGTGTGAAGCCGCCGCTCGGCCGCCAGTGTGAGGCTTCCTTCCTCAGCCACCGCAATGAAATAGCGCAGATGACGCAGCTCCATGCTCAACCCATGCTTTCAAGGTATGACATGGACTCTACAAAGTCTTTCTCTTCCCCGCTAGGGCTACCTAAATCACTTGTAGCAAGGCTGGTCGGAGCGCGACGCATCGCCCAAAGCGCTTAGAGCTGACCTGCCCAGCAAGACTTTCCAGCAATACTGTCCGTCTTTAGAGGAGAAGCTCCATGACCACCCCCGTTGTCCTGATCACCGGCGCCTTGACAGGTATTGGCCGTGCCACCGCCCTGGCGTTCGCCCAGGAGGGCGCCCGGATTGTTGTCTCCGGCCGCCGCGACCAGGAGGGACATGCCCTGACCCAGGAGCTCCGCGCCCGCGGCGTTGAGGCTGAATTCATCCGCGCTGACGTTCGCCATGAAGACGACGTGCGCAATCTGGTCGACAAGACCGTGGCCCGCTTCGGCCGGCTCGACGTCGCGGTCAACAACGCCGGCACCGAAGGCAAGCCCGGTCCGGTAACGGAACAGACCGCCGAAAGCTACGCGGCCACTTTCGACACCAACGTGCTCGGTGTGCTGCTCAGCATGAAGCATGAGATGCGCGTGATGCAGGCGCAGGGCAGCGGCAGCATCGTGAACCTCTCGTCGACCATGGGACATCGAGGCGCGCCAGGCGCGTCGCTCTATACCGCGAGCAAGCACGCGGTCGAAGGGCTGACGAAATCCGCGGCACTCGAAGGTGCGGCATCGGGCATTCGCGTCAATGCGGTGGCGCCCGGCCCCGTCGAAACCGGAATGCTGGACCGGTTCACCGGCTCTGCCGAGCGAAAGGCCGGACTGGTCGCAGGCGTGCCGCTCAAGCGTGTGGGCACGCCTACGGAGATCGCCGATGCCATCGTGTTCGTCGCTTCTCCCAAGGCGTCGTTTATCACCGGCCAGATCATCAGCGTCAACGGCGGCAAGACCGCTTCCTGAGTCCGACCGATTGCCAAGCCTGGACATTGACCGCGCACTTGCCCGGCGCATCGCGCGGCCGCGCCCGGTAACGGGCTGAGCGTCTGACCGACGCCAGTCCAGACCCCGAAGACTTTGTGGAGCTCGCGAGGATGTCAGCGATGATCGAGGTAGCGCCGGCGGCCGTTTGCCAGGCCATGGTGGAGCAGAGCATGCCTCCTGCGGGCGGGCGGTTCGTCCTCGGGCGCCGCGCGAGCCTGCTGGTCTCGGCGGGCGTGGTCGGTCACACGCTGTGGACAAGCGCGGCGCCCGCGCTGACCTACGGGCTTTATGCCGAGGAATGGCATCTCACCCACACGGTGATAGCGGGAATCTTCGCTGTCTATCCGATCGCCGTCGTCGTCATGCTGCTCGGCTTCGGCGGCATTTCGGACCAGATCGGCCGCCGCGCGACCATGTTGGCGGGCCTCCTAGCCTCGCTCGCCGGCGCGCTGTTGTTTGCGGTCGCACCCGACGTGTGGTGGGTATTCGCGGGACGTGTCCTGATGGGCATCGGCGTCGGCCTGGCGGCGAGCCCGTCGACCGCCGCAATCCTGGAGTTCACGAGCCCGGAACGTGCGAAGAGCGCCGCCTCGGTCACGATGGGGGCGCAAGCCATCGGCTTCGCCACGGCTTTGCTGCTCGGCGGCGCCTCGACGCAATACGGGCCATGGCCGACCCGCCTTTGCTTCTGGGTACTTGCGCTCTTCCTCATCGTCCTTCTGATCGGGACCTGGCTCTTGCCGCGTCATATGCCCGGCGGCGGGGCGGGCGGCGACTGGCGCTCGAGAATGCCATCCGTTCCGAGGCACGTACGCCGCGCATTCGCGGTGACATCGACCGCGATGGTCGCCGCCTATACATTCGGCGTCCTCGTGCTCTCGCTCGGCGGCCAGGTCGAGCATGAACTGATCGGCTCGCCCAACGCCTTTCTCAACAGCGCCGTTCTTTCATTGTTTCCCATCGTGATGGGCGCGATCGGGATCGTGGCTCGGCCGCTCTCGCCGCGGCTGGCACTGATCGTCGGCGCGCTGATCTCTTCTGCGGGCATGGTGCTGCTCATCCTGGCAGTCAGCTTGCGCGATCTAATTATCTATTTGCTGGCGACGGCAGCTGCGGGAGGGGCCTACAGCCTGTTGTTCGTCGGCGGTCTGCAAGTGATCAGCGCGGCCGCTCCCGAGCGTCACCGCGGCGGCATCCTCGCCGCGCTCTATTTCCTGAGTTATCTGTCGATGGGCGCGCTTGCTCTCGTTCTAGGCGCTATCGCGACGGCGAGGGGGCTTAGTCTCGCCGTCGATCTCGGTGCGGCAGCGATCATCCTGATGAACGTCGCCACGCTTGTGTTCGCAACGGCTACGTCCACCAAACGCCAATCCGCAGCTCCACCCCCATCCGCATGAGGACCTCGCGAACGTTCGCGCGTCCGTCGGAACTATGACGCACCTGAGGTCCTCTCGGGCAGGAGGAGAAGCAGCCCGACGACTGCGAGCAGCATCAGTACGTTCCAAAAGGCGACCGCACCAAAGGCCTGGACATAGGATGCCGTCTGGCCGAGGCCTCTTGATCCGGCACCAGAAAGGGTCAGAAAGAAAGGGACCTCCAGTGCCGCCACCCCCAATGCGTTGCCGCCGCGTTGCATCGTCGTCAGGACCCCAGATGCGGATCCTACGTGGCGGTCGTGGATGCCGCTCATCACCGCGTTCAGTATTGGCGTCATGAAGAGGCCCATACCGACGCCAACGAGCAAGAGGGATGGAAGAAACCATGCGGCCGGAAGCGGATCGACTGTCCAGCACAGGGCCAGCGCAAGAAGCATCCCGACCAGGTCCACGAGGACGCCTGCCATCATGATACGACGCACCCCGAACGATGCAAGCCGACCTGCAATCGGAGAAACGATTCCGAACGCCCCACCGAGCATTGCCAGGCTCGCCGCCGTGGCCAACGGCGAGTGCCCGTAGCCCGTCTGCATCAGCAACACGTAGGAGAAGCTGAAGGGCGTCGTGGATCCCCAGAAGATAAGGATCAGAAGCGCGCCGACATTAAAGGCGCGGTCGCCAAACAAGTCGGTCTCAAGCAGCGGAGAGAGACCGCGCCGCGACTTCCAGCGTTGGTGGAGGTAGAACCCCACGAAAGCGACCGGGGACGCGACCAGCATCGCGACTGGCCACCCGGCCCAGCCGCGCTCCGGTCCCTCGACCAACGGCAGCATCAGCAGCAACATGGCGAGTGTGCTCAGCCCGACACCCGCAAGGTCAAGCCGCTTGCGCTCGCCGGAACGCATGTCGGCCAGCACCAGCGGCGTCAGGAAAATGGCCGCGATCCCAATTGGGAGGTTCACCAGAAAGACCATGCGCCAGGCGAGGCCGAACAGGTCGGCTTGGATAAGGACTCCCCCAAGGACAAGCCCGGCGACGTTGGCAAGGCCGA
>Ga0137407_10002425_pt1 | contig 12279 bp, 10 predicted proteins | sample CZOMad2_2_16fung_FD_108410 | JGI IMG/M metagenome (GOLD analysis project Ga0137407, IMG submission 108410) | Vadose zone soil fungal communities from Angelo Coast Range Reserve, California, USA - CZOMad2_2_16fungal (Illumina Assembly) | ecosystem: Environmental > Terrestrial > Soil > Vadose...
ATCTGCTGGCGCTGGCGATCGATGCCGCGCGCGCGAAAGCCACGGTCGGGGAAATCTCCGATGCGATGGAAAAAGTGTTCGGCCGCCACCGCGCCGAGATCAAATCCATCACCGGCGTCTACAAGCGGGAGGCGTCCACCATGTCCAACCGGGTCGAAAAGGTGCAGGCGCTGATCGATGCATTCGAGGACGCCGAGGGCCGCCGGCCGCGCATTCTGGTCGCCAAGATCGGCCAGGACGGCCACGACCGCGGCCAGAAAGTGATCGCGTCGGCCTTTGCCGATGTCGGCTTCGACGTCGATATCGGACCGCTGTTTGCCACCGCCGACGAGGCGGCGCGGCAGGCGGTGGAGAACGACGTCCATATTCTCGGCGTATCGTCGCTGGCGGCAGCCCATCTCACCGCGGTGCCTGAACTCAAGGCCGCGCTGAAGAAGCACGGCCGCGAGGATATCATGATCATCATCGGTGGCGTGGTGCCGCCGCAGGATTATGACGCCCTCTACAAGGCCGGCGCGGAAGCGATCTTCCCGCCGGGAACCGTGATCTCCGATGCCGCCGAAGAGCTGATCCACAAGCTCAATGCCCGGCTCGGCCACAGCGAGGCGGCGGAGTAAATCTGCCGCCAACCCCCGAGGATTTCCCGTGCGTCCTGCTGCGCTGCCGATGCTCACCCGCCGGCTGTGTCTTGCGGGCGCGATGGCCTGCCTATTTTCTCCGCTCCTGGCCGGCGAGCCGAAGCCCGACGCCACCATCAAAAACAAATTGTTCGAGGCGCGCGTGTATCTCGACGACACGGTCAAGGCCGACCCAGCGCTCGCTGCCGACTGCCTTGCCGAAGGCAGGAAGTGGATGGAGAAGAGCGCGGCGGAGGCGGAAAGCGAGCGCAAACAGGACCCACAACTGTTTCGCGACGGCGGCTGGACCTTCGAGCGCCGCTACAATTTCCGCTCGCGCGTCGACGGTCATTATGTGAGCATCGTCCGCGGCGACTACATGGACACCAGAGCCGCGCATCCGAACTCCGACGTCAACACGATCCTCTGGGATTCAGCTTCCAACAAGCGCATCAGCATCCGTCCCTTCTTCACCGAAACCGCAGACAACGGCCCGACGATGAAGGCGATGGTGAAAGCCGTGCTCGCCTCGCTCACCGCCGAAAAGAAAAAGCGCGATGCCGGCGACACCGCGACATCAGAATGGTTCAAGAGCGTCGAGCCAAAACTGTTGAAGATCGGCGCGGTGACGCTGGCGCCGTCGACCGTGTCAGGCAAGAGCTCCGGCCTGACCTTCCACTATCCGCCCTACGCCGTCGGCCCCTATGCCGAAGGCGAGTATGTCGCCTTCGTGCCCTGGGAAACGCTGAAACCATATCTGACGCCGGAAGGCGTCAAGATTTTCGGCGGGACGCGGCCGAAGGGCGACGACGACGGGCAGCGATAGCGCCTGCGTCTCACGAAGCGCTCCGACCCAGCGCCCGTTCGAGCGAATGGGTCCAGTCCGGAATCCAGGACTGGAACAGCGTCTGCCAGCGATTGGCATCCTGCGGCGCTGTGTCGAGCGTCACTTCCCATTCGATGAAGGTGCGGTTTCCCTCGACGACCGGGAGCAGGTGCATGGTGCCCTGATAGCCCGTCGGCGCCGGCGCGTCCGGCGCGAGCCCGGACGGAAACGGTAGCGGCTCGATGCCGGCATAGGTCAGTGAGTGGCCTTCGTCGGAGTGACCGGCGAGACGCTGGCGAATCCAGTTGCCGAGATAGCAAAAGCGCCTGATCGCGCCGATTTCGTCGCCGCCCTTGTCGTCCTCGATCGCGCTTTCGGTGACGCCCTCGATATAGGCCGGGTAATTGTTGAAATCGCGGATCAGTGTCCACACGGTTTCCAGCGGATGGTTCAGCACGGTGCTGTAATAGGCTGTCGTCATGCTTGTCTCCGGAAATGACTGCGGCTGTCTCAACCACGGGAGCCGCACATGGATATCTATTCGGGGTACGTCGGTCGCGGCCACCCGATTTCCGAGTGTGGCGCACGATCCCCTCGCCTGCACGCCACGGCCGTTGTAAACCAAGGCATGACCCTGCCGAAGAATGCCTCCCCGGATATCGACAAACTTGCCAAGGACCTCCGCTCAGGCCAACGCGCGGCGCTGGCGCGCGCGATCACGCTGATCGAAAGCCGGCGTGGCGATCACCAGGCTGCAGCGCGCGAACTGGTGCAGGCGCTGTTATCAGACACCGGCAAGGCGATCCGCGTCGGCATCACCGGCTCGCCCGGCGTCGGCAAATCCACCACCATCGACGAGCTTGGCATGCTGCTGATCGGGCGCGGCCACAAGGTCGCGGTGCTGGCGGTTGATCCCTCCTCGGCCCGCACCGGCGGTTCGATCCTCGGTGACAAGACGCGGATGGCGCGACTAGCGAATTCCGAAAGCGCCTTCATCCGGCCGTCCCCCTCGTCGGGCACGCTCGGCGGGGTAGCGGCAAAAACCCGTGAGGCGATGCTGTTGTGCGAAGCGGCCGGCTTCGACGTGGTGCTGGTGGAAACCGTCGGCATCGGCCAGTCCGAGACCGCGGTCTGCGACATGACCGATTTCTTCCTGGCCCTGATGCTGCCCGGCGCCGGCGACGAATTGCAGGGCATCAAGAAGGGGCTGGTCGAACTCGCCGACATGATCGCGATCAACAAGGCCGATGGCGACAACGTCAAACGCGCCAATCTGGCGGCGGCGGAGTACCGCGGCGCCCTGCATATCCTGACCCCACGCTCGGAACACTGGCATCCACCGGTCCTAACCTATTCCGCGTTGACCGGCACCGGCATGGACACGCTGTGGCAGAAGATCCTCGATCACCGCACCGCCATGAATGCCTCGGGTGAATTTGCTGCGCGGCGGCGCGAGCAGCAGGTGAAATGGATGTGGTCGATGCTGGAGCAGCGGATGATGGCGCGGCTGCGGGCCGATGCCTCGATCCGCGCAAAAGTGAAGAAGACCGAGGCCGAGGTGGCCGACGGCCGCATCACGCCCGCGGTCGCCGCCGAACAGATCGCGGAGATGTTAAAGTGAGCGAAAAGCTTCGCATTCTCGTCACCGGCTTCGGCCCGTTTCCCGGCGCTCCCTATAATCCGACGCAGCCACTGGTGGCGCGGCTGACGCGGCTGCGCCGCCCCGCGCTCAGCGACGTCGAACTGTCGAGCCATATCTTTCCCGTCACCTACAAGGCGGTCGACCGCGAGTTGCCGCTGGCGCTCGCAAAGCACCAGCCCCACGCGCTGTTGATGTTCGGCCTTGCATCCCGCACTGGATACTTGCGGGTCGAGACCCGTGCCCGCAACGCCGTCACCATGCTTTGGCCTGACGCCGATAAATCGCGTGCCCGCAAGGGCTCAATCGCTGACGGCGCGTCCGCCCAGATGTTCGGCCCGCATACGGCAAAACTGCTGCGCTCGGCCAGGAGCAGCGGGATCGATGCCCGCGCCTCGCGCGATGCCGGAAGTTATCTCTGCAACTATCTGAGCTGGCGGGCGATCGAGGCCGTCGATGCCGACAACGGCCCGCGCCTCGCCGCCTTCATCCACATCCCGCCGCTGGCGCGCGGCGGCGCCACCAGGCACAAAGGCTTTCCGCGCATCACGCTGGAAGAGCTGGTCGACGCCGGCGAAGCGATGCTGCTGGAAATGGTAAGGCTGGCGCGACGGGCTTCGTAGGATGGGCAAAGGCACACTTCGCACTTTGCCGAACAGTGTCAGACCTCATCCTGAGGAGGCGCGATAGCGCCGTCTCGAAGGATGAATGGCACCAGCGGGGCCTCATGGTTCGAGACGGCGCTGCGCGCCTCCTCACCATGAGGGTTTAATGGTTGCCACGAAACGACCGCACCCAACATTAACCCTACCCCGAACAATCGCGGTCTTCACAGCCGGTCTTCACCATGCCCGGCCGCATTTTGGCGATACCTATGGGAAGCGCGAAATACCAACGGCCTGGAAAGCGCGAGGGTCAATCAACCATGCACGTCAACCGCCGCCATCTCATTGGAGCCTCCGCCGCCGGTGTCGCCGGGGCGCTGGCGATGTCGCCGGAGGCCGCGCGCGCGGCGCCGCCCGCCTCCACGCTTGGCCGTGATGCTACGCAATACGGCGTTCGCCCCGGCAGTCCCGACGATCAAACCAAGAATCTGCAACGCGCGATCGATGAAACCACGCGCGCGCAAGTGCCGCTGGCGCTGCCGCCGGGCGTCTATCGCACCAGCATGCTTCGCCTGCAAAGCGGCACGCAACTGGTCGGCGTGCGCGGCGCGACCAAACTCGTATTCAACGGCGGCGCCTCGATGCTGCAGGGCGAAGGCGCCAACAATATCGGCCTGACCGGCCTCACGCTCGACGGCGGCAACATTCCCCTGCCCCAGCGCCGCGGTCTCGTGCATTGCCTCGGCGGACGCGACCTCCGCATCGCCGACTGCGAAATCACAGGCAGCGGCGGCAACGGCATCTGGCTCGAGCAGGTCTCCGGCGATATCTCCGGCAATATCTTCACCAAGATTGCGACCACCGCGGTGGTCTCGTTCGATGCGCTGGGGCTGATCGTTTCGCGTAACACCATCACCGGCACCAACGATAACGGCATCGAAATCCTGCGCACGGTGATCGGTGACGACGGCACGCTGGTCCTCGACAACCGCATCGAGGACATCAAGGCCGGGCCCGGCGGCTCCGGCCAGTATGGCAACGCCATCAATGCCTTCCGCGCCGGCAATGTCATCGTCCGGGGCAACCGTATCAAGAATTGCGACTACTCCGCGGTACGTGGCAATTCGGCGTCCAACATCCACATCACGGACAACAGCGTCAGCAACGTTCGCGAGGTCGCGCTCTATTCGGAATTCGCGTTCGAGGCCGCCATCATCGCCAACAACACTGTCGATGGCGCGGCCGTCGGCGTCTCCGTCTGCAATTTCAACGAGGGCGGACGGATCGCCGTCGTTCAGGGCAACATCATCCGCAACCTGCTGCCGAAACGGCCGATCGGCACCGCGCCGGACGACGACGCCGGGATCGGCATCTATGTCGAGGCGGATTCGTCGGTGACCGGCAACGTGATCGAGAACGCACCCTCGTTCGGGATCATTGCCGGCTGGGGCAAATATCTCCGCGACGTCGCCATATCAGGCAATGTGATTCGCAACGCTTTTGTCGGCGTCGGCGTGTCGGTGCTGCCCGGCGCCGGTACGGCGCTGGTCAACAACAACATGATTTCGGAAACCCCGCGCGGCGCGGTGGTCGGACTGGACCACGCACGCGCCATCACGACCGACCTGTCAGCCGAAGGCGCCCAGCGTTACGCGCAGGTGGTGGTCGGAGGCAATGCTGTAAGGCGGTAGCTTAGCCTTTCGTTTTAACTCGCCTTCTCTACGCGAACCGGTCTCCGCTCCGTATCAAGTCCGGGGCAAAACGCTACAGCGCGTTGCGCAACAGCGGATAGCGCCGCTTCATGCCCTCGAGATCGAGTGGCGGCAGCCGCATGTCGTCGAGATCCGGTATGTCGGGCGCGGACGGCGCCTCGTCCGAGGCGACGAGCTGGCTTTCCAGCGCAATCAGGACATCGCCGGGAATATCGCGCGGCGGCGCGACGGCGATCGGCGCGATCTGCGGCTGAAGCCGTGGAGCCGGTTCGAGGAGCCTGTTGTCGCGTGGCGGCGCAGATCGCGCAGCGCGGAGCCGCAACGCGACGACCTCTGAAGGGTCGAGAGAGGCCTCGCGCAACAGGTCGCGCCAGGTTTCGACGGCCGTCTTGGCTTCCTGGATGTTCTGCAGAAATGCCAGTTCGGTGTGATAGCGGCGCCAGCGCCCGCTCTCGAACAATTCGGTAAGGTGTTCCAGCCGTTGCTCGGCAAGGTTGCACCAGCGCGCGACAATGTCGCGACCGCGTTTCAGGTCTGCACGTTGAGTCATGAACCAGCCCGTAAAGAGAGAAACGGACGCAAGACGCAACGGAGACGAATCAGTTGGATGTGACAGTGATATTCTGTGGAAAACTTTCGGGTTGTCCAGTACGCGACGCCAATGAATACGCATAGCGCCCAGGAAACCCGCACAAATACGGAGTTGTGCGCGCTATCCACGGTCAAGCCGCACAGCAGCATGGCCGCGTTGCGAAGCGCCTCGCGAGGTTTCACCTGGCAGGACAGCGGAAGCATCGGCGCGCCTGGCGTCCGACGGAGGTTTGGTACGCAAGCCGGGTACCGGCCGCATTTTCAGGAATCAGGCTGCTGAAAATGAAAGACCCGTCCGGGGGGACAACCGGACGGGTCAAGCTATATGGGGCGCTTGGGGTGGATGGGCGCTCGCGCCGAATACAGCCGATGGGGAGGGATAACCGCTCCCACATGTATTGGTCGCGGCAGGATTGCCGAACGTTCAAAACGTCCGGCGATTTTTTTGGGTTCCGGTTCGGGGAGGATCGCCGAAAATCACTGCCCAGCAGGGCGATTCGCGGCATTTGCGGCCGATTTATCCGACGCCATGGCAGGCGGGGAATCATTCAGCGCCCGGCTCACAGAACTGTTATCGCCGCCTGACGGATCAAGCGCCGGCGTTTTTTCTCCGCCAGCTTTGCTGGACACAGCGGCAACCGGCACCGCCGGCACGGCGGCCGCGGCCGTGACCGCGGCGAAAGCGTCGGCCTCGCCTGCCCCGAACAGGTCGTCGCGGCCGGGGGCGCCGAGATCGCGGGCGGTTTTAGTCAAAATCGCGCGAACATCGTTTGGCTTCAATGTGGGATTGCGCTCCAGGATCAGCGCCGCAACGCCGGTGACATAGGCGGCGGAGAACGAGGTGCCTGACGTGATCTGGTATTTTTCGTCCGGCGCCGGCAGTAAGATATCGGCGCCGGGCGCTGCAATGGCGATGTAGTTGCCGCGGTTCGACGCCGCAAACAGCTTTTCCTGGGCATCGATCCCGCTCACCGCGATCACGTTCGGATTGGCGGCGGGATAGAGCGGCGGCGATTTCGCACCCGCATTGCCTGCCGCGGCGACCATCAGGATGCCACGTGCTGCGGTCGCGGCAATGCCACGTTCGATCAGCGGATCCTTCGGGCCCGCAAAGCTCATGTTGATGATCTGCGCGCCGTGCTCGGCCGCATAGTCCAGACCCTTGAGGATCACGTAGGACGTGCTCTGCGCGCCGTGCGGTCCCGCGCCGAACGCACGGATCGCCAGCAGCCGCGCCTCCGGCGCGCTGCCCATCAGTTTGGCGTGCGCCACGATTGCGCCGGCGATGCCGGTGCCGTGGACATGCGGACCTTCCTTGCTGCCAAGCGCATCAAAGCTGTCGGCGACCGAATTGGCGAGTTCGGGATGTTTGACGTCGATGCCTGAATCGATCACTGCAATGGTGACGTTCATGCCGCGGACCAGCGCGTGCGCCTGCGGCAACCGAAGCTGCGCGACGGCGTATTGCGCCGGATCGCCCTCGGTCGACTTCTTCTGATCCTGCAGGAAATGGCGGAAATTGAGCTGCACCGACCGCACGCTGCCGTCGGCAGCAAGCTCCCGGCGCACGGTATCCGTCGGACGGCGATCGACGATGCGGAACAGACCGATGGTGCCGCCGAGCAGCGGGAAATTCTGGGACGCGATGCGCTCCAGGCCGTGCCGCCGCGCCAGCTCATCGGCCTCGGCGGTGGACAGCGCGCCGTCGATCTCCGCCACGAGTTCATTCTGCACCGCGCTCAGATTGATCGCGGCCACCGAATTGCCGCCGCCAGACCCGCCCTTGCCCTTCCTGGCCGCGGCGCTCTTGCCGCCGCCACCCGAGGTCACCGGACGATCGAAGCACTCGCCATCGGGACCGCGAAAGGCGTATTCGCACGCCGGATAGAGATTTGGCGAAAAGTGCGCATAGGGCAGCGTCGATTGCACCTGCGGGCCACGGATTCGTGCGGTCGAGCCCATGCCGCCGCCGTCCAGCGGTGTTCGCGCTACGGTGGTGTGGACCCCTGCGCCGATCCGACCCGCGACGCCGCTCCGGCCCGCGACGTCGGCGTTGATCCGCGGCCCCACCGTCGGATTGATCGAGGGCACGCGCGAACCGACGTTGAGATTGGGCGTGCGCATGATGCTTTGCGCGTGAACCGCCGAAGCACAAAGCGCCATCAACGGCAAAATCGCAGCCGACAAGATCAATGCCGGACGCCGCGCCCTAATCCGCCAATTCACGCCATCATGGACCATGAGACCTCGGCTTACACAGGCAAGCGCCAGGCGACTTTACGGCGTCGCGACCGCAAGGCCGATGATCTTCTCACCCTGCAGCCGCTTCAGCAGGCTTGCGACCTCGTCCTTGCTCATCGCCTTGCTGCCGAACTGCAGTCGGAACATGCCGCCCTTGGCGCCGTCGACGATCGAGGCCTGGTAATTGTCGAGCAGCGCGGTGATATCGGCGACCCGCGCTTCCGGCGCGAACCGCACCAGCGCACGCGGCGGCGCAGCGCTGCTGCCGAGATCCCGGGTGATGGGCGCAGAAGATTCGTTCAGGCTCAGCGAGGCGGTCTGAAACGAAGCGGTCTGGTTCTTCATCAGCACCGCACCGATCACGCCGGCCTGCAACAATAGCGCAATGGCGCCGAGGCTGGCCGACCAGGCCAGCGTGCGCGGCGACAGCCTTGCGAAGAATTCGGATACGCGCGCGGACAGACTGACCGAACGCGACGGCTTGCGCGCGGGCTCCGCGTCGATCGCGGCAAACAGCTTCGCCATGGCGCGCGTGGACGGCGCCCCGAGGCTTTCGTTGAGGCTGATCGTCTCGGCATATTCCTCGCGGATGACGGCGTATTGCCGGGCCAGCTCGGGATCGCTGGCGAGCGTATCATCGACACGGCGCGCATCACGCGCGCTCAGGGTGCCGGCCGCATGAAATGGCAACAGCATCTCGATCTCGCTGGGCTCTCGATCCAGCATTTTTTTGCTCGCTGCCATCATGGCCAACCTCGCTCTATACCGGCTGCCTTCAGCAGCTCGGCCAATTTCTTGCGCGCATAAAACAGGCGCGTCTTGACGGTGTTCTCCGGAATACCGACGATTTCGGCCACCTCTTCCACGGATTTCTCGTGGTAGTAGACGAGATCGACAATCTCCCGGTGCTCTGGCGAAAGTGCTGTCAGGCACTTGCGCAACGCTTCACCCGTATCCTTCTTCTGCACCACCACTTCCGGATCGTCGGACGTATCCTCGATCGCGTTCGCGGTCTCGTCGTCCAATCCAACGTCCCTGCGGCGCCTGAGGGCCGACAGGGCCTTGAACCGCGTAATCGCCAGCAGCCAGGTGGTAACGGCGGATCGGCCTTCGAATTTGCCAGCCTGCCGCCACACATCGAGAAAAACCTCGCTTATGAGGTCTTCCGCAACCTGTTCGTCCCTGACGAGCCGAAGCCCGAAACGGAACACCCTGACATGGTGCCTTCCGTAAAGCACCTGCATGGCGAGCCGGTCGCCTTGAGCGATCCGAGCGATCAGAACCTCGTCTGAAGCCGCCTGTGTCGCACTCAATGGCCGTCTCGCAAAGTTGGTCTGGTGGGAATGGCTGAGGGTTCGATGGGAAAGGCAAGATTCTTCACAATACGGCAATGTCCCAGCTGCATGTGTGATCTACCCCACAGAAGCCCATTACCTGAAGGATACATCGGAGAGACCGGGCGATGCCCCGAGATTGGTATCATAATACGGAAACACCTTCCTAGAGGTCGCGCCGCCTGAGATGACCTTACCAAGGCTCGGTCCGTGTGACAGCACCATCAGCTAAAGCGCAAGTTCCGCGCCCGGGTTCCACACTATCGGAATCTGGCAGATTTCCGTTGTGAAACAGCGCAATGACAGCATTTTAACGGAGCCGATTCGAGCCCAAAAGATACCAAAACTAAAGGCTTTATTCCCTAAAGTTCCCACCGGCATTTTCCATCCGCGGCGGGACATGAGCAGCGCAGCTTCATTGCTTCGAGGGCAAGGCTCCAACAGTGCGATCGCGCACGTTGTCAGCTTGCCGCCGGAGCTATTGAAGCGCCGGGCCGGCCAGCGCCGCCAGATGCTGGCCGTACAGGGCGTCAGCTACTCGCTCATCGGAGCGGTTCTGCTGGTCTATTGTTACGCCGGAACCATCTCGATCCTGATTCCGTCGGCCTATTTCCTGGCCGGTGTCGGATTGGTCGCCATCTTTGTGGTGCTGTCAGAAGCGCACGTCAACGACAGGTTCGAGGATCACTATCTCACGATCTTTCAGGTTGGCGGCCATGTCGCGCTTCAGCTCTGCTTTCTGGTGGCGGCACCGGAAATCGGATTTGCCTTCCTCAGCGTGGTGTTTCTGATTTTCGGATTTGGCGCGCTGCGGATGACCTCGCAGCAGGCCATCATGGCCTGGACGCTCACGATCATGGGCCTGGCTCCGATCTTCCTGTTTACCAGCACGCCGATCGGCCTGCCCATTGCCACCCCGATCGAACGTGTCGCCGCGATGCTTTCCTACATCCTCACGATCGGCCAATGCGCGTTCGTGGGCCTGTACGGCAGCACCATGCGCAAGATGCTCTACGACCGCAGCTTCGAACTCAAGGCAGCCTACAAGCGGATCGAAGAACTCGCCGAACTCGATGAACTGACGGGATCGTCCAACCGCCGCTCCATCATGCGAATGCTGGGCGAAGAGATCGACCGCGCCGGCCGCGACGGGTCGCCCTGCTCTATCGCCCTGATCGACCTTGACTGGTTCAAGCGCATCAACGACGCCTACGGCCACCCGACCGGCGACGAGGTGCTTCGAACGTTCTCCATCACCATGTTCGCCAACATCCGCAGCGTCGACCGGTTCGGCCGTTATGGCGGAGAGGAGTTCCTGCTGGTGCTGCCCGACATGGACGGCGACAACGCGGTGCGCGCGCTCGACCGGTTGCGGATGATCATCGCCGATCTCGACTGGAGCGCATTCTCCCCGGGCATGCAGGTGACGATCTCGGCGGGCGTCGCCACGCTGAGGCCGAACGAGAACCCGGATACATTCCTCGCGCGCGCCGATAGCGCGCTTTACGCAGCCAAGGCACGGGGACGCAACCGCATTACCGGCGCCTGAACCAGCATATTTCAGTTCCCGGTGGCGGAGAATCCATCGCCGGCTTTTGCTCCAGGATAGAGTCATGAATTCGAAACCCGCTACCTCTCCCGGAAATTTGCTCGACGAGTTGCAGAGCACGCTGGCGCATGGATCCGTCGCGCGCCGGGTCGAGACCTTGCGCCGGGTGACGGATCTCTTCATCAACGGCGCGGTGGATTATTCGGACGAACAGGTCGGCCTGTTCGACGATGTCTTCCAGTGCCTGATCGACCACATCGAAACCTCGGCCAAGACACTGCTTGCCAACCGTCTCGCGCCGATCGACACCGCCCCGCCGCTCACAATCCGCGCGCTTGCTTTCGACGACGTCATCGAGGTTGCCGGACCGGTGCTGTCGCAGTCAAACCGGCTTGACGACAAGACCCTGATCGAGAACGCGCGCAGCAAGGGCCAGGCGCATTTGATGGCGATCTCGACCCGCAGGACCCTGAGCGGCGCGGTCACCGACGTGCTGGTCCGGCGCGGCAATGACGAGGTGATCCAGAGCACCGTCAACAATCCCGGCGCGGAATTCACCGAGAATGGCTTCACCCGCCTGGTCACCCGCGCCGAAGGCCGCGACGACCTCGCGACCTGCCTCGGCCTGCGTCCGAGCATGCCGCGCCATCTCTATCTGAAACTGCTCGCCAAGGCTTCCGACACCGTGCGGCAGCGTCTGGAGGCCGCCAATCCGCAGCAGGCCGCCCAGGTCCCGAACGCCGTCAAGGAAGCGACGCGGCGCGCCCGCTCGACGCCGTCGCCGGTCACCAGGAACGCCGAGATCGCGCACGCACTGATCAAGTCGCTCCATGAAGACGGCCGGCTCGACGAGCGCCAGGTGGCCTCATTTGCCGACGCCGGCAAGTTCGACGAGGCCAATGCTTCGATCGCGGCGATGGCCAACGTACCGGTGGCGGTCGCCGAGAACATGATGATCGAGACCCGGGCCGAAGGCGTGATGATCCTGGCAAGGGTCGCGGGGCTTTCGTGGCCGACCGTCAAGACGATCATCAACATGCGCGACCAGCTCTCCGGTACGGAGCCGACCGATATCATGGCCTGCAAGGATACCTACGAGCGGGTGCGGCCGTCGACCGCGCAGCAGGTGCTGCGTTTCCACCGCATGCAGCAGAACGTGCCCGCG
>Ga0137407_10002426_pt1 | contig 12272 bp, 10 predicted proteins | sample CZOMad2_2_16fung_FD_108410 | JGI IMG/M metagenome (GOLD analysis project Ga0137407, IMG submission 108410) | Vadose zone soil fungal communities from Angelo Coast Range Reserve, California, USA - CZOMad2_2_16fungal (Illumina Assembly) | ecosystem: Environmental > Terrestrial > Soil > Vadose...
AAACCAACACGACCGGAAGCGCTGGAATATTATCGACGCATCGCTGTATCGAATCAACTGCATATTCATTTGCAGGAAGAGGTAAAACAGGTTATTGCAATCAATGGTAAATATGAAGTGATGACATCAAATCAAAAATACCTGGCGGGTCATATTATCATTGCAACCGGTTTTTATGATATTCCCAACCTGATGAATATACCCGGAGAAGATTTGCCTAAGGTGACTCACTATTATAAAGAACCGCATTTTTATGCAATGCAACGGGTGATCATTGTTGGCGCGAATAATTCTGCAGTGGATGCTGCACTGGAAACATGGCGCAAAGGTGCAACTGTAACGATGGTCATCAAAGGCGCTGAAATTGGAAAGCGGGTAAAATACTGGGTAAAGCCCGACATCGAAAATCGTATCAAAGAAGGAAGTATCAAAGCGTATTTTAATTCAACGTTGAAAGTCATTCGTGAAAAAGAAGCCGATATCCAAACCCCTGATGGAATAATAACTATTCCCAACGATTATGTGCTTGCGATGACCGGCTATCAACCAAATTTCGATTTTTTAAGAAAAATGGGAATCAGTTTGTCTGATGATGAAAAACTTCGTCCCGCTTATCATGAGGAAACCATGGAAAGCAATATGAAAAATATTTACCTGGCCGGCGTTGTATGTGGTGGAATGGATACGCATGTATGGTTCATCGAAAATTCAAGAGAGCACGCCGAGAAGATCATCCGGGATATCATTAAAAAAATCCCGGCAGATAAAGCATTGTAGTATTCTTTATTCTTTTTTATACACAAAAATTTCCACGCGCCGGTTTTGCTTCCTGCCTTCTTCGGTTTTATTGCTGGCTACCGGTTTTGTATAGGCGAATCCCCGTATAATGACTTTCAATGCTAATAAAGGATTTCTTTTAAGAATATATTCTTTAATCGACGCGGATCTGCGAATGGATAGGTCCATATTGTACGCAAATTTCCCAATGCTGTCTGTATGTCCCTCAATAATCAGTGAATCCGTTGAAGTGCTTCCTAATTTATTTAAAAAACTGTCCAATAAACTTATATTTTCCGTTGAAAGTTCGTAACTATTTGTTTTAAAAAAGATATCCGGGATGATCAGACTATTCACGTGTTGAATAGATGGCATCAGTGTTTTTGGCAAGAGTGGTTGTGCCCTTGGATTTCTGTCATAAAACCTTGTCTGTAATTCAAGATAATTATGTCTTGCATTTTCACTGTACAATGATTTCTTTATGCTATCTGCCTGTGGACATATTTTTTCAGTCGTATCTACCGGCGTCAACGATACCTGGTCAAGAAAAAAGTAAAAATCATTTTTATAATCAGCATGCTTGATATTTGTATAGTCCATTCTTTTAAAATTACCCATCGCGATATACTTTTCGTCGCCGGTCGCAGTGAAAATAAGATGTACTTTCTGCCAAATTGATGGGTCGCTGCCCGGACTATCCAAACCATTAACTGTCCATAACTGTGGGTTAATCGTTTTGAAATCTCTTCTCATATATAAATAATCATACAAAAAATCGATATTGGAAAAATAGACGCCGATACTGTCGAGGATAGGATGAATTGAACGAATATAAAACTCAATGAGATACTGATGACCCGATCTAAGCCCGCATAGTAAATGACTTCTTATAAAATTCCTGACTCCAGGTTTGGAAATATTTCCTGCTGATAATCCAACGCAATGACTCCCGGCAAACGCAAATTGGGCTTCATAAAAATAATAGTCGGACCAAAGAGATGTGGCTATCCATGCTTCAGGTGCGCAATTTTTTTTGTATTCGGTGCATATATTTTCATCTTCAAAACCTCCGTTGGCAACAAGGTTTTGGGAGTAGACTGGGTCAAATAAAAACAATGAACTCAAAAGTATCAATACATATGGCATGACAAAGCTAATGTGCGAATTTGCTAATATGCAAATGTGCGAATTTTTTAAGGCGATTCCCCTAACAGAATTCGCACATTTGCACATCCGCACATCCGCACATTAACTTCTGTTTTCCCATATTTCCGCCAAATGCACAATTGTCTCCACACTTTTCTGCATATCCTGTATGCTTACGTACTCATGTTTGCCGTGAAAGGCCATTTCGCCTGTAAACATATTGGGACATGGAAGTCCCATAAATGAAAGGCGTGAGCCATCTGTTCCTCCCCTCGCACTTGAACGTTTGACTTTGATACCAGCTTTTTCAATTGCCTCCATGGCATAGGTTGAAATCATTGGATATCCATCGAGGATCTCCTTCATGTTGCGATATTGTTCCTTTACAACAAATTCCGCCTTCGATCCCGGAAATTGCTGAATGGCATCATCCACTTTTCGCTGCAGGTAATCTTCATATGCTGTCAGCTTTGAAGTAATAAAATCACGGATGATAAATTGAACGACTACTTTCTCCATAACGCCTTCAATGCGGACAGGATGAACAAAACCATACCTGCCTTCTGTAGACTCGGGTGATAATTCATCCTTTGGTAAAGAATCTAAAAAAACAGACGCAACTTTGATTGCGTTGACAAGCTTATCTTTTGCATAACCCGGATGAGTGCTTACACCATAAAAACTGATCGTTACACCGTCCGCAGAAAAAGTTTCGTCTTCATAAGCGCCGATCTCACCTGCATCCAATGTATAACCGAAATCTGCGTCCAGTTTGCGCAGATCAACATGATCCACTCCCTTGCCAATCTCTTCATCGGGAGTGAACAATATTTTAATGGTTCCATGTTTTAATTCAGTATGGCTGACAAGATAATTCGCCATATCCATAATGATGGCAACACCGGATTTGTCGTCAGCACCCAGCAAAGTATTTCCCGAAGCGGTGATGATATCCTCGCCTTTTTTTTCTTTGAGATAAGGATGTTCACTGGTTTTAATTACCTGTGAAGGATCATCGGGAAGAATAATATCCCCACCATCATAATTATTGTGCACGAGTGGTTTTACATTTTTCCCTGAACAATCGGGGGCTGTATCCATATGCGCACAAAAACAGATTACCGGAACTGCTTTTGTTGAATTCGAAGGAATGCCCGCATATACATATCCAAATTCATCGAGGTGCGCATCATCAATTCCAAGATCCCTCAGCTCTTTTACCAGCAAATTCCCCAGGTCTTTTTGTTTTTCGGTCGATGGACTGGTTTTAGATTGCGGATCGCTCTGTGTATCGATCTGCACATAACGAATAAATCTTTCTGCAACTGTAAAATTGTAATTTTGAAACATTATACTTCTGATTGATCTGATTAATGATGCCGGATTCTGATTAAATTACAGGTTAATTTCAGAATGCAAACTTTCAGAAACTTTACGAGCTTTCCAAAAAAGTATAACCAATATAAAATATGAGCATGGCTGCGAATAAAAAACCTCTTACAAAACAGGGCTGGTTAAGAGTATTGCTTTTCTGTATATTTTATTTTATCCTGATCCGAATAAACTTCATACCTCTTGTTTTCCTTCTCAAATCAATAAAGGGAAATACAGACAATATAGAGCAATTGCTCAATGGAGAATTTCTTTGGCTGACCATATTAGTTGCAGCGGTTTCGGCTCTGATTGCCGTTTTGCTTTTCAGGAAATTTGTCGACAGGAAAAGTATAGTGACGATGGGGTTTAATCTTACAGGTTATCTGAACGATGCGGTATCGGGTTTTCTGCTCGCACTCTCGATATTGGGAATAGGTACTATTATCCTTTATTTTTCGAAGCACCTGGCCTGGACGGATATTACATTTAGCGGTAATGACCTTTTTATTGAACTTGGCATGCTGCTGATCGTTGCCTTTTATGAAGAAATGGTATTTCGTGGCTATGTACTCAATAACCTGATGGAATCTTTCAACAAGTGGGTCGCATTGATTATATCGGCGATTTTATTTACAATATTTCATCTCGACAATCCGGGTATCAATATCATTCCATTGATCAATATTTTTTTGGCAGGAGTTTTACTGGGCATTAATTACGTGTATACAAAGAATCTTTGGTTTGCCATTTTGTTTCATTTTGGATGGAATTTTTTCCAGGGACCTATATTGGGATACAAAATCAGCGGAGTCAATCTATTAACATTATTGCAAACGGAGCTGAAAGGAGATGTTTTACTTACCGGGGGGGATTTTGGATTTGAAGGATCCATTTTTTGTACAGCGCTTATCGTTATTGCCATTTTATCACTGTACCGACTATACGAAAGCAGGGAACAAGCGGCAAAATTCAATATACAGTAAAATGAATGTGCGAATTTGCTAATGTGCAGATGTGCGAATGCTGTTATGCAGATCGCCCTAAAGAATTCGCACATCTGCACATTAGCACATCCGCACATTAATCGATGATTTCGATCAGTTCGAGATCGAATATAAGAGCCTCACCTGCAAGAGGGTGATTGGCATCGAGAATTACTGTATCTCCTTTTATTTCGGTAATCACAACAGGAAATTGTTGGCCTGATCCATTGCTCATATTCAATTGCATACCGACTTCCGGATTGATATCTTCAGGAAAACGATCGATTGGGAAATCCATGACCATTTGCGGATCTTTTGGTCCGTAAGCCTCATGAACCGGGATCTCTACTGTCTTTTTATCTCCCACATTCATTCCAAGCACTCCATTATCAAATCCCCTGATCACCATTCCGCTTCCTACCGTAAACTCAAGTGGCTGGCGGCCTTCAGAAGAATCGAATGTTGTTCCGTTAGTAAGGCGCCCGTGATAATGAACTTTTACAGTATCACCTGATTTAACCTGCTGCATAAAAAAGTTTTAGATTGAGTTATTTTTTCCAGGAACCCAGTTATGGCTCCAGAAACAAAATAACGAGATTAATTTCCTTCCGCCAATAAAAGTTTTTCATGAAATTTGGATCGCGGATGAGGGAATTATAAAAGATTTCACGGATTTAAAAATGATTAAAATGATAAAACTTCTTTTGACTCTATTGCTTCTCATTGACATAGTCTCAGGGCAAAAAAATATAAAACCCGGCCAGGACAATCTGGCTCAAAGAATAATTCCAGCAGCCGAAAGGATGGATATATACCTTCCACTTTTGAAAAATAAATCGGTGGCCATATTTGCCAATGCTTCTTCGATCGTCGGCAAATCACATTTGGTTGATACTTTATTGAAACGAGGTGTCCGCATTAAAAAAATATTTGCTCCGGAACATGGTTTCCGGGGAACTGCCGATGCCGGGGAGCACCTAAATAATATAAATGATCCGGCAACCGGTATTCCCATTGTTTCGCTATATGGAAATAAATTAAAACCATCGGCAAAAGATCTGGAGGATATTGATGTAATGTTATTTGATATCCAGGATGTGGGAGTACGATTTTATACTTATATCTCTTCTCTCCAAAAATATATTGAATCGGCTATCGAAAATAACCGGCCGCTAGTTATATTGGATCGTCCCGACCCCAACGGTTTTTATGTTGATGGTCCCATACTTGATCCGGATTTCAAATCATTTGTTGGTATGCAACCTGTTCCTGTTGTGTATGGAATGACGATTGGTGAATATGCCAAAATGCTTATTGGTGAAAAAATGATAGACCCATCCCTGGTAACAGATCTGAATACAATTCATGCCATCAACGATTCTGAAAGAAAAATTGATTCACTCATTAACAAAATGGCTAAGCGTCCTGTAGATTTCAGCATGTCAGATTTTCAATTGCTTGTCATTCCCTGTAATAATTATACGCATAAAAGCAAGTATGCATTGCCGGTAAAACCCTCTCCCAACCTTCCCGATATGCAATCGGTTTATTTGTATCCTTCTCTTTGCTTTTTTGAAGGAACAGTCGTAAGCCTGGGAAGAGGAACCGACAAACCATTTCAACAGTTCGGCCATCCCTCATTCCCATCAAACTTATACCAGTTTACGCCTCACAGTACAGCTGGCGCGAAAAATCCGCCGCTATTGAATCAAACCTGTTATGGATATGACCTGAGTAAAATCAATATTATGAAAGAAGCGAATGGTCAACTCCAATTAAAATGGTTGTTAAAAGCATACGCACTGTATACGGATAAAGGAAATTTTTTCCTTTCATCAGGCTATTTTAATACGCTGGCCGGTAACGATATATTGATGAAGCAAATCACGGAGGGAAAAACCGAAGAAGAAATCAGGAAAAGTTGGGAGCCCGGACTGGATAATTTTAAAAAAATAAGAAAGAAATATTTGATGTATACAGATTTCGAATAAGAACTTCTGATTTATTCTGATTAAACTGATTTACTATGTCTAAAAAATAATGTGCGAATGTGCAGATGTGCAAATGTGCGAATTCTTATGATGGATCGCACTAAAGAATTCGCACATTTGCACATCTGCACATTCGCACATTATTTTTTCTGCCTGCATCAACATAAATTGCATCATGGTTGAATTTCAGAATTTACGAATTGTGTTCATGGGAACGCCGGATTTTGCTGCAGCATCATTAGATGCGCTCGTTCAGGCAGGATGCAATATTATAGCGGTTATTACCGCTCCTGATAAACCTGCAGGCCGCGGAATGAAAATCAATGAAAGTGCAGTAAAAAGATATGCTACTGAAAAAAGTCTGAATATTTTGCAGCCTGAAAAATTAAAAAACCCTGTATTCCTGGAACAACTGAAATTACTGAAAGCAGATTTGCAGTTAGTCGTCGCTTTTCGCATGTTACCAGAGGTGGTCTGGAATATGCCTCCGATGGGAACCATCAACCTGCATGGGTCTTTATTGCCTCAATATCGCGGAGCGGCTCCTATTAACTGGGCCGTGATCAACGGGGAAAAAGAAACAGGTGTCACCACTTTTAAATTGCAACAGGAAATTGATACCGGGAATATTCTTTTACAGGAAAAAATGCCGGTCGGCGAAAACGAAACTGCCGGTGAACTGCATGATCGCATGAAGTTCATCGGTGCACAACTATTGGTGAAAACGGTAAAAGGAATCGCTGATGGATCGCTAAAAGAACAGCCTCAGCCGTCAGACGGGGACCGTCTGACGGGGTTAAAACATGCTCCGAAAATTTTTACAGAAACCTGCAAAATAGACTGGGGCAATTCTGTTGAGACAATATATAACCTGATACGCGGTCTTTCGCCTTTTCCTGGAGCTTTCACATATCACGATAATAAAATGTTGAAAATATTCCGTTCACATAAAGAATATTCCGCTGCTTTAACATCTCCGGGAACTTATCAAACAGATAAAAAAACCTTTTTTAAATTTGCATGCAGTGATGGTTATATTTATCTTGATGAAATACAAATAGAGGGAAAAAAGAAAATGCCGGTAGAAGATTTCCTGCGCGGTTATAAATTCCACCAATAATTAAATTTTAATACAATTGCACGATTCCTTACTGAGAAGGGTGAAGGCAGGTAATTATCGGTATAAACAAGAAACAGGTCAGAAGCCGGTTTATAACGCCATTGCAGGCGCGTATTGATATTCATATTATTTCCCTGCTGGTTATATTGAATGAACGTTGTAAAGAAAAGTTTATTCGTCAGCGTTAGATCCATCCGCGGACCGATCAGCCAGAAATTCGTTTCGCCCCAGGGCTCAGGCAAAGAGAGATTATTATAACTCAGGCTCATCAAAATGCTTACATAAGGCTGGAACCGGTAACCCATTGTAGCTGCGATCGTAAATTTGTTTCCTGTAGCATAATATCCACCATACCGCAATGACAGAGAATAAGTGAACAGACTTTGTGGTTTGGACAGGATATCGATACCTGCCGTGTTCCACCAATGTTTTGTACCCCTGGCCAGTGTGTCTTTCCCTGTATTCGTCGGATCAAAGGGTTTAAGCAATTGTACATAATCATGCATGAACAACCCTGTGATAGTGCTCCGGTCGCGAAAAGTAACCAGGTAAGCGAATACACTTTCATTATCGGTTTGGTGAAAAGCAGCATTAAAAAAATATGTAGAGCTGATCTGCGGACCATGACTCAAAATATTTCCGCCTTTCGGGAAGAAAAAACGAATGATTTGCGGATTTGCTTTTATATAATCTGTTCTCGGAACATAACCCGCTTCCGCATTATAACTTTTTCCCACATATTCATACTGAAACAGCAGGTTCCATTTGCGGCTCGAATACAGGATATTTCCTGCCTGGGTCCAATCATTTTTTGTAATGCCCGGACTAAAAGACTTTAGCAAAAGCATTTTGCCCGTTACAAGATTATTAGACGAAGCGAGATTGAATTCCATTCCAATATTCCTGTTATATAAAGAATAAACAGGCTTGGTAGAATCTGGTAGCTGTCCCTGAGATAGCGTTGCCGGGTTAATGGATTGTTTATTGATAAATATAAAACCAATATTAGATCGCGCAAATATTTTCCGTTGCAATGCGACTACTGCAAAATTTTGTGCGGGGAGAGCAACTGAATCAACCGGACCTGTTTGCATATCCATTACGCCTAAACGCCAATTCTTATCCAGTTTGCCACTCAGGCGCGCGCCAAATTGTATAGGCGCACCGAGTCCGATGCGTCGCGAGAAAAAAGGATGGATTGTTGAATAACCAAAGTTTGAAAATTGATCGCCGTTTTCCAGGAAGAATTGTCTTTTTTCGGGGAAAAAAAGTTCATACCTATCGAGATTTATTACCTGCTGATCTACATCCACCTGCGAAAAATCCGGGTTAATGGTCAGGTCAAGATTCAGGGAAGACGTAATTCCGATTTTGGCATCCATTCCTATTTCATGACGATAAACAACACCTGTTTTATTCTGATAATCTTTTGCAATGCCACCTAATGCGTAAGGTATTAAAGAGATGTTCGCGCCTGCTTCAGGGGGCGACTGATCCCATACCAGGATGCCTGTGTACGCCAGTGAAGCAGTGGGAAATTGTCGCGGCACAGGTGCCCAGCTTGATTTTTCTTTCGACTTCAGATCATTCCTGCTGAAATTAATGCCCCATTCTTTGATGCCCTTTTTATAACGGATGCTTTTGAATGGGATCGCCGCTTCGAAAATATATTTATCGCCATAATTTTTTACGACAGAGACCCACCTGTTATCCCAGCTGAGATCCACCTTACCACCTTCATACATTGTTCCATCCCATTGAGCACCGGCAGCATTTGCACCAAAAGAAAAACCATTTGTCTGATCATCAAATGGATCCATGAAGAGTAAAAAATTATCGTTCTTTACAAAGCTAAAATCGCGTTTCAATGATTCTACCATATAAGGCCCGGATCCATCATGATAACAGATAGCAAGCAGGTACAGGTTCTGCTGGTCATAAGTCATTTTTACTTCTGTTTTCAAATCAGCATAACTGGTATCCATCGGAAGAACCATAAAAAAATTACGCGCGGTTTCCGCAGCCTGCCAACCGGGATCATCATCAACTCCATCAATCCTGATCGGCGTGAGGGTTTCATGAATATGCAACTGGTAGGAACGATTCTTTTTTTGGGCAGATAGAGAAAAACAGAGCAACCACGAAAATGAAAACAATAAGCAGCGTTTCACAATAACAGATAGTTTTAATTCAATTTCGATAAAAATACAAAATCTTCAGGCAGATAAAATAAGTTTATTAATATTGATATAAATTAAATTTACTGATTAACATTTTTTCTATGCAAAGAAGAAATTTCCTGCAGCATGGTTTCGCAGCCGGAAGTGCTGCATTGCTCTCTGGTGCTGCAATTGCAGGCACCAGCACCGGTCCGATAAAGGATAAACAAAAACCTGGCGGGCAATTTTCCGAAAAGCCATTTAATCTCAATTATGGAATTCATGATGGCATGTTCAAAAACAGCGCGGGAAATGATTTTATCGACCAGATAAAATTTGCTTATGATGCAGGGTTTCGCGCCATCGAGGACAATGGCATGATGGACCGGCCAGCTGATCAACAGGAAAAAATCGGCAACGCATTGGCCAAATTGAATATGAACATGGGTGTGTTTGTACATGGCTTCGACCATTGGCCCGTAAGCACTTCACTTTGCTCCGGAAATAAAGAATGGAGAGATAAATTTATACAATATTCGAAGTTGGCAATAGACACAGCCAAAAGGTGCAATGGAAAATTGATCACGGTTGTGCCTGGCAATTATGACAGAACCTTACCGATGGGTTTTCAAACAGCCAATGTGATTGAATCATTGCGGAGAGCCGCAGAAATACTGGAGCCTCATGGCCTCGTGATGGTATTGGAACCTTTGAGTGATACCCCCGATTTGTTTCTCCGGCATCCCGATCAAACTTTTGCTATTTGCAAAGCAGTCAACAGCCCATCCTGCAAAATATTATACGATATGTACCACATGCAGCGAAACGAAGGGAATATTATACCGAATATGGATCTGGCCTGGGATGAAATCGCATATTTTCAGATCGGAGATAATCCCGGCAGGAACGAACCCACCAGTGGAGAAATGAATTATAAAAATATTTTCAAACATATTTATAAGAAAGGTTATAAAGGCATATTGGGAATGGAACACGGTAAATCACTAACAGGTAAGGAAGGTGAAGTGGTACTGGTAAAGGCCTATAGGGAGAGTGATGATTTTGTTTGAGGGCGAGTGGTGAGTGGCTAGTAGCTAGTGGTGAATGGCAATAAGATATAAATCTGCAAAACTGATTTTTTATTTTAATTCTAATATGATATTGACCACTCGCTACTAGCTACTAGCTACTAGCTACTAGCCACTCGCCTCTTGCTAATCTCTCCGAGCACCTGCGCTACAAGAACAAGGAACAATGGTTCGATTTCATACCGGAAGCGCATGTTTTCATAATGTTCAAGCAAAGAGCTGACGCCGAAAACAAAAGCAATCGTCCAGATGATCACGATATTGAAAACTTCAATCTTTTTATTTCTTATTGACGTTTTGAATAAGAGAAAAAAAACAGTTATATAAATCAATAATTTCGGAATCGCTGAGATTGTCAATGCAATTCTTCGCTGTTGTTTGCCATCGGCAAAATGAGAGAGATTAAATGAGTAAAGGACATCATAGTATTTTATTTTCCTGGATGGCTCCTCTGCAAGGGGATACCGTGTCGCCGGTGTAAAAAAGATAATCGATGACTGCAATACATTTTTCAAATATGCAGCAGGATGAGACTTTACATATTGTGTACTTGCCTGCATGTATTTTTTTGATACTTCGATATATTCAATATTGTTTTCATTAATAAAACTGTCATTCTTCATTTCCTGCAGGAGGTCGCGGTCGTTGAGACCCTTATAGCGCTTTTCATAATCGCCGGAAATAAACGGCCTGTATACCGAGAGTTTTGAAAAAGGTTCAAAAGCTTCAATGCGTGATGAATCAGTGACCTCGTTATCATGAAACACATTCCGCGCCATATTCATTCCGATCCACGATGAAGAAGAGAAACTTTTGAAAATAATATAATTTTTTGCATACCACCCGGCAACCAGCATGAAAGCAAATAATGAACTGATAAAAAGTTTTTTAAATCCAGTGCTTTTTTTATAATAGAATAGAATGATAGCGATGAAAACCAGTAGCCATAGCAGGTGATACATACTGCGCGTGAGACAGAGTATCGCTAATGGTGTGAATATGCCAAGGCTGTTTAGTGTTGTTTCGTTTTGATTAAAACGGATCAAAAAATAAATGCTTAGCAGCAGTAACATGGATATAAATGTGGTATAAAATAATTCACTTTCAAATATCAGCGTAGCCGGGCTCAGCAAGTATAATAAAGAAAGTAACAGAGGAACATATGCATTCCGCGTCACCCTCTCCATGATTCGCAAAAGCAATAAACTATTGACAAGGGTGATCAGTTTAAAAAGTAATTCAAATACAATTGGCGCGAATGAGCCGGACAACTTCACAACGATGCCCAAGAATAAATTGAAACATGGAGGTTGCGCATGATCATACCAGATGGCCGGCAATAAGTTGTTTCGCAACGATTCCATATCAAGATACTGCCAGTATTGAAAAATTGCTTTATAATCCATACGTATACCAAAATACATGACGATGATTCGGGAGATTATAAAAACGGCGAGGATTATCCGGACTTCTTTATTAAGGGATTGTTTTTTCATGAAGGGCTTTTAGAATTGCCGCTGCCAAAATAAATAAAAAGAACCATGATTTCGTTTTAAACTTTGGAAAAGTTGATCATTTCTGTTTAATTCGTGTCATGAAAATACAACTATGGGCAATCGGCAAAAACCATGAGC
>Ga0137407_10002427_pt1 | contig 12269 bp, 13 predicted proteins | sample CZOMad2_2_16fung_FD_108410 | JGI IMG/M metagenome (GOLD analysis project Ga0137407, IMG submission 108410) | Vadose zone soil fungal communities from Angelo Coast Range Reserve, California, USA - CZOMad2_2_16fungal (Illumina Assembly) | ecosystem: Environmental > Terrestrial > Soil > Vadose...
CAACTTCCATAAGGGGTAATGTTGGCCAGCTTGCGCTCCGAGCCTCCCAGCGGGGAGATGACGAAGATTCCGCTTGCGCCAGGGTCGCCATCGACGTAGCGCATGAAGGCGATGAATCGGCCGTCGGGAGACCACGCAGAGCCGAGAAAGGTGGCGGGATGGTGGGTTAGCTGCACCACACGCTCTTGCCCAACCTGCTTGACAAAGAGATCGAATTGGTACTCCTTTTCATAACCAAACCAGGCGAAAACGATCTGGTTCCCATCCGGTGAAAAGCTGGGCCCGATTTCAAACCCGGGAAAAGTTGTGAACGGGGTGATGGTCAGATTATCGGGGTGTACTTGTGGTCGGCGTCTCAGCAGGTAGGGGCCAATCGTCGCCATTAATAACAGCCCGATTGCAAGTAGCGCGAAACGCCATCGCCAGATTGCCGCCCTAAGAACCTCCTTGGCGGCATGTGGAGGGACCGCCGTAAGCCCGGGCGCAATGGGCAACACGCGTGGCAGCGGACTATTGCCACTCACATCGGCCACCCATTCCACCCGGACGATGAAGCGGTAACCGGTCTTGGGAAGGGTTTCTACGAACTTGGGTCGTTCAGCGGAGTCCTCGATCGCCTGCCGCAACTTTTTCACCGCGGTGTTCACTCCGTGCTCGAAGTCCACAAATGTGTCTTGCGGCCAGAGAGCAGCGCGCAGTTGCTCGCGGGTGACGACCTTTCCTTCCGCCTCCAAAAGCAGCCGCAGTACCTGGAGTGGTTGGTCCTGAATCGGCACACGCACCCCAGAACGAAACAATTCACCGCTGCTCAGATCGACACGGAAAAAGTCAAAACGCACAGACGACCTACGGAGAGAACCGAATGTAGCCAAGGCGAAACCTCAACTAGTGAATGAAAGTGTACCTCAACCGCCCGTCGAGCGAGTGAATTCGACAGCGCCTCGACGCCGCCAACCACCCCATTTCCAGGCAGTTGCGCAGTTCACCACCAGTTCACCACTCGATTCACCCGCGGTGCATTGCGCGCACTTGCGACCCATGCGATGGTGCAGCCAGACGGGGGATCAAACCTCCAGTCGAGAGCATTCAAGACTTGAGCTCGCTAGCAAAAATTCTGGAGGCACTATGAAATCCCGCATTTCGCTCTTTCTATTGACCCTTGCCCTGGCCGCATCGTCAACCTTGACGACCCATGCCAGCGCTTGCAGCAACTTGACTATCCAAGGCACCTACGCCTTCACCATCCACGGAACTATCTTCCTTCCGGACACTTCCACCCTGCTCCTTGATGGCATCGCCAAACAAACGTATGACGGCAGAGGGAATCTGACACAACTTGATGCGGTCGCAACTAATGGCAACATGGCGCCCGGCTGGCGTCCTGGCACGGGCACGTACTCCGTGAATCCAGACTGCACCGGAACCCTGACGCTTTCTGTTCCGGGCCTGCCCGACGTGCACATCCAGTTTATCGTTGCCCAATCGGGGAAGACGATCCACCAGGTAGTGACCGACCCGGGGCTCGCAACGACCGCCGAAGGCGAGCGCGTTTTCACTACCCAGCAGTAAGAAATACGGCTTCCAGAAAGAAGGGGCTGCTCTCGACTAGAGCGGGGGACACATTCCCCGCTTGTTTCTTCTCAAGCTTTCCTTAGTGCAAACCCAAGCACACGTTCAAGCACTGAAGTTCGCGAGAACCATCCTACTCAACCCAGCCTACAGTTGGATTCACAGTTCAAGGAGGTGCGTGCAATTAGGGTTGGATGGTCGGCAAACAGAAGTTAAGACTTGGCCCCGGTTCGGAAATCGTCTGCCAGAGTGTGACCATTCGGCATAATTCAGCCTTAAACCGCTGAAAAGGTTAGTTCGAAAATATCGGGATTGAGCAGAAAAGTTCGAAAATCGTCTGCTAGGGCCGACCAACACCCGACTACTTCTGGTTCGCCCGTCATCCAGCCGGAATCCGCGTGCTGAAAAGGTGGCGGAGCGAGACTTAAACCGACTGGGCCTCTACTTAACGGGCGGGGGCGTGGCCATGGTCATGCCATGACGGCGGAAGACGTCGATCATTTTCGCGCGATCGGGCGGGCCACCGCCAGCGGCGTCTATTACTTCGGCAGCTTCTCGGAAGTACGCGGGGCCCATTATCGCAGGGGATGTGACGGCGAGCTGTTTCACATGCTCGCTGCCGAGATTATCGAAGCGATGCACCGCGCCACGGGGAATGCACAGCGCCTGTCCGGGACCAACCTCGATGGGTGTTCCGTCAACCGTCCAGGTAAGGACGCCCTCGATACCGTAGAGGATCTCCTCGTAGGCATCGTTCTTGTGGGCTGGCGCCGCCAGCTTATGCCCAACCGGGACGAGAACCTCGAACACCGAAACGCTTCCGCCGGAATCATCTGCGGTGAGGAGGAATCGGATTCCTAGCGGACCAATCTTGATGGTCTCTTCCGAAGCATTGACCTTGATCCCACGCTGCCGCATGATCGTCCCCTCTGAGTCAGCTTATCCCACATTTCTTCCCTTTAGTCGAGGGGTAGTCTGAGCCCGGACTGTGTCCGCTTGGTCGGCAACGCGGAAGTTAGGACTTGGCCCGGGTTCGGAAGTCATCTGCCAGAGTGTGACCATTCGGCATAATTCAGTCTTGAACCGCTAAAAGGGTTAGTTCAAAAATATCGGGGTCTAGCAGAAGAGTTCGAAAATCGTCTGCCAGAGCCGACCAACACACGATTACTTCCGGTTTGCTCGTGATTCAGGACTGGCTAACGGCCAGCATGGATCACCTTCCGCGGACGGTTCGCCGCCGGCTGGAGGCCCAATGATAAAATAGCAAGAATTTTTTTCGGAGCTGATACGCCAAGGGAGGACAATCGTGGATACCTCCGTGACAATCGGGAACCGGCACACCGGAGAGATCCTTCGGCTGAGCCGAGTGTGCGACGCCCAGGGCCAAGTCGTTTTGAACCTCGATGGGTCCCTGCCGCCACGAGCGAGTGGCCCGCCTCTTCACGTGCATTTCCATCAACGGGAGGAGGGCCAGGTGAAAGCCGGAACACTCGGCGCCCAAGTCGGAAAAGAGAAGATAGTAGTGCCAGCCGGGGGGACCGCAGCTTTTGCCGCCGGCAGTCGCCATAAGTGGTGGAACGCGGGCGACGACCTCTTGGAGTTTAGCGGACACGCAATTCCGGCGGTTGACCTGGATCGCTTCCTTCAGGGGGTGTTTGCAGTTCTCAACGCCAGCCCAAACGGTAGGCCATCGATCTTCTATATAGCGCACGTGCTGTGGCGGCATCGCAACACACAGTGGATCGCAACTCCGCCCCAAGCCATTCAGCACATCGTTTTCCCTGTCATTCTTTTTATCGGACGCGTCCTGGGCAAATACCGCGGATCGAGTTGGCCCGGTTCACCCGACTCGTGTCCCGGTGCGCCGCTTGTGGACGCCGCGAACGTCTAGGAGTGCGCCGCTGTGCCGCGCGAATTTTCAATAAAAGCGCCGTTCTTGAGGTGGGTTGGCGGGATACCGTTCGGTTGGTCGGCAAACCGGAAGTTAAGACTTGGCCCCGGGGTTCGGAAATCGTCTGCCAGAGTGTAACCATTCGGATAATTCAGTCTTAAACAGCTGAAAGTGTTAGTTCAAAAATATCGGGGTTAAGCAGAAAAGTTCGAAAATCGTCTGCTAGGGCCGACCAATTCATTCTAAAGACGTTGCCAGCGTCACCTTCCGCGCCCGAAAGTGTAGGCGAGGGGTCAACGAAGCGCAAGGCTTTTCGGCAATGCAAGTCCCGAAGACGCCTATCGGAACGTGCCGCATTTGTCGCAGCGATAGAGAACTTCACATCCACCTGTCTCATCTGGAAAGGACTTCGGCGTGAACAAAGCCTCCGCACGGTGGGGTTCCGCTGCTATCGACGTAAGGGAAATGCGGATTTCCTTTCATTAGAGGTTTTCCGTTGATTCCGTGTTGGTCGCAGGCTCGGCAGATGCGTTCCGGTACGCTGTGCGATGGGCTAACCCGAATCTGTCACAAGGGTGAGTCACGTGCGACGGGCACGCCAGCCTTGAGTGCATACCGTGCAAAACCTCTAGATCGGCGCACGGATCGAGGCGGAACACCAGAGCAGGTCGGCCCGGGGAGGATAATTACCTTTCACCTTCTTGGCACGCTGCGAGAGCGGGCGGCCTGTTGTCTCCGAGCCGCTCAAGCAAGCAGCTTGGAGAGAAGCCACTGAGACGTCAACGATCAATTCCCCCCGGTCTAGAGTTGCGAAAGATGAGCAATTGTGAACGTTCGCACTATGGCTACTAGGCCTATAGTCGCCATGGGTGATTTGATGTCCTTAAAGATGTTGGGGGTGAGGTTAACAGGCCGCTTACAAAACTCTGGAGGTACCATGAAATTCCGCAACTCTCCGTTTCTCCTGACGATTGCTTTGGTCGCGTCGTCGACCTTGATGTCCCACGCCAGCACTTGCAGCAATTCCACGATCCGGGGTTCCTACGCCTATACCATCCACGGGCAAGTTTTCCTCCCGAACGGTGTGACCCTGCTCATCGACGGCCTCGCCAGGACGACGTTTGATGGCGAGGGGAATCTAACCGAGCTCGACGCGGTCGCCGCTAACGGCAACGTGACACCGGGCTGGGCCTCTAACACGGGCACCTACTCGGTGAACCCGGACTGCACCGGAACCATTACTGTGACCAATGGTAACCAGCCGCCGATTCACCTGCAGATGATCGTCGCCCAATCTGGGAATACGATCCACGAGATGGCGATCGATCCGGGATTCGCAACCACGTCCGACGGGGAGCGCATCCATGCTCCAAACCATGGGGATTAGGGCTTCCAGAAAGAAAAGGCCACTCTCGAAACGAGCGGGGCAGATATCCGCCCCGCTTACCTTCTCAGATATCCAATACCTGTCGTAACATCGCCTCTCTGACAATGTCGGCGGCGTCAAGTAGTTTTCGAGCACACTGCGGCGTGCACTCGAATAAGAGCGCCATTTCGCTCTAGTGGAACAACTGCCGATCCAACCACGGCTCGCATCGTAATCGTCTCAGGTCAGGACTCGGTCCGACCCATGCATCTCTTCGGGCGGGTGGCCCCACCCTTCGTCCGCTGAAGGGTGGGATTCCACGGACGCCTCCATCGTGGGATTCCGAGTCCCACTGCACAAATTCCCTCGTTCCACCTCCGCGTTCGCAATTCTTGCGCCCCGTGATACCATCCCCGGTGTGAGCGAGTCTGCTTGCGCCCCGAGTTCTGTCTCGGCCGTCCCAGCCATGACGGTTACTTCGCGGCACTCTGCGCTCGTCCGCGTTACTCATTGGATCACCACCCTGTGCTTCCTTGCCCTCCTCGTCAGCGGAGTTGAGATTCTGATCTCTCACCCTCGCTTCTATTGGGGCGAAACCGGCAACGTATTGACGCCACCGTTGTTCAAACTGCCGATTCCTTCCTCGAGGGCATTGGTGCCGACGGGCTACGGGTACGTGCTGCCGGACCAGAACGGCTGGAGCCGGTATCTCCACTTTCAAGCTGCCTGGGTGGTGGTACTGACCGGCTTGCTTTATATAATCTCCAGCTTTTTCACGGGGCATTTGCGGAGAAACTTGCTCCCGGGCAAGGGCGATCTGTCGTGGCGGGCGTTCTCGAACTCAATGGTTAGCCATTTGCGTTTGCAGCGGCCGAGTGCGGCGGAAGCGTGGTCGTATAACTTGCTCCAGCGGCTCAGCTACCTGTTCGTGATCTTCGTTTTGTTCCCCTTAGTCATCTGGACAGGCCTGGCGATGTCTCTCGCCTTTGTTTCTGCATTTCCCGCGACCGTCACCTTGCTCGGCGGCCAGCAATCCGCGCGCACGATTCACTTCTTCGTCTCGCTTGCTCTCGTGATCTTCCTGCTCGTCCACGTGGTGATGGTTTCTCTGGCCGGATTCAGGAGCCGCATGCGAGCGATGATCACGGGACGCGCCGGTAAAGATTAAAGATATGGAGCGCATATGAGCGACATCTCGCGCCGCAAACTGATCACAACCGGACTCGCCGCCGCTGCGAGCGTAACGGGCCTGGGCGCGGCCGCGCGCATTGCGCAAAAGTGTGGACTGGTGCCGCCGGATCACGGTGGACTATTCGGCCTCGGCGAGACGCTGACCTACGCTTCCCATCGGCTGCTGACGAAGCACTCGTTAGCCCGTGAATTCTCTCGGAGCCAGATTTCGAAGCCTCCATTCCCGAACGAAATCCCACCCCTGAATGACGAGTTTAAGCGCCTTCAGGCTGGGGGATTCGCTGATTGGCGACTCACCATCGATGGCATGGTTGCCCGGCCCGCCTCGTTTTCGCTGGACCAGCTCAAGAGCTACCCGTCTCAGAGCCAGATCACCATGCTGCAGTGTGAAGAGGGCTGGTCTTATGTAGCCGAGTGGATCGGCGTGCCTCTCTCTCACGTGCTGGACGTTGTGGGAGTCCTCCCGCAAGCCAGATACGTGGTCTACTTTTCCATCGATCCTGAATGGTGGGAAAGCATCGATATGGCCGATGCATCGCATCCGCAGACTTTTCTCGCCTATGGGATGAATGGCGATGTGCTTCCAGTAGGCAACGGGGGGCCGCTTCGCATTCGGCTTCCCCGCCAGCTCGGCTACAAGAGCGTGAAATTCATCACCCGCCTGACGGTCACCGACAGTCTAAAAGGGCTCGGCAAGGGTCTGGGCTCCGCGAACGCAGACGCAGGCTATGCCTGGTACGCGGGCATCTGACCGGCTGGTTTCAGTGGTATCGAAACCTGCCTCGCGACTGCTATTGTCTAGATATCGGGGGCGGGGCGTGAAACGCAATCTGAGGGTCATCAAGTGGTTAGGCACCGTTCCCGCCATTGGCGTCTGCACCCAGTGTAATCGCCAATTCAGCGTTCCGCTGAAGTTCATGAAGAGGGTTGCAGAGTCGCAAGAGAACCTCAGACTCCAATTTGCCGAACATGTATGCACGGTCGGAGCCGTGTCCGAAGCAGCACCGCGTGCCGGCTAGAGCTTCAGAGTCGCCGCTCGGCCTTGACCCCACGCAAATCGCGAATTTCCGGGACGCTACACGCTGTTGCCAGGCTGGCTCTGTCAGTACTGCAAACAGATCCGCAACTGCCGGTCGGCTTCGTCGATGGCTCGGATCGCGTCGACCTTATGTCCATGGAAATCGTGTGCGGCATGTTCCAGGTGGGTCCTGGCGTTGTGCAGGGCGCGAAGCGCGTCTTCAATCTCAGGATGTTTTTCAAAAGCAGGCGAAGGGGATGAAATCGCCAGCAGCAATGCGATAAGCCCCAAAGAGTTCATGAATTTTCTTGGCATGGATTCCTCCCTTGTGTCGTCCGGTTTGAGGCACGGACCGCCGATGCAATACACCCGCAGCCTACTTCAGTTGAAATTGAGTGGACAAGTTACCGCACGGGTTCACTTCATGAACGGCACTCGATATCAGGCGGCGGTGCCTTCCGCCTGCGCGCCTTCCACTTCGAGCAGCTGGCCGGAGTGCACATCGTAGATAAACCCGTTAATGGGAATGCGTTTGGGTACCAGGGGATGGTTGCGGATACGCGCCACGTCGTCGATCACGGCCTGCTTCGGGTCCGAGATGGTAAGCCACTCGATGTACTCGCCGGCGCGTGATCCAGGGCCTTTGCCCACATCACGGAAGCCGCTGGAGGTGAGCTGCGCGGTTTCCAGGCTCGAAGCCAGCAGGCTGCGCATGACTTCGTTGGTGAAGAACCCCATGCCACAGTTGGTGTGGTGAATGACGAAGAATTCCTGCGTTCCGAGCAGCTTGTAACTGATGACCAGAGAGCGAATGGCGTCATCGGTGGCGCGGCCGCCGGCATTCCGAATTACATGCGCATCGCCTTCCGCCAGGCCGGCGCACTTCGCCGGATCAAGCCGGGCGTCCATGCAGGTCAGAATAGCGAACCGGCGCGCCGGGGGAAGACCGAGTTTGCCCTTGTCGCCGAAGCTGGCGGCGTACTTGCGATTGGACTCCAGGACCTCAGTCCGTATCTTGGTCATTGGGAGATTCTCCTTATTGTTAGTGCGGCTGGAAAGCTCGCAAGGCGGTTCCGGTTACTGGGGAAACATTGTAGCTGAAAGCGCCGAAAGGCCACCAGGCAAGCTGGAAGCGCGGAGGAGCCCTATGCTGCTATTGCCTCCACGCTCTAGTTACTTGTCCTCGAAACCATTTCGCGATGCAATGACGGCATACGGAGGGAGCTATGGGTCGAGCATTTGGTTTCGTGGGCATCGTGATTGTCATGGCGGTTGGGATGTACATCTATTCGCTCCAATTGAAGAACGCTACTGCGCCCGGTGATGGCGCCACTCCTGCAGGAACGGCGACTATCGTGGGGGTGAAGAATGATCTGATCAGCATCGCCAACGCCGAGCGCGGATACTTCGCAACCCAACAAAAGTACGCCTCTCTGGATGAGCTGGTCTCGGGCAAGTACATCACCATCGAGAGACAGCGGCCTCCTTATAGTTACGAAGTCGCAGCCACCGACAGCGGCTTTCGTGTGACCGCCACTCGTGATGGCGGGGGCGGTCCCGCGCAGTTCTGGATCGATGAAACTATGGAAGTGAAGTCGTCAGAGTGATAGGCGTGGGGGTCACAAGAGCCTCAACCACCGAGGTCACGGAGGGTACACGAAGGAAGTAAATACGCCCTCGCGGCGGCCTCTGCCGGGAAACCTCCTGTTCTACAATAGAAACATGGCCGCTAAAGTGTTGAGACTCGATTCCCGGGATAATGTCCTGATTGCGCTCACTGACTTGAATCAGGGGGAGCAAATCGAATCTGCCGGGCAAAGCTACACGCTGGTCGCGAGCGTACCCGCCAAACATAAATTCGCCACCCAAGACCTTGCGGCCGGCGCTGACGTCATCATGTACGGCGTTCTGGTAGGCAAAGCAGCGAAGCCAATCGCTCGAGGGGAGAGGCTGACCACTGGCAACGTTCGGCACCAGGCGTCGGATTTTCGCGAACAATCCGGCGTGTATCACTGGGACCCTCCCAGCGTAGCGCGGTGGAAGAGCCAAACTTTTCTCGGTTATCAGCGGCCCGACGGCCAGGTGGGCACGCGCAACTACTGGGTGGTGGTTCCGCTGGTGTTTTGCGAGAACCGAAACATTGGCGTTCTGAAACAAGCCTTCGAAGAGGAGCTGGGTTTCGCCACGCCGCAGGTCTATCGCCGGCAGGTGGCCGGACTGGCGAAGCTCTATCGCGAAGGGAAATTGGATGACGCCAACGCTCGTGCGCTGCCCGAGAAGGGTTCGGCCCCGGCAAGCTCCAGAGTGTTTGAAAATATTGATGGCATCAAATTCCTGCTGCATGAAGGCGGGTGTGGGGGGACGCGCGAAGATTCCGACAATCTCTGCGGCCTCATCGCGGGATACATCAATCATCCCAACGTGGCCGGAGCGACAGTGCTCAGCCTGGGTTGCCAGCACGCGCAAAGCGGCATACTCCGCCACCAGATCTACAAGCGGAATCCGAATTTCGCCAAGCCTTTGTTTGTTCTCGAGCAGCAACAGAGCGGTACGGAATCGGCCATGCTTGCGGACGCCATCCGGCAAACATTTTTTGGATTGGTCGAGGCCAACCAAGCCCGGCGCACGCCGGCTGCACTCTCACATCTGTGCCTGGGCTTGAAGTGTGGTGGGTCGGACGGATTTTCCGGCCTCTCAGCCAATCCTGCGATCGGACACACCGCCGATCTTCTTGTAGCACTCGGAGGACGGGCTATTCTTTCGGAGTTTCCGGAGTTGTGCGGGGTAGAGCAAGAGCTCATCAATCGCAGTACGCGAAAGGAAGTTTCTGATCGGTTTGTGAAACTGATGCGGGACTACCAGGCCCGGGCCCGATCGGTGGGATCCGGCTTCGAGATGAATCCATCCCCCGGAAATATCCGCGACGGATTGCTGACCGATGCCATGAAGTCGGCGGGGGCCGCCAAAAAGGGCGGGAAGTCTCCGGTGGCTGCCGTGCTGGATTATCCGGAATACTCGACCGAACCAGGACTGCACTTGCAGTGCACACCGGGGAATGACGTGGAATGCGTGACCGCACAAGTGGGCGCGGGAGCAAGCGTGGTCTTGTTTACCACCGGCCTGGGTACACCGACGGGGAATCCGATCGCGCCGGTGATCAAGCTGTCCACGAACTCGTCCCTGGCCCAGCGCATGCACGACATCATTGATATCGATACCGGCGGCGTCATTTCGGGTGAGACCACGATCGAGCGCATGGGAGAGGACATCCTGGAGTTGGTGAACAAAGTGGCCAGTGGTGAGGTGAAGACGAAGGCCGAGCTGAATGCTCAGAATGATTTCATCCCATGGAAGCGAGGTATATCGCTCTGAGCCAAGCACAAAACAACAATAGCTTCAGGCTCGACGGAAAATTTGCCGTGGTCACGGGCGGGGGCGGCGGCATTGGACGCGCGATTGCGTTGAAGTTTGCCGCCCACGGCGCCACGGTGCGGATTCTGGACGTCAGTCTCAAGGACGCGGAAGGCACCTGTCAGCAAATCCTTCCGGCCGGGGGGGGAAGCTTCGGCTCATGCCTGCGATGTCACCGACCAGAAACAGGTCAAGGACACGTTCGCAAAGCTGGCCGCGCAGGGGCCCGTGGCAGTCCTGGTGAACAATGCGGGCATCTCACACATTGGCACGGCCGAAACTACGACCGAAGAGGATTTTGACCGCGTCTTTCGGGTGAACGTGAAGGGGTTTTACAACTGCGTGTCGGCTGTCATTGCGCCCATGAAGGCGAATGGCGGGGGCGTAATCCTGAACATGGCGTCGATCGCGGGGTCCGCCGGACTCTCTGACCGCTTTGCCTATTCGATGAGCAAAGGCGCCGTAATCGCCATGACTTATTCGATTGCGAGGGATTTTCTGGCTTTTAAGATCCGATGCAATTGCATCTCGCCAGCCAGAGCGCATACTCCATTTGTCGATAACTATCTTCGCAAAACCTATCCTGGGCGCGAGCGGGAAATGTTCGAGAAATTGTCGCAGGCGCAACCCGTTGGAAGAATGGCGGAGCCCGAGGAAGTCGCCTCCCTGGCGCTTTTCTTGTGTTCGGATGAAGCGTCCTTTATCACCGGCGTGGACTATCCGATCGACGGAGGATTTTTCAATCTCCACGGTTGACTGATGGACTTGCAAGCAAGGCATCCTATCCTCGATCGTACGTTTGATGTATAGTTTTCGCCTCTCGGAACGGGCCCCACCCAAGGCAGCTTCAGGAGAATCGTCATGGATCGAAATCTTCTGCCTCGCTACTCCGCGGGTTTGCCGTTCACGTCAATCTGTGCCCTGATTCTTGCTGCTACTTCCTTCACGCCTGCCATATGGGCGCAGGCCTCTCCATCGCCATATCTGCAAGCCCAGGCGCCGATGGGACAATCTGCGCAGGGACAGTATCCTCCCGGTCAATATCCGCCTGGGCGTCAGGTGCCCATTACGGTGCAATGCCAGAATGCGTTGGCGGACCGGGTGAGCGCCGACGCCGGCCGGCGAGTGAGTCTTAACCTCGACAGCCAGAGCCCTTACTCGCCGCCCTCGGGGCGCCAGGGTCTTCGCGGCCGCCTGCGCTACGGAATTGGAGGTCCGAATACCTGGAGAACTGCGACCTATGATTGCGTTGTGGATCCTCGCCGGAATGTGGTGGAGCGGGCTACCTACGCTCCACGCGCCAGCAGCGGTGGATGGCCGGGCGGCCCGGGCTATCCCGGAGGACCCGGAGGTCCGGGTTATCCCGGTGGCCCTGGGGTTCCTAACTATCCCAGGGTGAGAGTCGATACGTCGGGACGAGGCACCTTCAGCAGTCGGGCGGGAACTGCCAAGATCAGGCGCGGGTTCGTCGACAGTACGGGCGCGCGACCCTCCGTTTCGCTGAGGGGTAGCAACTTTATGATCACCTTCTATGGGGTGGTCGAACGGTCGGACGGCGGAGGATTCACCATGCGAATTACAGGCTCTGACCGTGGCGACGCTCGCGGGACCGCCCAGGCCCGGCTCAACCGGGATCAAAATGAGGTGGAGACGATTACCGTGAGTGGAACCGTGGGCAGGGACCGGTTTAACGGCAGTTTCAGCCGATAGCGGCAAGAGCTCTTGGTCCGGCGCTTAGCGCCGGGCCGAGAGCATGGTGAGAATGTCTTTCAGTCCCTGCCGGATGTACTTCAGGTCAGACGCCGGGCGGACCGGGAAGGGCA
>Ga0137407_10002429_pt1 | contig 12263 bp, 6 predicted proteins | sample CZOMad2_2_16fung_FD_108410 | JGI IMG/M metagenome (GOLD analysis project Ga0137407, IMG submission 108410) | Vadose zone soil fungal communities from Angelo Coast Range Reserve, California, USA - CZOMad2_2_16fungal (Illumina Assembly) | ecosystem: Environmental > Terrestrial > Soil > Vadose zone...
AATCTCTACCTTGACCTTGCTCCCGCCTCCGAACCCGAAATGCATGCCGATGGGGTTACGGCCGGGGAAGAATCGTTTGACCATCGCTTCGCTTGCGACTGCGACTTTGGGACTTTTCGCGCTGTCGGTATCGGTAAATTCACGGCCGGACAGCAGAGGTATTCCAAGGGTTGAGAAGTATTCAGAGCTGACGGAAACGTAGTTAACGTGCTGGAGGTCCTCTGGAGGCTGTATGCCTCCCTCGGCGGTGATATTCGTACCCTCATCGTCACCCGTAAGCGTGGCAATTTCGGCTGTGCCGACCGAACGCACGCCAGGTACAGAAGCAATGCGGCCGCGCAGCTGATCGACCAACGCGATGCTGCGCTGGGTGTCGTAGCCATTGAGAGCGGGTGCGATCGAAAAGGAGATTATATTTTCGGTTCTGAGCCCGAGATCGAGGTTACGCAAGTTCCACAGAGTGCGAACGAACAGCGCCGCGCCTGCAAGAAGCAACATCGTGAAAGCGACTTGTCCCGCAACCAACACCTTACGAAAACGAACGTGAGAAACACTGGCCGAGGAGGTTGATCCCTGATTCTTGATCACCTCAGAGACCGAAGACCGCGTGACCCGCAGCGCGGGAACGATTCCGAAGAAAAGACCAGAAACCAAACTGGTTCCCGCGGCGAACACCAGAACAGTGGGATCAAGATTCGCTGTCAGTCCATGAATTCCCTCGTTCGCGACCACGATTGGTGTAAGAACGCTGATCAGCCACGAGCCCAGAACCGCGCCCAGTATGCCGCTGCCGACGGCGCACAGCAGGCTCTCCACAAGGAGCTGGCCAATCATCCTTCCACGGCTCGCCCCGAGCGCCTCGCGGATGGCAAATTCGCGTTGCCGCGCCGCGCCTCGAGCAAGCAGCAGGTTCGCCACGTTTGTGCAAGCGATGAGCAACACCAGCGCCACCATCACGAACAGGGTGATCAACCCGCCTCCGACATCGCGTTGGACAACAAAGCGGCCCCGCGCTCCGGGAGAAAGCACAATCATCTTGTTCAAAAACGCCTGGCGCTTTAATTCATTCCAGCCGTTAATTTTTGGCAACTGCTCTTCCAGCAGAGGGTGATACGCCGCGTTCAAGCCCGCGGCAAGCTGCCGCTCGGAAACGCCTGGTTTGCGACGCGCCAGAACTCGCAGCCAGTAATCGTTCCACTGATCGAGCGTATTTTGCCCGAGCGTCATTTGCGGGGTCATCATCAGCGGCACAAAAACATCCGGGGATTTCCCCACTTGCGCGCCCGTAAACCCCTCACGCGCGACGCCCACAACGGTCATCTCGACGTTGTTGATAAGCAGACTCTTGTTGAGGATGCTCTCATCGCCACCAAAATGCCTTGTCCAATATGCATGGCTCAGCACAACCACGGGATGCCCTCCGGGTACCCGTTCATCATCGAGGCTGAATACACGCCCGATCGCAGGTGGAACGCCAAGCACTTCAAAATAGTTCCCAGAAACAAGCTCGCCCGACCCACGCTCAGTTTGCCCACGGCTGGCGATGCTCGCAGAAAACGCGTATTGGCCCAGCAGGTTGCCCACGGCCGCACTGTTTTCTCTCAGTCCCTTGTACATCGGATAAGAGAATGACTCCGTAGCATCGCCATCATCGGATACATGTCCGGTCACTGGCCCTGGAGCGTGAAGCACAACCAATTCCTTTGGATTTTGCACTGGGAGCTGCCGCAGCAGAATCTGGTTCATCAGGGAGAAAATTGCCGTGTTCGCGCCGATGCCTAGCGCCAGCGTCAGCACCACGATTGCGGTGAATCCCGGATTCTTCGCCAGCATGCGAAGCCCGTAGTGCACCTCCTGCCAAAACGTTTGCATCAGCGCCTCTTACTCATAGCGCAGCGCCGTCATCGGATCGACCCGCATCGCGCGCCTTGTAGGGATGTAGCAAGCCAGCAACGTAACCAAGATCATGACTATCGCTACGCCGGCGTACGTGATCGGATCCCTCGCACTGACGCCGTAGAGTTCGCTCGCCAGCAAGCGAGTTGCTGCGACGGCGCCTGCCACTCCCAGCGCGATGCCCACGAAGGAGAACTTTGCTCCTTCCTTCATGATCAGCAGCAGCACATCTCGCCGCTGAGCTCCCAGCGCCAGGCGGATGCCAATTTCACGCGTACGCTTCGAAACCAGAAATGAAAGCACGCCGTAAATGCCGATCATCCCGAGCACGAGCGCCAGGCTTGCAAATGCAATAAACAGAGAAGTAGTTGAGGCCGGAGTAGCCACGGCTTCCGATACGACAGTGCTCATCGTCTTCACCTCGCTGACAGGCACCTGCGGGTTTAGATCGCTCACCACTCGGTGAAGCGTCGCTCCCATTTGTGGATCATCAGAGGCTGTCCTGACCGCTACGGTCATCTCCGCAGGAATTCGTCTCGTCTCGAGCGTAGCCGTTCGATTGTACGGAACGTATGCCGTGCCGCCGATCCAATTGGGCACATTCCGCTGGAGGTCGTAAGCGCGCACGTCCTGAATCACGCCCACAACGGTGCGCCACTCCTTCTCATCGAGAAGCCGCACATGCTTTCCAACGGCATCTTGGTTGGGCCAAAATCGCCGCGCAGTTTCAGCAGTTAAGATCGCTACGGGGGCACTCGCTATATCGGAATCGGTGAACGGTCTGCCCGCCAGCATTGAAATCCCCATCACGCGAAAATAATCGGGAGTAATTATGTTCAGCCAGAAGAGCGGTGACACGTCGCCGGAATCCAGACCCTCGATCTCAAGGGAACGCTTGCTGACCCTCCCGCCGAGAGGTAGTGTATTCACAAGGGACGCTGCCGTCACACCGGGGGAGTTTCGCACTTGTTCCAGAACGCTGCGATAGAAACCCAGGCAACGAGCCGCATCACTGCAAAACGATTCGTTGGGGGTGACACGCGCTGTCACTACCTGCTCTGGTCGAAAGCCTGGATTTACATGCGAGAGCGCCCAGAAGCTTCGGATCAGAAGCCCAGCGGAAATCACGAGAAGCACAGCGAACGCAACCTCAGCGACTACAAGCGAGTTACGAAGACGCTGCGAGACGGAAATAGCCATCCCGCGCCCGCCAGACTTCAGAGCATCGGTGAAACCTTGTCGTGAAGACTGCAGGGCTGGCGCGAGTCCGAAGATAAGACCCGTCACGATCGCAAGTGCGCCTGTAAATACAAGCACTTGCCAATTTATATGGACATCCGCGAGGCGTGGCGTGTCCGCGGGAAGCGCCGCCCTAAGTAATGAGAGTCCCGCATTTGCAAAGAGTAGTCCGAGCAGGCCACCCAAACAAGCGAGCAGCACACTCTCCGTCAGAAGCTGCCGAACGATTCGTTGTCTTGCCGCGCCGAGCGCGAAACGAATATTGATTTCCCTCTCGCGAGTGGCGGCGCGCGAGAGCGTCAGATTTGCGACGTTCGCACAAGCAATCAACAACACTAACCCCACGGCGGCCAGCAAGAGCACCAGCCTCACACGCACGTCCGCAACCATACCGCTTTGCAAGGGGACCACACTGAGATCCGCGTTCCAGGCTGCCGGCATGGGCCAGGGAAACAGGGCGAATACCTGAGACTGAAACGTGCGAAGTTCCGCGCGAGCTTCCGAAATCTTTGCGGTACCGCGCAGCCGTCCTACCACCGGCATGAAATCGCCCGCCCAATAATCGAAAACAACTCGCGGATCGTTATGCAGCGGAATCCACAGCTGCGTTTTTGGGCTTGGAAACCGAAAGCTTTCCGGCATCACGCCGACCACTTGTCGGCTCACGCCCTCCAGTTCAATCGATCGGCCGACAATTGCGGGATCCCCTAAAAACCGCTGCTGCCACAACGCGTGGCTTAGAATCACATAGTTGTCTTGCTCGGCCGCGTCCTCTCCCGGATAAAATGTTCGCCCTCGTTCTGGACGAGCGCCAAGGACGGAAAACAGCTCGGCGGAAACGAACGTGCCAGCCAGCCGTACCGGCTCGCCGAGCCCGGTGAGGTTGAACTCATGCCCCTCCGCGTACGTCGCCACATCCAACGTGTGCACTTGCGAGCGCATCGCAACAAACGCGCCCCGTGGATAGGAGCCAGTCACACTGACAAGCTGTTTCGGATCAGAGTACGGAAGCGGTTGCAGGAGAATGCCATCCACCAGACTGAAGATCGACGTGTTCGCACCGATTCCCAGCGCCAAGGTCAGAATGGCCACAGCGCTAAAGCCTGGGTTTTTCGCAAGCATTCGCACGCTGTAGCGTATGTCCTGCCAGAGCGTCTGCATCGCATCCTCCTACGCTAGGAACGAATGTGCCCTGCACTGTGTTCCACTTAACTGTACAAATTCCGTTTCCCGCCGCTCTCGTCGCCCAACAAGCTATCTCAGCCGGACCCGATCGAAGTTCTCCCACTGCGACATGTCAGAAAGGATCACCTTGTCCCCCACCTGCAGACCTTGCATAACTTCCACCAAGTTCACGGAACTGCGGCCCAACTTCACATTCACGCGCACGGCCTCCGCTCCATCATCCACCAACTTGAATAGGCCAATCGTGCTCTCCGATTGCCCGTGGACGGGCCTGCCGACGTAAAGCACATCCTTCAGCCTTTCCAGTTCGACTGTGCCGTCGACGCTCAGGTCCGGACGCGCGCCAAGCGGCAGCGACTCATCCATCGAGACATCCACGGTGACAGTCCCGTTTTGCACGGATGGGTCGATTCGCGAAACGTGACCGTTCACCACGCCGTTGCGTGTGTCGACCGTTGCTTTCTGCCCAATCGTCACGTCTTTCGCTTGCGTTTCTGCAATCTTGATTTCTGCTTTCAGCTTTTTCGGATCCGCAACCCGCGCGATATTCGTTCCCGGCGTCACGTGCTGTCCCACTTCGACAGGCACGAGCTGCAGCACTCCCTCAATTCCTGCGCGGACGTGCAGCGCATCCAGCTGGCTCTTCTTCAATTGGTACAGCGCTTTCTGCTGCTCAACGCGCGATTCCTGAGCCTGCAAGCGGGCCGCAGTGGAGTCGGCGGCCACTCTCGTTCGTTCACTCTCCAGTTGCATCCGAATTCCCAGTTGCTCCTCTTTTACTTTGGACAATTTTGCTGTCACGTCCGATCCGATTCCTTCTGCGTGGAGTTTTTCATCCACTTCGTGCTGAATCTTGGCCTGTTCGTAGTCGCTGCGAAGCGCAGCCTCGACTGCTTTCTGATTCATCAACTCGCTATTCACCTGAACTTTGAGATTTGCATAATCAGCTTGCGCCCCTTTGAGCTGGTACTCCGCGTCGAGCGCCTCGCGCTGAAGCTGCAGATCACTTAACTCCAGGATGACGGAATCGGGCTTCACGATGGCGCCGGGGCGCAGTACGATGCGATCCACGTGGGAGTCGGTCTGTGCGGCAATCCAACGAATGTCCTCTGGAATCAGGGTTCCGAGCCCGCGCACCTCGCGGAGCATCGGACCGCGCTTCACTTCGTCGGTCCATACCGTGGCTTTGTCCACCGTGGGAGCCGCGGGACGGAGCCTGGAGAGTCCGAGTGTCAAACCGGCGAGAAGAAGAATCGCAGCCGCCACAAACACGATTTTGCGAATCATCTTGGCGCGGGCGTTTGATGGGCGTGGAATATCCATATAATTGTTAGCTTCTATTCTTTCTGGCAAACCTGCTGCCGACTTTACAATTTGCTAAGCATCGTATTTTCTGAGCCTTGGCCTCAATCGAATCTAGCTTCTCACGCGGATTGCTTCAATGCTGGGATTTGTCGTCCCAAGACCGGACACTCACTCAGTCCCGATCGCAAGTTCAGTTTTGCCACCACATTGCAACAAAGCGCGGACTTCGTTCCGCCGGCAGAAGTCTCTGCCCGTTCTGCTGCGCCGACCAGCGGCCCGGCGGCCTCGCCGTCCCTCCTTCGAGACACCGCTCGCACCTTTCTTCATCCGCCCGTGCGCACGAAAAAGACGAAGCCTCACGGCTGCTGGCGAAATTCCTAACCTCGTTGCTGCCTCTTCCGTAGAAAACTCCATTACATTCCGAAGAACGCAAACCCTTCGAAGCTCTGTCGGTAGTTCCGCAATTCTGCCAGCTATGATCCGCAACCGCTCTTTACGCGCATACGACGCTTCGGGATTCTCTCTCCAGACGCGGGACTCGAACCTATGGGACTCGTTGGGATTCGGCTCACATTCTTCGAGCGGAACAAATCTGCCAGACTGCCTGCGCCGCACGAAATCAATCGCGGAATTCGCCGTGATTCGCATCAACCAGGAGCGGAAATCGCCTTTCGTGGCGTCCTGCGTTCCCGTGAAGCGATGCAGCTTCGTAAAGGCTTTCAATAACGATTCCTGGCATACATCTTCCGCATCTTCTACATTTCGCGTGAAGCGACGTGCCAATCGCCGAAGGCGAGGAACATACGGCGTTATCAGTGCGGCAAAGGCGTCATTGTCGCCTGTTCGCGCTGCTGCCAGAACATCGAACGAGCATTCAGACGGCTGTAACAAAGTCGCGCTCATGCAAGGAACAAGCGCATCCGCTTTGCCACTCGTGAAACTACGATAAAGCACTCATTGCAAAGAAGAAAGAACGCTTCGCGTTTGACCGAAGAATTGAGTCACTGACCGTTTGTGGGACGAGTGATTGCGAAAGCGGACAATTTGCGAGCCAAATCTGCTGTAGCTATCGGTCAGATGCGCGAATCTTTTTTAGAGCCATTGCTGCTGCATGCGACTTGCCCCAACGGCACATCGCATCGAGGAGCGGCCGCAAAGATTCTCCGAGCGGAGTGATCGCGTAGACCACTCGAGGCGGCGTGTGCGGATGAACTGTGCGGTCCACGATTCCCGCCGTTTTTAGCTCGCGTAGCTGCTGTGACAGCGTTCGCTGTGTGATCCCCGGAATCGCGCGCTTAAGTTCAGAAAATCGTTGAGCGTCTCTGAAGAGTTGCTCGAGAACGGCGGCTTTCCAGCGTCCGCCGACGATGCGGACCGTCGTCTCGACAGGACATAACGCAGGCAGCGACTTCATGATTGTATACCTGGTTCCATAATATATACCACATCACAATTTCGCGCCATCATTTGCCGCATAACCATCCACGCCCTCCGTACATCTATTGGGGACAGCTTAGTCTCATACCCAAAAGCAATGTAGCTGAGGCGACCGCTGGAAACCGCTCTACCCGGGACAAATAGATGACATCTTTCACCATTCAGAAGCTTCACAAAGCAGCAGCCATTAATCGCGCAAGCCAATTTCTGTTGGCGGCGGCCTTTGCCATGTTTGTTGCAGTCGCTTCCGGATGTTCCAGCACCGCGCAATCCAAGGCGCCTGCTCCTGCACCTCCTGAAGTTAGCGTTGCCGAAGTCGTTTGCAAGCAGTTGGGCGACGTTGATGAATTCACGGGCCGCTTGGAAGCGGTGAATACGGTTGAAGTTCGTCCGCGCGTTTCAGGCTACCTGCAAAAGGTTTTTTTCAAAGAAGGCGCCATCGTTCGCCAGGGCGATATCTTGTTCGAAATCGATCCGCGTCCCTTTCAAGCGGAAGTTGATCGTCTGAAGGGAGAGTTGGCTCAGGCCAAGGCAGAGCTTGCACGCGCGCAAAATGATTTTCAGCGCGCCGAGCGTCTCCACAACAACGATGGCATGTCGACCGAAGAGTATGACCGTCGGTCCGCGGCAAGAAGTTCCTCGGAGGCGCGCATCGCCTCGACCGAGGCGGCACTTCGTGGCGCCCAGCTCAATCTGGAGTTCACGCACATCGTCGCTCCGATTACCGGCCGAGTCGGTCGCGCGGAAATTACCGAAGGCAACCTCGTCCAGGGCGGCGCTGGACAAATCACCCCGCTGACAACATTGGTGTCGCTCGATCCCATCTACGTTTACTTCGACGCTGACGAGCAAACATATCTTAAGTACGCGCGGGTATCTCGAACCGCGGGAACTAGTTCGCACGATCTCACCAATGCCGCTCTCCTCGGTTTGGCCGATGAAGACGGCTTTCCTCATGTTGGCCGTGTGAATTTTGTTGACAACCAGGTGAGTTCCACGACGGGCACCATCCGCGTACGGGCAACTTTTCCAAACAAGAATTTCGCGCTGACGCCGGGACTCTTTGCGCGCGTGAGGCTCGAGGGCGGTGGCGCATACGGCGGTTGCCTCGCAAAAGATGAATCCGTCGTAACGGACTTAAACCAAAAGTACGTCTTCGTCTTGGGCAAGAACAACACCCTTGAATATCGCCCTGTAAAGCTCGGGCCAATCGCGGATGGATTGCGCGTAGTCCGTGAAGGTTTGCATGACGGCGACGTCATCGTCACGAACGGACTGCAGCGCGTGCGCCCCGGGACCGCAGTCACACCAAAACGCGTGCCGATGATAACAAGCCAAGTCACGCCAGCGAATGGATTCCCGGCGCAATCCGCAACCGCTGCACACGAATCGAAAGCGCGCAATTAAGCGGTAAAATCCATGAACATCTCTGATTTTTTCGTCAAACGTCCTATTTTTGCGGCTGTCGTCTCTATCGTGATTTTTGTGATCGGAGCGCTGGCTTACTTCCGTCTTCCGTTGAGCGAATATCCGGAAGTTGTGCCCCCAACCGTCGTCGTCCGCACCACCTATCCCGGCGCAAATCCGACCGTCATCGCCGACACCGTTGCTTCGCCGCTGGAACAACAAATCAACGGCGTTGAAGGCATGTTGTACATGTTTTCGCAAGCTACGGCCGATGGAGTGATGACGCTAACTGTGACTTTTGGACTGGGCACAGACCTCGACAAAGCTCAGGTTCAGGTGCAGAACCGCGTTTCACAAGCGCTCCCGCGATTGCCACAAGAGGTGCAGCGCCTTGGCGTAACCACGGAAAAAACTTCGCCGGACCTGCTCATGGTTGTGCACTTGGAGTCTCCAGACAACCGCTACGACATGTTGTACCTGGCCAACCTCGCCATTCTCCAGGTGAAAGACGAGTTAGGCCGCCTCCCCGGTGTTGGCAACGTACAGGTCTTCGGCGCGGGCGATTTCAGCATGCGCGTGTGGCTCAACCCCAACAAATTGGCCTCGCATAACTTGACGGCCACCGACGTGGTGCAGGCGATTCGCGAGCAAAACGTGCAAGTCGCAGCAGGTGTGCTTGGCGCTCCGCCCACGAATACGGGAAGCACCGCGTTTCAATTGCTCGTGAATACGCAGGGTCGCCTGACGACCGAAGAGGAATTCGGCAATATCATTGTGCGCGCCGCGAAAGATGGCCAGATCACGCGTATCCGCGATTTGGGCCGCGTGGAACTAGGGTCCAGCACATATGCGCTGCGTAGCCTGCTGAACAACAAATCAGCTGCGGCTTTGCCCATTTCGCAGCGCCCCGGCTCAAACGCGCTCGAAACATCAACACAAGTCCGCGAAACCATGGAACGCCTGAAGAAAAGCTTTCCGGAAGGCGTCGACTACAGCATTGTTTACGACCCCACGGTTTTCGTACGCGAGTCCATTCAGGCAGTAGGACATACTTTTGTCGAAGCGCTTATCCTGGTGGTCATCGTGGTGCTCGTCTTCCTGCAAACGTGGCGCGCATCCATCATCCCACTGCTCGCGCTTCCGGTTTCCCTTGTTGGAACCTTTTCCATCATGCTGCTGCTCGGTTTTTCCCTGAATACCCTGTCGCTGTTCGGCCTGGTTCTCGCGATTGGCATTGTGGTGGACGACGCGATCGTCGTCGTCGAAAACGTGGAACGAAATATCGAGCTGGGCTACGAACCGCATGAAGCCACGCGCCGCGCAATGCAAGAAGTCAGCGGCCCCATCGTGGCAATTGCACTCGTCTTGTCAGCAGTGTTTATTCCCACTGCATTCATCGTCGGGCTCTCGGGCCAGTTCTACAAACAGTTCGCGCTGACCATTGCCATCTCGACAATCATTTCGGCGTTCAACTCGCTCACGCTGAGTCCGGCCCTGGCGGCACTCCTGCTGAAACCCCACGGCGCAAAAAAAGATCGCTTCACGCGCGGAATCGATTTTGTGTTTGGCTGGTTCTTCAATCTTTTTAACCGCTTCTTTGGCCGCGCATCCAAAGGTTACGGAAAACTCGTCACACACACATTGCGTTCAAGCGCCATCGCTCTTGTGGTCTACGCCGGCTTAATTGGCTTGACCATTTTCGGTTTCTCGCGCGTGCCAACGGGTTTCGTCCCCACCCAGGACAAGGGCTATCTCGTTTCGTTTGCACAGCTGCCAAACGGCGCAACTCTCGATCGTACCGAAGACGTGATCCGCAAAATGTCGGACATCGCAATGAAGCATCCGGGCGTGCAGAGCGCCGTCGCGTTTCCTGGTTTGTCCATCAATGGATTCACGAACAGTCCGAACTCCGGCATCGTTTTCGCCACCCTAAAGCCTTCTGAAGAACGGAAGTCGCGCGAACTCTCTGCGAACGCGATTGCCGCCGATCTGAATAAGCAGTACAGCTCGATTCAGGAAGCGTTTATCGCCATCTTTCCCCCGCCGCCAGTCCAGGGCTTGGGCACCATAGGAGGCTTCAAACTTTACGTCGAAGACAGGTCTGGCCTGGGATTGGATTCCCTGTATAAGGAAACGACTGCCACAATCCACAAGGGTTATCAAACGAAAGAGCTAGCTGGATTATTCTCCAGCTTCGACGTAAATGTCCCGCAAATCGATTCCCACGTGGATCGCGAAAAAGCCAAGACCTACGGAATTCCCTTAAACGACGTCTTCGACACCATGCAGGTGTACCTCGGCTCGCTTTACGTGAACGATTTCAACCGCTTCGGTCGAACCTACCAGGTAAATGTGCAGGCCGAATCGCCTTACCGGCTGCAGCCTGAAGACATCAGCCATCTCAGAACAAGAAACGCCGCCGGAGAAATGATCCCGCTCGGCGCCGTCGTAAACGTTCGGCCGATCTACGGACCAGACCGCGTCATGCACTACAACGGATTTCCCGCGGCGGAAATAAATGGCGCGGCTGCGCCGGGTTACAGTTCTGGCCAATCCGAAACAGCCATGGCCAAGGTCTTGAATGACCAATTGCCGATCGGAATGAAGTTCGAGTGGACCGAACTCACTTACCAGAACATTCTGGCGGGCAACACGATGGTCTACATTTTTCCGCTATCCGTTTTTCTGGTCTACCTGGTGCTCGCCGCGCAATATGAAAGCTGGTCACTTCCTCTCGTCATTATTTTGATTGTTCCCATGACTCTGTTTTCCGCCATCGCAGGCGTTTGGCTGCTGCATGGTGACAATAACGTATTCACCCAGATCAGCTTGATCGTGCTCGTCGGACTCGCCTGCAAAAACGCCATCCTCATCGTGGAATTCGCGCGCGAAAAACAGCTGCAAGAGGGCATGAACCGAGTCGATGCAGTGCTCGAAGCCTGCCGTCTGCGCTTGCGTCCCATCTTGATGACGTCGCTCGCATTCACGATGGGCGTAATTCCTCTCGTTCTTTCTTCCGGAGCAGGCTCCGAAATGCGCCAAGCCATCGGCGTTGCAGTGTTCTTCGGGATGCTGGGAGTCACTGCGTTCGGTCTGGTATTGACTCCCGTCTTCTACGTTGTCATTCAGAGATTGGCCGAAGGCCGCGAGAATAAGAAATCGGCGGCGTCCGCGAAGCTTTCCCCCGCCACTTCGGTGGAGGCGTAATTCGATGCGCTTGCGCTTACTCCGAATTCTCGCGTTTCCATTTGCGCTGTTTTTTGCAAACGGCTGCGCCGTTGGCCCTCACTATAAGGCTCCACAGCCCGCCGCGGTGCAGTATCACTCCGTCGACCAGAATCTGGTTAGCGAGGCGCCATTCGACGCTCGTTGGTGGAAGCAATTTGAAGATCCCGTTCTTGATTCCCTGGTCGAGCGCACGCTTCGTTCCAACAACAGTATCCGCATCGCGCGCGCCAGGCTCGCCGAATCCCGTGCCATCTTTGATGAAAGAAAACTGGATCGCGTACCGACCGTTCCTGTCGAGGCGTCCTACCAATACAGCAAACAACAGATTCCCGGCTTCGGCGATGAACGCCGCACGATCAACACTTTTCAGTCCGGCTTCGACGCAACTTGGGAAGCTGATCTCTTCGGAAGGGTCCGTCACGGCGTCGCGGCAGCGCGAGCCGATAACCAGGCCGTCGAAGCGGATCTTCATGATGTGCAGGTCAGCGTCGTCTCCGAACTCGCGCGCAACTATTTCGAATTGCGTGGAGCGCAGTGGCGTCTTGCCGTCGCCGCGCGCAGTCTTA
>Ga0137407_10002430_pt1 | contig 12259 bp, 26 predicted proteins | sample CZOMad2_2_16fung_FD_108410 | JGI IMG/M metagenome (GOLD analysis project Ga0137407, IMG submission 108410) | Vadose zone soil fungal communities from Angelo Coast Range Reserve, California, USA - CZOMad2_2_16fungal (Illumina Assembly) | ecosystem: Environmental > Terrestrial > Soil > Vadose...
CCGTCGAGCTCGGCTTCGGCGGTGTGGCCGCGCTCGGCATCATCGGCCTGGTCGTGGTGCTGGTGGTGGTGAACAAGCTCGGGCGGCTCTGATGCCGCGGCCCAACCTCGACGTTCTGCAGAACTGGGACGTGATCGAATCGTTCGACGCCGACGGCGGATCCATCTCCGTCCCGAATACCGGCGTGGCCAAGACGCTGCTCTCGCTGCCGACCGGCCCCTCGGGTTTTTTTATCGAGCTGGTGACGCTCAGCGTGTATGACACCGCGGCGGTGCCGGTGCTGACCTGGGATCTCGCGCTCGACGGTGTGATCCTTTACCCGTGGGCAGGCCAGCGGATCCCGGGCGGGCAAATGTCCAACCCCGTCGTGATCGAGCGGATCATCCAGCCGTACAGCACCATTTTCCTCCGCGGTTACATTCCCAGCACGGCCGCCGGCGCGTTCGACATCGTCGGGCGGATCCGCGGCGCGTTCATCCGAAAGAGGTGAAGCGATGCGACGGCGCGTGATCGGTCTCGTCGTGCTCCTGGCGATCCTCGCGCTCCCGGCGCTGAGCGCGGCCCAGCGGTTCACCGATGCCGGGACCGGGAGTCAGATCGGCTTTACCTGCACCGGCTCCAATCAGATCGCGCTACCGGCGAACACCAAACGCCGGTCGTTTTCGCTGCGCGCGGATCTCGCCAACACCACGAATGTCTACGTGGGGTTTAACTCCGGGATCCTGACGACCAATGGCACCCCGCTCGCGGCCGGCGACGCGCTGAGCGACGACACCTACTATGGCGACGTCTGGTGTGTCACCAGCGGTTCGCAGATCCTCCGGATCCTTGAGACGGCGCGGTGAGGTCGGAGCTGCTCGTGCTCGTCGTCTTCGCCGGGCTCTTTTATTTTCTGACCCGCGGGGCGCGCAGCGACGCCGCGGACCGCGCGCTCTATGACGCCTCGGGTGGGTATTACCTATGATCGCACCCGGTCGGAGGATCCGGCGGGCCGCGCTCGCGCTCGCGCTGCTGTTCATCGCGACGGCCGGCCTCACGTTCTCGGCATCGAAAATCTTCCCGTCCGTGCTGAAGACGGTCAACACCACCGGGATCGTCGCGAGCATTGGGACCACCGATCTGATCACGCTGACGCCGGCGTCGCCGTCGCAGCAGCTCTACCGCGTCAGCGGCTACCTCGGCTGCGCGACGGCCGGCAGCGGCAACCACCGCCTCGACCTGACCTATCAGGACGAGACGGGGATCGTCACGTTCACGCTCGTTGCGACCACCAACTGCACCGCCGGCAATTCGGCGACGGGAACGCGGACGTTCCGGGTGCTCTCGGCCACCGCGTTGCAGTACAGCACGACCTACACCACCACGGGGACGTGGGCGCTTGGGATCGCCGTCGAGCGGCTCTACTGAGCCATGTGGATCCTCGTGCTCCTCGGCCTGGTGGTCGCCGGCGTCGTGATCGCGGTGCGGCAATCCGGCGCGGCATTCGCGCCGCCGGCGGACGATATGAGCCCCGCTGACGACGTCACGCCGGCGCCGAGCGACGGCGGCGCGCAGCTCGCCGGCCGGCGGTTCACCCCCTACGAGCTGGGGGTGCTCAGCGCGGCCGCCGGGCGCTACGGGATCGAGCGCGGCTTCCTGATCTCCGTGGCCGCGATCGAAAACGGCCCGGTGGTGCCGAGCGGCGAGGGGATGACGCGCGGGCTCGGCGTGCTGCCCAAGGAAAAGTATCCGACCTTCGAACAGCAGGTTATCGGCTCGGCGCTGACGATCGCCAACACCGTCGTCCGCTACGAGCAAAACCTCGGGCGCAGCGCGTACGAGGGAAGCCACTACAGTCCCGAGTTCATCCTCTATTTTTCGCAGGGCGGCCCCGGCTATCCGGGGTACGCGCGCGTCGGCGTGCTGAACGATCCGACCAACCTCAACGCGAACCACGTCCGCAACCTCACGAACGCCTACGCGGCCGTGGTGACGGGATCGGTGGTGGTGTGACGATGGCCAAGCATAAGGGCAGCGTTCGACTCTTCGGCCTGCACGTGCCGCTGGCGACGCGGCTGCTGAAGCTCCGACGCCGGCGGCGCCGGCGATGATCAACCTGGTGCTCGGCTGTATCTATCTCGCGGTGGGCGCCAGCTTCATCGCGCAGTGGTGGGAGGGACGACAAGATGGGAGCCTTCGCGATCCTGAGCCTCATCGCGGCCGCGCTGCCGATCGTGCAGCAGCTCGAGCAGCTGATCGTGGGCGCGCGCCGCGGGCAGGTGAAGAAAGACTCGGCGGTGAAAATCATCACGGGCGGGCTGGACATCGCGCGCCAGCAGGGCGCGATGAGTGACGAGCACGCCAAACAGATCGGCGATGTCGCCGGCCAGGCGGTAGATCTCGCCGTCGGGATCCTGAACGACGCCGGTGTTCTGAAACATGCCGCGCCCGAGGCGGCCTAGCCGCGTGTGGACGACGACGAGCTACGCGATATGGTCAGCGGTCTGCACGTGCGGGTCGCATTGCTCGAGCGCGTAGTCTACGGCGCCGTGGCGGTGATGCTGGCCGCGCAGGTCGTCGCGCTGGTGGTGCTGGTGACACGGCTTCCGCACTGAGCCGGCGCGCTCGATTGACTCCCCACCGGATCCACGGTGGCACGTTGTCCACGCTAGGCGATCGCCGAGCGACCGCCGGCCCACTGCCGTTGAACCTCGCGGAAGCGATCGAGCCGCGTGTCCTGCACCCGCTGCGCCAGCTCGAGCACGTGGGCGGGCGCCTGCGCCGTCTCCATGTCGCGCAGCTCGACAGCCGCCTCCGCGATGTTCATCAGCAGATCGAACACGGTGGACGGTAGGGTAACGCCCATCAGGTTCGCGCGGGGCTGGTGTGGCGAATGATCCGCGGCCGGCCGCGGCGTGGGGTGGTGGGCTCGGCGCCATTGGGGGGAGTCGTCTTCGTGTTGACCGTCACGGTGAAAGGCGCCGGCCCCAACATGAGATCGCCGAGCAAACGCCGCTGGCGGCGGATCTCGTCGTCGAGCGTCGCGAGCTGCCGCGCGATGCGCCGCCGGCGTTGGATCGAGCGTTCGAGCTGGCGCGAGCGTTTCGAGATCTCGCGGGGGTCCACCTCTTGAAGATTGTCGAGGGGCGACTCTTTCCGTCGTGGCATGGGGTCAGCTCCTTTCTCGATTGACGATCCGACGTGCACGCGCCTGCGCGGCGCCGAGGGCGACGAAGGCGACGCCCAACAAGAGCCCGGCGATGAAGATCACGGGTAGCCACCACTCGGGCGTGTAGTGATAGGCCCGACACAGGACGTCGACGGTCTGAGTGCTCTGAGCCGTCACGGGCGCCGCGCGGCCGCGGCGGCGGCCAGCTCGCGCGTGAACGCATCGACGGCGCCCGCCAGCTCGATCAGGCGCGCGTAGAGCTGCGCCTCGGTGGTGGCCGTGGGGTAGCGGCTGAGAAATTCGCCGATCACCACGCCGAGCCGTTGGGAGAGCTGCGCGTTGCTGAGCCCGCGGACGGCCAGCAGCTCGTCGACGAGGCCCTGGGCGGTCTGGCCGCGACGCACGAACCGCTCCAGCTCGTCGCCGGCGGCCATCAGAACGGCCACCACCACGCGAGCGCGACGGTGAGCGCGGCGAGGATCCACGGGAGCAGGACGGCGCCGAGGCTCGGCATCACTCGGCGCCGAGACGTCCCGCCGACGAGACGTCTCCGCCGGCGACGGTTACGAGCTCGGACGTCTGGCCAGGCCGGACGTCTGGCCGCGGCCGGCTAGACGTCTCCTCGAGCCCGGGGAACGACGGGTAGGTGCGCGAGGTCCGCGATCGGGCGGCGAGCGCGCGCGCCACCGGCCGGCGTTCGACACAGTAGCCTTGGTAGGACTCCACGGCGATCGCCACAGCGCGCGACAGCTCGTAGGGGATCCGCGCGCGCTCGGCCGGCGAGTGGACGTGCCGGGTATCTTTCAGGCCCTTGCGTCCCAGGCCGCGGAACGGCGGGAAATAGCCCCAGAGGTAGAACGGTCCCCACGATCGCGGAGCCAGGCCGAGCCAGGGCAGCGCGCCGCGCACGTTTTCGAGGATCCAGAAGCGCGGGCGGAGCTGGCGGACGGCTTCGAGCGTGGCGACGACGAGATCGAGCGACGGCGCGTGATCCGCCGGGCGCGGCGCCGCGTCGGAAAACTCGTTACACGGCGGCGAGGCCCAGAGCAGATCGGGCCGGAAGGCGCGCAGTGGTAGCGCGCGCACGTCGGCGACGATCGAAGGGCCGAAAGACGTCTCGACGTCGAGGGTGATCACGCGCCAGCCGCGGGTCTGCATCGCGGCGCTGGCGCCGCCGAGGCCGGTGAAGAGGTCGACCATCACCGGCTCGATCGCGCAGACGTCCGGACCAGACGTCTGGACCAGGGCGCGCGCAGACGTCGCGGCCGCTTTCACGCGGCGGCCAGGTCGAGGGCGAGCTGGTCGGCGAGAGTCCGGCGCCGGCGCGATTTAACATAATTGGCGCTATAGGTCGGCTCCTCGAAGGCCGCGGCGGCCAGCGACGGGGCCGACAGGATCGCACCGAACAGGGCAACAGCGCCGATAATCTTGCCGGTGCGCGACCGCTTCGAGGCCCGCGGTTTCTTCGCCGCGCTGCTCGGCGTCGCCGTCACCAGCTCGCGGCCGCCGTCGGCGCCGAACATAAGCCACGCCGGCGTGGTGTCGAGCGCGCTCGCAAGACTGAGCAAATTGTCGTAGCTCGGCTGCTTGCCCTTCATCCAGTCCATCACGCTGAGCAAATTAAAACCGTGCTCGGCGGCGAACCGCATGAGCTGCGGCCGATCTCTATCGGTGTTCCAGTAGCCGCGCTCGCGCAGCTTCACGCGCAGCCGATCGGCGATCCCAGGCCAGTGCCCCAACCCCCTCCTTCTCGCCATCCCTACCCCCCTCCGTGATTTGTTGACAGCATAGTCCATCTGCCAGTAGAGTGCAATCCCGGATGCTCGACGCCATTGTCCGGCGAGCCGACGGCCATCAGCAACCTAAAACCACTACTGTCCCCGTCGAGCTGCTCCGCTTCGTCGTCGCGATCGCCGCCGCCGCCGCCTGGTCGATCCCGCTGGTGATCCGTTGAGCCGCTTCTGTCTGCTCGTCATGGTCAACACGCGCACCGGCGAGGTGCGCGACTACTTCGCCCACCTGGTGCCGGTCGTCGAGCGCGCGGCCTACGGTCAGCAGCTCGTCGCCCGCGACGTCGACGGCGACGCGCTGGATCCGGGCGAGTGGGACTACTCAAGAATTTTACCGGCGGCGCCGCCGGGCCAGCTCTAGGAACGCAGCACCCGCGCGCGCCGCCAACGCGCGCGGAAAAAAATCGCCGCGGCTGGTGACTCTCCGCGGCGGTAGGGGCAACGCCCGTAGTTGTGAGCGTCGCTCACGGGGACTTCCGGATTGTGGTTCGAAAAATGCCACAACTCGGGAGTCCCCTTCCGAGAGTCACGTGGTGGGCGCTGGCGCGCGCCGGCCGTTGGGCGCGCGACGGCGCAGTACGACAGAGGTCCCTCCGGTTTTTCTTCCGGGGGCTTAGGGGGCGGGGTCTGTGTGGGTGGGTCGAAGAGGGGCGAAGGGGTTCTAGGGGACAGGGGAGTCCGGGCGAGAGGAAAGGGGGCTTCGGTGGGTAACGTGGGGACAACCCAGCAGCGCCGTGGCACGTACTGGATCTGCGGATGCGAGTGCTGCTTTAAATATCGAGCGCCGAGCGAACGGCGGCCCGATCGTCTCCGGATCCGCGCGGGCCTCTGTCGCGTGTGCAAGCTGAAGGTGCTGAAGATGGCCGAGACGCAGCTCGAGCGGCTCATCTCCAGAGTCGGCGACGTGCGGATCCTCGATCAGTGGAATTGAAGCGTCGCGGCAAACGCCGCGGCGCCCAGCTCGTCCGGTTCACCGTCGCGCGCACGATGGAGTGGGAGCGCGATCGCGCGGGCGGCTACATCGGATGGCTGCTCAGCGAGCCGGGCGTGGTCGGCGCCGGCGTCACGCTCGCCGAGCTGCGCCGGAACCTCGTCACCGCCTGGCGCCGGCATCATGGCGCGCTCGTCAAACCGACCGGCAGACCGCCGACGTTGGCTCAGGATCGACGATCGCGGGGGTCGGCGAGGTCTAGATAGCGGGGAGCCGCCGATCGTCGAGCGTCACAGCTAGTGGTGACGCTGGAAACCGCTGGACAGCGGCCGCCGACTCGCGTTAGATCACCAGCCACCGAGAAACTGGCCAGTCGAAAGCGGCGGGCATTGGGGTGCCCCAACACTCCAGCGCCCGCCGCTTTTCGTTTGGGGGACGGCCGATGACGATTCCCGCGCGTGACGTGCTCGCGTTCGTGGAGGAGTGTACGGACAACGCCTTCCCTGTCGACGCCGCCCTGGTGGCCGGCAAGTTCCACCTCAGCGAACGCGCCGCCGCGCTGCATCTGACGCGCCTGGCGGGCCGCGGGCTGATCGCCCCGAACGATCCGAGCCGGCCGGCCTGGCGCCGCAGCTATCACGTCACGATGCGCGGCCGCGATCGCCTGCACTGGTACGAGCTGCACTGCTCGTCGTGCGCGTGATCAGCAAGGTCGAGGTCCTGCGGTTCATCGCCGACGTCGGCGACCGCGGGGACAGCGTCGCGGCGATACAGCTCATCAAACGATTCCGGATCTCCGACAAGGCGGCCGTGCGGTGGCTCGATCGCCTCTGGGCCGACAAGCTCATCACGCCGACGGTGGCGGGGATCCGCACGCTCGCCGGCGTGGGCGCCCGCCGATTCGTGATGACGGCGCGCGGGCTCGATCGCCTGACCTACTGGGAGACGGGCGCCAGCAGCTCGGGGACGTTCGAGCTGCGGTGATCTGTCCGAGCTGCGGGACGAACGCGTCGCGCGGACGTTGTCCGGAGTGCGGCGCGGAATTTCACAACGGGCGGTGGACGTGGAGCACGGCGCCGCCGGGGGGACGAGCGATGACCGAGAAAAAAGCGACGAAGCTGAACCGCGTTGACTATCGCTACTGCGCGACGTGCGACGCCGTCGTCCACAAGGATCACGTCGTGAAGGCCGGCCGGGTCGGCGGCGCGTTCTGGGATCCCGAGGAGAAACCGTTCGATGCCTGCGCTAAGGGCCACAAGCTCGAAGCGGTGCCGGCCGAGGAGTCCAATGCCTCCTGAGACGACGAACGGCAGCACCGAATCGATCACCGCGGAAGCGGCCCGGCACGTCACGCGCGCGATGCCACGGCGCGGACGCGGCCGGACCACGCGCCGGCCGGCGACGGCCGCCGGCGAGATCTCGCCGGCGCCGCCGCTGGTCCCTATGATCGAATGGCAGAACGCCGCGCTCACGTTGAAGGCGGTGACGGACCGCGCGTACGTGGCGCTAAGTACCGAGCCGCCACCGCTCGATGCCTGGGTCGGCTTCGTCAAATCGTGGGGCGCCGTCGCCGAGTATTACCTGCCGGTGCTCGCCGAGACGCCGGTCCCCGCGGCGCTGTTCGCCACGGGCGTGGTGGTGATGCCCTTGCTCAGCGCGCTCGTCGTGCGGTGGATGACGCCGCCACCGGCTGAAGACGAGGAAACGCCGGCGACGCCGGCCGCAACGTGAGGATCAAGTTCGGTCTCTTTTCGTCGTATCCCTCGGATGTGCCCGCCACCGGCCTCACGCACCCGTGTAGACGCTGCGGTAAGCGACCGTCTCTCCACCCCCGCCAGCGCCGGGGCCACTATTGCGCGATCGAGTTGCTCCCGCCTGTCGTTTTCTATTTCTGCTCGCCGCGCTGCTATCGACTCTTCGACATCCGCCCATTTTTATCGTGGTCGATGCCCTGGCGGTGACACCGGCGCCGGTCCGCTGTGTCTTCGGGATGCGCGGTTTCGGTAAGACGACGCTCGCGCGCGAGCTGGTGGCCGCGGAGCCGCGCGTGCTGGCCTACGATCCGCTCGACGAGCACGGTTGCCTGGCGCTGGAGTGGGAGGCGTTCAAAGCCTACGTCGAGGCCAATCTCCCGCGGCCGCGGTTTCGCCTGGCGCTCGTCGACGACGCCGAATGGTCGGAAGACTTCTGCGCGATCGCGCGCGTGTTGGCCGAGCGACAACCGGGCTACACGCTGCTCCTCGAGGAAGCGGATCTCGTCGCCGAGCCGGGCCACGAGCCGCCCGTCTTCAAGTGGCTGATGCGCCGCGGCCGTCACTTCGGCGTCGCCGTGGTGGCCTGCACGCGCCGGCCGGCCGAGCTGTCGCGCAACGTCACCGCGTTCGCCTCGGACATGTACGTCTTCCGCACGCAGGAGCCGCGCGATCTCGTCTACCTGACCGGCTACCTCGGCCGTGACGCGGCCGCCGTCGTCGAGGAGCTGCCGCTGCCGGTGATCACCAGCTCGACGCTCACCGTTCAATACGTGCACTGGACCCTGCGGGGCTGGCGCGTCGAGACCCTTGTCAAGCGAATTTCGGGGGGCGCTGGAACAGCTAGCAGTTCTGAGGGGCCAAAAGACTCTTTGGAACCGGGCTCCGAAAAAAACCGGGAATAGGATCAGCGCGGCAAAAGGAGGCCCGGCATGAACACTCGCGCGGTGGTGGGGATCCTGACGAGCGTGGCCATCACGCTGGTGGTGATCGGCGTGGCCAACCGGGTCGGCTTCACGCGGCCGTGGGTGCAGCTCGCGCTGAAGTGACCGGCTGAGCTGGCCGCGGAGCGGAACACATAGGAGGGATCGGGGCGATGGCGAACACCAAAGCGGCGGCGAAGGCACCGGCGGTGCCGGCAGCGGACAAGAAAGACGCGACACCGGCGGGTCCGAATTTCCGGGTGAAGATCCGCAAGCTCGGCGAGCACTGGAAGACGACGTTGTCGCCGACCGAGGCGCGGCCGACCGTGAGCCAGGACGAGGCGGACGAGCACGCGCTGTCGCACATGGCCGCGGGCTATGAGGCCCTCGTCGAGGAGGATCGCTGATGCCGGGCCGGGGCAACTCCGAGCTGATCGAAGTCTTCCGTTCGCGCGCGCTCACCATCGGCGGCCCCACTACGTTCCAGGGCCAGGATTTCCCCTACGGCGAGGCCTGGCTGCGAATGATACTGCGGATCAACGTCGCGCTGGTGGTCGGCACGGGGACCACCGCGCTCGCCGAGGCGCTGATGCGCGTGGTCCGGGCGATCCAGTTTCAGACGGACCGCTCCGAAATCATTTGCAACGGCGCGCCGGGCCGGCTGCTCTACAAGATCGGGGTATCGAAGGCGGGCACGCCGCCGGATCTCGACACGTTCGCCGCCGCGTCGGCGACCTACTCGATCATGATGCCGATCTGGTTCGCCGATCCGCTGATGCTGAAGCCCGAGGATACGATCCTCGACACGCGCCGCTACAACAGCGTCGTCCTGCGCGTCACCATGGGGACGGTCGCCGATCTGCTTGGCACCGTCGGCACGTCGTCGATCACGGCGACCGTGGATTGCTACATCGAGCGGCTGAAGGGCCGGCTGCCCGACGAGATCCGGCCGCTGTTCTATCAGGAGTACGGCTTCCGCGGCCCGGTGGATCCCACCACGGTCCTGTCGCTGGATCTCGAGCGCGCCAACGATCTGTCCTACAAGCGGCTCTATCATTTCGCCGGCAACACCACGACGGCCGCCGGCGTGCCGTTCTCGGGCGACGCCGCGAACGCGGTGACGAGCGACATCACGCTCGACGACGGCGCCACGCCGCCCGTGCTCAACAACCTCTTCGACGTGATGCAGCGTCAGAACCGCGAGGATTACTCGCTGGAGACGCGGCTCAACGGCTGGGGGATCATCGACCTGGTGCGCGATGGCTCGCATCAGTCCGCCGTCTACAGCGGCGATCGCGCGCGGCTTCAGGAAAAATGGACGACGGGCACGCTCGGCACCACGCCGCAAATCACCGTCGGCTACGAAGGCTACCGGACGATCCGGTAAGGGGGAGGGGACACCATGGCGGGTCTGTATCGTCGGCGGCGGTGGGGCCGGCGCCCGATCGCCCCCGTGCGGAAAAAGGTGTAGGCGACATGTCCTGCAACGCGCGCTGTCAGCGGAATCGGTTTCTCATGGGGATCACCGCGGCGGGGCTCGCGGCGGATCCCAACGCGCAGCGATCGCTCGCCAGGTTGAACGCGGCCGTCAAGAGCAAAGACAATTGGTTCGGCGTGCTGCTCGACCAGATCCGCACCTACACATCGCCGCTCCAGCTCGCCGCCTCGGAAATCAAGGACAAGAATTTGACGAAGGCCGCGCTGTCCGAGGAGCTGGTCGGCCGCGGCGCCGCGAGCTACTACACCGGCGGGCTTTCGGAAAACGCGTTCAACCTGGCCGAACGGCCGACGTCCACGATCGGGACGAAGCTCACCGGCAGCCCGGCGGGGGGCATCGCGTTCTCGGCCGGCGCCAGTGTCGCGGGTGTCGCCGGCGGCTTCAGCGGGGACAGCGTCTTTTCGAGCACGATCCCGGGCACGGAAGGCAGCGTAACGGTGGCCGCAGCGCAGATCGGCAACATCGCGCGCTCGGCGATCGCCGCGGCGACGGCGCCCGACGAGACGCCGCGCGCGGACACGCTCTATCCGGGCAACGTCTACACGCTCCCGACGGTCAACGTGGCGGATCTCCGCGATCTCCTCGCGCGCGTGGAGCTGACGGACGCGGCGACGATCGACGCGGCGCTCACGGGGCGCAGTGGTGGCAACGGCGGCGCTCGACCTGGCCAGACGTCTCCTCGAGCGAGGAGCGCGACGCCGGCGATCGGGATCGCCGTGCTCGCGGCGCTCGTGCTCATCGTCGCCGCGGGGCGGATCTGATGGCCCGTGTCAGCCTCGGCCCGCTGCGCGTGTCGACATCGCCGCGCTTCGGGGCCGGCGCGTTGCCGGTGCGGCCGGCGCTCGTGCCGTACGGCGTCACGCGCTTTCGTCAGCCGAGCACGGGCACCGCCTCGCGCCTGGCCGCGCAGATCTCGCCGCGCGCCGTGACGGTGGCGACGCGCCTGGGCTCGCTCGCGCCGCGGACAGCGGCCCCGACGCGCGCGCCACTGCTCACGACGAGCGGCCCGCGGCCGCGGACGGTCAGCGGTGGCAGCATGGCGCGCACGCGCACGGCCACCAGCGTCACCGCGGGCGCGCATCCCGGACCGATCACCGCCTCCGTGGCGCAGCGAGGAGGAAAGTAACGTGAGCGTCTTCGTCGGTGAGGGCGACATTCTGGATCTCCCGCCGGACGACACGCGGCCGAGCAGCATCCCGCGCGCGGATCTGCCCGGCGTGCTCGAAGGCGGCGACGTGTACCGCGCACCCGATTCGGTGGATCCGATCTCACGCAATCGCGGTCAGGCGCCGGTCGGTGGCGCATCGACGGGACAGGGGACGATGGATCGCCTGCTGGCCGTGATCGGCGCCGCCGGCGCCGCGGCGGCCGCGGTTGCGCCGTTGTTCAAGCGGCCGGCGAACCAGTCGACGACGATCCTCACCGGGTCGCCGACGGCGCCGGCGTCGAGTGGGCTGCTCGGGTTTCTGCCGGCCTGGGCGAATCCGTTCCTGCCGCGAGGGGTGAACACCACGGGCGGCACGACGGCGGCGACGCCGATCGGCGGCGGCAGCTCGCTGGTCCCGATCGCCGTGGTGGGCGTCGCGATCATCGGCGTGATCTGGCTGGGGAGGCGATAGATGGCTGTCACCGCGCAGCTGCTCCCGTCCGCGGTCCAAGGGGCCATGGACAAGATGCTGGTGTTGCCGACATCCCTCAGCGACGAGGTCTCAGCACGCGGGAAAACGCTCGGGATCTTTTCGCAGGAAAACCTCCGCGACGTCGCCGGCGCCATGATCAACGCCGCGCGCGATCGGCTGGTGACGATCTTCGCGGATTCGCCGAGCGGCCAGGCGTTCAAGCAGAGCTATGTCGATCAGCAGGTGCAGGCGGTGCAGACGTCGCCGGCGACGTGGCTGGTGATCGGCGGCGTCGTGCTCGGCCTGGTGTACCTGGCGGTGCGGCGCTGAGATGGCCTTCGTCTTCGATGCCACCGCTCAACACTGCCGCTTCCTCGGGGTGCCGATCCCGTTCTGTTACAGCTCGGGGACGACCGGCAACCGCGCGCCTGCTGATCCCGACAACGGAGCACCGTCCGGCGGGAGCGGGCCGCCCCCCGTCGAGCTCGGCTTCGGCGGTGTGGCCGCGCTCGGCATCATCGGCCTGGTCGTGGTGCTGGTGGTGGTGAACAAGCTCGGGCGGCTCTGATGCCGCGGCCCAACCTCGACGTTCTGCAGAA
>Ga0137407_10002431_pt1 | contig 12258 bp, 10 predicted proteins | sample CZOMad2_2_16fung_FD_108410 | JGI IMG/M metagenome (GOLD analysis project Ga0137407, IMG submission 108410) | Vadose zone soil fungal communities from Angelo Coast Range Reserve, California, USA - CZOMad2_2_16fungal (Illumina Assembly) | ecosystem: Environmental > Terrestrial > Soil > Vadose...
CGCGATCCGACCGGCGGCCGCCTACTACAGCCGAGAACTTGCCGACTTCATCCTCCCGTACGACATGGTGCGGTCGGCATCCTCACCGGATGACATGATTCTGGATTTCTATCAGAGCGCGTACAGCGCAGGAGCCGATCTCGCTCGCTGGGATCGCGCGGCGCTCGACAGACCGCCGGCGGAGTGGTTGTGAGCCGGCTGCTCGCCCCCTTCCCGGGATTACCCACGGAAAGGGGTGGCTTGAGGGATCAGGTCTTCAGGAAAGCCAGCAGGTCTGAGTACTGTCTTTCGTCGTGATTGTGCTCATTGATGGCTCCCTTCACGCGGTCTTTTTGAGCTGTAAGAGGAACCCCTCGATGCGACGCGCTATCTCTTCGCCGTGCGTCTCGAGCGCAAAATGACCTGTATCCAGCAGATGCGTCTCGACGTTCGGCAGGTCGCGCCGGTAGGGAGCGGCGCCTTCAGGCGGGAAGATGAAATCGTTCTTGCCCCACACGATCAACGTCGGCGGCTGATACTTCCGGAAGAAGGCTTGGAACTGAGGATACAGCGGCACATTCGTCCGGTAGTCATAGAACAGATCCATCTGGATCTCTCTGTTCCCCGCGCGATCGAGGCCGACTTGGTCCAGGATCCACGTGGTCGGGTCCAGCAGGGTGCGGTCAGTCACCCCATTTTCGTACTGCCATCGGGTTGACTTCGCCTCGACCAAGAAATGAAGCGCGGTTCGATTCTCGGGCCGGGGATCCGCCCAGTATTTCTTGATCGGGTCCCAGAACTCGCGGAGGCCTTCGTCGTAGGCGTTGCCGTTCTGTACGATGAGCGCCTGGACCTGATCGGGGCGGCGCAGCGCGAGCCGGTAACCGACCGGGGCGCCATAGTCCATCACGTAGAGCGAGAAGCGGCCGAGCCCGAGCTGCTCGAGGAGCGTGTCGACCACGTTGGTCAGATTCTCGAATGTGTAAGCAAAGCTCCCGCGATCCGGCATGCTGCTTTGGCCGAAGCCGGGAAAGTCAGGGGCTATGACGTGGAATGAGGCGGCAAGGCGTGGGATCAGATTCCGAAACATGTTGGACGAGGTCGGGAACCCGTGCAGGAGCAGGAGCGCCGGAGCATCGGGTCGACCGGCCTCCCGATAGAAGATATCGAGGGCATTGACGTGAGCGGTCTTGTAGTGCACGGGGACCGGCGCGCGCTCCGACGTGCTGACGTCTGACATGATCTTTTCTCCAAGCGGTGGTTCCGTGAGAGCTGTGGTCAATCGTGCGGCACGTGTCAACCTACTCGGCGACCGTGGCCGCTGCAGACTCAGCGCAGGCACGACCACGCGCCAGTTGCACCTCGTCTCCCACCATGAATTCGCCACCTTCGATCACAAAGCAGTTGAGCGCGAGCTTGCCGTCGAACCGCCGGTAGATGTCGCGGGTGATTTCCTTGTCACGGACCTGCGTGTCCGGGTCGTAGGCAGTCATGATGCAGCGCAGACGCAAATCCTGGACCCCGATGAGCACCTTGCCTATGCGCAGGCAGCCGCCCGGCCACTCGCGCTCGGCCAGCCCCTCGACGCCGCCGATCACGATGTTGGGCCGCAGGCGGCGATGGTCGTGACCGAAGGCGGCGATGGCGCCGTCGGTCGCCACCAGCAGCGGCAGCACGTCGAAACGCTCCACGCCGTCGTAACGCACCAGCTTCGCGCGAGACCCGGCAATGTCCTCGACCATGGCAGCGACCTCGCGACTATTCCACGGCCGGCCGTCTACCAGAGGCTCGCCATCCAGACCCAGCGTACCCTTATGACCCAGGAAACGCGGATGGGAGCGTGAGGTGATCACCTGTTTCTGAGCGTCCTCTACGTGGACCACCCGGTCGCCTTCGATGCCGAGTGGCCCGAGGCGTGCGCGCTGCAGCTTCTCGCCGGCCATCGTCTTGACCGGATATCTCCAGATCTCCGTGACGTTCATCGCCACCTCCGGTGCTGGGGGCGCCCCACGATCCACCGGCTAGCTCCGGGCACCGGCAGCGACCGTCAGCTGCACCGAGGAGCTTGTCGCTGCGTCCCGCCTGCTGCCCGCCCTCAACCAGCTATTTATACACCCGGCACCTCGGAGCGGATTCGGTGAGCGGCCCGGCTGGATTTGAACCAGGGACCTGCGGGTTATGAGCCCTTCCCGATTCGGCACCACAACCAAGCCCCGGGAACAACACGTCGTGGAATTAGCGATTGCAGGGTTGTCCCCTCTCTGCCGTCAGTCGAGCCTCGTCTATGCATCTCGGCCAGTCCGCCACACGCTTTTCGACTGGTTTCGGCCGCTATGGGCCGCGGAGGCTCGACCCGTCGCGATTTCGTGGCCGTTGAGCCCGTCTCCCTCTCGCTGTAAGCTGGCGGCATTGTCTCCACGCGGGGCAACGACTGGATCACCCACGGCAGCCCGCCGCGTCGACGCGGCGCATCGAGGAAGGAGCGCGAGCAATGGCGAACCTCAAGAGCATCGACACGGCGTTCAGTCAGGCAGTGGAGTCCAAGGCTATGCCCGGCATCGTCGCGATGGCGGCCACCGACAAGGGCGTGGTCTACGAGGGGGCGTTCGGCAAGCGGGAGCTGGGCAAGGACGCGCCGATGACGCTCGACACCGTCGTCTGGATCGCCTCCATGACCAAGGCCATCACCGCCACCGCGGCCATGCAGCTCGTCGAGCGGGGCAAGCTCGATCTGGAGCACCCGGCCGGCGAGACCGTGCCCGCGCTCGCCTCGGCCAAAGTGCTCGAGGGATTCGACGCCGCGGGCAAGCCCAGCCTCCGGCCGGCCAAGCGCCCGATCACACTCCGTCATCTCCTGACCCACACGGCAGGCTTCGCCTACGAGATCTGGGAGCCCTCGATCGCCCAGTACCAACAGGCCACCGGCACCCCGGGCATTACCACGTGCGCAAACGCGGCCCTGACCACGCCGCTCCTCTTCGACCCCGGTGACCGCTGGGACTACGGGATCAGCATCGACTGGGTCGGCAAGATGGTCGAGGCGGTGAGCGGGCAGACGCTCGACCGCTACTTCCAGGAGAACATTTTCGGCCCGCTCGGCATGAACGACACTGCGTTCAAGATCGGATCGGCGCAGCGCACGCGGCTGGCGAAGATCCACCAGCGCGACGACAAGGGCGCGCTCGCCCCGATCGATCTCGAGATTCCTCAAGACCCGGAGTTCCACATGGGCGGGGGCGGACTCTACGGCACCGCCGGCGACTATCTCACCTTCGCGCTGATGCTCATGCAGGCTGGGAGCCTCAAGGGCACGCAGGTCCTGAAGCCCGAGACGGTGGCGCTGATGGCCCAGAACCACATCGGCGCGCTTGAGGTCGGAGTGTTGAAGACCGCTATCTCCCCGCTCTCGAACGACGTCGAGCTGTTCCCGGGGATGTCGAAGAAGTGGGGGCTGAGCTTCCTGATCAATAGCCAGCAAGCGCCAAGCGGCCGGTCGGCGGGCAGTCTGGCCTGGGCGGGACTGGCAAACACCTATTTCTGGATCGACCGCACCAAGCGCGTCGCCGGTGTCTTCCTCTCCCAGGTGCTCCCGTTCTACGACCACACGGCCATCAATCTCTTCGGGAACTTCGAGACCGAGGTGTACCGAGCGATCTGACCAAGTCCCGGCCCGTGAGACTGGGTGAGCGGGCTGTGGCTACGGCTCCTAGGGCGGCCAGCGTTGCTCTAACCGATCACGTCCGCGCCGCCGAGGGCACCGGTTGGCGGAGGACCTCGTCCCAGGGGCCGGGGAAGCGGCCCTTTTCGCCCTGTTCAGAGAACGGGCGCTCGCGGTTCCACTGGCTTCGCGGCAGCTCGTAGTAAACCTCGAGCCCGTTTCCGTCGGGATCCGCGAAGTAGACACCGATGGACACCGTGTGGTCGGCCACGTGAATGGGGACGCCCTTGGTCTTCAGCTTCTGATACATCGCCGCCAGGTCATCGAGGTTCGCCATCCGCCAGGCGACGTGATTCAGACCCACCTGCCCCTTCTGCTGCAAGGCGGCCTCGTCGCCCACCTCGAAGAGCGCGATGTCGTGGGCGTGATCGCGATCGCACGCGAGGAAGGCGGCGCGCATCCTCTCCGTTCCCGGATGATAGAAGATGTCCTGGGTGTGGAGACCGAGGATGTCCGTATACCACTCATGCGAGTGGGCGGCGTTGCGCACGTAGATGTTGACGTGGTCGAGGGATACCGGCTTGAGGGACATGTCTCACTCTCCCCGTATCAGGATCGAACCTGACAAGGCTTATAGCACCAAATCGGTGACGGCGCTCAGCTTCTCAACATCCAATGATGGACATCGGGCTCTGGCCGGAGCAGGTGGCGTTTCTTACGTCGCGCCTGCTCGAAGGCTCAGCCGATTGACGCCGTGGCGCGAGGCGCGCATAGTGTCCGCGCGTTCAGCGGGGCCCCCCAGCACGTTCATGTCAAAAGAAGGAGGCAGCCATGGGTTTCCCCGGCTCCACACTCCTGCCGCAGGCTCGCGCGTAGTTAGCCATGGCCGCCTCCGAGCTTGACTTCGCGTCGGCGCTGGCTGCCGCTCGGGCGATCCGCCGGGGTGACGTCTCGTCTGTCGAGCTGACGACACACCTGCTCGGACGCATCCAGCAGTTCAACCCGAAGATTAACGCGATCGTCACCCTGACCGCGGAGGCGGCTCTGGAGCGCGCCGGGGCCGCCGACGAGGCTCGCGCGCGGGGAGAATGGTGGGGTCCCTTCCACGGGGTACCCTGCACGATCAAGGACTCGTTCGAGACGGCCGGGGTGAGGACGACCGCAGGCGCCCCGTCGTTCGCCAACCACGTGCCGGAGGCGGATGCGGGCGTGGTCGCACGACTCCGGGCAGCGGGAGCAGTGATCCTGGGGAAGACGAACGCGCCCCTCCTGGCCAGTGACGTCCAGAGCTACAACGACATCTTCGGGACGACAGGCAACCCGTGGGATCCCTCGCGGACGCCGGGTGGCTCCAGTGGCGGTGAGGCGGCCGCGCTCGCGGCCGGGCTCAGTTACCTCGGCGTGGGCAGCGATATCGGCGGATCCATCCGCACGCCAGCGCACCTCTGCGGCGTCTACGGGCACAAGCCGACCCTCAACGTGGTGCCGCTGCGCGGGCACATCCCGCCACCCCCTGGTGGCCCTCCAGGGTATCCCCAGGATCTCGCGGTGGCCGGGCCCATGGCCCGAGCTGCCGGAGACTTGAGGGCGGCCCTCGAGGTTCTGGGCGGTCCCGATGACGAGGCGGGAGCGTACCGGTGGGCGCTTCCACCCGCGCGCGGTTCCCGCCTCTCCGACTACCGGATCGGATTCGTACTGGACGATCCGTTCTGCCCGGTGTCCTCGGACGTCGGTGAGGTTCTCGGCAAGGCAGTGGAGGCTCTCCGCCAGGCCGGCGCCAACCTGGAGGAAGGATGGCCGAAGGGCGTCGTGTCGGCCGAGCAGTTCGCGACCTACGCGTACCTGCTCGCCGCAACGTTTGCCTATCTGTTGCCCGATGATCAGGTCGAGCAGGCACGCCAACTTGCCATGAGGCAAGACGGCTCGATCCAGACCAGGCGCGCGCAGGCGTGGACGGCGCCGCACAAGAGTTTCCAAAGCGCGACCCTCCGGCGCATGGTGGCGCGGGCGATCTGGCAAGAGTACTTCCGCACCCACGACGCGTTCTTGATGCCGACCGCGTTCGTGACGGCCTTTCCGCACGACCACAGCGAGGCGCCGCCCGGGCCGGCGGTGGGGCGTCTCGACGACCGCGTGATCGCCACCGCCAAGGGGCCACGCCCTTACGGGCACATGTTCTTCTGGATTTCGTTCGCGACGCTCACAGGCCTGCCCGCGACGACGGCGCCTGTCGGTCTCACAGGCGATGGTCTACCCGTGGGGATCCAGATCATCGGTCCCTACCTAGAAGACGCGACGCCGATTGATCTTGCGAGCCGGCTGGCGGACGTTGCGGGAGGATTCAGGGCGCCGAAGGGATTCTGAGACAAACCTCCGGGACGTTACACTCCGCCCACCACGGGCAGGGATCGGGAACATGGACATCGCGATCGTCGGCGGCGGCATGGGCGGGCTCACCCTCGCGCTTGCCTTGCACCAACACGGCATCCCCTGCCGCGTGTACGAGAGCGCGCCGGTGGTGAGGGAACTGGGAGTCGGCATCACCCTGCTGCCGCACGCCATGCGTGAGCTGACTGCGCTCGGCCTCGGCGAGGCGCTGGCGAGCCAGGGGATCGAGAACCGCGAGAGCTGTTTCTTCAACCGCTTTGGCCAGCTCATCTACGCCGAGCCGCGCGGGCGGGCCGCGGGTTACCCGGTCCCCGAGGTGGGCATCCATCGCGGCCGCGCGCATCTCACGTTGTGGCGGGCGGCGCTGGAGCGGCTCGGCGCGCCGTGTGTTCTCACGGATCACCAGTGCGTCGGGCTCGAGCAGAGCGACCGCCGTGTGACCCTGCACTTCCGGTCGGCCGCGACGGACACGACGCGCGCGCCTGTCACCGCCGACGTCGCGATCGCCTGCGACGGGGTGAACTCGGTCGTGCGCCGGCAGTTCTACCCGGGCGAGGAGCTCTGCTTCGGCGGCATCAACACATGGCGTGGGGTCACGCGCGCGAAGCCGTTCCTGACCGGCCGTAGCTACGTGCGCGTCGGCTCGATCCAGAACGGCAACCTCGTGATCTATCCGATCATCGATGACGTCGACGGCCAGGAGCAGCAGCAGCTCGTCAACTGGACCGTCCAGGTCGCCCAGCCCGGCTACGACCGCAACGACTGGAACAAGCCGGGCCGGCTGGAGGACTTCCTCCCCATGTTCACGAGTTGGACGTTCGACTGGCTCGACGTGCCCAACCTGCTTCGCCGCTCGGACGTCATCTTCGAGTACCCGATGGTGGACCGGGACCCGGTCGATCGCTGGACCTTCGGCCGCGTCACCCTGCTGGGCGACGCCGCCCACCCGATGTACCCGCGCGGCTCCAACGGCGCGGCCCAGGCCATCCTCGATGCGCGGGCGCTCGCCGATTGCCTGGCCGCGGGTGGCGAGCCACCGGCCGCCCTCCAGGCGTACGAGGCCGCGCGCTCGGGACCGACGGCACGCGTCGTGCGCACTAACCGCGAGCATCCGCCCGACTACCTCATCCGCCGTGTGGAGGAGTTGGTGGGCGATGTCCAGTTCGAGGACCTTGACCGCCACATCACCCGCGCCGAGCTCCAGCGCCTCTCGGACGACTACAAGCGCGTCGCCGGCTTCGCCCGGGACGACGTGGCGTAAGCAGGAGGAAACCAGTGGATCTATGGCTCGGCGGCAAGCGGTTGCGGGGCCTGGATTTGAACCAGCGACCTTGGGTTAGATGAGTGACCGACGATATACTGAGGGTCGATGCCTGAACACGGGAGCAGCCTCATGACCCTTGTGATGGGAGCTTACTTCTTCTTCATCGGCCTCATCCTCGCGCACCTTGAGATTCAAATCGAAGGTCCCCACGGCTGGGCCGAGAAGTTACCTACCTGGCGGTGGGACAGCCCCCGCGTCCGCCGCTGGTTCGGAAAGCCAATAACGGGATACCACGTCTGCCTCGTGACGTGCATTCTCCTCTTCCTACACGTGCCCCAGTTCTACGGCGGCTCCTGGGAGCGTGAGGCGGATCTGCTCGCGATGTTCTTCTTCCTTACCGTGACCTGGGACTTTCTCTGGTTCGCGTGCAACCGCCATTTCGGCGTGACCAGGTTCCGCAAGGGCCAGATCTGGTGGTTCCCCGCCTGGGCGCTTGGTGTTCCCCAGCCCTACCTCATGGGGATCACGCTGTCCCTCTGCGCCGCGCTCGCGCCCGCCCTCTGGACGGGAGCGTGGGTAGATCGCGCCCGGTGGTGGGGCCTCATCTTCGGCGAGTTGCTCGCCCTGACCATCGTCGTGACAGCCTTTACGCTCCGTCCGCGGCGGCGGGACTCGGTACTTCCTCGTGGGGTCCGTGGCGCGGTGAAGGTCAAGCCCAAGTAATCGCGCCTCCATCGGCGGCTCAGAAGAGAACGAGGGGTGTGCGTCCTCTCTCTATAACGAGGCGAGCCAGCGTCGAAGCTTGCGGACCGGCCCGTCGCTGTCGCCGCTCGACGGTTCGTCGCCGTCGCTGAAGACGACCCCGTCCTGCACGGGTTTCCCCCTCGGCAAAAGCTCAGCCACTCCCGCCTCCAAGGCGTGTGCGGCGTCGCTCATCAGCTCGCCCAGCTCGGCAACGAGGCCGTGCGGCGGCCGCCCGCTCCAGTCGACATAGCGGTAGGGGTGTGTCACGTGGTCCGAGTGTGCGGTGCGGGCGCAGTCCGCGCAGAGGCGGACGCCGCACGTGTCGCAGTAGAGGACAGCCAGGTGGTCGGGATCGTGCGAGCAACACAGGGCGGACGCCGGGAGGTGACGCTCTACCGATTGCACGGCGAGCGCCACGCCATCGGTCGCTCGCAGTCGGGCGCCGAGCTCGCTCGCCCGCTCGCGGATCTGCGGGCGTCGGCAGGCGTCGAAGGCGGCTGTGAGAAGCTCGCTGTCGAGCCGGCGGATCGGAATCGGCTCTGGTCCGGCGCCCGCATCCGCGACGATGCGCCCCCAGAAGAACTGATCGCCGAAGAACGGCACCACGACCGTGGGCAGCCCGGCGCGCAGGCCCGCCGCCGTCGTCCCGGCACCGCCGTGATGGCAGACGGCCCGGCAGCGCGGGAACAACCAGTCGTGCGGACAGTCGCCAATCACATAGACGTTCGGCGGGGGCGCCTCACCGCCCAGGTGCGCCCAACCCTCGGACACGATGCCGCGCGCGCCCGCCTTGTCGAGTGCCGTGAAGATAGTGCGGGTGAGGGCGGCAGGGTCTTCGGCAACGACCGAACCGAACCCGACGTAGATCGGTGCCTCGCCCGCAGCGAGGAAGTCGAGCAGGGCCTGCGGCGGCTCGTAGGGGTGGGCCTGCTCGTCCTCGATGAAGTTCGCCAAGTCAATGTGCGGCCCCCAGTCCTTCGGCTTGGGCACCAAGCTGGCCGGCCACAAGTAGGTGAAGGGCACCTCGTAATCCTCGAGCAGCGCAGCGCCGTCGGTGAGCGCGATCGGCGGGAGCTTCAGGGTCTCCATGCGAAACGCGTCCACCAGGTCGCCGATGCCGGTCCAAACGAGCAGATCGACTATCCCGTACGAAAAAAAGTTCTCCACCGGGCGATGTGTGCTGGGATCGATCTGGGCGAACGGGTGTGGGAAAGCGCACGTGGCATTCCACGGCATGGTGAAGATCATGTGCAGCGGGATGTGCAGGGCCTCGGCGCAGTGAATGTGGCCGTAGCTTGGTGGATTGGCCACAATGGCGTCGGCCCGGAAGGGCCGCGCCCCCGGCTGCTCGGGATCCCCTTCCGTACAGGCCCCCCAGGTGGATGCGAGGATCTCCGCGATCATCGCCCGCTTCTTCGGCACATCCTCCCAGATCTGATTGAGGCGTGTCGGAACAATGCTGCCGCCCGTCTTGACGATATACTCCATCATCTCGTGCGGATTGCCCCCGAGCGGATAGAACTCCAGGCCGGCACGCTCGACCATGGGCCGGAACTCGCGGTGGGTCGCGATGCGCACGCGGTGCCGCTCCGCCAGCCGGTGGCCGATTGGAATGAACGGCTGGACGTCGCCGCGCGAGCCCACGACCATGACGACGATGGACAACGACGGTAGGCGCAGCGGCTCGGGTGGGGGGGCGGGCGCGGCCGCAAGCTCGCTGGTGTGTGCGGCCAGCCACGGGGCGGCATGCGTGAAGCAGCTCGCGGCGTGATCGAAGTCCATCTGCAGGCCGCCGCCCGCCCCGGCAGAGACGACCTTCAGCCCGCGCACGGCAGCGGCGCGTAGGCGGCGACTGTGCAGCCGTCGCCGCAGGAAGGCGGTGGCGACCGCGTCCAGGAAGCCTTGTTCCCCGCTTTCACTCACCGCGTCTCACCCAGCGCCCGCATGGAGCGTCAAACCGTCCAGAACCTTCTCGCCAGCCGAACGCGGCTGCATCACGGGCACCCTGCAAAGCCGGACGGTGACCTGGTAGGGCGTGACGGGAGTCTAGGCCGGTTGGACGGCCGTGTCAAAAGCGCACCATTGGGCCCGGAACATCAACCAAGCGCGGCGAGAAGTTCAGACGAATGATCCGCACCTGAGTCGTAGCAATCCCTTACCCGGCCAGATGATCTCTTATTGCGACGGCAGCATGCCGACCTGTTTCATGAACGTAGCTGCATCCCAATAATCAGACTCACGGCGGATCTTACCGCCTTCCAGTTCGAGGATGGTCGAGCCGCGCACCGACGAAAAGCGTTTGCCAGTGGCCGGCATCCCTGGCAAGTCGCCTTTGTGTGTACCCGACATGACCCACTCGATAGCCGCCCATTGGCTAGCAGCAAAGCGGCTTGTCAATCCATACTTAAAATCAGGGACTGCCGCAAAGGCGCGGTTCGCGAAGCGCCTATATCTCTGATGGCGGGGTTCCATCCACCGATCTGTTGCATGAGTGAGAGAAGATTACCCACACCCCAGTGGTCGGTTATCCTGCCGTTTTGCACGCGCATGACATCGACCGTCTCGAAGTGAATTCTGCGATGGGTTGGCGCGACGCCGAGGAACGGTCCTTCATGCGTCCCGTGATAGGTCTTGTAGGTCGTCACACGATCTCCATCGGCAAGCTGCCAGTGGATCTCCGCATGAAAGTCGGGGAATGCCACACGAAGACAGGTGTAGAGCTTCCGGACACCCGCCTTGTCGGGAGTGCTGCCGGGTTGCGTCGTGTGGTCAACAAAGTCGTCGGCGAACAGTTCTTCGAACACCTCGAGGTTCCCCTTTCCTTGGCGTGTGGCCAAATCTGCATTGTTCTCCACGCCCGCAGTGTTAGAACCTCGAGTTCAGGCTCACACTCTATGCTTCGCCTTCAGCATCTCTCCGGCACGTTCGCCGATGACGACGCAGGGGGCCATCGTGTTCCCGGTTGTCACGCGCGGCAGGATCGATCCGTCGGCAATACGAAGATTGTCGACTCCATAGACCTTGAGGTCACCGTCGACGACGGACATAGAATCGCGTCCCATTTTGGCGGTACATGTCTCATGGGAGTAAGTCGTGGCGGCATCGCGGATGAAGTTTTCTAGATCGACCCCTTTCAGATTACCCGGCATAACTTCGCGTTTTGCGTAGGGTCGAAGCGCAGCTGAATTGCCGATTTCGCGGCACAGTTCCACGCAAGCTATCGCGGCCCTCATATCATCGGGATGAGACAAGAGACCATCATGAATCTGAAGCGGGGCGAGCGGATCGGGTCCTGTCAGGCGGATCTGTCCTCGACTCTTTGGCTGCACGACACCTGCCAATAGTGTCCAGGAGGTTGCGGGAGGGTTGAATCTGGCTGCCGTTTCAGCACTGCAGATCGGTATTTCAGCTTGACAGGTCTGCAAATTCGGAGTGCTGAGCGCAGGATCGCTCTTCCAGAAGAACGTTGCTTCGCCCGCATTGTTGCGTGGGGGGAGCGGTCGCTGATATTCCCAGATACAGGTGCTTCTAACGTGATCTTGAAAATTCTGTCCCACCCCCGGAAGATGCTGCACAAGAGGTATTCCGAGGCGCTGCAATTCCACCTGGTCGCCAAGCCCAGATTGCATCAGCACCTTCGGTGTATAGATCGCACCCAGAGAGAGCACCACCTCAAGCCCCGCACTGATACGACGGGTCGCGCTGTCATAAACAATCTCCACCCCTGTCGCCCGCTTGCCCTGGAAGGTCACACGAGTGACCAGGGCATGAGTAAGCACCGTGAGATTCGGCTGGTCCATGCAGGGGAAGGTATAAGAACGAAATACCGATTGCCGTTTTCCGTCGCGGACTCGCAGATCCAGGAGAGAAGCGCCGCCATCACCCTCCATCATGCGACCGTTGTGACTCTCAAAAGTTGGAATCCCCACGGACCGTGCTGCTTCCACCATCGCAGGAGCGACCGGATTGGGGTCAGGAGCGGGTTGAACAAATACGAGCCCTCCGGTCCCGCGATATTCGGGATCGTGTGCGCCATGCCAATCTTCAATGCGCCGGTAGATGCTCAACACCGACTCATAGTTCCATGCCGGGTCGCCCGCCTCGGATGCGAAGAGATCCCAGTCGTTCTTGTGCCCGTGTGCCCAAGTCATCGCGTTGATGCTGGATCCGCCACCCAATACCTTGCCCATGGCCAAGGGAATGGAGCGGCCGTTGATATACGAAC
>Ga0137407_10002434_pt1 | contig 12252 bp, 10 predicted proteins | sample CZOMad2_2_16fung_FD_108410 | JGI IMG/M metagenome (GOLD analysis project Ga0137407, IMG submission 108410) | Vadose zone soil fungal communities from Angelo Coast Range Reserve, California, USA - CZOMad2_2_16fungal (Illumina Assembly) | ecosystem: Environmental > Terrestrial > Soil > Vadose...
CAGCTGATCGACGTGACCGGCGTGCTGTACGCCAGCTTCTACATCCTCACCGCCCTGTCCGCCATCGTGTACTACCGGCGCCACGTGTTCAGCAACCTCTGGGACGCCGTGCTCATCGGCATCCTGCCGCTGGGCGCGGCCGCCTTCCTGGTCTGGATCGTGGCCAAGTCGACGATGAGCGCGCCCGCGTCCCAGCGCTGGTCGCTGCTCTTCATCCTCGGGTCCGGCGTGGTGCTGATGCTCGTCGCCCGCCTGGGCCTGCGGTCCTCGTTCTTCAAGATCCCGCGCGAGAGCGCGCCTGCGCACGCCGACCTGAGGCGTCCAGGACCCCACCGGCAGCACTGACCCGACCAATACCGGAGATACGAACGTGACTGAGATCAACGCGGCTCAGCCGGGCTTCGAGACCGGCTTCGAGACCGGCTTCGAGACCACCGCCACCGCGCTGCGCGAGAAGAGCAAGCTGCGGCGGCACTTCCGGCGCTTCGACCTGTTCTTCTACCTGATCTGCACCGTGGTGACGATCGACACCATCGGCGCGGTCGCGAGCAACGGGGCGCAGGGCTTCACCTGGCTGATATTTCTCGGGCTCTTCTTCTTCCTTCCCTACGCGCTGTCCGTGTCCGAGCTGGGCTCGGCCTTCCCGGCCGAAGGCGGGCCCTATGTCTGGACCCGGCTGGCCTTCGGGCGGCCGCTGGCCGCGGTGAACTCGGTCATCTACTGGATCTCCAACCCGATCTGGATCGGCGGGTCCCTCACGATCGTCTCGTTCGCCGCGATCGAGGAGTTCTTCGGCCCGGTGGGCGGCCCGTGGAAGTACGTGTACGCGGTGGCCTTCATCTGGTTCACGATCGGGGCCGCCATCGTGTCGCTGCGGTACGGCAAGTGGGTGCCGACGGTGGGCGCCTGGGCCCGCGGGGCGATCCTGACCTTCTTCGTGATCTCGGTCATCGTGTACGCGGCCAAGCACGGGGTGCACGGCTTCGGCGGTCACGCCTTCGCCCCCAGCTACGCGGTGTTCATCGCGGTGGTGCCGGTGCTGTTCTTCAACTACGCCGGCCTCGAGGTGCCGTCGGCGGCGGGCGAGGAGATGACCAACCCGCGGCGGGACGTGCCGTTCGCCGTGCTGTCGTCGGGCGTCACGACTGTGCTCGCGTACGGGATCCCGATCCTGGCCATCCTGATCGTGCTGCCGGTGGACCAGGTCTCGGGGTTGACGGGCTTCCTGGACGCGATCAAGGCCACGTTCACCGTCTACGGCGGCCACGTGGCCCACGACGGGACGGTGACGCTCACCGGGACGGGCCTGATCCTGGGCCGGGTGGCGGCCGTGGTGTTCATCTTCGCGCTGGCCAGCGCGGGCACGACGTGGATCATGGGCTCGGACCGGACCGAGGCGGTGGCCTCCTTCGACGGCGGCGGGCCGCGGGCGCTGGGGCGGTTCTCGGCCCGGTTCGGCACCCCGATCGCGATGAACCTGCTCTCCGGCGCGGTCGCCACCGTGCTGATGATCGCCGCTTTCCAGATCACCGGGGCCGATTCGAGCCGGTACTTCTCGGCCGTGCTCGGGCTGACCATCTCCACCACCACGATCTCGTACCTGCTCATCTTCCCGGCGCTGATCAAGCTGAGGTACTCGCGGCCCGACGTGGAGCGCCCCTACCGGGTGCCGGGCGGGACGGCGGGCGCGTGGATCTGCTCGGTCGTGCCGACGTTCTGGGCCCTGCTGGCGACGGTCGCGCTGATCTGGCCCGGGTTCGGCGTCAACTGGTTCGGCGCCGGCGGCAACCCGAACGACGCCCTGGCCGGCCTCAGCTTCTCCCACCAGCGGCTGCAGTACGAGCTCAGCCAGCTGGTGCCGCTGGCCGTCATCATCGTGCTCGGGCTGGCCTTCTACCTGCTGGGCGGCAAGACGCGCCGGGAGCCGGCCGTCGCCGCCGAACCGGTGATCACGCCCGCCGCCCCGGCCAACCATTCCTGATGGCCCCGTTCGGCTTCTCGCGGGTGGCGTTCCTCAGCCACGTCCTCGGGCCGGGGACGCCGGTGTTCCCTGGGGACCCGCCGGTCTCGATCCGCCCGGTCGCCACGGTCGAGCGGGACGGGTATCACCTGCAGGCGCTGGCGGCAGGTGAGCAATCGGGGACGCACTGGGCCGCGCCCGCGCACTTCCATCCCGGTCAGGCGGCCGCGGACGAGCTCGATGCGGGTGACTTCTTCTTTCCCGCGGTGGTGCTCGACGTGCGGGCCGAGGCGGCCGAGGACGCGGACTTCGTCCTCGGCCGCACCGAGGTCGAGAAGTGGGAGGCCAACTTCGGGCCGGTCCCGGCGGGCAGCGCCGTCATCATGCGGACGGGGTTCGACGACCGGTGGGACGACCCGGCGGCTTACCTGAACGCGGACCCGGCGGGCGGGATGCACTACCCGGGGTTCGGCGTCGAGGCCACCCGGTGGCTGATCGGGGAGCGTTCCATCGGGGCGCTCGGGATCGACACGATGGGAGTCGACCCGGGCATTGATACCTCGTTCGGTACGAACCAGGTGCTGCTGCGGGAGCATCGCATCCACCTGGAGAACCTGACCGGGCTGGGCGAGATGCCCGCGGCGGGCGGCTGGATCATCGTCGGCGGTATCCGGGTGCGGGGCGGCTCGGGGTCGCCGGCGACGGTGTTCGGGCTGATTCCGTAGGCCGGTTCCGCCGGTTCCGCCGCCACTTCCGCGGCAATTTTTATGCATCTGGTCATGACTTCGTTCTGAACACATTCACGTACTCATAGTCACGAAAGTTACTATCAGTACTTACTTAGGTACATTCTGCAAAATACATGACTTGATCTATTCACAATGCGCATGTGAAAGATTACTCTAAGTACTAGTTGCCCCGTAATGCGCAGGATTGCGGGGCGCCCCAGCGAGAGGGATCGGGGATGCCTGGGACGCGGCATGAACCGGCGGCAGCGGCCTCCGCGCAGATCGACATCCTCAGCGGCTGGCGAGCCCTGGGCCCCCGTGAACCCGCCGTGGAAAAACTTCACCAGATCGCCGGAACCCCGGTAACCGCCCGGCTGGCCTGGTGGCGTTCGGCCGTGATGTCCGACCGCGACGCGGTTCCCGTGCTGCTGACGCTGCCCGCGCCGGGCGACACCATCCGCGCCGCCGCCCTGATCGCGGTACGCGATCAGGGCGGGGTCGGCCAGATAACGTCGGGCCGCCCCCACAGCGACGACGCATGGGAGGTCGCGGCCGAGTCGGCCGCCGACCGCCGGACGCTCCTGACCGAACTGGCCGGATTCGCCATGGACCTGGGCCGGCCCTGGCAGCTGGCCCTGACGGGACTGCGCGACGGCAACGACGCCGCCTGGCTCGCCCGCCAGCTGCCGTCCGGCCGCGTGGTGCCCGCGCCCGCGGTCCCCGGCATCGGCTTCACCACCGGCGAGGTGATCTTCGGACCCGGCATCCGCAGCGGCCTCGACCGGTCCAGCCAGCGCATCAGGCAGCACGCGCTGAGCGAGGAGATCCAGTTCGAGCGCGACCCGGACCGGCTGGCCAAGCTGCGCGGTGAGATCGAGGACGTGCACCTGGCCCGGGACCACGACGCCGGACGGCCGAGCGACCTGGACGACACGGCCGGCATCGCGTTCTGGCGCTCGGTCTACGACCTGCACGCCGCCCGCGGCGAGCTCGAGGTCGGCACGCTCCGCCTGGACGGGCACCTGGCGGCGTACGTCATCGCGTTCGCCGACCGGCCCGCCTACCGGGTCTTCGACGGGCGGTTCGCACCGCCGTGGCGGCGGTACTCCCCCGGGCGGCGGCTGGAAGCGGCGGTGGTGGACCACGCCCGGCGCGAGGGCTTCGCCGTGCTCGACTGGATGACCAGCGTCGCCCCGGAAAAGCTGGTGGCCAGCACGTGGGCCGAGCCGCGGTGGACCGTCACCGCGTCGGGCGACCAGCGGCCGGCCCCGGCCGCCATCCCCCGGCCGCGCTCCGGCCACACGGCTGCTCACACCTCCGCCCGTGGCCCGCGGCGCACGTGCACCCCCGGCGGCGGCACCCCGGGCGGCGGTGCCCTGAGCGTGACGGCAGCCGCTCCGTGAAGCCGACGCTGACCATCCTGAGCAGCGCGCTCACCGCGTTCGCGGCCCTGCCGTACATCATCGACATCGTGCGCGGCCGGGCCCGGCCCCGGATCGCGTCCTGGGGCATCTGGATGGTCGTCCAGGCCGTGGGAACGGTGTCCTCGTTCGCGGCGGGACAGCTGCCGACGGCGTGCTACACGGCGCTCTGCGCGGCGGGCTGCGCGGCGGTGGTGGCCCTGGGATGGCGGCACGGGAGCCGGGACTTCGCCCCGCTGGACGCCGTGTGCGTGACCCTGGCCGCAGAGGGCGTGGCGCTGCTCGCGGTGGCGGAACTCGTGCCCGGGCTCATCCCGATGACGTGGGCGGTGGTGGTGTCCGTGGCCACCGACCTGCTGGCCTACCTACCGTCGTTCCACCACGCGTGGGTCAACCCCGACGAGGAGCCCTGGCTTCCCTACGCGCTGTTCGGCGTGGCCGCGGGGCTGGTCTTGTACGTGACCGATTTCAATGTTCTCGCCGGGGTGATCTACCCGACGTACCTGTTCGCCGCGGACTCGGCCATGGTGGTCATGATCCTGGCCAGCCCGCACTACGGGAACGCGCGTTCGGCCGGTGGCGCGCGCGGGATCCAGCCGGAGCCCATGATGAGCCTGTCGGCCGGGTCGGCGCAGTGGCGCCCGGTGACCGGGCGGGACTGGCGGCAGACTCAGCTCCGGGGCTGACTGCTTCTGCTTGCTCCCGATCCTGTTGTAACGTCGCCCTCGTGGAACGGTTCTCGGGTCATGGCGGGGCGCACGCGCTGGCGGCCGCCCGGCGGCACGGTGTATCGGTCATGTTCACGCTGTCCGGCGGGCACGTGTTCCCGCTCTACGACGCGGCCGTCAAGCCGCAGGGGCCGGACACGCCGGTGCGCCTGCTTGACGTGCGGCACGAGCAGACCGCCGTCTTCGCCGCGGAGGCGACCGCGCGGCTGACCAGGATGCCCGGGCTGGCCGTGGTCACGGCCGGTCCGGGGGTGACCAACTCGGTCAGCGCGGTGACGACCGCGTGGTTCAACGGCGCGCCGGTGGTGGTGCTGGCCGGGCGCGCACCCGACTATCGCTGGGGCGCGGGCAGCCTGCAGGAGATGGACCACCCGCCGCTGCTCGCCCCGGTCACCAAGCGCGCCTGGACCGAGCATCTTACGGCGGGCGTGGCTGGTTCGGTCGATGAGGCGTTCCGGCTGGCGGCGAGCGCGCATCGCGGCCCGGTGTTTCTCGACATTTCGCTCGAGGCGCTGTACGGCCAGGCCGAGGCGGACCTGCCGGGCCTGCCGGAAGGGCCGGAAGGGCCGGAGGGCCGGACGGGGCGGGCGGCCGCGCCGGACGCGGGGGCCGTCGGCCAGATCGCCGATTTGATCCGAACGGCCCGGCGTCCCGTCCTCGTGCTCGGCACCGACGTATGGCTGGGTGGCGCCGAGGGCGCGGCCCGGCAGGCGGCGGAGGCGCTGCGGCTGCCGGTGATCGCCAACGGCCAGGCCCGCGGCGTGCTGCCCCGCGGCCACGAACTGCTGGTGACCCGGGCCAGGTCGGCGGCGCTGCGCCAGGCCGATCTGGTCATCGTGGCGGGGACGCCGCTGGACTTCCGGCTCGGGTACGGCTCGTTCGGTCCTGAGGGTGCCCCGGCCCGGGTGGTGCACGTGGCCGACTCCCCCGCCGGGATCGCGACGCATGTGCCGCTGGCCGCGTCGGCGGCGGGTGACCTGGCCGCGTTCTTCACCGCGCTTGGCGGGGCCGGTGTGGCGTCCGGCGCTGATCCGGGCTGGGTGCCCGGGCTGGCGGAGGCGGTCCACGCCGCGCTGGCGGCGGACGGCCCGCTGCTGGCCAGCGAGGCTGATCCGGTCCACCCGGCCCGGATCTACGGCGAGCTGCTCAAGTGCCTGGATGACGACGCGGTGGTCATCGGGGACGGCGGCGACTTCGTCTCGTTCGCCGGCAAGTACGTCGAGCCGGCCCGGCCGGGAGGCTGGCTCGACCCGGGACCGTTCGGCTGCCTGGGCACCGGGCTGGGGTATGCGATCGCGGCCCGTCTTGCGCGCCCATCCGCACAGGTCGTCCTGCTGCTCGGCGACGGCGCGGCCGGCTTCTCGCTGATGGACGCCGACACCCTGGTCCGGCACGGCCTGCCCGTGGTCATGGTCTGCGGGAACAACGCCGGCTGGGGCCTGGAACGGCATCCCATGCGCTCTCTTTACGGCTACGACGTCGCCGCTGACCTGCAGCCGGGCTGCCGCTACGACGAGGTGGTGCGTGCCCTCGGCGGGGCCGGGGAGATCGTCACCGCGCCCGGGGACATCGGCCCGGCGCTGCGCCGCGCCTTCGATTCGGGCGTCCCGTACCTGGTTAACGTGGTCACTGATCCGGAGATCGCCTACCCGCGCTCGACTACTGGAGTGTGATCGGCGGGGGATCCGGTCTAGCCGATGGTGGCGATCAGGTCGCCTTCCTGGACGACGTCGCCCTCGGCGACGTGCAGCTTGGTGACCGCACCGGAGCCCTCGACCAGGACCGGGATCTCCATCTTCATCGACTCGAGGATGACCAGGGTGTCGCCGTCGTCGACGTGATCACCCTCGGCCGCGACCACCTTCCATACGTTCGCGACCATCTCCGCGCGGACCTCAGGCACCCGTGACTCCCTCTTGTCGTTACTTGGGACGCAGCTTGCTCACCAGTGACGTATCGTAGTCCCCCGCGACGAACTCCGTGCTGGTGAGCAGGTCGGCGTGGAACGCCAGGTTGGTCTTCGGGCCGGTGATGCGGAAGGCCGCCACCGCGGCCCGCGCGCGGTCCAGTGCCTGCTCGCGGTCGGCGCCGTGGACGCAGAGCTTGGCCAGCAGGGGATCGTAGAACGGGGTGACCGTGTTGCCCGCCTCGTAGCCGGCGTCCACCCGTACGCCGGCGCCGGCCGGTTCTTCCCACTCGGTGATGGTGCCGGGGCCGGGCAGGAAGCGGACCGGGTCCTCGGCGTAGACCCGCAGTTCGATGGCGTGCCCGGCCGGGCTGACCGAAGCCGGGTCGAAGGACGGCGGGTCACCCGCCGCGATGCGGAACTGCTGCTCGACCAGGTCGATGCCGGTGACCAGTTCGGTGACGGGGTGCTCGACCTGCAGCCGGGTGTTCATCTCGAGGAAGACGAACGAGCCGGAGTCCGCGTCCACCAGGCACTCGACCGTGCCGGCGCCGCGGTAGCCGACGGCCTCGCCGGCCTGGACGGCGGCGGCCAGCATCCGCTCGCGCAGCGCGGCGGAGACCCCCGGCGACGGGGTCTCCTCGGCGACCTTCTGATGCCGCCGCTGCACCGAGCAGTCGCGCTCGCCGAGGGCGAGGACCCGCCCGTCGGCCAGGCCGAGGATCTGCACCTCGACGTGCCGGGCGTGCGCCACGAACCGCTCGAGCAGGATTTCCGGTGAGCCGAAGAACCGCTCCGCGCGGGACCGCGCGGTCTCGAACGCGGCTCGCAGGCCGGCCTCGTCGGCGGCGGCGCCCATGCCGATCCCGCCACCGCCAGCGGCCGCCTTGACCATGACGGGATAGCCGACTCGTTCGGCCTCAAGGACCGCGGTGGCTACGTCGGTCACCGGCTCGCGGGTGCCGGGCGAGACCGGGACGCCGGCCTTCTCCATCAGGTTCCTGGCCCGGATCTTGTCGCCCATCTGCTCGATGGCGTCCGGGGAGGGCCCGACCCAGATCAGGCCGGCCGCGATCACCTGGGCGGCGAAGTCCGCGTTCTCGGCCAGGAAGCCGTACCCCGGGTGCACGGCCGCCGCCCCGGTCTTCGCGGCCGCGGCCAGGAGCGCCGCGGCGTCCAGGTAACTGCGGGCAGGCTGAGCGGGCCCGATGTGCACCGCCTGGTCCGCCTCGCTCACGTACGGCAGATCCGCGTCGGCGTCCGAGTAGACCGCGACCGCCCGGATCCCCATCCGCCGCGCCGTCCGTATCACCCGCCTGGCGATCTCACCCCGGTTCGCCACGAGCACCGATTCAAGCACCGGCCCAGCCTAGTGGGCCCATGCGCGGGGCATGAAACCCGGGATTCAATGCGCTCGGACGCGATGAAACCGGGATTTCAGTACGTTCCGGACGACCGTGACGAGGGAAGACGCCGACTGCGGGCGCCCCCTCCCGCGAGCCGAAGGGCGCGATCCCGTCTGGACTGAGGAGTGAGGAGCGCAGCGACGAACGACGAGGGAAGACGGGATCTGCGGGCGCCCGGAGGCGAGCGGGACTAGCAGAGCGAGTGGGGTTATAGGAGCAGCGAGCGGCGGTTGACGACGCGGCTGAGGGCCTCGACGGTGGCGGGGTCGTATTCGCTGGCGGTGTCCAGGCGGAGCCGCTGGACGGCCGCGGCGGCCCGGCCCGGGTCCAGCGAGCTGCCCACCAGGTCGTCGAAGGCGTTGGCGGCCTTGATGATGCGGCTGCTCAGTGGCGGCCCGGGGCGACGCCCAGAGGGGGGAACGGAGGCCACGTGCCCGTTGGCCGCGCTCTCGGTGTCGCGGTAGGGCTCGTTCTGCCGGCGGACGATTTCGGCGACCGAGCCGAGCACCTGGGCCTGCTGGATCACGTCGGCGCCGAGCTCGGCGATGCGCTGCTGGTCCTGCCGGGAGACCAGGACGGTGGCCCCGCCGGGAATCGGGTCGTGCAGCGACAGCTGGCCGATGTCGTGCATGAGCGCGGCGTACTCGAGCTCGAGCAGCTGGGGCTCGTGGATGCCGAGCTCCCGGCCGATAGCGACCGCGAGACGGCTGACCCGTTCGGAATGACCGGCTTCGACGTACCCTCCGATCTCGGTCACCTTGGCCAGTGCCCTTACGGTCTGCAGGTAGGTGGCCCGGATCCCGGCGTAGCGGCGGAACGCCACCTGCGTGACGAGCAGCGGCGCGGTGAACACGGCCAGCGAGTACAGCCCCATCACCTCGGCGGCGAACGCGATGAGCAGCGCGGAGGCGCCCACCGCCGCGCCCAGCGGCAGCTGGACGCGCATCTCGTCCACCAGCGCTACCCGGAACCTGGCCTTCTGCTCGTCCACCCGGAGCAGCGCGGTCAGCACCGCCTCGAGCAGCAGCGCGAGCAGCGCCAGCGAGGTCATCAGCGTGAAGGCCAGGCCCCAGTTCCGGTCCAGGGCGCTGTTCCCGGCCAGCGGCCGGAAGATGTAGGCGACACAGGCAATGCAGAGCAGGCGCGCGGCCATGCCGCTCACCCGGGCCGGCCGGCCCACGGCCAGGTGCGGCAGCGCGCCGATGATCATGCCGATGGTGGCGACGGTCACCACCTGCTCGGCGGGATGCTGGACGACGTGCGTGCCGACCTTGATGAGCAGGGCGTAGGCGAGCGCGCCGGCGAACCCGATCGGGGCGGTCTCCCGGTCGCCGGGCAGGTTGAGCCGCAGTACCTCGCCGAACGCGATCAGCGCGCCGAACGCGACCGCGATGCGCGGGTCGCGCAGCCCTTCGGCCGCGGTCTGCGCGACCGCCGCCACCAGCCACACCCCGGCCGCCGCGATCAGCAGCAGCTGGCCCGAGTCCCGCACCTGCCACCGGTACCGCCGCAGCTCGTGTCGTCTGGAGGCCATCGGTCTACAAGCTGTCGATCACCCGGAGGGGCGCCCCGGGATCGTCGTGGTCCTGGGCGGTGACGGCGGGCAGGTCGTCGGAGGCGAGCACCGGCGGCTCGGGACGCGGCCAGCCTTCGCGTTTGAGCGCGGCTACGAAGGCGTCCACGAAGGCCGGGTCGAACTGGGTGCCCGACCACTTCCTGAGCTCCTCGATCGCCTGGGTAACCGGGCGGGCGCCGCGGTAGGAGCGGTTGGAGGTCATCGAGTCGAAGGCGTCGGCCACCGCGAGCACCCGGGCGAACTCGGGGATCTCGTCCCCGGCCAGGCCCATCGGGTAGCCGCGCCCGTCGATCCGCTCGTGGTGGTGCATGATCCCGGCCAGCGCCTCGTCCAGGAAACCGATCTCCCGCACGATGTCGAGCCCGCGCATCGGGTGCAGCTGGATGGCCGCGTACTCTTCCTCGGTCAGCTTCCCCGTCTTCTGCAGGACCTTGGTCGGCACGCCCAGCTTGCCCACGTCATGCAGCATGCCCGCGTACCTGATCGCCTCGACCCGCTCGCCCCGCATGCCGATCTCGCGGGCGATCATGACCGAACCCCTGGACACCCGGTCGCTGTGCCCCCGGGTGTAAAAGTCCTTGGTCTCCACGGCCTGGCACAGCGCGCCCACCGTGGCCTCGTAGGCCTTCTGCTGCTCGGCGAACTGCGCGATGGCCCAGCGCGCGACGAACAGCGGGATCAGCGTCAGCAGCGGGGCGGCGAAGCTGACCACGGTCCACAGCGCCGCCATGAGCAGGCCGTAGGCCGCGTAGCCGAGGTCGGAGAGCAGCAGCCGGGCGCTCAGGCCGACGCCGAGGCTGCCGGCCGGCGGCCGGTCCGGGTTCCTGGTCAGCCAGAGCACGCCGCTGAGGAGCCCGTGATTGGCCGCGACGTGGATCAGGGCCGCGCCGGCGAACGGCGCGATGATGTCAGGAAAGGAATTCTCGTTCGGCAGGCCGACGTGGCCGCCGAGGGCGATAAAAGCACGTCCGGCCAGGTACGCGCTGAGCGCGTACATCGCGGTATTGAAAACGCGCTGCAGGATGGACGGGCCGCGGCGCAGGCCCATTGCGGTGCAAGCCCCGACAATAGCGGCACCCACCGGGCCGGCCAGGACGACCGAGGCAAGCATCGCGGCCGAACTCGATGACCAGCTCAGCTGCCCTTTGCGGAGTTGCGTCGCCCTCGATTCCGAGACAATGACCAGGATTCCGAGGAAAACGACGTATTGCCACTTCAGGCCGGTGAACGGTCCCCTGGCTACCAGTACGGCGGCGGCGACGGCCACCGCACCGATGTAGATCAGTGCGACCCGCGAGAGCTTGCCCAAACTTCCCCCTCGCAGTCAGGAGTACATACGCCGCGGACCTGGACTGGTGACGTCAGCCCCAAGCCACGCCGCGGGCGCGCAGCTCACCGGACCCGCTCGCGAGGAGCGCGCGCCGACCAGCCTTGACATCACCGCCTGTTCGCATGAGGCGGACCTCCCTAAGGGGCGAAATTGCCTTCGCCGCACCCGTGTTGTAATCGTTCAACCACAGGATAACGCGATCGCCGACGTTCGCGCAGGCCTAAATCTCATCGTAAACAAACCGTGAGCGGGCCCGTCACGATGAGCAATCACTGCCGACACTTGCCGTGCAATTTTCGCGAGTCGTGACAAATCGGATAGTTCAGATCGCGAGTGGTTACTAAGCGAACTCGGTTACTCGGCGAACTCGATTGTGGCGCGCACTTCCCTGATCCGGACGAGAACCTTGGCCCGCAGGTCGGCTGGTGCCGGGTCGCAGCCGCAGTGCTTGGCGACCAGCTTCTTGACCGCTTCTTCCAGCCCGTATTCGCGCAGGCAGGGCCCGCATTCGTCGAGGTGCTGGCGGATCTTGGCGCAGTCCAGGTCGCCCAGCTCGTTGTCGATATAGCCGTAGACCCGGTCCAGTACCTCGGTACACGGGGTCTCGTGGGGTTTGCCGCAGCTCATCGCCCTTCCTCCCCATTGGCGGAGGCCTCGGCCCGCGCCATCCCGCGGTCCGCGGCGTAGTCCTGGAGCAGTTCCCGCAGCTGGCGGCGGCCGCGATGCAGACGTGACATCACGGTCCCGATCGGCGTCTCCATGATGTCCGCGATCTCCTTGTACGCGAAACCCTCCACGTCGGCCAGGTAGACCGCGATCCTGAACTCCTCGGGCAGCGCCTGCAGCGCTTCCTTGATGTCAGAATCGGGCAGGCGCTCCAGCGCCTCCGCCTCGGCCGACTTCAGGCCCCCCGAGGTGTGCGAGGCCGCCCGCGCCAGCTGCCAGTCCTCGACCTCTTCCGCGCCCGACCGCTGAGGCTCGCGCTGCCGCTTGCGATAGGTGTTGATGAAGGTGTTGGTGAGGATCCTGAATAGCCACGCCTTCAGGTTGGTGCCCTGCTGGAACTGGTGGAACGACGCGTAGGCCTTGGCGAAGGTCTCCTGCACCAGGTCTTCCGCGTCCGCCGGGTTGCGGGTCATCCGAAGCGCCGCGGAGTACAGCTGATCCAGGAAGGGCAGCACCTCCTGCTCGAAGCGC
>Ga0137407_10002438_pt1 | contig 12228 bp, 10 predicted proteins | sample CZOMad2_2_16fung_FD_108410 | JGI IMG/M metagenome (GOLD analysis project Ga0137407, IMG submission 108410) | Vadose zone soil fungal communities from Angelo Coast Range Reserve, California, USA - CZOMad2_2_16fungal (Illumina Assembly) | ecosystem: Environmental > Terrestrial > Soil > Vadose...
GTCACGTTAGAGGGCTATGGTTGGTTAAAGGATTACACCACCATAAACGCAAGTCCCACTACACCAGAAGATTTTATTATAGAACACGGATTCGACTTCATGAAGTGGGGAATTATTTGCGAGCTTAACCCAATTTTCCAGAAATTCGTCCCGCGTCAAGAAGGTGGTTTACCCGAACCGGAAAAGAAGCGTGACGATGCGTGGCAGAGGTTGTTGCTTTATGATAGTTTTAGGATTGATGCTAACGTAACTCGCTCACGATGAGTCTTAAAAAAGTTCCGGGACCGAAGTTAGTTTCCAAAATAGTCGGATCAGCCGACTTGACTCCACCGCGATGGCGAGCTAAACGGGGAGTCAAAATCACGTCGCAGGAGAATCCTCCTGATATTGAACCAGAAAAGATCAACGACACACGTATTGAATCTCGTGTTATACAGGAACGAACGAACGAGAGAAAGAAAACAGATACGGAGTTAACTGGTGATCTTGGTGATAAATTCGTCACAAAACAACTACTCAAGAATGGTCAAATCGCGACCAAGACTGAGACGTATCCTTTAGAAGGTTCAAACTTAGTTGTTACTCCCGAGACTCTTGATGCGTCACAGAATGCCACGGGTGACGGGCACATAGAACAAACTGTTCTTGTGGCCACTTTGCCTGGACCAACGGTTTTTGACTCAAAGGTGGACGAAGATGGAAAATTAGTTTCACTTGCAAAAACGAGAAAACTCATTTCTTCCATCACCGAAGGTGAGACCCTCGGTGGAGGTATTTGGACGAAAACTTATCGTGAAGGCGAAACAGACGATGTTGCCTCGGAGGTCGTCGAAACGCGCCCAATTCCTGGTAATCCAGTCCCCGCAACTCGACTGGATGAAGACGGGGTAAAAATTGACATAGTTCGGACTCTTAAACAAGCCTCAGTAATTACGTCCGCAGAGACGGTTGTTACGGGAGTGTGGACAAAAACGACGAAGGAGAGAGTTTCCGATCTTGTTGCCTGGGAGGTTGTAGAGACAAGAACTGTTCCCGGTAGTCTTATCAATTCGTCTCGACTTGACGAAGATGGAAACGTCGTTTCAATAGCTCGCACACTTCAGACCTTTGCCTCGGCGATAACTAGTGAAACTCTTTCGGGTGGTGTTTGGACAAAAAACACAATAGAGAAAGTTTCTAATCTGGTTTGTTGGCAGGTTACAGAAGCACGCACGGTTCCTGGTAATTCTGTTCCTTATAGTAAACTGGATGAGGATGGAGTTGCGGTCGCGGGGACGCGAATCCTAAAAGACACCACCTTAATCACGACACAGGAGACTATTGTCGGTTCGAATTGGTTTAGAGTTGTTAAAGAAAAGGTAACCGAAAAGATTTCATGGGAGGTTACAGAAGCTCGGGCGTTTCCTGGCACCGCCATAACAACAACTAGGTTGGATTCTGACGGTGTCCCCATTACGACTGTTAAAACTCTAAAACAGGCATCAGTCATTGTAACTCAGGAGCTTGTTGTTGGTAGTGTCTGGAGTAAGACAACAAAACAAGATTACACCGGCTCCACGCTACTTGCGTGGGAAGTCGTGGAGTCACGCGCCATTCCTGGGAACAGCGTTTTGTCCAATAAAATAGACAGCGACCACGAAATTGATAACATAACGGAACAAGTTCGAGCAACCTCAGTTATAACCCCCAGTGCAACAGAGTCTGGTGGCTTTGTTACGTCAATTGATAGTGAGCCAATCCCTACTAGTGATCTTATAGCCAAACAGAAGACTTCAGTAAAAAGGTTTTTGGACCGAGCAGAATTCACCGTCTCCATTCCCGATGTTATTCCTTCTGTGTTCAAGGCTACCATCCCTCTCCGCACGGAGGTTCATGTCGTCTCAGGAACTGCGTCAATGCCTTCGTTAACGACTAACGAATTTCAACACACAGAAAGACAGTTAACAAAGTTATTAAAAGAAACTCGTTCGACAATTTTAGATGCGGTTACACTGCCCGTTGTCATAACCGGACACGAAACTTCGAGTGAATTTGGCGGCGCTGTTCTTGATATAGTTTCAACATTAGGCACTTCTCCGTTAACTGCTGATTCCGGTCTTCTCATTGTTGATTCTAGTGTTAAACCATTAGGTAATGGACTGGATTTTAAACAGACTAAAAAGCTTCTCACCGGTCCGTGGCCGACAATTACAAATAAACTATTTGACGAAGAAATGCAGGTGGCTATTACGGAGGAACGACAAGTTGTTGATCCGTCCTACACCATAGCTACAGGCACGTATTTCATTGAAACCCTACGTGCGATTGATACTTGGAAGTCACAAAGAGTTAGAATCACCCGAACTCCTACGGCTGTTGATGTTGCGTCGGCGATAGTGACCTATCAGTATAGTCCATTTCAATTTCCAGGTTATGTAGTATCTGCTCTTAATGGTGTTTACCAGCGACGAGCAGGGGCACAATTATGTAAACAAATCATTCGGACTTGGTGGGTAACCGGTGCACTTCCAGTTATCGCGGTTGATGAGATATTTACAGACACTTGCATAATTAACACACTTAATGACGTAACTAAGGCAGAGTACGCAAACAACGTTTTACACGACGATCTTATTGTGTTGGGTTTGTTCTTCCCTGCCACTACACCAAGTTCAACGTTATATCGACTGGGCGTGCAGTCAGGAACAGCGCACGTGGACGTTCCTAGCCTTTATTCTGGTGGAACTGGCTATCAAGTGGGTAATATTTTAACTGTAGCTAGCGGTGGCGGTTCCTTAACTGTGCGGGTAGACTCTGTTCAGTCACCTAATGGTAATATTATTGGTTTCCATATGACTGCACACGCGAGTAATTTTCCTAATGGTCTTACGGGACCAATCACTGCTACGGGAGGCTCGGGAACGACGGCACAATTTTATGTTTATGGTGACGACTCACCCACCTACACTCCGGGCACTGCTTGGATAGGACAAGAGAAGATCGTTGCCGCTAAAGTGACTAAGGAGAATATACCGGGTTTATGGAAAGTCCAGACGAGATCGGTAGTGATGAGGTAGCAGAGTTAACTTCTCTTGTGCAAAACCTTGAAAGTCGGATACAGAATTTCTCTTTCACGGGAGAGAATGTTTCGGGTGATATAGAGACAGGTTTTATCGTAAATCAAGCTGAGGACGAAGAATAATGGCTTTTACTGATTTCTTTATTCAAGCTAACGGTTCCAATAAAAATGCGGGTTCCGACACCAACGCTGCGGCTAAGTATACCAGCACCAACGGAAACTGGAGTACTGTAACAAACATATTCACTCCTACTGATGGAACAAACCCAGTATCGGCTGGAGTAGCGGTCGGAGACTTTGCTAGTATTTACTTAGATGCAGCAGCGGAAACTGTAAGTATTTCACGTGTGACTGCTGTTGTAAATGCAGCGAACGGTGCGATAACTGTATCAGCCGTGTCACGTGCGGGTGCTGTTCCAACTACAGGTGCTACAGGACGAACGATTAAAGTAGGTGGTGCATGGAAGGGGATGGGTGGGGCATCTTCTTTTCCCTTTACCTTGTTAAATCTTGGTGCGCTGGTCAATCTAAATAGTAACCCAATGAGGGTGAAAATTAAAAATGACCAAACTTACACTGTTAGTGCGCCCATAATTGTTCAAGGCAGTCCAGAACCAGCACAAATTGAAGGCTATAGTGATATACCTAACGATCCTAACGGCGTTGTTATCACTAATGGTGGTACGGCAATGAACCCATTGTGGGGGCATAGTGTGGATCAAACATCACTAATTCAAGGTCTCATTTTTATAAGTACGGCTACAACTGGGACAGGAGACGTTTTAGTAAGCGGAGGATCAAGTCATACCTATTTCCGTTGTATTTTTATAGGAGCCAGAGGGCAGGGTTTAAGCAACGGCGCACGTATGTCGGTAATAGAATGTGAGTTTTACAACTGTGTTAGATCAAATCAAGTGGGTGATGGTTGTGCCGCCGCAGACATCGACTCTCTTTTTCTACGCTGTTATTTCCATGACTGTCAATCAGGTGCCAACTGTAACGGAATCACTATGGTTGGAAACGCATGTCAAGTTGCAGTTGTTGACTGTATTTTTGACTCGTTACAAGGAAGTGGAATACTTCAAGCAACAGGTAGTGGGGCTGTGATAGGAATAAAAGCGTTAAACTGTGACTTTTACAACTTAGGTCGTTCAGGGATTAGATGGACAACCGCTGCTAGAGCGATGCTTTACGCTGAAAATTGTAACTTTTTGAAGTGTGCATCTTATGGTATAGAAGGAGATTGGACGGGTGGGGCGCACGTGTTGGTTGGATCAATACTTAATAACGGTTTCGGAACTGGAACCCAAGCAAATGGTTTAGGCAACACCTTCCAGCTTTTTGCGGTGCAAGAGGGCGGCTCGATCAACTACGCTGCTGGAGTAACGCCTTGGGCAAACCCAACAACTGGTGATTTTCGTTTATATTTGAGTGACTCTATTGGAAAGGGACGTGGTGGTTTTGCGGAACAGGCTTTGATCACCAAAGCAGGAACCATTGGTTATCCTGACGTTGGAGCAGCTGCTCATGGAACAAGTATTATTATTGGTGGAGGAGAAGGCGGTGGTGGAGCAGGAGCAGAACCTGTAATTTTAGAGGTGCCACGAACTTCGCTTAAGATACGTGATCCTGACATATCGTCGCTAATACGTCGTGCTAGAAACGCTTCTCGAATTATAGAAAACTTAACGATTGCCGGTGCGGCCGGAAACTCAGAGGATGGATTTTCACTATGATACCAGCAGACCAAGACTTCGAGCTAATAGTTAAAACGACCTTTGGGCCATATCTGTTCGTCTTTAACAAAACAAAGACTCGTACGATAGGTGATTTTACAGTCACTCCTTCTACTGATTTAATCAACCTCGTTGCACATGGTCTTGTTAATACCGATCAGGTTCGGTTCACCACAACAGACGTTTTGCCGGCACCTTTGGTTGAGGGACAACTTTATTATGTTGTTTCTGCCGCGACTGACACTTTTAAGGTTTCTTTAACTTCTGGTGGAGCAGCGATAGACCTAGTAGACGTTGGGACAGGAACCCACACAGTGTTAAAACGCGGACTCCCGCTCGATCTCACTGGCTGGACATTTTATGCGTGGGTAAAACAGGATTTGGAAGACCCCGATTCGCCGTTAATCCTTGATCTTGCACCGACGATCCTGTCGCCCGCCACAAACGGAATTGTTCAAATCGTTGAAACACCGGCACAAACAGATGGGTTGTTGGCAGATACATATAAGTGGTCGCTAATCGGCGTGGCACCCGACACTTCAAGATACGCCTTTGCACGCGGACAGTTTGTAATTTCTAAGATTTCTACACATCCATGAGCACTGAAATAGTAACACAGGAGGTTTCTGCATTAGAAGTATTTGGTCCAGTTGCCGGCACGTTTGGTGTGGATGCTTCGTCGATAGCGAAGGGTATCGCTAAGTTGTCGGTGAATCCGGCAGTGTCCACAAATCCTGTTGCTCTTGGTTCGAATGATCCCATTCTTGCACTCATACAGGACTTTGCTGCTGCGATTCTTGCAACTAACGTAGTAGCTCCGTCAACTCCAACTGCGGGAAAGAGTTACCTTTACTGTGATTTGACGAGCAAGAATCTATCACAGAAAAACGACGCGGGTATAGTAAGTCACGGTGTTCGGACGCAGGCTGTTACGGGAGAGTATTTAACTGGTATTGCGGATGATGGAAGTATTAATAAACAACTTCCTTGTCTTGTTCCTGCTATTGCTAAAAACGTATCTCTTTTGATTACGGGTGCACCAGCTGACCTCGTCACTATTTCACTCCCCGCACTACTTACTCGTTATCGACTACAAGGAGTAACTGGAGCCGCCACACTAAACTTTATGGTGACTGAAACCCAAAGTGGGACACCTGTAGCAGGACTGTGTGAAGCACGAACAGCAGCAGCTGGTGGGGGAAGTCAAATGTTACAGGCAACCGCTCCGTCCAATGGGGCGGGAACGGGTAACGCGTGGGCTGCAACGCTGAATAACACTATTTTCTCCAACTCGATTATCGTCATTCGACAAACGGCAAATTCGGCAAACGCGGCCACGTTGTCGTTTTATATTTACCTGTTACCACTATTATAGACTTATGCAACCACCTGAGGTAATAGAGTACGAGAAAGCAGCCCCAATTAGTATTGAGGTGTTGCAGCCGTTTGGTCAAAGTGGCAGCGGTGGTGGTACAATACCTATAACTAACAATTTGCTTAAAGGTGACGGTGCTGGCAATGCAGCAAACTCGAACATTACTTCTGGTAATGACATAGCAATGGTGGACACAGTTCCTTCTTTCGTTATCTGCACAGCCGATGGTAAACGCGCAGATAGTGCCAACGTGGCACATTATGGTAAGATCTCCGGAATCACCCTAGTCGGAGTTACCTCCGGTTTCATTGCTAACCTCATTGACTTTGGTGAAATTGTCAATGGTGCTTGGTCATGGACAGCAGGACAAATTCTATTTCTCAATGGTCAAAACATTTCCACAACCCCGCCGTCCACTGGTTTTTGCCAGATGGTCGCAATAGCGAGGAATCCAACAACAATAATCATGAAGATTGGTGTTCCAATCTTACTCTAACATATGGCACTAAAAAAACCACTCGTTCTGTATACTGGTTTACCTGGACAAATACAGTCAACGGATACGCTCGATGTTCCAGGTATAGCCGCTGGTGACGTTATTCAGCAGACGAATGACGAAGCTGGCGCGATTGTCATTGGCGCACCAGTTTACAATGATGCGAATGATGGGGTCAAAAAAGCCAAGGCTGACGCATCAGGAACGTCTCCAGTGATTGGCCTTGTTGCTCAAGCGTCTATTAGTAATGGTGTTGCTGGAAGTATACAGACAACTGGCGTGCTTGCAGCCACAACTGGACAGTGGGATGCTGTATTCGGCACAACTGGTGGACTTACAAGAGGAACACGGTATTTCCTATCCGCTGCGACGGCAGGATTAGGGACTTCAACCGCACCTTCAACGGTTGGACAGTACGTTGTTCTTTTGGGTATTGCAATTTCCACAACCGAATTGAGTCTTGCGTCTCCATTCACACCGATTAGTTTGTAATGGCTCTCAAAACTCCACTCGTTCTTTATAGCGGAATACCTGGACAACTTTCGTCCACGGATACTATTACTGCGTCATTATTGACTGGAAAATTCCTTAGAGTTGACGGCGTTAATGGTAACAACTCTACAGGTGCAAGAGGACGATGGGATTTACCATTTTTGACTCTTAGTGGTGCTGTAGGTGCGGCGGGAATAACGTCGGGCGATGTTATTTTCGTTGGGCCAGGAACGTTTACTGAAACAGCAACAGTGACTTTGCCTTCTGGAGTGAGTCTTATTGGCGCGGGAATAGACGTAACAAAAATTGTTAACTCTACTACACTTTTGTCGTCCAATCACGTGGCATTGGTCCCAGGTAACAACTCTGTTCTTGCAGACTTTACGGTGGATGTTAGTGGGACGTCTGGATCAGCTGCGGCCATTGGTTGTGCATCTAGTGATACAGCATTTTCGAACGCGTTGGCATTTAGGTTGAAAACCGTTGGTGCAACAGATGGATTTGTTTTTAACAACTCTAGTGTGGTTTCGTTTCAAGGATTTGATTGTTTTGTTTCGGTTAATTCTAGCACTGCATCAAGTCCTGATGGTGTTCTTTCGCAAGCGGCAAGTACTGTTATTGAATTTTTTAATACGATAATTAATGCCACTGCATCGTCTAGTCCGACTAACGTAAATGGATTACGTGCTACCCTTGGAACAATAAGGTTCTTTGGTGGTGAAATAAATATGAGTGGAGCAGCAACCGCTAATCGTGGTGGTACAACTCAGGGTGGGACGTTGGAACTTCACATGGTTAGACTTAATACAGCATCACCTGGGTTTGATTTCCACAATTCGAGTGGAACGTTACTTATTAACAATGTGGTTCGCAGTGATGGTTTGGCTCTCGTGACCTTAGGCACAATTTATATTGTGAAGGCTGCTACTTCTGAACCAGTTATTACTGCTCAAGATTACTTTAGTTCCTTTACTGTGCCTGATGGTGGAAGAATGAACCAACCGGGTCGATTAACCTTATCGTCCAATGAACGCGCTGTGTTACAAGGAACTGGTAGATTGGTTTTATCTGATGATTCTATTCCGTTTCAAGGATCATTTCAACCGGGGTCTTTCACTTTAACGAATGATCAATGGTTGCTACAATACAAACGTTTAACTTTAGTAGGAAACCAACGAATAACGTTACAAGGAAATGCAAGGATAGTTTTAACTGACTTAACTCCTGGGGGCCGTTTGGTCTTATCGGGAAGTGGTGGAAATGTATAAGGAATAACAATATGGCTGATTTTTTAATTGACAATCAAACGATACCAACAGCGCCAGCAGCGTCAAAGTCAATACCGTTCTTCGACGCGACAACTAAGAAGTTCGCTGTGGTGGACGACTCAGGTATTGCACGAGGAATTCTTTCTCACAACCAAATGATCGCAGCGTCAGGCAATGCTAACGCAGCGGATACTTATGTGACCAATTCTGGTCTTCTCATTCCGTCTTTTGGTTTACAGGTTGGTATGAGATTTGAGTGGATTCTTCATCTATCTAAAACCGCAGCTGGAGTGGCAGCAGCGATAGTTAACTTCCGTATCGGAACAAACCAGTCAACAGCAGACACGTTGATTTCGGCTTTAACACAAACTGTCGCACAAGCTGCGACTGCAACATCTGGAATCTTTCGTGCGAGCGCATATGTCACGGTTGTTTCAGCTTCCGGTATCTTTGCCCTTGCTTTTGACCCAGGTAATAATACAAACTTCGGAAGTGGTAAAGACGCACAGTCCTCCACTTTAGACCTCACAGGCAAAGCGGGTAATTATGTGGGAATTTCAATTAACCCTGGTACAGCAGGCGTTTGGACCTGGACTGGTGTTTGGGGAAGGTTAATTCAATAGAGAAAGGATAAGTTATGGCACTAGGAGAATCATACGGAGCTAAGGATGTGTGGCACGATCGGAATTATCTACTTGCTTTAATGCAACGTAGACCTAACGATCCTCTACGACAAGTAGCAGAAAAGCAATTAGAGTCACTCGATAGAGAAGACGCACTTACAGAACAAAAAGCTTATCGCACAGAACAAACTAATACTCGTCGAGATATTCACGATGAAAACGTTGCTGCAAGAATGGCTGCTGTGGGTGAAGCCGAAAAAGGACGAAACGAACGTGCGGGTATTCGTGCTGATTTGACCAAACAAGCTCAGGCCGACAAGAAAACACAGGGTCTCGTCGCTGCGATGAACACGTTGAGTTATGACCAAACACCAGAAGGTAAAAAAGCCTTAGCCAATGTTCGTGCAGAATATCTAAAAGACATTGGTATTGGTGAAAACGTTGGTGCACCAACGAAAACCGTGGGAGACTACGGTCCAGGAGGGGCCGAGGTTAAAACACAGAATGCAGCGGTTGACACAGCCAAAGAGGCTTTTAGTGCACCTGCTACACCCTCTGTTGCACCTACTCAACCCTTCGCTTACGGTCCCGTTCCTTTTGATTCTGGTCCGTCTCTTGCTTCTAATGCACTAGCCAGAGCGCCCAAAACAGTGAATCCTGACGGGACAGTTACAACCCACCTTCCTAGTGGAGGAACAGCAACAGCATATGACACCACCACGCCGGAAGGTGTTGTAGCGATTAACAGTGCAAGAAAGGAAAGTGCTCGACTTGCAGGTATTCCCTTCACACCAGTAACACAGACACGCTCAACCGCTGCGGCTAATGTTCCAACTAACGAAAACGTTCAACCGAATCCAGTTCCGTACGCACTACCCAATGTAGTGGCTAACAACGTTAGTCAATCTATTCCTGTTGGTCTTCAAACACCAACTATTGTGCAACCTAGTGCTGCTCCTACTCCAGCACCTGGAACCTTAGCTCCGAGCGTATTTGGCAATGTCAACTTCAATACTGGAGTAGCTCCTGCACCCACTCCTGGCTTGCCTTCTCCTGTCCCCACACCTACACCTGCGCTTACTCCTGAACAACTCGCTCTATTAAAGAAACAGCAGAATCCGTATCAGTAATGTTCTGAAAAACGAACATTACATCCTGAAATGCCATTACCTTACGACGAAGTTCTGAACCGTTGGGACCGGTCAAGAGCGTTTGGTGATCCAAGGGATTTGCCAACGTTTTCCGCAGAGCTTAATCAACACACTGGAACGAACGATTATGACGAGGGATTACCGACGGGGTTTCAAGGGGCGTTGAAGCGTGGGTTTAGTAGAGCGGAACAGAATGTATTTAATCCGATTGCTAGTGTAACAACGGAGCCGTTGGGTAGGGCAATAGGTGGGGCATTTGGTGCGCCTGAGTTGGGTGCGAAGGTGGGAAGAAGTTTACCGGAGGTTGCAGCGTTTACACTTCCAGCTATTGGTGCTGAGTTGGCTTCTGGCGGTTTAGCTACGCCGGCGTTGGTTGCAGCGGGTGGAGCGTTGGCAACTGGTGGTCTGTTTGGAGCTAAGACCTACGCTGAAACAGGGAGTCCAACTGCGGCGGGAATTTCCGGTGTTACTGGTGCCGTTCTGCCTGGAGTGTCGAAAGCTGTTGGTGGATTAGTTAGTCCTTTGATTGAAGAAGCTGCACCACTCGTGCAAAAGGCTGTTAGGTTTGCTGCCGGTCAGGCGGCACAGGTTGGGACGCTGGAGACTTCCTCTGCGTTGCAGGCCAAAACTCTTGGTCAACCATTCGATCCTCTCGATCCTGAGTTTATTGCTACTCAGATTCCATTCACCGCGCTGGATTTGTTCCACGCTGCATTCTCTCGACCGGGTGTTAAGTCAACCACAACTGCTCCGACGGAGAAACGACCGGAACCAACGTATAAACCGCCTCCTGCTTCAACGGAGGATATGGCTAGGGTGGACTCGATGTTGAGTAAGCTAGAAGAAGTGATGAGTGATCCAGCATCTACTCCGGCACAGAAGGAAGCTGTTACTGCGGCAGCTTTGAACGTGAGTGTTGATCCAACGAAGAAGCCTGACCTCAGTCCGATGGAGTGGTCAATGCAGAATGAGCCGGTGACGGTGACAGGGCGAATGAAACCCATGCCGAACGGGAATTTAAAGATTTTGGTTGACCCAGATCGGAGTGATGTGCAGGGATTACAAGATCACAGGAATGTATTTGTTAATGACAATCCTGATGCTAAGATCACGTCTAATCCTGATGGGACGGTGACGATAAAGACGCCTTTGAAGTCGATTAGTCATAGTGTCACGTCTCCGCTAGAACCGGATGACTTCCATTTGCCCGATCCGAACCAACCGAGTTTACCGGTGCAGCCGAAGGAGTTTCAGGGGTTTACTCCTGATGAGCAGAGGACGTTGCAGAAGAATGGTGTTGACGTTACAAAGCCCCCCACGGTTGCTGGAGAAAATTTCATACCTGTTCCAAAAGGAGGTGGTCTTCATGCTTCACAATTAGGTATTTTAGAACAGACGAAAGATTTAAGTCCTGCTTACCGAGTTGGCAATGAACCCCCAGTTGTTGGCAAACCTGGTCAGTTACATTTTCAAATGGAACCGCCCATGCCGGAAGGTGCGGAACCAGGTTTCGTCAATAAAGAAGGTCAATTTTTAAAGCGTATTGAAGCATGGAACAACTCTCAAAAAGTTAAGTTAAAAGAACTATCTCATCAACTCGACGAAACCCAAGCCACCATTGACGATGCTAAGACGAAGATTGCGACTCAGCCGCAGACGGCAGAAGAGTATGCTCAACAACTTGGTTTAGTACCTGAACTTCCAGAAGGAGAGAAACCACCAGAAGAAGTTTTCAAACGTCTTCATGGTGTTGATTTAGGAAAGTCGAATCCTGCAGGGTTACGTATTGCATGGAAGGACGAAAAAGATAAGTTGACTATTGGTTCTCCTCAAGAAACAAGTCATACTCGGTTAATGCAAGAAGTTGGACCCGAGAATATTATTGGAGGTATTCCAGGCTTCGTAGATGCACAAGGTAACTTCTTAGATCGTGGCCAAGCTGTAGCAGCACAACAACAAGCTAGAGCACGTCTAAATATTGACTCGAAACTTAAAGCTGGCGCGACGCCTACACAGGCAGTTGAGGACA
>Ga0137407_10002439_pt1 | contig 12228 bp, 8 predicted proteins | sample CZOMad2_2_16fung_FD_108410 | JGI IMG/M metagenome (GOLD analysis project Ga0137407, IMG submission 108410) | Vadose zone soil fungal communities from Angelo Coast Range Reserve, California, USA - CZOMad2_2_16fungal (Illumina Assembly) | ecosystem: Environmental > Terrestrial > Soil > Vadose zone...
CCCGGCTCGCTTTCCTCGTCCTCGGCCTGGGCGTGATCGGGGTGCCTTCCTGGTCGGCCGCGTTCGGCATCGGAGGACCGCGGGCCTTCGCCATCTACCTGGTGATGGTCGCGTATAGCGCGGCGAACTACCTGTTCCTGCCGCGCAAGAAGATCGGCAAGATCGTGACCTTCGCGACCCTGTGCGCGGACCTCTGCGTGCTGGTCTGCCTGGTCAGCGTCACCGGCGGGCTCCGGAGCCCGCTGCTCGCTGCGCAGCTCCTCTTCACCATCCTCTTCGTGGTCCTGTTTCCCACCCCGTTCGCGGTGGTCCCGCCGCTGCTCACGTTCCCGGTGGTGGCGAAGCTCGCCCAGATCCTCGGCGGACCCGCGCTGGCGCAGATCGATCTCTTCATCCTGCTCTGGTACTCGGCGATCAACTGCATCGTGGTCTACATGATGGTCTATCTCAACGAGCGCGACCGGCTGAAGCATCGCGAGCTGCAGAAGCTCTCCGGCGCGCTCCGCGAGATGGCGGTGGTCGACGAGCGCAACCGCCTGGCGCGCGAGATCCACGACGGGCTCGGCGGGGTGCTCTCCTCGGTGGTGATCCAGAGCGAGTACCTGCTCAACATGATCGACGGCTCCGAAGTCCGCGCCAGGCTCTCGGGGAACAACGAGACGCGCGCCGCCATCCTCCCCACCATCCGCAAGGAGCTCTCCGACCTGCACCAGGCGGCGGAGGACTCCATGGACGAGCTGCGCCGCAGCCTGCGAATGATGAAGGAGGATTTCGACCTGGTGGGGACCCTCTCCGACTACTGCAAGCTGGCCTCCTCGCGCCACCGGCTCGACGTCCGCTTCGGGCGCGCGGGCGCCGAGCGCGCGGTGGGGCCCGAGAGCGCGCTCGCCCTCTTTCGCGTGCTGCAGGAGGCGATCACCAACGTGGCCCGACACTGCGGCAAGGGCACCGCGGTGGAGGTGACGCTCGGCTTCGAGAACGGCCAGGCCACGCTGCGCATCCAGGATCGCGGGAGCGGATTCGTGCTTCCCCGCGACCCGGCTGGGCTGGCGCGTGAAGGGCACTATGGGCTCGCCAACATGCAGGAGCGGGCCAGGAAGGTATCGGGCGATCTCCGGATGACGTCCGCTCCCGGACAGGGTACGTGCGTGGAGCTGGTGGTTTCAGCCGGAGAGGAGCTGGAGCGATGAGCGCCGCACCCGAGTCCCGGAAGATCAAGGTGGTGGTCTGCGAGGATCAGCCGCAGATCCTCAAGAACCAGATGAAGATCCTCCAGGACTCGCCCGAGGTCGAGGTGATCGGGACGGCGCTCTCGGGGGAGGCGGCGCTGGAACTGCTGGAGAGGAAACAGCCCGACGTGCTCCTCCAGGACCTGGGCCTGCCCCGGATGACCGGGATCGAGGTCACGCGCGAGGTGAAGCGGAAGTGGCCGGCGGTCGAGGTGCTCATCTTCACCATCTTCGACGAAGAGGAGAAGGTGATCGACGCCGTCAAGGCGGGCGCCTCCGGGTACCTCCTGAAGGGCGCCAGCTCGGAGAAGCTCCTCGAGGCCATCCGCGAAGTGAAGGCCGGCGGCACCATCATCCAGCCCAACCTCGCGCGCCGGCTGCTGCGGCGCTTCCACGTGGCGGAGACCGACACGCGGCCTCCGCCCGCGTACCGCGAAGAGCCGCCGATGCGGCCGTTGACCGAGCGCGAGATCGAGATCCTCAGGCTGATCGCGAAGGGGCTGTCGAACAACGAGGCGGCCGGAGTGCTGGGGCTCTCGCGCGCGACGGTGCGGACGCACCTCGAGCACATCTACGACAAGCTCGAGGTCACCAATCGCGTCGAGGCGGTGACCGAGGGTCTCCGCAAGGGGTTGATCGAGGTGTAGCCGTTATCGAAGGCGGACGATTTCGTTCGCCTCGAACAGGCCCTCGGCGTCCAGCCCCGCGTCTTCCAGCGCTTCCGGCGGGTACCCGATGTCGCAGAGCCAGAGCTCGCCGGTGAACTGCCCGGCGAGCGAGGCGAACAGGCCGGCGCAGGGCAAGCCCAGGGCGAGCGTCGCGCGCGCCTCGAGCGTTGGCTGCAGCGGCTCCCCGGTGTCCGGCTCGAGCCCGCTGGGGCACTCGAGCGAGAGGACATCGGCGCCGACTTCGTTCGACAGCCGGATCAGCGCAGCGAGCGGCTCGCGGGGAGCGCCCTCGAGACCGACGCCCAGCAGGCCGTCCAGCACCAGATCCGCGTCGGCCACCGCTGCGCGAAGGGCGGGCGATCGCGGCTGCAACAGCGGCAGGGGGAGCGCCTCGCAGATGGCCGCGGCCCGCGCGGTTTCCGGGCGCATCTCGCGCTCTCCTCCGGTCAGCACCGCAGAGCAGCGCGCGCCGAACCCGTGCAAGATCCGCAGGGCGTGCAGGGTGGCGCAGGCCTTGACGCCGGTGCCGGCCAGCGCGAGCACCGTGGCGCCCGCGACCTGGTTTTCGAGCAGCTTGCGGGAGAGGGCGGCGGCGGCCCGAGCGGCCGCCTCGGTCATGTGGTCGCGCGTGATGCCGAGGTCGACCGCGGCCTGCTCCACCCGGGCGAGAAGCTTGGTGCCGATCGGCGGAAGATCCAGCGCCCCCGGCATCTGGTCGGCCGCCTACACCGAGAACTTGAACGGCGCGCGGTCCACGAAGAGCGTGTCGCTCCTGTGCTCGCCGCCCTGCTCGTCCTTGACCACGAAGTAGAAGTGACACTCGTTGCCGGCAGCGGCGTCCGGCGGGATCTCCAGCTTGACCTTCTTCTTCACGCTCTTCGCGGCGCCCGCCGATTCGCTCTTCACCTTCTTGTCCTGGGCGCGGTCGGCACTCTGCGCCCAGATCTCGATCTGGAGCTGTCCCTTGGGATCCTTGCACTCGATGCGCAGCTCGACGTCCTGGCCGTTGGCGGCGCGCTGCAGGCTCCAGCGCGCGGAGAGGATGGAGCCGGACTTGCGCTCGTCCTTGGCGTCCTTGCTGACGTCCTTCTTGGCCCCCGGGTCCTCGGCGTCCTGGTGCGTGTCGGAATCCTTCTTCGCCTGCTTCTTCTTCGACTCCAGGGCCTGCTCGAGGAGGATCTTCAGCGCGTTGATCAAGTACTGGCCCAGGCCGCCGGCGTCCGCGCCGTCGTCGATATACACGTTGGGCGAGCCCTCGATGATCGGCCCGCTGCCGCCGCAGTGCTTGGTCTTGTCGTTCATGCGCGCGAACGGCTTGCCGTTCACGTAGACGGTCGGCGACCCCTTGACCACGGTGAAGTTGTTGGGCCCGCAGCACACGGCGTGGATCCCGAGATCGTCCTGCCGCGCCGCGCCCTTCTTGTTCACGAACACATCGGTGGAGGCGGTGACGATCGGTCCGATCCCGGGGTGCGGGCAGGCCGGGCAGCCGTGCGCATCGGCGTCGACCTGTGCCTTGTCTCCGAGGCGGGCGGCAGCGGGCATGGCTCACGACCTCCGGTGGACGGACTCTACCACCCCACCGCACACCCGAAGCAACGAGCCGCGCGCTGCCGGAGGTCAGCGTCCCTTGCCCGGCCTGGAAGCCCATGTTATTCGCGCACCCCTCATGTATCCGTTCATCGTCACCGTGCACGTCGTCGTCAGCGTCTTCCTCATCTTCGTGATCCTCCTGCAGCCGGGAAAAGGCGACGCCATGGCGGCCTTCGCCGGCGGCGGCGGTTCGTCGAACACGGTCTTCGGCGGCCGCGGATCGGTGACCTTCCTGAGCAAGGTCACGACGGGGTGCGCGATCATCTTCATGCTCACTTCGCTGACCCTGGCCTGGCGCTCGTCGCACAGCGCCTCCGTGCTGAGCGCGCGCCGGAACATCGCGGCGCAGGACGCGGCGAAGAAGGGGGCGGAGAAAGGCACCACCCAGCCGCCCGGCCAGACCGCGCCCGCGCCCTCGACGGAAGGTGCCCCGGTCCCTGCGGAGAACACGAAGGCGGCGCCACAAAACGCGCCCGCTCCCTCGAAGAAGCAGTAGTCTTGAAGAATCCCGGGAGCGGTGCTAGAAGCCCGCTCCCTGCCTCGCCCAGGTGGTGGAACTGGTAGACACACCAGCTTGAGGGGCTGGCGCCTCACAGCATGCGAGTTCGAATCTCGCCCTGGGCACCAAATCACATCGACCAGCGATGACCTGCGCCCGCCTCCGCGCTCGCGGCGGCCCGCGCGCTGATTTACTGAACCGCTCCAGGAGCGAGTGGACGGGCGGTCGCCCGTTCGTTCCGGGGGAACGTCCGGGCGCGCGGCGACATGGGCGCTTCACTGTGGGGTGGGCGCGCGCCTACCCTCCGGCACACCGATCGAGGAAGAGGCAGCTTCCATGCTTGGTTCTGGACCACGCATGGGAGACGACCACCCGGAAACTCATCCTCGCTCTGGTCCTTCTCGCTCCTGCGCTGCCGCTCGCCGCGCAGACCGATCCCGACGTCATCTGGAAAGGAGATTTCGACGACGGAGCCAGCTCGCTCACCGGGCACTGCAATGCCGGCGACAACCAGTGGCGCAAGACCCAGACGACTCGCGCGCAGCAGATCCAGGTGGTGGCGGATCCGGTCGCGCAGGGGCGGTACGCCGCCCGGTTCGAAGTGAAGTTCGGCGACGTATTCAGCTACTACTCCGACAGCCGCAGCTTGATGACCGGCCCTCCCTCGCTCTGGGAGAACGAGGGCAACGAGCGCTGGTACCGCTGGCAGGCGCTCTGGCCGCAGGGCTGGGTGGGCTCCTATCCCAAGTGGGACCAGCTCAGCACTCCAGCCGCGCGTTCCAACGCCGGTTCGCTCGTCGTGTGGCACCACGATGCGAACGGTGGAGTCGAGCACGGCTCGGCGCCTCTCTACATCGGCGCCAACGACGACACCATCTGGCTCTGCCTCGTCGATCAGGCGACCAGCACCTGCCGCGAGAACATCACGTTGGCGCCGTCTTTGCGTCCAACATGTACCCGGGGATGCGCAACTACCTCGTCGTCGGGTTGTACCGGAACGGCCGGATCGGCGATCCGAATCTGCTCTACCCGAACGGAACGCACGTGTACGGCTCCGACGGAGCCCCGGGCGTCGCCTATCTCGACGGCTTCGTCATCGGGAAGACGCAGCAGTCGGTCCTGACGAACGGCCTTGGGGTCCACCCCCTGCCGACGCAGGTACCGATGCGGGTCCGACTCCGGCGCCAGGCCCGCAGGCGCCTGACGTGGATGGCGGAACGTCCCCTCCGAACACCGGTCTCGCGGGGATCGGTATCCCAGCGGCTGCACCAGCGCCGGTTCCAGCATTGCCTGGCTCGCGCTGCCGCTGCTCGCCAGCGCGTTCCTGCGACGCCGGACGCGTCGAGGGTAGACGTTCAGCTTGCGCAGGAGGCGAGCTTCTCGGCGACGGAGAAATATGTCGCAGCGGGGTGGTGCAGCACCAGCGCCGAGACGCTCGCTTCCGGGTCCATCATGAACCCGTCCGTGAGCTGCACGCCGATGCTCTCCGGCCGGAGGAGCTGGAAGAGCGGCGCCTGGTCTTCCAGGCGCGGGCAGGCGGGATATCCGAACGAGTACCGCTTGCCGCGATAGCGCGCCTTGAACCGCTCGGACATCGGCAGGTCGAGCGGATCGGGGAAGCCCCACTGGCGTCGCAGCTCGGCATGGAGGAGCTCGGCGAACGCCTCCGCCGTCTCCAGCGCGAGAGCCTGCAGGATGTGCGAGCGAAGGTACTCGCCGGCGTTCTTCATCCTCTCGGCGGCTTCGCGCACTCCCTCGCCGGCGGTCACGACGAAGAGACAGATCGCGTCTCCCTCCGGCGCGATGTAGTCGGAAAGGCAAAGGCCGCCAGGCTCGGACTGCCGGGGAACATCGAATCGCGTCGCCGGCCCGCCTGCGGCGTCCTGCACGACGATCGCGTCGCCGTCAGCCGCCGCCCGGAAGAATTGGTAGACGGCCCTGGGTCGGAGTAGCCCCCTGTCCTTGCACCAGCTCTTGACCGACTCCACGTGTCCCCGGAGCTCGGCGGCCTTCCTCCCCGGCTCGCTGAGCAGCAGCTCGGATTCCGGGGTGGAGTCGAGGTCGCGCACCAGCGACGATTTCAGGCCCAGGTGCTTGCCGTACAGCATGACCGGATTCACGAATCGCCAGATCTGATCGAGCGGCATGCCGAGGAGCACATGACGGTTCCAGTCGGGCGGCGACGGCAGCTCGGTGACCCTGGCCACGCTGCGGGCCGCGGCGCGCTCTGGAATGCGCGCAACCGCTGCCCCCGTAGATCGCGCGACGGACCGCTGAGGGAGCTGCTCCCGAAGCTGCGCGCGTCCTTCCTCGTCGACGAGCTTCTTCGCCAGGTCCAGACCCGCCATTGCGTCGCGCGCGTAGATCACCGCGCCGCCATAGGCGGGCGCGATGCTGCTCGCGACGAAGTTGCGCGAGAGCGCGGCCCCCCCGACCAGCAGCGGAACGTCGATGCCCGCCGCTTTCAGGTCTGTCGCGGTGGCGACCATCTGATGGGCGGACTTCACCAGGAGCCCGCTCAGACCGACGATGTCGGGCCGGTGCTCGCGAACCGCCTCGATCAGGCGCTCGGGTGGCACCTTGATGCCGAGATTGACCACCTCGAATCCATTGTTGGAGAGGACGATCTCCACCAGGTTCTTCCCGATGTCGTGAACGTCTCCCTTGACGGTCGCGAGGATGACCTTTCCGCGCGTCGCGCACGAAGCCTTGTCCATGAATTGCTGGAGGTAATTGACCGCCGCCTTCATCGCTTCCGCGCTCTGGAGCACCTCCGCCACGATGAGCTGGTTGTCGTTGAAGAGCCTGCCCACCTCGTCCATTCCCCGCATCAACGGACCGTTGATGATGTCGAGGGGCTTCGCGGTCTTCAGTTTCTCGTCCAGATCGAGGACCAGGCCGTCCTTCGTTCCCTCGACGACGTATCGGGCCAGGCGCTCGTCGAGGCCCAGCTTTTCCGCCGCCGGAGCGCGTGGGTTCCGCTCGCGAAAGTGGGCCGTGAACGCCGCCGTCGCCGAGCGCATCCGCTCGTCGGCGGTAGCGCCATCGCCGCGCACGAACAGGACGTCCTCCGCCAACCCCCTGTCCTTCTCCGGAATGGACGGATACCTCTCCAGCTTCTCGGCGTTCACGATCGCGAGATCGAGACCCGCCTGCACGCAGTGATAGAGGAACACGGAGTTGACCACCTCGCGCCCAGCGGCCGGCAACCCGAACGACACGTTCGAGATCCCGAGCACGGTCTTGCAGCGGGGCAGCCGCTCCTTGAGGAGTCGCACCGCCTCGATGGTATCCAGCGCCGAGCCGGTGTAGTTCGCGTCGCCCGATGCGCAGGGAAACACCAGGGGGTCGAAGTACAGGTCCTCCTCGGGAATGCCGTATTTGCGCGTGAGCAAATCGTGGCTGCGCAGCGCGACCGAGAGCTTCTGCTCGGCGCGGACCGCCTGGCCCCGCTCGTCGATGCAGCCCACCACCAGGGCGGCGCCGTACCTCTTCGCGAGCGGCACCACGTTCGCGAATCGCTTTTCGCCATCCTCGAGGTTGATGGAATTGATCACGGCCTTTCCCTGACAGAGGATCAGGGCAGCCTCGATCGCGCGCTCGTTGGTCGAGTCGATCATCAGCGGAGCGCGCACCATCCGGACCATGCGCTCCAGCAAGCGGCGCATGTCGGCAACCTCGTCGCGGTCGGTCTGCTGGGTGGACACGTCGATGAGGTGGGCTCCTCGCTTGACCTGGGCCCGGGCGATCTCCGCCGCCTCCTCGTAGCGCTCCTCCTTGATCAGATCGCGGAACTTCTTCGATCCCAGCACGTTGGTGCGTTCGCCGACGATGAGCGGGCGCGTGTCGTCGCCGACCTCCAGGGCATCCACGCCCGAGAGCGCCGATCTGCGGACTTCGGGCACGGCCCGCGGCGGGACCTTGCGCGCCATCGCCGCCAGGGCGTCGATGTGCTCCGCCGTCGTTCCGCAGCAACCGCCCACCAGGTTGAGCCACCCCTCCTTGCCGAACCTCTCCAGCGTGGAAGCAAAGACGGCGGGCGTCTCCAGATATCTGCCCTGCTCGTCCGGAAGCCCCGCGTTCGGCACGCAGGCCACGCGCGTGCGCGCGTACCGGGAGAGCGATCTCAAGTGGTCGCTCATGAAGGCCGGTCCGGTGGAGCAATTGAGGCCGAGGTAGAGCAGATCCACGTGCTCCAGCGAGATGAGCGCTGCCTCCGCGGACTGGCCGGCGAGCATCGTCCCCGTCGGCTCGATGGTGAGCGAAACGGCGACCGGGATCCGCTCCTGATGCGCAATGGCGGCCTGCACCCGCTCGACCGCGAGGAGCGCAGCTTTCACGTTGCGCATGTCCTGGCAGGTCTCGATCAGGAGATAGTCCGCTCCTCCTTCGAGCAGGCCGCAGGCCTGCACTTCGTAATGCGCGGTGAGCTCTTCGAACGTCGCCCCGCCCGTGACCGAGATCGCCTTCGTCGTCGGACCCATCGCAGCAGCGACGAATCTCGGAGCTCCCGGCATCGAGAACGCGTCCGCCATCTCCCGGGCCAGGGCAGCGCCGATCCGATTCAGCTCCCGAGCGTCCTCCGCCAGGGCGTATTCGGCGAGGACGAGCGGAGTGGCGCCGAACGTATTCGTCTTGAGGATGTCGGCGCCGGCCTGGAGGTAGCCTCGGTAGATCTCGCGGATCAGGTCGGGACGTGTCCGCACCAGCTGCTCATTGCAACCTTCGTAGATCGGGCCGCCGAAATCGGATGCGGCGAGGTGGTGGTCCTGGATGGCGGTCCCCATCGCCCCGTCCAGAACCAGGACGCGCTCGACCAATGCCCTGCGCAACGCCGCGACTCGCTCCGTCCCCATGTTGCCCCTCCGCGGCGGCGCCGCCGTCGCACGCGAACGTATGGTCTCGCCCTTCGCCCAGGCTAGCGTGCAAGAGATTGCCCACTCGGCGACTCTTTTTCGCATTCCTGCGCCGTTCGTCGGGCACAGCATTTGCTGAACGTGGCGCGCGGGGGGACCGAACATGGGTAATGCTGCGCAACTGGCGCAAGAGGCGGAGTTTTTCGACCGCTGGGCCGGGCAGAGGGCGAAGGATCTCGAGCCGCTCGATCCGGCGGTGCTGGAGCGGTATCGCACGCCAGGGAAGCTGTACCCGAAGGAGTATTCCTTCCGGCTGCTGGGCGACCTCCGCGAGAAGACCATCCTCGACGTCGGGTGCGGCGAAGGCGAGGACGGGATGATCCTTGCGAAGCTCGGCGCTCGTGTGACCGGCCTCGACGTGTCGCCGGCAGCGATCGAGCTGGCCAGACAGCGGGCCGCGGTCAACGGCGTCTCTGAGCGGACGCGGTTCGTCTGCGCTCCGCTGGACGCGGCGGACCTGCCGGAGAGGTCCTTCGACGTGATCTGGATCGACCAGGTGCTGCACCACGTCCTCGACAACCTCGAGGGAACCCTGCGGGCCCTGCTCAAGGCCGCGAAGCCGGGCGCGCTGATCGTTTGCAGCGAGCCGGTGAACCTGAACGAGACGCTGCGGAAGATCCGCTTCCTGGTCCCGGTCCACACCGAGGTCACGCCGGGAGAGCGGCCGCTGGAGAGGTCCGATCTCGCTGTGCTGGAGGCGCTGATTCCCGGATTGGAGAGACGGCCTTTCTGTTTCCTGGGCCGCCTGATCCGATTCGTGATTCCCGGGTGGCGCTACGAGCGCGCTCCTCTCTGGCGACAGCTGCTCGCGGACCTCATCAGCGGGTTCGACCGGATCGTCCTGGGTCTGCCCGTTCTCGAGGAGCTGGGCGGAATCGGCATCCTGTCCGGCCGGAAGCGGGATTAGGCGCGGCCACAGGAGATCTCTTGGCGCCTACGCCTGAGCGCGTCCGGTCTGCCAATAGGCACGCGGCTTGCTCGTTGCCGCTCACCCTGGGGGGCACCAATGGAAAAGCGGGAATTCCTGTTCACGTCCGAGTCGGTCACCGAAGGACATCCGGACAAGGTCTGCGACCAGATCTCCGACGCCGTGCTCGACGAGTGTTTGCGACAGGACCCGCGCAGCCGCGTCGCGCTCGAGACCGCGGTGAAGACGGGACTGGTCGTCCTCCTCGGCGAGATCACCACCCGGGCAACCATCGACTACTCAACGATCGTGCGTCGCACGGTCGATCGCATCGGTTTCACCGAAGGCGCGATGGGTTTCGACGCCAGATCTTGCGCCGTCATCACGGCCGTGGAACGGCAGTCGCCCGAGATCGCCATGGGGGTCGATCGCGTCGAGCCCGGGCAGCAGGGCGCTGGGGACCAGGGCATGATGTTCGGTTACGCCTGCGACGAGACGCCGGAACTGATGCCGCTCCCGATCGCGCTCGCCCACCGGATTACCCGGCGGCTGGCGGAGGCCCGCCGCGGCGAATTGAAGTGGCTCCGGCCGGATGGGAAAAGCCAGGTCACCGTTGAGTACCGCAATGGCCAGCCCGCCTCCGTCCAGGCGGTGGTGGTCGCGGCCCAACACGACGAGGCCGTCGCCACCGGAACCCTCCGCGACGCCATCCGCGCGGAAGTGATCGACAAGGTGGTCCCCGCCGAGCTCCGCGCACCGGACATGAAGTGCTGGATCAACGCCACCGGCCGCTTCGTCATCGGGGGACCGCTAGGCGATTCCGGCGTCACCGGACGGAAGATCATCGTGGATACCTACGGCGGAATGGGCCGCCACGGCGGAGGCGCATTCTCGGGCAAGGATCCGTCCAAGGTGGATCGTTCCGCGGCCTATGCGGCACGCTGGGTGGCCAAGAACGTCGTCGCCGCCCGGCTCGCGCGCCGCTGCGAAGTCCAGATCGCGTATGCGATCGGCGTCGCCGAACCGGTCAGCATCATGGTCGAGACGTTCGGCACCGCGCTGGCGCCCGAGAAGCGGATCGAGGAGGCCGTGCGCGCGGTCTTCAGCCTCCGGCCCGCCGCCATCATCGAGGGCCTCCAATTGCTGCGCCCGATCTACGAGAAGACCGCGGCCTACGGTCACTTCGGACGCTCGGAACCGGAGTTCAGCTGGGAAAACACCGATCGCGCCCAGGCCCTGCGCGAAGCCACCGGACTCCACGCCCTCGCGGCCTGAAGAGGACAGACATGCGAACCAACGCCGCCGTCCGCGCCGACACGCTTTCCTTCGACATCAAGGACCCGGGACTCGCGAAGGCGGGTCGCGGCCGCATCGATTGGGCAGCCCGATCGATGCCCGTCCTGGCGATCATCCGGGAGCGATTCGCGCGGGAGCGGCCTCTGGCCGGCGTTCGCATCTCCGCTTGCCTGCACGTCACCTGCGAAACCGCCGCGCTGGTACAGACGCTCAAGGCCGGCGGCGCCGACGCGGTGCTCTGCGCCTCCAACCCGCTCTCCACGCAGGACGACGTCGCCGCGGCGTTGGTGGACGAGGGCATCGGCGTCTACGCGATCAAGGGGGAGGATCGGGACACCTACTTCCGCCACCTCGGCGCGGCGCTCGATCACCGCCCCATGATGACGATGGATGACGGCTGCGACCTGGTCTCGGCCATCGTGTCGCAGCGCCGCGATCTGCTCCGCGGGATCGTCGGCGGCACCGAGGAGACCACCACCGGCGTGGTCCGGTTGCGGGCGCTGGAGGCGAGCGGCGAATTGCCGTTTCCAGTGATCAGCGTGAACGACGCGCTCACCAAGCACATGTTCGACAACCGGTACGGAACGGGCCAGTCGACGCTCGACGGAATCATCCGCGCCACCAACCGTCTGGTCGCCGGACAGGTCTTCGTGGTCCTCGGATATGGCTGGTGCGGCCGCGGGCTGGCCGCGCGCGCCAAGGGCATGGGCGCGGACGTGGTGGTCACCGAGGTGGACCCGCTCAAGGCGCTGGAAGCCACGATGGACGGTTACCGCGTGATGCCGGCGCTCGACGCCGCCGCCATCGGCGACTTCTTCTGCACGGTGACGGGCAATTCCGGGGTCCTCACCGGCGAGCACTTCTCGCGCATGAAGGACGGCGCCATCGTCGCGAACAGCGGCCACTTCAACGTCGAGATCGACGTCCAGTGGCTGGAGGAGAACGGCCGCAGGCGCCCCGTCCGCGCCTTCCTCGACGAGTACGAGCTTTCCAACGGGCACCGCATCGCCCTGCTCGGCGAAGGCCGCCTGATCAATCTCGCCGCCGCGGAGGGACACCCCTCCAGCGTGATGGACATGAGCTTCGCCAACCAGGCGCTGTCGGCGGAGCACCTGGTCAA
>Ga0137407_10002441_pt1 | contig 12224 bp, 14 predicted proteins | sample CZOMad2_2_16fung_FD_108410 | JGI IMG/M metagenome (GOLD analysis project Ga0137407, IMG submission 108410) | Vadose zone soil fungal communities from Angelo Coast Range Reserve, California, USA - CZOMad2_2_16fungal (Illumina Assembly) | ecosystem: Environmental > Terrestrial > Soil > Vadose...
TCGGGAATCACGGCCTCGGTGCTGGCGCTGGGACTGCATCTCATCGGCCACAGGAAGGTTGCCGTGTATGACGGCTCGTGGACGGAGTGGGCAGGTCACCCGGACACGCCCGTCGAGCCCTAGGGAGAATTCACCGTGGCGGATTACACCCTCGAGAGCTTCGTGGACGATCTCGACGCGATCACGAGCATGGAGACCGATCCGGGCGCGATCACCGCCAGGGCCGCGCCCCTCCTCGCCCGGCTCTGCCGGAATCCCGAGGCCATCCCCCTCGAGTACCGCACGTCGCCCGCGGGGCAGCGCGGCCGCTATATGCTGCACCGCGCGCCGCGATTCAACGTGACCTCGGTGATCTGGCGGCCCGGTGACGAGGCGGGCTCGCACGACCACGAGACGTGGGGACTGGTCGGCGTGGTCGAGAACGAGATCCAGGAGACGCGCTACACTTCTGCGGGTCCGCGCGAGCTCGGTGGCAAGACCGCCCTCCAGGTGCGCGAGGTGCTGCGCCACAAGCCGGGCGCCGTCTCCGTCCTCGTGCCGCCTCACGACGAGATCCACGCCATGTACAACCCGACCACGAAGAGCACGGTGGAGATCCACGTGTACGGCAAGGATCTGGCCGGTCTCCAGCGCCACGTCTTCGACAAGGACGGCAGCGTCAAGTCGCTGGTCAGCTCCAAATACATGAACTGCTAAACCCTCTCCCCCACCGGGGGAGAGGGCAGGGTGAGGGGGCGGTTTACCCTCTCCCTGGAAGGGAGAGGGGGAAAGGCAGACCGTGAAGATCGCCGACGTCAAGGCCTATGCGACGTCGTTTCCCGTGCCGCCGGCCGCGCGCGTATCGCTGGGCATCGGCCAGGCCGTGAAGCGTGACGCCGTCGTGGTGAAGGTCACCACCGACGACGGCCTCACCGGCTGGGGCGAATCCCATCACGGCCGCTCCCCCGGCGCCGTCGCGCATCACGCCAACACCACGCTGCGCCAGCTCGTTGTCGGCATGGACGCGGCCGACGTGGTCGGCGTGTGGGCCCGGATCTACAAGATGCAGCTGGGCTCGCACGGCATGGGCGCGGCCACGGCCATCGCCATGAGCGGCATCGACATGGCCCTCTGGGACATCCGGGGCAAGGCGACGGGCTGGCCGCTTTACCGGCTCCTCGGTGGCACGGCGCGTCCCATCCCCGCCTATGCGGGCGGCGTTTCCCTCGGCTATCAGGAGCCCGCGGCCCTGGTCGAGGAGGCGCGCCTCTTCGCCGCTCAGGGCTATCAGGCGCTCAAGCTTCGCGTGGGCGACTCGCCGTCGCGCGATCTCGAGCGCGTGGCCGCGGTGCGCAAGGCCTTCGGCGACGACATGGTCATCCTCACGGACGCCAATACCGGCTACACCGTGGCCGATGCGCGCCAGGCTATGCCGGGGCTCGACGCCCACGGCGTGGGATGGCTCGAAGAGCCCTTTCCCGCCCACGACCACCTGAGCTACGCGCAGGCGAAGAGCTTCGGCCGTCTGCCCCTCGCGGCCGGAGAGAATCACTACACGCGCTTCGAGTTCTCGCGCGTCATCGAAGACCGCGTGATCACCATCCTCCAGCCGGATCTCTCCAAGACGGGCGGCATCACGGAGGGGCTGCGCATCGCGGCGCTCGCCGGCACGTGGAAGCTTCCCATTCATCCGCACACGTCGATGACCGGGCTCAACATGGCCGCCTGCATCCATTTCCTCGCGGCCATCGACAACAGCGGCTACTTCGAGGCGGACGTCTCCAAGTTCAATCTCTTTCGCGACGAGCTCGTGAGCGAGTCCTTCCGGATCGGCCAGGACGGCTGCGTGCTGCCCCGGGAGAAACCCGGCTTGGGCGTCGATGTGGACGAAGCGTTTCTCACCGCCCACCCCGTCATCGAAGGGCCCGGCTACGTCTGAGGATCGCTACGGACTGCCCCTGGGCGCTCGGCCGTCGCGGGCTGTCGTAGACTACGTGGCCGCGGTGGATGCGCTCCTGTCCGGCAATGTGGGAGCCGACGAGGCCCTCGACCGCGCCCTCGCCGCCGACCCCGACTTCGCTCTGGCCCACGCCGCGAGGGCGCGCGCCTTGCAGATGCGTGGCGCAGGGGCCGAGGCGAAGGCGGCAGCCGCCCGGGCGAGCGACCTTGCCCGCACCGCTACCGCTCGCGAGCGGGGCCACGTGGCCGCGGTGAGCCTCGCCCTCGGCCCCGACCTTCCTCGCGCCCTCGACGCGGCACGCGAGCACCTGCGCGAGTTTCCGCGCGATGCCCTCGTGCTCTCGCTCGCCACCGGCACCTACAGCCTCACCGGATTCAGCGGCCGCCATGACCGGAACGAGCTGTTGTTGGGCATCCTGGACGAGCTGGCGCCGGCCTACGGCGAAGATTGGTGGTTTCTCAACGTCCACGCCTTCGCATGCACGGAAGCCGGCGATCCCGTGCGCGGCCGCCGACTCGTCGAGCGCTCGCTGAGCCTCCATCCGCGCAATGCCCACGCGGCGCACGCCCTCGCTCACGTGTTCTACGAAGAGGGCGACAGCGCGGCCGGCGCCGCCTTCGTGAGGAGCTGGCTCCCCGGCTATGCGCGCGCCGCGCAGCTCCACTGCCATCTGTCCTGGCATCTGGCGCTGTTCGAGCTCGGCCGGGGATGCACCGAGCAGGCCGTGAAGCTTTACGACGACAGCATTCGCCCCGGGATCTCGCTCTCCGCCGCTCTCGGCACCCTGGTCGACTCGGCGTCCTTCCTCTGGCGCTGCCACTTGTGGAGCGTCGGACCCACGCCTCAGCCCTGGGACGAGGTGCGTGACTTCGCCCGGCGCGCATTCCCCAAGCCGAGCGTCGCCTTCGCGGACGGGCACCTCGTCATGGCTCTCGCCGCCGCCGGCGATTCCGACGGCGCCGCGGCCCGACTCGCGGAGCTCAGGCAGATGGACGGAGAAGGTCGCCAACCCGCCGGCCGCGTCGCGGCCGACGTCGCGGAAGCCATGACCGCCTACGCGCAGGGCGACTGGGATCGGACCATCGCCCTGATGGCCCCCGTGTTCGAGGAGATCGTGCGGGTGGGGGGCAGCCGGGCCCAGCGCGACGTCTTCGAGCAGACCCTGCTCGGAGCCTATCTCCACGCCGGCCGCGACGAGGACGCGAGCCGCATGCTCCGCCGGCGCCTCGACGGTCGTCCGTCGGTTCCCGCTCCCTAGTACACCTCGTCGCGCTCGCCGAACTCGAAGGCTTCCGTGCGGTCGTCGAGCTCCTCCGCCTTGAGCATGCCCTTCTCGGCGAGCAGACGCTCGAATGAGGCGAGCCAGCGCTCGTAGTAGCGCGCGGAACCGGGCTCGGCGCCCGCGCGGGCGATCTCGTCGATGAGACTCTTCTGGAACTCTTCCCACGCGTAGAGCCGCTGGTCGTAGAGCGCTACCGCCATGCCGAAGACGCGCCCTTCCCACGGCGCCTCGAAGACCAGCTCGCCGTTCTTGCGGGGCGCGGCGAGGGGACCCTCCATGTTCGACACGAGCCGGCTCGGCTCGAGATTGCCCACGGGCTCGGGGGGCGGCACGCGACAGGCCTTGGGCGGGGGCGCGCCCGCGCGAAGATGCAGATCATCCACCGGCTGCCCGTCGGGACGCCCTTCCCACGTGGACGCGGTGAACTGGTAGGCGGCCAGCGCGGGCGGCGGGTCCGTCCACTGGCGCTCGCGGACGAGCTCGTCGATCCAGTCGTAGAGCGCCCGCACCTGCTCGTCCGTGGACATGGAGTGAAACCACGCCTGTCTGCCTTCGAAGAGCAGCATGATGACATTGGCGAGGGCGCAGGGACCGAGGCAGCCGCCGATGGTCAGGTGGACACGATTGCGGAGGCCCCGCCGCTCCCATTCCGTGTGATAGAGCTCGCGTGGCACCGCCGCGTATCCATCCTGCACGCGGCCGCAGCAGCAGGCGTCGGCGCAGACGAAGAGCTGGCCGAGCGATCGCGCGACGTGGACGCGGCGCCCGTCCGGGCGAGGGACGATGTTGCGCACTAGCGTACCGCGGTAGGCGCCTGCACCTGCGCCACGCCGATCATGGCGTCGCGCGTGACCAGAGCGGCCAGCTCGGCCTCGGAGAGATGCTCCGATCCTTCGGGGCGCAACGGCAGCACCATGTAGCGGATCTCCGCGCTCGAGTCCCAGAGGCGGATCTCGATGTCCTCGGACAGCGTCACGCCGAACTCGGCCAGCACTTTGCGCGGCTCGAGGACGGCGCGCGAACGGTAGGCGGGCGATTTGTACCAGACGGGGGGCAGCCCCAGCACCGGCCACGGATAGCAGGAGCAGAGCGTGCAGACCACCATGTTGTGGACGGAGGGTGTGTTCTCGACCACCACCATCTTGTCCCCGCCGCCGCGGCCGCCGATGCCGAGCTCGGCGATGGCGGCCGTGCCGTCCGTGAGCAGGCGCCGCTTGTAGGCGGGGTCGACCCAGGCGTGGGCCACGACCTTGGCGCCGTTCATGGGCCCCACGTCTTTCTCGTAGGTCTGCACGACCTTGTCCACCACCTCCGTGGACAGGAGGCCTTTTTCTATCAGGAGCGACTCGAGCGCCCGGACGCGATGGACCACCCAAGGCTCGGGCTCCGAATGATGACTGCCCATGCCGCTTCCCCTAACCCTCGACGGGCTTCAGATAGCTCTCCCAGAGATCGATATAGACGCGCTGCCGCGGCTCGGCGGTGTCGCCCCACAGCTCGCCGGATTCGAAGCCGACGCTATAGAGCGGCTCGGGGCAGCGGCCACGACCGTGGGCGTGCGCGTCGGGGAGGACGTACACGCCATGAAAGGTATGGATCCGCCCGCGATGTCCTTGCGCATAGCCGGGCAGCCGCGTGTGGCCGGGCGGCTGCCAGTTGCGCGTGACCACGGCCTCGCCCGCCTTGAAGCGGGGAGCGGGATCGGGCTCGCTCTGCTCGGCCATGCCCTTGCGTACGGCCCGCATCATCCGCTCGAGGAGCTCCGGGTCCTTGCGCTCGGGTAGGGGCGTCTGCGGATTCTGCTCGAACTCCTTCGTCCTCGCCTCGAGCTCCTCACGGCTGATCACTCCCTTTTCCACGAGGAGAGTGGACACGGAGGCGAGCCAATGCTCGAAGTAGGAGGTCTTGAGGTATTCCGCCTGGCCCATGCGCTCGACGGCATGACGGAACTCGTCGACGTTGTAGATGCGCTTGACGAGGCCGATCAGGTTCATGACCATCACGGCTTTTTCCCAGTCCGCGTGGAAGTACGGCTCGTTCTCCTCCCGCTCCACGGGTCCGAAGCCGTGCTTGCCGCCGAGGTCGTGCACGCCGTTCATGGTGGGTGTGGGCGGATGATCCCGCGGGGCGTGGAGCCTGTCAAGCGGTCAGCCGCCGGCGAGCTTCGCGGCGTAGCCGAGCGCGCGCAGCTTGTCCGCGATGCGCTCGCGATGATCGCCCTGGATCTCGACCGCGCCGTCCTTGACCGCACCCCCCGCGCCGCACAAACGCTTGAGCTCTGTCGCGCGATGCTCCAGATCCCTTGCCGGCAGCCCGCGGATCACCGTGACGACCTTGCCGTTACGCCCCGAGCGATCGCGAAAGATACGCACCACGCCGTCGCGGGGCCCGCGCGCGTCGGTGAGAGACGGCGGGTCGCGGCGCGGCTCGGGAGGAGGCACGCGGCCTTTTCCTGTCGAGTAGACGGGCCGGCTGTTCTTCACGTCGGGCAGTGTAGCAGAGCGGGACCGCGCGGTGGCAGGTCCGTCGACTCCTCTGTATACTCCACGGGCATCCCGCACTTCGAGAGGAGTCATGATGGACGGCGCCGCGCTTTCCGATATCCAGAAGAAGGTCCTCGACCGGATCGACGATGAAGAGGTCGTGCGTCTGGCCTCGGATCTCATCCGCATTCCGTCGTTCACCACCGAGGAGACTCCCTGCGCGGAGTGGATAGCCAACTACCTCGGCGACCAGGGCCTCTCGCCCGAACTTCAGGAGATCGAGCCGGGACGCAAACAGACGGTGGCTCGCCTGCGCGGCACGGGCGGCGGCCGCTCCATCATGCTCAACGGCCACATCGACATCGATCCGTTGGCCAGCGGGTGGACGCGCGACCCCTTCGAGCCATGGATCGCCGACGGCAAGATCTTCGGACACGGCATCTTCAACATGAAGGCGGGCGTCGCCGCCTGCATCCTCGCCACCCTCGCTCTCAAGCGCTCTGCCGTGCATCTCCGCGGCGATGTGGTGCTCGCCTGCGTGGCCGCCGAGCTGAACAGCGGCGTGGGAACCATTCACGCCATCAAGAACGGCTACTGCACCGACATGGCGGTCATCCCGGAGCCCTACGGCGCGGACACCATCATCACCAAGCACACGGGCTCCATGGACGTGGTGGTTCACACCCTCGGTCGCGCCACGCACATCGGCAAGAAGGAACAGGGCTCGGACGCCATCGCCAAGATGATGCGCGCCATCGCCGCCATCAACGCCATGAAGATGACGGCCGTCCACGATCCGGACCTGCCCGGCCTGCCCCGCCTCAACGTGGGCTCGGTGATCGGCGGGCGGGGCCGCAACCACAATCTCCGCGGCGCCTACACGGTGAGCGACTTCTGCACCGCCTACGTGAACGTCCGCTTCAACACGAGCCAGAGCGGCGAGACGATCCTCGCCGACTTCCGGCGCACGCTCGACGCCCTCAAGGCCGACGACCCCGAGTTCCAGTATGAGATCGAATTCCCGCCCGAGCTCTCACGCGGCCTCGGGCGTCTCGCCAAGGCCGCTGTCGACGTGCCCTTGAGCGAGCCCGTCATCCAAATGGTCAAGCACCATCTCAAGACCCTCTCCGGCCGCGATCCGCAATACCTCGGCGTCCGTCTCCCGCAAAGCTACGCCGGCAACGACACCACACATCTCTGGCAGGCCGGCATCCCCTGCTGTCTGTACGGTCCGGGAGGCGGCTACACCGACTACCATGACGTGCACACCATCCTCGACGACCTCTTCCTGGTGACGCGCGTGCTCGCGCTCACCGCCCTCGAAGCCGCCGCCTAGAGCGGGAGTGTCGGTAAAAAGCACCCAGAGCCGAGACTCCCCGGGCTGGCTGAGGGTTGGTCCGGGAAGAATTGTCGGGCTGTCGATTCCTCCACTCCGGATTCGACTACGGGTAGAGAGCTCAGATTCAGACGGTCGCGAGCGGCCGGAGAGTTCCTACCAATCCAAAACGTGTGAGGAGACTTCGCGATGCGATTCATGGTCATCATCAAGGCCACCACGGAGACGGAAGCTGGTGTCATGCCGAGCGAGAAACTGTTGACCGAGATGGGACGATATAACGAGGAGCTGGTGAAGGCCGGCGTGATGCAGGCGGGCGAGGGACTTCATCCTAGCTCCAAGGGGGCGCGCGTCAAGTTCTCCGGGAGCAAGCGAACGGTGATCGATGGGCCGTTCGGCGAGACGAAGGATCTCATCGCCGGCTTCTGGCTGTGGCAGGTGAAATCGAAGGATGAAGCGATCGAATGGGTGAAGCGCTGCCCCAATCCCACCGGCACGGACGCCGAAATCGAGATTCGCCAGGTGTTCGAAGCGGAGGACTTCGGGGCCGAGTTCACTCCCGAGTTGAGGGAGCAGGAGCAGCGCCTGCGCGCGCAGGCGGCCGCGAAGAAGTGATGACGTCCAATTCCTGACAAGGAGAGTGCCATGCAAGTCCAGCCCTACCTGTTCTTCGATGGCCGTTGTGAGGAAGCTCTCGAGTTCTACGGCAAGAAGCTCGGGGCCGAAGTGACGATGCTCATGCGCTTCAAAGAGAGCCCCGAGCCCCCTCAGCCCGGCATGGCGCCTCCGGGTTCCGAGGACAAGGTGATGCATGCGAGCTTTCGTGTGGGGGGCACCACGATGATGGCGTCCGACGGCCGCTGCCTCGGGAAGCCGAATTTCCAAGGCTTTGCCCTGTCCCTCACCGTACCCAACGATGCCGAGGCCGATCGGCTGTTCACCGCCCTCGCCGACGGCGGACAGGTGCACATGCCGCTGGCCAAGACCTTCTTCTCGTCGCGGTTCGGCATGGTCGCCGACCGCTTCGGCGTGTCGTGGATGATTCTCGTCGGCCACTGAAGTTCGTCTCCATCCTCCCGGTCGCCATCGATGATGTCGGCTGGATCAAAAGTCTGCGGCGCGTCGTCCAGTGCTGGACGGTCCAGCGATCGTGGACCTGGACCCTGAAGACCTAGGTATCGCGAGAAAGACGCGGTTGCACCGTTCGCGCCCACCGTCGAACGCGTTCCAGCCGCGGCAGGAGGAGCCTTCGGGCGTGATCCGCCAGCACCCGCCGTCGACGCTGGTGCCGCCCTCGACGTATGGGAGGCCATCCGGCGCGATGAACACCCGGAGGCCGCCCATGCCGAACGTGTTGACCGCTACAAGTCCATGAAGTCCGACCAGCGCATGGGGGCGGCGAGCCAGCCCGCCGCCCCTTTCGGACCGCCGAATCAGACATCGTTGCCCTACATGGGGAGGGCCCGTCTCGTCACCTGGCGTGTACGGGGACCGGGTGCGTTACGGTGCACTGGCGCCGGTGAGACCCTGGATGAAGTGATCGAGGACAAAGCTGTAGAGCAGCGCGACCGGTAGCCCGACGAGAAGGCCGCCGGCCATCAGCGAGCCCCAGTAGAAGATGTCGCCCCGGATCAGGGCGGTGGCCAGCCCCACCGTCACGACCTTCTCGGTCCGCGGGGCCACGTAGACGACGGCGTAGAGATATTCCTGCATCGACAGCGAGAACGCGAAGATCGCCGTGATCGCGAACCCGGGTACGCTCACGGGGAGCACGACTCGCCAGATCGACTCCAGGCGGCTGCAGCCATCCACCCAGGCGGCCTCCTCGATCTCGGCCGGCACCGTCTTGAAATAGCCCATCATCGTCCACGTGCAGAATGGGATCGTGAAGCCCGGATAGACGACCACCAGCGCCCACCATGAGTCGAAGAGTCCCAGGGTGCCCACCACCCGTGCCAGTGGGATGAAGAGGATAATGGACGGGACGAGGTAGGTCGCGAAGATCGCGATACCGAGGTTCTCGGCGCCGGGCAGGCGCAGGCGCGCCAGCGCGTAGCCGCCCGGCACCGCCGCCACCATCGTGATCGCCATGACGCAGATCGAGAGCAGCAGCGTGTTGCGGAGTTGGACGCCGAAGTACGTTTGCGTGAACAGCCGTTCGAAGTGTTCCAGCGTCGGCGGGTGGTGAAACCAGAACGGGAACTGGTCCATCCGGTAGAGATCGGCGTCTTGCTTGAAGGCGGTGATGGCCATCCACACGATGGGAAACACTGCGATGACGACGAAGGGCGTGACGCCAGCGTAGATCAGCAGGTGACGGCGCACCACCGTCTTCGTCGCCATGGTGACGGCTCTCAGAGCCGCTCGGCCTCTCCTTCCTCAGTGGCGATCGCGGATGAGGGGCGCCGTCGAGCAGTGGATGCCCCCGCCGTTCTTCTGGCACTCGCTGAAGTCGATGGGCACGACCTCGACGCCGTGATCGACGAGGCGCTCGGCGGTGCCGTGGCCGTTGTTGATGGCGAGCAAGACCTTGCCCGGACGCACCGCGAGCACATTGGCCACGCGCGGGTTGTCGGCGTGGTGCACCTCGACCCACTTGATCTTGAGCTCTTTCAGGGTGTCGAGGAGTCGCCACGGCACCCGGCTGATATTGATGAGGGCGAGATCCTGGTCGACCATCACGAGCTGGCCGTCGATGTGCATGGCATAGCCGGCGAGGTCGATCTTGTGAAGACGCGCGCCCTGGGCGGCCAGCACCTCCTCGATCTGGCGTGCCCCTTCCTCGTTCTGGCGATAGGAGAGCCCGGCCAGCGCGGTGTGCTCGTTGAGCCAGCAGAAGCTGCCACCCTCGAAGAGCCCCGTGGCGTGAATGGTGCGGAGGATGGGCATGCCGATCTCGGCGAGCTTGCGCGTGACATAGGCTTCCTCGCCGCGCCGCCCCTGGCCGGGCTTGGCGCCGACCGGCCCCATGCGGCAGATGATGGCCCCTCCCGATACGGCAATGGCATTGTCGCGTGTGTACATGGCCTTGGGATCGGTGGGCGCGCCGTCGACGGAGATTACCTCGGTGCCCTCCCGCCTGAGCGCGGCCACCATGGCATCGTGCTCCGCCTGCATCTTGCCCAGATCGGGCGCCTTCTCGTCGCGGTAGTACCACTGCTGCTCGTCGTCGATCAGCGCCTCGATGGCGGGATCGTACTTGTCTCCCGACATGACGCGGATCTCGTCGCCGGGGCGGTGGACGAGGACCGTCTTGAGCGGCCCCACGTCGTTGTAGACACCCCAGCGCCGGCCCCAGACCCGCGCCTGCATGGCCTCGTCCTCGAAGGCAGGCGCGGCGCGCGGAGGAATGCGCTTGAGGACTTCGTGGTAATACTCCGGCGAGTCTTTGAGGCTCATGATGACGCTCCTTCCCGTGTCAGGTGTGCTTCCTCTCTTAGTGGCCCGGCTCAGGAGAGTCAAGGAGAACTTCCGCCCAGGACGTGAGCCTGTTCTCCCGCACGGCGAGGCCAACGCGGTGCATGGCAGGTATATCGCCACGAATGGCTTGCCGCAGTATTGCCGGCATGGTGTCGCGCTCTAGGAGGATCTTTCTGGTGGCCCACCGGCGACGCGCTAACGCCCCTCGGTGGCGACACTGACGCCCAGCCCGATGAGGGCCATTCCGGCCGTACCGTCAATGGCGCGCCGGATGCGAGACCCGCGCACGAATTCGCCGGCCCTCGCGATGACGACGGCATAGAGAGTGAGCCATAGGAATGTAAGTGCAGAGAACACAATGCCGAGCAACACAAGGACCCACAGCATCCCGTGCCCCGGAGGGGCGAACTGCGGCAGCACGCTTGCGAAGAACACCGCCATTTTCGGGTTGGCGAGATTGTTCAGGAGACCCTGCCGAAACGCCGCGAGGCCTCCGAGCTGCGCTCGCGCGTCCTGCTGGGACTCAGAGCCACGTGGCGACCTGCCGCGAAATGCAGAGCGCAGCGACTTGACGCCAAGGTAGCCGAGATAGGCCGCACCCAGAAGCTTGAGCGCCTGGAAGACAGACTCCGACGTCAACAACAAGGCAAGCAGCCCTAGACTGGTGCCGACCGACCAGACCACTTGCCCTGCGGATACTCCCACCGCCGTGAGGATGCCGCCGTGCCGCCCACCGAGGAACGTGTTTCGCACCGTGAGCGCCGTGTCAGGGCCCGGCGAGACGATCACGGCGGCCGAGATACCAAGAAACGTGAGAAGCGACGCATCCATAGGCATCCTTTCATCAGGGGGCTCACGCCCGCGCGCGGCGCTATCCGGCGTACGCCCGCTTTAGCTGATCAATGTCGATCTTCTTCATTTTGAGCATTGCCTCCATGACCCTGCCGGACTTTTGAGGATCGGGATCACTGATCAGCTCGACGAGAGCCCTGGGAACAATCTGCCATGACAGGCCGTATTTGTCCTTGAGCCAGCCGCACTGTTGTGCCTTTTCGTCCCCGCCCTTCGATAGCTTGCTCCAGTAGTGGTCCACGTCCTCCTGCGTCTCGCAATCGACCTGGAGCGAGATGGCCTCGTTGAACTTGAATATCGGCCCGCCGTTGAGTGCGGTAAACGTCTGCCCGTCCAGCTCAAATGCCACCGTCATGACCGATCCCGGCGGCCTTCCGTGGGCCTCACGTCCCGCTTCGCCATACCGCGCGACCTTGACGATCTTCGAATTTCGAAAGATAGCGGTATAGAACTCCGCTGCCTCTTGAGCCTGATCATCAAACCACAAACACGGGGTGATCTTCTGGGCAACTGGGGTCATGGCGTGCCTCCTCGTCGAGTCGAGTTTCGGATTGGGATCACCGTGGCTACCAGATAGTCGATTGGAGAACCCCGAGATCGACAAGTCTAAGCAACGTCTCAGTTTGGGTCCGTGTGGGCGGGCGAAGCCCGCCGGGGTGCGGCGTCTACTTGGTCCGCTTCCAGACTACTTCTAACGTCGCACCGGAACGGGTCCTAGGGTTTGTGAACTTCAGTTCGTCCGCCGTGAGGGTGGTGACAATGCGGCGGTCCGCTCCATCGCCTGGTTGCGAAGCGGCGCCTACGCATACGTGCGCGACCAACGTTGCTGAGCGTGCCTGCCGAGGGCCGGATAGACAACGAGACGGCGAAACGGATCGATCAGGGCCATGTAGAGCGTAGTGAGACGACTCA
>Ga0137407_10002445_pt1 | contig 12215 bp, 9 predicted proteins | sample CZOMad2_2_16fung_FD_108410 | JGI IMG/M metagenome (GOLD analysis project Ga0137407, IMG submission 108410) | Vadose zone soil fungal communities from Angelo Coast Range Reserve, California, USA - CZOMad2_2_16fungal (Illumina Assembly) | ecosystem: Environmental > Terrestrial > Soil > Vadose zone...
GTGGTGGTGAAGTCGAAGCGGGGGCAGTATTTCGTGCTGCCCGACAATGGGCTGATGACGCTGGTGCAGGGCCGCGACGGAATTGAAGCGGCGCGCGAGATCACGAACCGGGAGTGGATGATCGGGGCGGCGTTGTCGTCCACCTTCCACGGCCGCGACATCTTTTCGCCGGTCGCGGCGCACCTGGCCCACGGCGAGGATTGGGCTAGCGTCGGACCGGAACTGGCAGCGACCAAGTTGGTCCAGCTTGATGTGGCCGCCTCGAAGCTCGACGAAAAAGGACTGACCGGTGAAGTGCTGGCGCTGGATGGTCCGTACGGCAACCTGGTGACTAACGTGAGCGGCGACGATTTTCTGAAGCTGGGTTACGGGCACGGACAGAATGTGCACGTTACCATCGGCAAGATGGAGATGAACATTCCCTTCGTGCGGACCTTCAGCGACGTGCCGCTGAAAAAACCGCTGCTGTATATCGATTCGCGGGGGCACGTGGGACTGGCGGTCAACCAAGCCAGCTTTGCGGCCACGTATTCTGTCAAGCCACCAGTTACGATTTTCTTCGCGCGCGCCAGGAACTAAAAAGGAACTAAAAGCGAATCCGGACCCTGATCGGGGACATCTGTAGTCCATCCCACGGGCAAGTCACTACAAGGAGACATATGAGCAGCCAGCCGCTTTTTTCTATTCGTTACCGTGAATTCGTCCGCTTCATCGTGATCGTGGCGCTGGTCCTCATACCTGGGCTTGTCTTTGCCCAGAGCTATCGCGGATCGATTCGCGGGCACGTGGTGGATCCGAGCGGCGGGGTGATGGTCGGAGCGAAGGTCACAGCGCGCAGCAACGCCACCGGCCTGACGCGCGAAACCGTTACCGGCAGTGACGGAGGCTACGTGCTGGCCGAGTTGCCCGCGGGTGGGTATGTGGTGATGGCGCAAGCGCCCAATCTCTCGCCGGTAGCGCAGAACGTGATCGTGAACGTGGGTCTCGATACCACCGCTGATTTCGACCTGACCCAGGTGGAAAGAAGGCAGGAGCAGGTTACGGTTACGGAAGAATCGCCGCTGGTCGACAACACGCGCGACGTGTTGGGCGAGGTTGTGGATCAGCAGTTGGTCATCGACTTGCCATTGAACGGACGAGACTTCGGCAAGCTCGTGGCACTGGTGCCGGGCGCGACGGTGGAGCCCTCCGGCGTGGCTGCCATCCAGAGCGGGTTCGGACAATTTGCCATTAACGGCAGTCGAGACCGTTCCAACAACTACACGCTCGACGGGACGGACAACAACGATCCGTTCTTCAACAATTCCGCCTTCAACCAGGCCGGCATCGGTGGGGCGCCGGCTTCGATCCTGCCTATTGATGCGATTCAAGAGTTCAACCTGCAATCGCAGTTCAGCGCTGAGTACGGACGCAACAGCGGCTCGGTGGTAAACATCATTACCCGGTCCGGGACCAATCATCTTCACGGTTCGGCGTTCGAGCTTCTGCGCAACGATGCGCTGGATGCGCGCAACTTCTTTAACCGCGATCCTGCTCCCAAGAGCGCCTTCCGCAACAACCAGTTTGGGGCGTCGCTGGGCGGACCGGTTATTGGCAACAAGACGTTCTTCTTCGGCGCGTATGAAGGACAACGCGAGCGAGTTACATCCGACTTCAGCTTGCTGGTGCCGACGCAGACCCAAATCACGGAAGCGCAACAGTTGATTCTGGGCAACGGCGGAACGCCGAGCCAGGCCCTGACCAACATGCTCGCGCTGTTTCCTGCGTCCAGCACTGGAATCACGCCCGGCAGCGTGGAAGACAAGAACGATGTAGACAGCTTCATTGCGAAGGTCGACCACCAGATCAGCCCGACGGAATCGATCACGGGGCGCTACGCTTTTGCCCGGAGCCGGCAAGTCTTCCCGCTTGGCGGCCTGGGGTTTGGCGCGGGTTCGCGGCTACCGCAGTTTGCCCAAAGTTCGCCGACGCGGGTGCAGCTGGTTTCCGCCAGCCTGCTTTCTACGGTCAGCTACGGCAAGATCAATGAAGTCCGCTTCGGGTACAGCCGGTATCGCACCTCTTTTAATTCGCTGGATGCGAACTTCGACCCGGCAAGCCTGGGCACACCTACTTCTACTTTCAACCTGGGGACGGGAAAGCTGGGATTGCCCGAAATTGATTTTGGGGGAGTTTTTGAGAACCTTGGAGCCAGCGGCTTCAGTATTCCGCGCGGGCGCACCAGCCAGAGCTTTCAGATCCTCGATAATTTCACCTGGATACGCGGGCGCCACACCATCAAGTTCGGCGGCGAATACCGGCGAGCTGTGATTGACAGTTTCAATGACAACCTGGAGCGCGGTCTGTTCTCCTTCAACGCGGCCGATCCGACCGGGCTCGCGCTCTGCCCTGCTGCTCCGGGATGCGATGATTCGGGCGCGCTGACGCTGGTCAGCTTTTACCAGGGCAATACGTTCCCTTTAGTGAACGCCGGCAATACGCGCCGCAACACTTTCAACAACGGGATGAGCTTCTTTGCGCAGGATGACATTCGCCTGCGGCCAACCTTCACGCTCAACCTGGGCCTGCGCTGGGAATACTTTGGTCCGCTGGGTGAAAGCCACAATCTGCTTTCGAACCTGGGCCGCGACGGGAACCTGTCCCTGGTGGGCACGGACGGTTTAGACGGCGCTTATCAGCGTGATCTCAATAACTTCGGGCCGCGCGTGGGCTTCGCCTGGAGCCTGATGCCCAAAACCATCGTGCGCGGAGGGTATGGGGTTTATTTCGATTACGTCCCGCAAGACCTGCTGATTGCCAACTTCACCAATTCCGCTGGGCTGGCGACGAACCCGATTGGCACAAAGGCAGTCGTATCTCTCAGCAACAGTTATGACTCCACCGCGTTCGACGGCTCAAACGTTGGCGCGCCCATCCTGGCGGTGCCAGTTCCGCCATTTCCGCCGTCCGGCGCGGACATTTTCTTTACGCCGCGCAACCTGGTGACTCCGTATGTGCAGAACTGGAATTTGAATTTCCAGCAAGACCTGACTGGCACAGTGGCCCTGCAGTTGGGCTACGTCGGCAGCAAGGGGACCAAGCTGGTTCGGCTGCGCGACGCGAACCAGCCCGACGTGAACGGCGACCGCCCCAACACGAATTTCGGCTTCATGGACGAATTTGCCACTATCAGCAGCTCGACTTATCACGCGCTGCAAGCGACGCTGCGCAGCCGCGATTGGCACGGGCTCTCGGGGTTCACCGGATATACCTGGTCCAAGTCGCTCGACGATGCCTCGGATGGCATTGACTTCAACTTTGCCACGGTCGCCCTGCCACAGGACTCCAACAACCTGGGCGCCGAGCACGGGCCCTCGAACTTTGACACGCGGCACCGGTTTACCGCGGCCTTCAGCTACAGCATCCCCAAGCTCTTCGGACCCAAGCGGCTCTCGCAGGGATGGCAGCTCAACACCATCGTGACGGCGCAGAGCGGGCGGCCGGTGCCGCTCGTAAATTCGGACGACACCAGCGGAGCGAATTTCGATGTCTTTCCCACTCCCTCTAATTTTCACCAGCGGCCCAATGTAGTGCCGGGGGTGAATCCCATCAACTCGAATTGGGAGTCGGGGCCGGATACGATCGGTTATCTAAACGCTAACGCTTTCGTGGATCCTCCGTTCGGAACGTTCGGCAACCTTGGCCGCAATGAAATCTACGGCCCGCACTTCTGGAATGCGGATTTCGCGGTGAGTAAAAACACACAGTTGTTTGAACGGCTGAATCTGCAACTGCGAGCGGAATTCTTCAACATCTTCAACCATCCGAACTTTGCTTTGCCGAATTTCTTCGTGGTTCCCGGGTCGGGCCCGGCGGGACTGATCACGCAGACTCCAGACCAGGCGCAAACCAATCCCGGCTTGGGCGGTGGCGGCCCGAGGGTGGTACAGCTGGCGGCGAAGTTTACGTTCTAGGCAGCTACGGAAAAGTGGGGTTGGGACGAGTCAACCCGCAACTTCGTAGTCGCTGCTAACCAAGCCGCTTGGATATTCCCGAGTCGCCAGATGGCGAAGCCGGATGTCGTGGGGGAGGGTGCCGAAGAGAGGAATACCGTCTCCAATGAGCACCGGTACACGAGTGATAGTGAGGCGTTGAACCAGTCCCGCGCGCAGAAACTCTTGAATCGTGATCCCGCCGTCGACGTAAAGATGATAGGCACCGCTGGCAGCGAGTCGTGAAACGATCTGAGCCGGGGGCCCGGCCATCTGTTCAACAACGCCGCCGACCGCCGCAGACAAGTCGAGAGGGCGACTGCTCAGGACGACGACACGCTTGCAGCCATACGGCCAGGGCCCGAGCGTCAGCACCGTTTTCGAAGGTCTTGCGACCGATCACGATCGCATCCACGCTGGCGATGAACTCGTTGTAGCCGTGGGGTTCGCCACCGTCCGGCGGCAAGAAGTCGAGGGCGCCATTGGGCCGCGCAATGAAGCCGTCGAGGCTGGTGCCGACAAAGACCGAGATCATCATCGTAGATTCTCTGACGCGGGCGAGTCGCCCGCGACCACAGAAGCCACCGGACCATACAACACCGGGCTAGGCTTTGGGGGCCGGCAACTCCTCGACGTCCTTCGCCATTTCGGGCAGCACCTCCCGCAGCAGGGCGACGAAATCGCCTTTGACCCGTTCGCCGGTATCGAGCACTTCCTGGTGGTTGAGGACCTGGTCGAGGATCCCGGCGGCCATGTTGGTGACGCAGGAAATGGCCAGAACTTTCAGTCCCATGTGGCGCGCGGCAATCACTTCGAGGACGGTGGACATTCCCACCAGGTCTGCGCCGATGGTCCGCAAGTAGCGAATTTCCGCTGGAGTCTCATAGTTAGGCCCAAGCAAAGCGGCGTACACGCCCTGATAGAGAGGCTTGCCGAGCTTTCTCGCTGCGGCCAGCGCGATCTCGCGATAGGGCTTCCAGTAGGCCTGGGTCATGTCTGGGAAGCGCGGGCCAAAACGTTCGTCATTCGGGCCAACCAAAGGATTGTGTCCCTGCAGATTGATGTGGTCGGTGAGAACGACCAGCGCGCCCTGTTTGTATTCCTGATTGATGCCGCCTGCCGCGTTGGTAAGAATCACGGCGCGAATGTTCATGCAGTCGAAGACCCGCATGGGGAAGGCGACTTCCTGGGCGGAATAGCCTTCGTACAAGTGCACCCGTCCTTGCATGGCGGCGACCGGGATGCCGGCGGCCTGGCCGATCGCTAACTGCCCGGCGTGCCCGACGGCGGTCGAGCGCGGGAAAAATGGAATATTCGTGTACGGGATGCGGGTGACGTCGGTGAGTTCGTCGGCGAAGCCGCCCAGGCCCGAGCCCAGCACGAGGCCGATCTTGGGGCGGAGCGGAGTCTGGCCCAGCAGGAAATGGGCGGCTGCTTGGGCGTTGGCGAAGTCGTTTGGCTTGCTCATGCAATCCCTGCTTAGAAACCTTGAACCTTGAAACCTTGAAACCTTGACTTCTTAAACCCAGTTCTCAGTTCTCAGATGATAGTTCTTAGTTAAAATTTGTGTTCGAATTCTGCGAACTCCCGTTCCTGGTTCGACTGGAAGCGCGGCTGGCGCGGCTCGCGAGGGACCCGAATGAGGCTTGCAGCAACATACTCACCGGGATTTCCACAGTTTATCGTGGCTGCTGCTTCGGGCAATCGACGAAAGAAACCGGAATTATCCACTTGACGCACCCAACGCTGTTAACTATGTTCGCCACCGCACTCTGTACGGCAAAGGACGGTGAAGATGCTGCCTGTCGTGCTATATAACCACCCTGACGGAAGTAGGTTTAAAGTGTTTGAAAACCGAGAACGGTGGATGGAACTCTGCGCTTTAGCAGCAGAGGAACAAGACCCCGCAAGGCTACTCGCACTCGCTCAAGAGATTACTCGCTTACTGGAAGAAAAAGAGCGGCGGATAAAGCCCGCAGTCTCACTCCCCACTGACTAGGCTTTTCGCAACCTACTTTCACCCAGGAAGTCGTATTATGGGCAGTCTACGACAGCGCACCATTCACGAAGACGCCATCGACAGCCTTCTCGACAGACTCGGCAATATACGCGAAGAGGTATTGAGAATCGAGCGGTCCCTTGAGCGGATACAAGCCCAAACATCTAAGCTTGTACAGCGGACAGATGATTCTGGCAAACGCCCCCGCTAGTGATTTTGTTTAGATCTCACCTTGGGCTTTTTCTTATCCGACTCCGGCATCTTCACTTGCGCTAGTCCTGTCACAGGCTCAGTGAATGTAAGGGGATAGAGCGACACTGGCGCTCCGTTCCTGCCCGCTGGATTCGGCGGATGCTTCTTCCTGTTAGCCTTCATTCGACCGATGGTAGATCAAGATCTCTCCGATAGTCGATCTTAACCGTACTCTCCCCTTTAGCATCTGGAATTACGGAAAACGAGTTGATGATTGTTTTTAGGTTTTCCATGTGACGCTGCACTATCGCGAACTCATCATAGGAATCCATCCCGCCACTTTCACACAGAACATTCTTCGCGGATTCCTCATCAATGTCACGGGCGTCGGCTATCGCTTGGACCGCCCGGATCATCCACTGTTGGCGATGGTGCTTCCATAGCGCACTGTCTTCTTTTGGTGAGCCAAAGATCGTTAGCGTCACTTCTGACATCTTTGAGTCTTTTGTATTTTCTCTCCGCAATCTCGCGTTCCAATTGAGGTAGGCGGACTTTTAAAACCTCCAATTGCTTGTCCCGCTCAATGAGTCCGTCAAGTGGATAATTCCGAAAGAAACTCTCGGAAAATAGCGCGGGACAGCGGAAAGCCAACAGGATTCTCTGCGGAATTGCACCAGATACGCGGCACCCGGCTGTGGACGGCCTGCACTCGATTGATTTTACAGCAGATAAAACGCTGCCTTTTTTATTGACTCTAAAAATGAAAGGAGTAAAAACAAACTCGTTCTTTGACAGCTTCTGAAGTTTTCCCGGTTGGTGCGGCGTCCGGGGCTCAAGCCAAGTCACTCTTCGCATCGCAAGATGACGGAGGGAAGGCGGGTAAGGGTCTATAGCAAAGCGCTGGTCGAGGCGAACAAGAAGATATGTCGGAGGCAGGATAGAGTCCTGAGGCGTCAAGCAGATTTGTCCGGTTGGCGGTAAGCCCGGAGCCCAAGCGTGATCGCGCGTACTCACCCGCAAGGGCAAGTACGAGAGCAGGTCGGCAAGGGTCTAAAGCGAGCTACTGGCCGAGACGAATGCGCTTCACACCACCTCAGGGCTCTTATTTTTTGTTTCCTTCCCTTTTCGCTGACCTGCATCGCTTCACGGGCTTTGCACTACTTGCAGGTTTTCCGCGGCCAAACGGGCACGATAGATGGAATCGGTGGCGGCCACTTCACCGACCGCGTCGACCTGCAGGTCGTAGGTCCCACGCGGAAGGTTTTCTCCGAAGGGGATTTCAAATTCATCGGTATTTTTTTTCAGGGTGAAGCGCTGGTAGCCGACTGCGGTGGCGCGACCCGTGTCGTCGACGGCCAAAGCGACGATGGTGAAATCGAAATCGTCGCCAGTCTGGTTGGACACGCGAATGGCGGCGTCCAGGCGGTGGCCTGTGATCTTGGGCTTTTTACTCCACTCGACCACCAGGGGAGCCACCACGTCAAGGGTGAACTCTTTCTTCTTCCGGGCGACGGGCTTGCCGCTATCGGTCACGGTCACCACGAAATGAAAGCTGTCGACCTCGGTGGGAGAGCCGCTGAGGGTTCCGTCTGGGTCCAGTTCGATGCCTGGGGGCGGAGACCCGGCAGTCACTTCCCAATGGAGCGGAGTGATGCCGCCGGGCGCTTCCAGCTTGAAGTGATAAGGCCGGCGCAGGAATCCTGTGGGCAGCGGCGCGGTGGGCATCACGATCGGTTCCCCGGTGGCTGCGCCCTGCTGCGCTGATGATGATCCCAGCAGAGTAAGAAGCAGAAGCAGCGATCCTGTGAGTTTCAACGGCATAGCCCTTAGATGGTCACTCTAACACTGGGTGACAGGTCGCAGCTTCCCCGGAAGGACAATGCCGGCATTCATGAGGCGGCCGTTTCGAGTGAGGCGTTTCTAACCCGCGGTCATCTCTGCACTCGACTCTGGTTGCATGCCCACGGTAAGCTGAATAGTTTTGTAATAGGAGGGTGTAGGAATGCAAGACGCAGTGGCCAGGCTTTGGCCGGAGATCGAATGGATCGAAGACAAGAAGCTGCGCAGCCAGGTGACCCAGACCTGGGTAAAGGCGCTGGAGCGCAGCCCGCTGAAGCCCGACGATCTGAATCGCATTCCGTTCACGTTGCTGGTGCCGAATTGCCCGATCACTTTTATGGAGCACAAGCGTTGCGTGGTGCACATCGCGCGCAAGAGCGCCGAGGCCATGCACCAATTCATGGGGCGGGCGTTGCCGGTGGATGTCGATACGGTGATTGCGGGCGCCATCCTGGCTGATGTGGGTAAGTTGCTGGAGTATGAGTTGGGTGCGGACGGCAAAAGCCGGCAGAGTGAGCGGGGAGAGGCGATACGGCATCCGTTTACCGGAGTTGCGCTGGCGCTGGAGTGCGGCGTGCCGGATGCGGTTTGCCACATCATCGCCGCGCATGCGGCCGAGGGCGATCTGGTGAAGCGCAGTACCGAGGCGTACATCGTGCACCACGCCGACTTCATGGCATATTTACCGTTCAAGAATCCCAAAAACATAAAGCTGAAATAGGAGAAGTCGAGTTGGCTACGAAAGAAGCTACTGCCAAGGAAACCATTACTGCCGGCATGTCGCGCTGGGCCGCCGGATTGAGCTATTCGCAGATCTCGCAGGAGGCTGTTTACCAGGCCAAACGCTTTCTGCTCGATTCGGTGGGTTGCGCCCTGGGCGGATATCAGCAGCACGATGTGAAGATCGCGCTTGCAGTGCTTGACGAAATTGCGGGGCGAGGCTTGGCAACGGTGATTGGTACAGGCAAGCGCATCGATCCGGTCTCGGCGTCGCTGGCCAACGGGTTGATGATCCGCTGCATGGATTACAACGATATTTACTGGAAGCAGGACCCTTCGCATCCGTCCGACATTTTTCCCGCGGCGCTGGCGGGATGCGAGCGTGCAAAGAGTCATGGGAAAGAGTTGATCGTTGGGCTTGTCCTGGGACATGAGTTCGAGATGCGGTTCTGCGAGGCGGCATTTCCCGGCATTCGCGAACGGGGGTGGCATCATGCCACGCTGACAGCGTTTGTTTCTCCCATTGTCGCTGGGCGCTGCATGCATCTGAGATGGGAAGAGATCCAGCATGCGATCGGCATTTCGGCGAGCCATCATGCGACGTTGGGCGCGGTGACCGCGGGCAAGCTGACCATGATGAAGAACACTGTCGATCCCATGGCCACGCAAAGCGGCGTGCTGGCCGCGCTGATGGCGGAGAAGGGCTACACCGGTCCCGAGCACGTGGTGGATGGTAAGGAAGGATTGACTCACTGTTTCGGTCCGTCATGGAAGTTGAATCTGCTGACCGACGGATTGGGCGAGGCCTGGCGCATCACGCAGTGCGGGATGAAAGCGTTTCCGACCGAGGCGCTTACGCACACGCCGATTTCAGCGGTGCTGGATATCGTCAAGTCGAATGATCTGAAGCCGGAGCAGGTGGAGAAAGTGCAGATTCGTTCGCTGGCGCGGGCGGCCGATATTCTTTCCGATCCCAGCAAGTACGATCCGCGGTCGAAGGAGACGGCCGATCATTCGCTGCCTTACGTGATTGCGGCCGCGATTGCGGAGCGGCAGGTCACCCCGGTGCAGTTCGAGATGAAGAAGATCATGGATCCTACGATCCGGGCGCAGCTGAAAAAGGTCGAGGTGGTGGCGGATCCCGAGATCGAGAAAGTTTTTCCCGCCCTGCAGCGCGTGATCGTTAACCTGACGGCTACGGACGGACGGACGTTTAGCAAGCAATTGGACTATCCCAAGGGCGATCCGCGAAACCCGCTCTCGGATGCTGAAGTGGAGGAAAAGTTCGCGGCGCTGGCGGAAGGAGTACTGTCAGGGGGCGCGCAGAAGAAGCTGAAGGATGCCATCTGGAATCTGGAGAAATTGGGGTCGGTGAGCAAGTTGATGGCGCTGATGAAGGCTGATGTGAGGAAGAAGGCAGCGCCGCGAAAATCCGCGTCGAAGAAAAAGACCAAGAAGCGCCGATAGGCGGTCCGGCGCAAGCTGCCGAGCGTTGCTCGGCCTGACCGGGTCGAAGACCCGGTCCCACACGAGCCAGGAGTGCTTCATGGGGCAGACTGTCGTTGAAAAAATCGCGCAGGCACATCTTGCCGAAGGACCGAAGCGGGCGCTGCGGACCGGGGATTTTGTGGCGATCCGTCCGCACCGCGTGATGACGCATGACAACACTTCGGCGGTGATGAAGAAGTTTCAGACCATCGGCGCGAAGAAGATTCAAAATCCCAAACAGCTGGTGTTTGCTCTCGACCACGACATCCAGAATAAAGAAGACGCCAACCTGAATAAGTACCGGGCCATCGAGGGATTCGCCAAACATCACGGCGTGGATTTTTACCCGGCCGGTTCTGGCATCGGCCATCAGATCATGGTGGAGCGTGGATACGTCGTTCCCGGCTCGTTTGTGGTGGCCTCGGATTCGCACTCGAATATGTATGGCGCGCTGGGCGCCATCGGCACGCCGATCGTGCGCACGGACGCGGCGGCGGCGTGGGCCACGGGCGATTTCTGGTGGCAGATTCCGCGTTCGATTCAGGTGGTGCTCGAAGGCACACTGCCTGCGGGAGCGACCGGGAAGGACGTCATCATCACGCTTTGCGGACTTTACAACCACGATGAAGTGCTGAACGCGGCGGTGGAGTTCAGCGGGCCGGGCGTGGCCAGCCTGACGATGGACGCGCGCTTTTCGATTTCGAATATGTCCACCGAGTGGGGACCGCTGGTGGGCTGGTTTCCGGTGGATGAAGTCACCATCGGGTATCTGAAAATGGTGAAGGAGCGGCTGGCGACGCAGGGTATCGAGCGCTTCAGCGATCGCAACTTGGCGAAGTGGGCCGAGGATCCTCCGCAACCCGATGCCGACGCGGTCTACGCCGCGCGCATCGTGCTTGACCTGTCGCAGGTGTCGCCACACGTTTCCGGGCCGGACACGGTGCAGATCATGGTATCGCTGGCGGAGATTGAGAAGCAGAAGATTGCGATCCAGAAGGCGTATCTGCTTTCCTGCGTGAATTCGCGGATTGAAGACTTGGCTGCCGCCGCAACGGTGCTGCAAGGCAAAAAGGTTGCGCCCGGGGTGAAGTTGTATCTGGGAGCGGCCAGCAAGTGGGTGCAGGAAGAGGCCGAGCGGCGCGGCATCTGGCAGACACTGCTCGACGCGGGCGCGAATCCCTTGCCGGCGGGATGTGGTCCGTGCATTGGCCTGGGAGTGGGCTTGCTGGAGCCGGGCGAAGTAGGAATTTCCGCCACCAACCGTAATTTCAAAGGACGCATGGGATCACGCGACGCGAAGTGTTATCTCGCGAGTCCGGAGGTTGTGGCCGCGTCCGCCGTCGCCGGCTACATCCGGGGGCATACCAAGATGGCGGATCGCACACCGGCGCGGGTGTACCAGGAATTTCCGGTGAGCGCAGCGACGGAGAAGGTTGACATTCTTCCAGGCTTTCCCGAGCGGGTGCGGGGGCGACTGGTCTTCCTGCCGCAGGACAACGTGAACACCGACGCGATTTATGGCAAGGACTACACCTATCGCGATGACGTCACACCGGAAACCATGGCGAAGGTGGTGATGGAGAATTACGATCCGCAATTTGCAGCACGGACGCACGCGGGCGATGTGGTGGTGAGCGGCTTCAATTTCGGCACCGGCTCGAGCCGGGAGCAGGCGGTCACCTGTCTGAAGGCCAAGGGGATTCCGCTGGTGATAGCGGCCAGTTTCTCGCAGACCTATTTGCGCAACGCTTACAACAATGGCTTCCTGTGCGTGGAAGTTCCAAAGCTGGTGAAACGTTTGCGGGAGCAGTTTGCCAAGGAAATCGAGGCGAAACAGAAGACGCTGATTCCCGGAGACGAGATTGATATTGATTTCACCTCCGGGATGATCAGCTGGCGGGGGGAGAAGTTCGCATTTCCGGCGCTGGGCAGCGTGCCGCAGTCGCTGGTGATCGCGCAGGGTGTAGAGAATCTGGTGGCGAAGCGCTTGGGGTTGGGTTGATTCA
>Ga0137407_10002446_pt1 | contig 12212 bp, 10 predicted proteins | sample CZOMad2_2_16fung_FD_108410 | JGI IMG/M metagenome (GOLD analysis project Ga0137407, IMG submission 108410) | Vadose zone soil fungal communities from Angelo Coast Range Reserve, California, USA - CZOMad2_2_16fungal (Illumina Assembly) | ecosystem: Environmental > Terrestrial > Soil > Vadose...
CTGCGCCAAGAAACCGACGCCTGCGTACCCGTGCTGTGCTATCCGGCCGGCAAGGTCCGGCAACGGGAGCTCGAGGCGGCTCGGCGTGCGGGCCTCAGGGCGGCCGTGACGTCCACACCTGGTTACGCCGCGCCGCACCGTGCTCGGGACCGGACCTCCCTGCACCGCTTCGCCCTCCCTCGTTTCTCTTGCCCCCGCGACCGGCCGCACGTTGTGACGACCGCCGCGGGGGTAGTGCATCTCAAGTGGACCGTCCAGCGGTGGGCGCATGGACTCTGAGCACCCGGGTGGGTGCGTGAGGATGCCGACCGTCCTCACGGTGCTTGGCACGCGGCCGGAAGGCATCAAGCTGGCCCCCGTGCTCAGAGAGCTCGAGACAGCTCCGGTGCGCTCCCGCTGCTGCGTGACGGGCCAGCACCGAGAGATGCTCAACCAGGTTCTTGACCTGTTTGGCATCGTGCCGGATCACGATCTGCGGATCATGACGGCAGACCAGACACCGGCGCGCGTCGCTGCCGCCACGCTCACCGGACTCGAAGCCGTGATCCGCTCAGAGCGGCCGGACTGGGTGCTGGTGCAAGGTGACACGACCACCGCGGCGGCCGCAGCCCTGGCCGCGTACTACGCCCGGGTCCGGGTGGGCCATGTGGAGGCCGGTCTGCGTACCCACGACAAGTGGCAACCCTTTCCCGAAGAGATCAACCGCCAGGTGGTTGGGGCGGTCGCCGACCTGCACTTTGCCCCGACCGGACGCGCACGGGATAACCTGTTGCGAGAGGGGGTACCCTCCGAGCACATCTTGGTGACCGGGAATACCGTGATCGATGCCCTGCATTGGGTCGCGGCGCAGCCCTGGGCGCCGACGGGGCTGGAAGAGGCGGCCCGCCACAAGCTCGGGGCGGCTCTCGCCGACAGCGCGCGCATCGTCTTGGTCACGGCCCACCGACGCGAGAACTTCGGGACGCCGCTCGAGGACATTTGCCACGCGCTGCGCGACCTCGCCTCCCGGTACGCTCATCGCGTACGCTTTGTCTACCCGGTCCACCGCAATCCCCATGTGTGGGAACCGGTGCACCGGCTGCTCGGCGATGTGAGCAACATCCTACTGCTCCCTCCGCTGGACTATCTCTCACTGGTGCACGTGATGAAACGGGCATACCTCGTGCTGACCGACTCCGGAGGTCTGCAAGAGGAGGCACCGGGCTTGGGTGTGCCGGTCCTGGTGCTGCGAGAGGTCACCGAACGACCGGAAGGCGTCGATGCGCAGACCGTGAGAATCGTGGGGACCGAACGAGCCAAGGTGGTCGCCGAGACGATCCGACTGCTGGAAGACGGTGACGCATACATGCGGATGGCGCGCGCCGTGAATCCCTACGGGGACGGACGGGCGGCCCCGCGCATTGTCGCTCGGTTGCTCCAGGACACGCCGAGCACGCCGACGGCCACACGGAGCGACGCGACGGGTCCGGCGGCGACCGCTCGATCCGTCACGGGGGTTCGGTGAGGGTCGCCGTCCTCAACCAGTGCGAGTATCCTCAGCGCTGGGAAGTCCTGACGGAGCGGGTGCGCTCCACGCTGATGGCGGTGGGACACGAAGTCTACGTTTTCTGCCCCCGCCTCGGCGCGTCCGCGGGTCGTGATGCCGCCGACTGGATCGTGCCGATGCTCAGACCGGGTCGTCATGTTGGCGTGTTCTCCAAGGTCCGGTCCGCCGCGCTGCCGTTCAATCCGTTCTGGGTGCTCTGGCTCCGGCAGCAGTTGCGCGCCTATCGGATCGACGTGCTCATCGTCAGAGACCTTCGCCTATCGCTCCCGGGGCTTCTCGCAGGTCGGCACTTGGGCATACCGGTCATTCTCTATCTGGTCGAGAACTACGCCGGGATGGTACGCGCATACGGGAAGCAGCGCATGGGGCATTGGATCCTCCGACAGCCGGAGGTCGTGCAGGCGTTGGAGTTCCGGTGCGCGCGCCGCGCGGACCGCGTGTGGGTCGTGGCCGAGGAGAATGCGGCCCGTTTGGCTCAGGCGGGGGTGAGCCCCGAGCGAATTCGGGTGATACACAACGTACCCGACTCCCACGTCCCGTTGCCGCACGTCACGCTCGGGCAGCCGACCCCATCTGCCCCTCTGCTCCTGGTCTTCGTCGGACAGGTCAGTCGGATGCGCTGCCTGGACCGCGTGCTCGAAGGTCTGGCGCGGCTTGATGACAAGCAGCGCGCGACAGTGAAGCTCCTCGTGGTGGGGGACGGAGAGGAGCTGCCGCACCTGCGCCGGCTCGCCGGCACGCTCGGGCTCGCCAACCAGGTCGAGTTCTTCGGATGGCAGCCCGTCAGCAAGATCGCGAAAACGCTGGCAGGCCAGCGCTGTGTCGGCATCGTCCCCCATCACGTCAACGAGCTCACCGACATGACGGTGCCGAACAAGCTCTTCGACTACATGGCCATGGGGCTGCCGGTGCTGGTCACGAGTGCGCGTCCGCTGCGTCGCATCGTGGAGGCGGAGCGATGCGGTTGGGCGGTCCTCGACACCGCCACCGACATGGCGCGAGGACTGCGGGTCATTCTCGAGACGCCGCTGGAGGAGCTCCGGGCCATGGGAAGGCGGGGGTCGAAGGCCGTCACCGATCGCTACAGCTGGGCGTCCTACGAGAAGCTGATGTGCCTCGATGTTACACAGCTCGGGAGCCGAAAGCGCCGCAAGCATCGCTCACGGCGTTCGGCGGCGTCGCTCGGCTAGGACATCGCGATACAGCTGCAAATGCGCCTCCACCCGTCGCTCGAGTGAGAAGGCGCGCACCGCTTCCCGCCGGGCCACGGCGGCCTCGGGCGAATCCCCGCGAGTCACCGCGCTCTCGATTGCCGCCGCGAGCGCCGTTGCGGATCCCGGAGCCACCAGCCGAGCGGCGGGTGACATGCCGACCACTTCCGGTATCGCCCCGACGGACGTCGCCACGACGGGAAGGTCGGCATGCATTGCCTCGAGCAGGGTGTTCGGCAAGCCCTCACTGCGAGAGGGCAGAACCAGCAGGTCGAGGCGGTCATAGACGCCGTCCACGTTGCGCACGTGTCCCAGGAACCGGACCGACGAGGCCAGGGCCAGGCGACGACACCGGGCCTCGAGATTGCCCCGCTCCGGGCCGTCCCCTGCGATGACCGCGGAGAACGCGACGCCCTTATGGGCCAGGATGGCGCAGGCATCGAGGAACAGGTCCACGCCCTTCTCCGGACTGAGACGGCCGACGACGCCGATGATGGGGCGTGGAAGACCGCCGACGAGCGCCGCAAGACGGTCGCCCTCCCACGGCTCGCTCTTGACCGTGGGGGCCAGAACCGCATTGTGGATGATCTGCACGCGGCGCCCCGAGGCGGCGAACACTCGGGCCTGCGCCTGGGCCATGACGACAATGCGGTCCCCCGCCCCGAGCAGCCGCCGGTCGACCCAATGGTAAAAGCGCGCCTTGAGGTCCTCACGCGTCGAGCCATGGAAGAAGCCTACCCAGGGCCACGGGCTGCCCAGCCTGCGCAGGAGATAGGCGACCGCGGTGGCTTTGTAGCCGTGGGTCTGCACGATGGACGGTCGCCACCGCCGCAGCAGATCTTGCACGTCGCGGGCCACACGCCAGTCCAGCGGCCCGCGGTCCTCCACCACGCAGTGCTCCACGCCGGCTCGATCGAGCTCCTGAGCAAACGCTACAGACGGCCGGCCGCGCCGCTGGAAAGCAACGATCAGGCAGGCAATGCCGGCGCGCTTCAGCGCGGCCGCGAGGGCCGTCAGCTGGCGGCCGGGACCGGAGAGCGCTTCCGAGCCGACCAGGGCGGCGACGCGTACCGGGGACGACGCGGATTCACCTGGAACGGCTCCCGAGGTTCCGAGGATCATCGCTCAGCGCTTCGGTTTGCCCACACGGACTGCCGTCGCCAACATGAGGGCCACCGTGTCCATGTCCTTGGCCTGGACCTTCCCGGCCGGGATCCGCAGGTTCGTGAGTTCCTCGAGTTTCAGCATGATATCGACCAGCGCCAGGGAGTCGATCAGGCCCGACGAAATCAGCGGCGTCGTCTCGTCGATTTGCGTATCGGGGCGCCGCAGGAGTTCTTGCCCGATGTACTCGATCATGCGGCGCCCATGGTCGGCGGTCATGTCAGGTCTCCGCAACGCGGAGCTCGGCATGCTCCGACAAGAGCTTTTCTCGCGTAGTCGACCGCGCCGGCTTTCCCGCCGTGCTTTTCACGATCCACCGCGGTGGCTTCAGATAGATCGGCCCGAGGCCGACGCGCAGTTCTGCACCAACCGCCGCGCGGAGTTCGCGATCGATCGCCGACGCGTTTCCCAGATCGCCTGCTTCGCGAACCTCGGCTACGATGACGATCTCCTCCGTCCCGAGGCCGGGGTTGTACCGGCCGAACGCCACGACCCTGCCGTCGTAGATCGCCGGGTGAGCGGACACGATCTCTTCGACATCCTGGGGAGAGATGTTCTCACCGGCCACGATGATCAGGTCCTTCTTTCTGCCGATCACGTACAGCTCGTCGTCCAGTAGACATCCCAGATCCCCGGACCAGTACCAGCCATCCTTCAGGGTCTGGGCCGTCAGGTCCGGACGGTTGTAGTAGCCGTCGAGCATCGAATCGCCCCGTATGAGGATCTGGCCAACCCCGCCGGGGCCCAATTCCGCACCGTCGTCGGAAACGATTCGCACCTCCGTGTTCGGGAGCAGGCCCCCGGACGAGACCAAGCAGGTAGCGCCGCGGGCGGTGTGGCGCACCGGTTGGGCGCAGCGCCGCTTGCGTAGCCCATCGGCATCGACCCAGGTGCGACGTGGACCCGGTCCGGTCACATCGGACTGTGTCACCGCGAACACCGTCTCGGCCATGGCGTAGGAGCTCTGAAGCACGTTGGACCGGAGACCGGCGCCGGCATACGCCGCCAGGAATTCGTCCATGCTGGAGGCACGGACCGGCTCGGAGCAGTTGATGAGCGCCCGGAGGGACGACAGATCCAGCCCGAGGCGATCTTCCGGCCGCACGCGTCGTGCCAGGAACTGCAATGTGAAGTTCGGAATCCATGCCAACGAGCACCGGTACGTCGAGATGAGTTGGAGCATCGTGGCCGGCTGCATCACCCAGTCAGTAGGCGATTGCATGACCACGGGAACGTGACACGCGAGGGGGAGCATGAAGCAAGCTACCAGACCCATGTCATGGTACAGCGGCAACCAACTATAGATGCGGTCCTCGGCGTCAAGACGAATGACCTGTGCGAGATGGTTGAGCTGGGTCAGCACCGCGGCATGGGACAGCGCCACCCCCTTCTGGAGCCCGGTCGTGCCTGCAGAGTGCTGGATGAACGCCAACCGGTCGGGATCGATCGCGGGCGGCGCATCGGCCAGCGCCGCCGACCCCACGGTATCGTCGCACCGGACTACGCGCACGTCGCGGTCGCCGCTCAGGTCGTGCAATAACTCATCCGGAAACTCCGGGGCGACCAGAATCAAACGCGCCTTCAAGTTGGCGGAGACGCCCCTCAGCCCAAAGCGGTACTTTGCCGGCTCCACCTTCAAGTTCGGATACGCTAGGATCGCCGGAACGGCCCCCAATAACATGGCGCCCACGAACGCCGCCATCAGCGGCACGCCTTGGGGCATAATGAGTACGACCGTGTCACCGGACTGCACGCCGTGGGATGCGAGGAATCCAGACTGCAGGACCGCCTGCCGCGTGAATTCTCCAAACGTGACGGTCTCGACGTCGTCCTCACCTCGCCACATCGTGACGAACGGCTTGTCGGGTGGCGCGGCGAACAGCGCCGCGGGCAGCGTCCGGAAGCGAAGCGGCAGCATGGACTCCTCAGTTACGCCGCGGTAATCGAGCATCGATCAGAGGCCGCAGGCCGTCGGCCAGGCGCGTGGCCATGACCTCGGCACCCATCGACGTGAAATGCGAAAAGTCACCAAAGTACTCGCGTCCGCGCGGCAGTTCACGGGCGGCATCGATCAATGAGACGTGCGCCTGAGCCGCAACGTCGCGGATCGCGCCATTCATGCGTTGTTCCATGTCGAGAAACCCGTTTTCGTCGAGCATGGGATAGAACTTGCGCCAGGCCACCAGGAGCTCGTGGTCTTCGCCCGACAGCTCCTTGCCGAACGCGGTCGCGTGCGTGACCAAGACGGGCTCCACGCCACGCGCGCGCAGGGCGGCGACGAGCCGCAGCAGATCCTGCCGAAACCGACGCACGTTTTCGTCGGGCACCCGATTCATCACGGGGTAGCGATTCCTGGCAATGTCTCTCGCAATCGCGAGGCGGCGGAGCTCTGTCTGGACGGCCGATGGTAACCCCTGCTTCAGGAGGTTGCGCAGCCGCTCCATGATCCGCCACTCGAACCGCCCACTCGCCGGCCCCGGATCGGGTGGCGCAGCCCCGCTCGAGACCGGCTCCTCCTGGACCCAGGGCAACCACGTGTACGTCGCTCCGGACGGATAGATGATGGCGAGCGAGGGATGCACTTGTTCGACGATTTCGGGTACCCGCAGCGTGGCGACCGCCAGCGGCTGTCCCACGACGGCGACGTTCTCGACTTGGAACACATCGGCGCCGGCCCAGGCATTCAGGGCGTGCTCCAGCAAGCGAGGGTATTCGTGCCCCTCGGCTTCATACAAGCCGAAGGTCTCGGACGCTCCGATACACACGATTCGTACCGATCCGGGCCGGAGTTCGGGGCCTCGATAGCCGAGACTGTTCAAGCGCCATTTTTGAAACCGGGCCCCCGGGCGGCCACGCAAGCCGATCCGATCCCGCATGAAGAGATTCTCACTGCTGTACCGCCCCAAGAATGGCGCTCCGTACATCAGGGCATCATCCACCCTGGCGCACAGTTCGAGGACGCCGACGACGATCACCGGTCCCCACACACACCGCGCGAGAAGTGACGAATACTTCATCAGAATTGAAAGTAAATGAACGCTTGTGTTGCAGCCGCATGCAGCAGCCCGGCATAAGTCGCCACGCTGTAAAGCGCCGCCCGAAGGCCGAACGACACGGTGAGCGGAGCACGCCGCCGCCGGTACCATGAAATCGCCCCGACCGTCCCGAAGTAACCGAGCACGCACGCGCCGACTGCCATATACAGGCTCGATGGCAACAGGGGCCTGACATACTGGCTCGGTGTGACGACCACGCGCCACATCGTGAGCGCTTGGGAGACACTATTGGCCCGGAACAAGATCCAGCCGAGGCAGATAGCGCCGAACGTGATCAGCCACGACAGAAGCGCGGTCGTGGCGCCCGGCGCCGTCCAGGGGAATCGACGCTGCAGCCCCTGCCCCTTGCGATGCAGGACGAGCAGCAGCCCTTGATAGGCGCCCCAGGCCGCGAACAGGACGCTCCCCTTGTGCCACAATCCGAATGCGATCATTGACACCATGAGCGCGACACTGCGCCACCACATTTCGCGGCGAAGCATGGCGAAAGGCAGAAATACGTAGTCACGAATCCAGGAGGAAAGGGACATGTGCCAGCGCGTCCAGAATTCCGAGGGCGTGGTCGCGAGGTACGGACGGTCGAAATTCTCCTCCAGGCGGATGCCAAACAGGCGAGCCGCGCCGATCACTATGTGCGAATAACCGGCGAAATTGAAAAACAGCTGGAACCCATATCCGATCGCGGCAACCCAGACATCGAGTCCGGTCCACGGCCGCGACAGACTATCGAACGCCGCGTCCACGCCGTGCCCGGGACGCAGGCCGGTGGCCAGGACTTGGCCCAGCGCGCCCATCCACAGCCCGATACAGATCCGGTCCAGTCCACGGCCGACATCCTCGCCTGAGGGTGTGGGCCAATCGCGAAATTGCGGATGCAAGGTAGACAGGCGACATATCGGACCCGACAACACCGTCGGCCAGAACGCCATGTACAGGAGCCATTCCGACAGGGATGGCTTCGGCGCCGTGCCTTGGTACACATCGAACAGGTACGAGAGTGCCTGAAACGTCCAGAACGAAATCCCCACTGGGAGCCCGATGGCAGCGACGGCAGTGGCGACCGACGCGTCGGGCAACAGGGGCAGAATCGTCGGCACGTATTTGAACGTGCCGAGGAGTGCAAGATTGCAGACGACGCCCCCCGCGAGTATCGCTCCAGACGGCCGTCGCGAGAGGGCGACGCCGAACCCGTAGTTCAGCAATGAGCTGAAGACGAGGAGGCCAAGGAAGAGCAGACCCCAACTCGCGTACAACACGTAGCTCGTGCCGAGCATCAGCGCGCGGCGTACGCGGGCGTTCTTCAGACGCCAGGAAACCGCCCACGCCACGACGGCGACGACGACGTACAGTAGCGCGTGGCTGCTCATCCCCCCTGTCCTTCCCTGGTGACGTCGCGCTTATCTCTGCCAGACATCCCAGCGACCTCTCAAGCCGTTGAACGTCGCGACCAGCACCGCGGCCTGCAGCAAGCACGCTTGCGCGACCATGGCACGGAACGCCTTCGCGCGGACGGCGCCCAGACCCAGGACGCACAGCACCGCCACGGCAGCGGGACTTGCCCGCATAGCCCACGGCCCGGTCAGGAACGGCCACGCGGTGACGAGACACCACGCGCCAATCACGAGGGCACAATACGGAGTGAGGAAACGCAACAGCTTGTGGAACAGGAATTCCGCCCAGAGAGGGTTGCGAAGCGGGTTGAGAAGGGCGGGCAGCCAGGCACAGAGTTGAATCACCCCGGTCAGGGTGCGCGTCTTGCGGCGGTACTCCTCCGACGGGCTGGGCAGCCGCGTCTCCCAGGCCCGGGCACCCGTCACGAACCCCACCCGATATCCTCGTAGCACGATCTGCATCGGTGTGTACAGATCGTCCAGCAGCAGGCCCGCAGGCAGCGGCGTCCATAGAGACTTCCGAATCGCGTAGATCGCACCCGTCACCCCCACGGAGGAGCCGACCTCCGCTTCGCATTGCCTGAGCCAGCGCTCCAGGTGCCAATACAGCGCGGCCAGCGACGCAGCGCTACCCGACGCCAGCTCGAGACGTCCCGAGACCGCGCCCGTGCCCGCCTCGCGCAGCGCCTCCACCAGGGCGCCGATGGCCGTCGGGTGGAAGCGCTGACTGGTATCGGTGAACACGATGACGTCGCCCGAGGCCGCCCTGACTGCGGCGTTCAACGTCGCGGCCTTGCCACCCGGCTCATCCCCGCGCACGTAGCGCACCGTCCCGGGGATCGGGAAGACGCTCTCAACGAGCTCCGGTCCGCTCTTCGCGTCGAACGCGACCACTACTTCCAACCGCGCCGGCGCGGTGGTCGCCCGCAGGCAATCCTCCACGCGAGCCCGCACCGCGGCAGGGTCGTCGCGGGTCGCGACTACTATGGAGACGGCACCCGCCACCGCTTCGGAACGCGAACCGACGGGTCGCCGCCGCCGTCGAGCCCAGCCGGCCCGCGCGCCCATGACCAGCGGGTAGAGCAACCAGACGGCTACCAGCGTGACCATCGAGACGCCGGCTCCCACATCGAGTGCCGTCACCAGACACCCATCACGCGGTCTGCCGCAAGGCCGCCGGCGCCCGCCCACGAGCGACCGTCCTGGAGCCGTCCGCCATCCACGTCCACGTGCGCCGCAAACCCGCCTCCAGCGAGATGCGCGGTTTGTAACCCAGGATCCGCTCCGCGCGATCGAGACTCGCGAGCGAGTCGCGTACGTCCCCCGAACGGGGAGGCTGGTGCACGAAGTCCACCTGGTGACCCGCGACGCTACCGATCAGGCCGATCAGGCCGAGCAGCGAGGTTCTCGCCCCGGCGCCGACGTTCACGGGCCAGCCGCTCGCCCTGGGTCCGGGCGCCGAGGCCGCGAGCAGATTCGCGTCGACCACGTTGTCGACGTAGGTGAAGTCCCGAGTCTGGTGGCCGTCTCCGTACAGAACCGCTTGACGCCCGTCGAGTGCGGCCTGGAAGAACTTCGGGATGACTGCCGCGTAGGCGGAGTGGGGACTCTGGCGGGGGCCGAACACGTTGAAGTAGCGGAGCGCCACACCTTCGATCAGTCCACCGCGAGCGAACGCCAGCACGTACTGCTCGCCCGCCAGTTTCGACGCGGCGTACGGAGAACGTGGTAGCGGCTCGACCGACTCCGTCTTGGGGAGCACCGGCGTGTCCCCGTACACCGAGCTGGAGCTCGAGTACACGACGCGTGGGACCTTGGCCTCCACGCACGCCTCCAGCAGCCGCATGGTCGCGTTGACGTTGGCCGCGTGAGACGCCCAGGGGTCCTTGAGCGATCGTGGGACGCTGGGCAGTGCGGCGACGTGAAAGACGACCTCGATTCCCGCCACTGCACGGCGACATATCTCCACTTCGCAGAGATCGCCGCGCAGAAACTCGATGTCGTTTTCGACGCCCGCCAGATTGGCCTCGTCGCCGGTGCTGAGATTGTCTACCACGCGGACTGCGTGTCCGAGAGCAACGAGTCGTTCGACGAGATGCGAACCGATGAAGCCCGCCCCTCCGGTCACTAAGCACTTGGACTGCCGCGTTGCGAGCATGGCACTCCTCTAGGTCAGGGGAACTGGTCGCGACACCCCGTGCAGGACGCGGACCGGATGATTGCCCAGCCCCGGGAATTGCAAGGCTGGCGCCGTCGCTGCCGTGAGCTCCGGGCTTAGCTATAAGTCGTGCTGAGGCAATGACATATCGGGGGAACCGCGATTACCCGGGAGACCGTCGGAGTCTGCAGTGTGGCGTGGCCGCTATAGCGGCCACGCGCAGCCGCGGGCTACCCCTGTTACGGCCGAGAGCTGGAGCCCGATGACGCTGTCAGCACGCGCGCCAACTCCCCGACGCAGCGCGCGATCCGCGCGTAAGCCCGGTCACACACCTCCGGGTCCTGCTCGACGGGGTCTTCGATCGCGCGCGACGTGACGGGCATCGGATCCAGATCGCCGAGCAGGAGCACATCCCGCGCGGCGCGTCCGAACCGCTCGCAAATGGTGCGGCGCTGCAGCTCCTCCATCACGACGATGAGGTCGGCGGCACGCGCCACAGGGGCGACTAAGAGCTGAGAGGTGTGTCCGGCGAGATCGATCCCGTGACGCGCGGCGGCGGCGACGGCGTGGGGCGGCGATGGCCGACCGTGCGCCGCGAACCCCGCCGACTCCACGCGCATGCTTCCCGCGCCTCGGACGTTGAGTTCGCGCTGTAATACCGCCGCGGCAAACGGGCTGCGGAAGATGTTGCCGTTGCACAACACGAGCACGGACGCAGGCGGCCGCCGCGCCCTCAGTGCGCCGAGCGCGGCGCGGCGGCGGGAGCGGTGCAGGAGGCGGTCGGGCATACGACGCAGTCGTTCCAGAAGCCCGGCACTCCAGCTCCGTCGCGGCGGGACGCTACGGCCTGCGGCACCGAACGGCCGAGCCGCAGGGGAGTGCGACGGGACCCGCGTGGGCTGGTCGTCGGGCGTGGCGCGGCGGTCGCGCAAGGGGATCACGCGGCTCGCCCGCCGCCGCGATTGCGTGTCGCTGCGAGGAAGCGGACGATCGCCGCGACCGACCTGATGTTCCGTTCCGCAATCTCGTCCTCTACCAGGTTGTCGGGACGCATGCAGGGAAGTTCTCACCGAAGTAGGGTGGCGTGCAATCGGGGGAAACCGAGTCTCCGTCTGGCGTGCATCGCGGAATGCAAAGTTCGAGCCCCCGTCCCGTCACGAGGAAACACGTGTTGCTCCTATGCCACGATCGTGCAGGCGCCCTACGCCTCCGGGAGCCGTGGCCGGATTCCTGCAACGGGCAAGCCTCGGGCCGAACCGAATAGGAAAGAGGGATGCGATACCTGGTTACCGGCGGGGCCGGCTTCATCGGCTCCCACCTGGTGGAGCACCTGGTCGCCGCCGGGCACGACGTGGTGCTCCTGGACGACTTCTCGACGGGGCGGCGGGAGAACTTCGCCGCCGTCGCAGACCGCGTCCGGCTCATTGAGGGTAGCATCACGGATGCCGCTTTGTGCCGGCGTGCGATGGCGGACGTGGACTGCGTCCTGCACCAAGCCGCCGCCACGTCCGTTGCGCGATCCGTGGATGAGCCCCTGGCCACGCACGCCGTGAACGCGACGGGGACGCTCAACGTCCTGCTCGCCGCCCGGGACGCCCGAGTGCGGCGGGTCGTTTACGCCGGCTCCACGTCAGCCTATGGGAATCCCGTGACCCTCCCGAGCTCCGAGGATCACGTCACGCGCCC
>Ga0137407_10002447_pt1 | contig 12207 bp, 6 predicted proteins | sample CZOMad2_2_16fung_FD_108410 | JGI IMG/M metagenome (GOLD analysis project Ga0137407, IMG submission 108410) | Vadose zone soil fungal communities from Angelo Coast Range Reserve, California, USA - CZOMad2_2_16fungal (Illumina Assembly) | ecosystem: Environmental > Terrestrial > Soil > Vadose zone...
CACGAGGTGCCCGTGACGTTCTGGTGGGTGAAGGTCATCTCGATGCCGTTGAGGCTCACCCCGCGGAGCGTCTCGAGGTGCAGACGGTTGACGTTGGCGCCGACGAACACCCGGCCCCGGCCGAGCGTCTGGGCGCGTTCGCTGAACACCGAGCCCGGGGAGCGCGACGTCGGGACGGGAACACCGCCTTCGAAGCGGAACGTGGAGCCGCCGCTGGTCGCGCTCACCGGGAGGTTCGCGACGTTCTGGCTGATCGCCGTTCCGATGAACGAGATCAGGGTGCCGTTGTCGGACACGGCCGAGGGGACGAAGTGGTCGGCGTGCAGCGCGGTCGCGGAGTCGGAGCCGGCGGTGCCCCCGAGGAACAGCGGGTCCTTGCCGTCCGCGAAAATGAACAGCTGGGAGATCTTGTCTCGGAGACCCTGCGCGTCGAGCGGGGTGGCAGCCAGCGTGAGCCCTAGGAAAGTCCACAGGTAGCGTCGCATGGCTTCGAAGAGACGCCGTGCGACCATATCCGTCAACCCCGCCGGTTGCTTACAGCGTTGCGCGGTACCGCTCCCACTGGGCCTTCTGCTCGCGCAGGAACGCGACGAAGCCCGGATCACCGCGGATGTTGTCGAGGAACGGATCCCGCTCGAACAGCGGATAACAGGGGAGCCCGCCCTCGGCGGTCGTTCGGAGCCACTGGACGGCCGAGTCCGGCCGGTGCAGCAGTGCGTAGGCCAGAGCGATGTGGAACCCCGCGTGATGAAAGTGGATGTATCCCTTCCCCTTCTGGACAGCGGTGCGGATGTCCTGCTCCGCGCGGTGAGCGTCTCCTGCTAAGGCAAACCAGACGGCGCGCGCGCTCGACACGACGCCGCCGCGGTCCGCGGGATGCGCCTGCAGGTAGGTCCGGATCAGCGCGAACGCCGAGTCACTTCGACCCAAATGGAGAAGCACGAGCGCCATCTCATAGTACCAGTAGGGCGGGTTGGCCTCAGGGTCCACCTGGCTCAGGATCCTCAGGGCCTCTTCGTATTGCCCTTGGTACGCGCGCGCCTCCGCGATGCGTCGCAGGGCGTTGTCTTCACGCGGCGAGATCGCGAGGGTCTTTTGAAGCTCGGCAATCGCTTCGTCGAGCATTCCGATGTGCAGGTAGATATTGCCGAGATGTTGGTGCGCCCGATCCATGTTCGGATCGAGGCTCAGCGCGCGCCGGTCTTCCTGGATCGCTCGCTCGTGGAAGAAGTGGTTAGCAGGCCCCCACAAGAGGCGGGCCTGGGCCTGATGTGCTTCGGCGAGATTCGGGTCGAGCCGCAAGGCTCTCTCCGCGGCCACCCGGGCTCGCTCGAGCGCCGCCGTGTCTCCCGGGGCGAATTCGGTCACGCGCAGGGCATAGGCGCGCGCCAGGCCGGCCTGAGCCGCGGCAAAGCTCGGGTCCAGCGCGACAATGCGCTCGAACAGAGTGATTGCGACCGAATCGTTCTCTCGATTCTGACGCTGGTTGACGAGCATGTTCGCGCGTAGGTACAAGTCGTACGCTGGGGCGTTGCTGGTCGGTGGGGTCCTGGGATGCAGCCGTCCCCGCTGGCCAGCGACGCTGAACCCGACCAACAGCGCGAGAGCCGCCGCGGCGGAGAGGCCCACCCTCATGGCGAGCCTCCCCGGCCGGCGCTTCGAAGGAGGCCTCTGGTGGGGCCGGGAATCCACCTCGGGGGGCGCGGCGGCCGGCTCCGCCCGCACGCGCGCCCGCACCGCAGCAACCAATGCCCTTGTCTCCGCCGCGGGCTCGGCCTCGTACTCTGCGGCGACTCGCCGGGCGAACACCTCGTAGGCTTCCAACGCGCCTGCCCGATCCCCCTGTCGGTCGAGCAGCGCGATCAGGCGGCGCACTAGGCCCTCGTCGCTCGGCGCGAGCTCGATGGACCGGCGAGTCCAACGCACGGCTGTCGTGAGGTCGTTGACGGACTCATAGCGCTCCGCCAGCGCGCGCGCGGCGCCCGCGGCCGCCACCTGCAGGCGGGCGCGCTCGGTTTCCAGCCAGCGCTCGAACTCGGGGGCGTCCGAGATGAAAAACCCCTCCAGCAATGCACCCCGATACCGGTCGAGCGCCTCCTCCAGCGGTCCATTGCGGAGCGCGCGCTCGAAGACCGCGACGTCGCACGATACCTGAGCGAAGTCGAGGCCGATCTCCTCGTCGCCCCGGCTCGCGACGACGTCCCCGCCCAACGCGTCGCGGACCACGTGCAGTGCCTGACGCAGCGCCGCGCGGGCATGCTCCTGATCGAGCTCCGGCCAGAACAGCGCCAGCAGCGTGTCGCGGCGGTGGAAGCCTTGAGGTGATGCGGCGGCGAGGTAGGCGAGGAGCGCGAGGCGTCGGGGCTGTCCGAGCAGGCCCCGCACTTCACGCCCGTCGGCGCCGGTGAGGCTCAACCTCCCGAGCATGCTGAGCTCGATCATGCGAGGCCTCGGCGATGCGCGGCGCGGTTCAGAGCCTCACGAGTCGCGTGGGGCCGCCGTTACGGCCGGCGTGACGGTCGCATCACAAGGGCGTGACGCGGGTCTCCTAAACTGCCTCCGCACGCAGAAGCTAGCCCCACTTCAGGGGCGCAGCAATCACAAGTGAAGGAGAGGCGCTATGAGACGAATCAGTGGAAAACTCGCCGGCAACGCGATCTTGTTGACGCTCGCGCTGGGGTGCAATCCCGAGCAATCGGTCAGGCCGCGCTCACTTGCGTTCGAGGCCACCACCACGCCGGCGCCAACGCTCGTCCTCCACGTCGTCGCGCCCCAAGCGACCGACCCCGCGATCGACCAAGGGCTCGACGATCACTACGTGTGGCTCGACACGACCGCGCGCTCGAACCACAAGCTCTTCGTGATCCTGCCCGGCACGGGCCAGAATCCCTCGATCTTCCAGCTCGTCCAGCAAGAAGCGGCCCGACTTGGCTATCACGTCATCGGTCTCATGTACCCGACCGGCGGCGGGCTGGCGAAAGTGTGCCCGTCGGCCCCCGATCCCAGCGCGTGCTACGAGAACGCACGCCTCGAGATTATCGACGGAATCGACCGGGTCGCGTTCCTGAACGTCAGCGTGGCAAACAGCATCGACAACCGACTCACCAAGCTGCTTCAGTACCTGACGCTGCAGTATCCCGACGAAGGGTGGGACCGATTCCTCCTCCGTGACAAGCCGAAGTGGTCGCAAATCGCCGTCAGTGGCCACTCTCAAGGAGGCGGGAACGTCGCGATGATCGCGAAGATCCGGCTGGTTGCCCGCGTGGTGCTGTTCTCCTCCGTGACGGACAGTATTCACGCCGAAGCCCCGTCGTGGGTCGCGACGCACGTGACGCCGGTGGAGCGCTACTACGGCATCGCGCACGACCGCGACGGGTTCTATCGACCGATCCGGGCGGGATGGGACTCCCTGGGCCTTGCCCTGTTCGGCGCTCCGGCGATGCCCGAGACCAGCAGCCCTCCGTACGATGGGACGCACACCCTGGTCACCGACCTCACGCCCCAGGGCGGGTTCGTCGGCACCAACGCGCACGGTGCTCCGTCCAACGACTTGAACACGCCGCTCGGCCCGGATGGCACGCCGTTGCTGCGGGACGCCTGGCGCTACCTCTTGACGGCGCGCGGCGCAGGGCAGGAGGACGCCGAAGTCGACGAGATCGCTTCCGGAGGTGGACGATGAAGGCAACACGTGGAACGCTCGTGTGGCTGGCCGCGCTGGTAGCGCCGGCGCTGGCGTGCAATCTCGACACGGGGCCAACTGCTCCAGGCGCTCTAATCCGCGCCGATCAAGTCGCAGCAGCCGTTTCTAGTTTCGTGTGCGACGTGGACGGCGCGACCTGGGAAGGGGACCCCGATGCGGCAGTCCTGCACGATCTCGCGCCGAACGGTGTCACGCGCGTCGGGTTCAACTACAACAACCGGAACAACGCGGCGCGGGACCCTATCACGGGCGCGCTCACGGGGCCGGGAATAGACATGAGCTGCAAACTGGCACAGGGAACGCACGTGCCGTTCGTAGCGATTGCCTATCTGGGAGTGCCGCCGTTGCTCGCGGGCCTCGCCAACAGCGATTGGGACGCGGCTTTCGCCTTCGATCAGACGCTTGAGCCACCCGGCATCACCGCGGCCATTCCGCACATCGGGGTGGACAACACGTATCTCGTCCGCGGCGACGCGCCGTTTCAGAAGGTCGCGGACGTCGATGCCCCCGGCGTGCGAATCTCGGTCGCCCAGGGCAGCTCCCCCGACATCTATCTCGGTCGCACGCTCAAGTACGCGACGCTGGTGCGCACGGCTGCAACCCCGCAGGCGCTGGACCTGTTGGGCACGGGGCAAGTGGACGCGTTTGCTGGAGGCCGGGGGCCGCAGGTGATCGCCTTCATTGCTTGCTGCGGCGGGCGGCTGCTGCCCGACAACTTCCTGATCGCCAACCTGGCCATCGTCGTGCCGGACACCGTGGTTAGTCGCAGCGGCGCGGGGCTCCAATACATCAACGAATTCGTCGATTGGGCGAAGACAACGGGCCTGGTTCAGCTGGCGATCGACCGGGCCAAACAGGGCGGGACCCACGTTACTCCCGCGCTGCCGCCGGCGCAGCGGATTGGGTTGCTCCTGCATCACGTCACGCGTCTAGTGACGACCGGCGTGCTCAATGGTGGTCAGGGCAACGCACTGGCGGTCAAGCTCCAAGGTGCGGTGGAGAAGTTGGCGGACGACGAGACCGAGGCGGCGATGAGCAAGCTCGGGGCGTTCATCAATCAGGTGGAAGCATTCCGTGATGCCGGCGTCCTGTCGGAAGGGCAGGGCGCCTCGCTGCTCGAGATCGCGCGGGACGTCATGGCGAGGGCGACCGAACGCCTCGCGCTGGGAGGCGTCGGATGAACGCGAAGAGATCATGCGCTGAGCCGGCTAGAAGCTGTAGCGTGCGGCGACTTCGATCTGGTAGTACGAGTACAGGTTCTGCGAGCTGTAACGCAGGAACGCGGGATCGAAGCGAAAGATCGGCTGCTGCGCAGCCGGCCCTTGGACCTGTGTGAGCAATGCGGTGTTGGGGATCTTGAGCAGTCCCCAGCTCATGTTCACCAGGTTCAGGAAGTTGAAGACGTCGACCTGGAGCGTAAGCGCATGCCCGCGGGGGCTGGGCAGCGACTGCCGGATCGAGAGATTCGTGGTGTTGCGCCACGGACTGCGGCAGCTGTTCCGCTCCATGATCCTGCCGCGCTGCGCATTGACGCACGGCGTATCGCGCAGGAACCGGTCGAATGCCGCTTGTTGGGCGGCGACATCCGCCGCGGTGCCGGAGAACCGGATCTCGAGGGTGTCGTAGGTGCTCCGGGGGATGTAGACGGGGTCGTTCTGGGTCGTGCCATCGGCGTTCAAGTCCCCCGTGCGCGGATCGCCGTTCGCGAAGTAGGTGTAGGGAAGCCCCGATTCCCCGATGTAAACGAGGGACACGTCGGTGCTCCACCGCTGCCAAGGGAAGGTGTACGTGGCGGTAAAGACCACGCGCCGGGGCTGGTCGTAGCCGGAGATTCCCAGAGTCTCGCGTAGTTGGTCGCCCGCAACCGCACGCCCGGACTGCCAGTTGTCGTAGGCGCCGACGGCGAGGGGAGTCTGGACGTCGCGCACGCGCGAGTAATTGAAGGCGGCACTGGCCTCGAGGCTGTGAGAGAAGCGCTTCTGCAGCTGACCCGTGATGCTGTAGGAGTAGTTCCGAGACTGATTGGTCAACTCGATCACCTGTCTTGGGAATGCTGGCGAGATCAGGGTCGGCGTTGCCACACCGGTGCTGCCGAACGTGCCGTACATGCTACGGCCATGGGGATCGACGCCGATCGGCCCAGCCAGATTGCGGTCGGCGTAGAAGAAATCGTCGAGATTCTTGGTGTACAGTCCTTCCAGCGTGGCCACGAGGCCCCAGGGAAGCCGGCGGTCGTAGGCGAGCGAGGCGCGGAGTGTCTCCGGGAACTTCAAATTGGCGTCCAGAAGGGTCACGACCGGCTTCGTGCTAGTACCGGAGCCGGTCGCACAGGCCAGCGGCGGGTTGGCATAGTCGGGATCGAAGGGCGGCGGGTTGCCGTTGCACGTGAGGACGCCAAGCCCCTTGCCGAAGTTGGCGTAGGCGCTGAGCAGCCAGGCGAGCGGGGGTCGCCCGACGAACACGCCGGCACCCCCGCGAATCTGGTTACTCTGGTCCCCGGTCACATCCCAGTTGAAGCCGATCCGAGGCGACCACTGCGGATGCCCCGTCGGGACTCGGTCGGTGCGCCGCCCGAACGCGGCATCCACCGCACTGTCGTAGGGAGGCTTATTGATCATGATCGGCACGTCGACACGCAGGCCGTACGTCAGCGACCAGCGCGGGGAGATCTGCCACTGATCCCCGGCGTACATCCCCACCTGGACTCCGCGCAGAATCGCGTCCGCCCCCCCGAGGTCTCTGGCAACGCTAAAGGACTGCGCGCTGTCGCGCTGCAGCGAGTCGAGACTCGCGAATGTCCAGGTGCCATACGAGCCCTTGAGCTGGAGCAGACGCAGTCGGTAGGGCTCGACCTTTGTCCCGACGCTCACGCGGTGACTACCGATCGGGAACGTGAAGTCATCGGCCACGCTATAGACCGTCTGGTCCGTCAGATTCCCCTGGGCGAACTCGACCGCCCCCGCCTGGAGCGTGCTGGTGTTGCCGGGCGCGCTGGGGTTGGGCACGCTGACCTGGACCAGGGGCTGCTGCACGTCGGGCGTTATTCTCAACGGCTGGGTGCGGTAGCCAAGGGTCAGTTCGTTGATGGCGCCGTCGCGGAAATACGTATACAGCTGAGCCGCGGCCACGTGCTTGACGGCGAGCTGGTGCCGCTGCACAGAAGACAGTGGAAAGCAGGACCGCGTGAAACACGTGGTGGCGATCGCCGTCTCGGGCCGCGAAAGCGCTCCGCTATCCGCCCGGGTGTAGTTGTAGCGCAGGACCAGCCGGCTGCTCCACGCCGGGAGCGCGACGTCCAGCCGCGCGAACAGGTTGCCGGCGGGATCGTGGGTGTCCACCAACCCTCCGGTGCCTGCTTGGAGACCCTTGGCGGCGAGAATCTTCGTGAATCGTGTGATGTCGGCAGTGTCCGCGGGCAACGGGGTCTGGCTGGAAGCGCCCTGCCCGACGTACGGTCCGTTCGCGGGGGTCCTCCGCCGCTGGAACTCGGACGCGAGGAAGAAGTGGATCCTGTCGCGCACGATCGGGCCGCCGAGCGACATGCCGGTCTGTGACTGATACGACGGCGAGCCTTGGAACGAGCTCTGACCGGCGAGTTGATCGCTCCGCGCGTAGAAGAACGCCGTGCCGTGCAGGTCGTTGGTGCCGCTCTTGGTGACTGCGTTGATCAACGTGCCCGCGAAATCACCCAGGGAGACCGCATAGGGCGACAAAACAATCTGGTACTCCTTCACCGCTTCGATCGAAATCGCCTTGGCCCCGTAGACCGCACCGTTCAGCCGGCCATACACGCCCAGCTCGCTCGCTCCATCGATCAGGAAGTTGTTGAAGCGGTGGTTCACCCCCCCGCCGGAGAGGCCGTTCGCCGTGGACACCTGGGGGGCGAGCACCACGAAGCCGTAGAGGTCCCGATTGGGAGTCGGCAACCGGCGGAGCGCCGAGTCCGACACGATTGTCGCCACACCGGTATGAGCACTGGAAAACGCCGGATCTGCATTGCCGTGCACCACGACGGGGCTCAGGATCGCCGCCTCGGACGCGAGCCGGACATCCAGCCGCAGGTCTTGCCCGAGGCTGAGTAAGACATGCTCACGCGTCTCGGTCGCGAAGCCGATGCGCCGAATGACGATCGCGTAGGGTCCGCCGACCTCCAACCCCTGGACGAGATACCGGCCGACGTCGCGCGTCACACTCGACGTCACCACGCCCGTGGTGCGGTTGATGACTTGGACTTCGGCGAACTCAATGCCGCGGCCGCTATCGTCGGCGACAGTCCCGCTGATCGATGCCGTTGTTGTGCCCTGCGCGGCGAGGAGGCTCGACCCGAGGCTCAGCAAGAGCGCCGGCGCGCGACAGCAAGCGAGGATCCGATGGGGCGCCAAGTCACGGACCCTTGAGTAGCAGCGCCTGGAACCGAGGCTCGCGCCGCAGGGGATCGAGCGGCGGGTCGAGCCGCAGGTGCAGTTGGAAGTGCAGATCGCGCACCGGCCGATAGCGCTCGAGCCACGTCAGCGCCCGGTCGACGTCGCCGAGTACAGCATACGCGGCCGCGATGTTGACCGCGCTATGGTTGTCCGGCGCGACGGGGTCCGTCCGAGCCTCGGCTTCGGCCAACAGGCTGCGCGCCGCGACGGTGTCTCGCGCGGCGGCTGCCAGGGAGACGAATCCCGAAAGCCCGTTGCTCCCGGGCCCTGTCGGCAAGCGACGGGCGGCGCTCAGCTGCGATTCCGCCTCGTCGCGGCGGCCGCGGGAGAGCGCAACCTGCCCGGCGACGACCCGCCCGAGCCCGTACAATGGGTCCGTCGCCACCGCGCTGTCTGCCCACACGGCTGCGCTGTCGTAGGCGCGCCACCACCAGTAGTGGATGCCGAGAAACGCCAGGGCCTCAAGGCGCCCCGGATCCAGGGCGATTGCCCGGTGCCACGCCGCTCCCGCGCTGTCCCGCCGCCCGACTTCCTCGAGCGCCATGGCCAGCTGATCCCACGCCTCGGCATTGAGCGAATCGAGCGCCAGCGCCCTACCGATGGCTCGCAGCGCAGGCCCACGGCTTGTCGGGTCAACGTCGTCAGAGACCTTCGCCCGAGTCAGCCATGCGTCCACGCTGGTGCTGTCGAGCTCTAGGGCGCGGTCGCTCGCGAAGATCTCCCGCGTCAGCAGGCTCTCCGGCGGGGCTCCACGCACAGGGAAGCCCCATCGGTTCGCGTTGTGGAGCACTCGGGCGAGTCCCGCCCACCCGGGCGCGAACGTCGAGTCCTTGCGTATCGACTCGGAGAAGAGGGCCACTGCTCGACCGAGGCTGGGTGCGGTTCGCCTCGAGGCTGCGTAGCGGCCCCGCAAGAACAGGTCGTAGGCGGCCGGATCGGGGGGCAGCGCGGTGCCCTCGGTGGGAGCCCCGGCTCGGGCCCCCAGCGCGCCGAGAACGTCACTCGTCAGCGTCCGAGGGACGGTAATCGTCCCGCGGCTCCGGAGGGCAAGCCGGGTCGCCCACACGATCTCGCCAGAGCCGTTGCGCTCGAGTTGCGCCGTGACGTCGAGCGTGTCCTTCGCATGCCTCACGCTCCCGGTCAGGATGTAATCCAGGCCGGGGCGCGCTTTGCCCACGCGAAACACGCGCAGGACGTGGGCGGCACTGAGCGAGCGGGTGAGGTCCTCGGTTAACGCGGCACCCAGGTACGCGTCGAGCGTGTCTCCCGAACGGTTGTCGAACGGGATGATCCCCACGGAGGCGTGGCTCAAGCGCGCGTTGGCCTGCTCGTGTCGGATCGCCATGACGGCGGCCAGGAGGGCCACGCCGATGGTCCCGACGACCCAGCGCGTGCCGGGTCGCGTGAATCGACGTGCCGCCGGCTCGGTGGACGCGGCCGAGGGCGGCTGTGCGGCCGCCTGAGGCGCTGCGTAGGACGCCGGAGCCGGGCGCAACGCGGGCGGTGACGCTGCCTCACGCGAGCGCACGAGCGCGATCAGCGCCTTGGTCTCGGCCGCTGGTTCGACCTGGTACTCAACGGCGACGCGCCTCGCGAACTCTTCGTACACCTGCACGGCGCCCACTCGGTCGCCCAGATCGTCCAGCAGCGCGACCAGGCGGCGGAGCGTCTCCTCATCGTCGGGGACGAGCGCCGCCGCGCGGCGCGCCCACGGTGCGGTGCGTACGAAATCGCCTTCCGCCATGCTGCGCTGTGCGAGCGTCCACGCAGCCTGGCACGCCCGGTTCCGCAACCGCGCTCGCTCATCCTCCAACCAGCGCTCGAATTCGGGCGAATCCGAGAGGAAGAAGCCTTCGAGCAGACCCCCCTGGTAGAGTTGGAGCGCGCGAGTCCAGTTCTCGGCCTCGAGGGCCTGGTGGAATGCGCGAACATCACACCACAAGCGCTGCTCGTCGACACCGACTTCCTCATCGCCTCGGCTCGTGAGCACGTCGGTGCCGAGGCCCTGTCGCAGACCGTGGAGCGCCTGGCGCAGCGCGGCGCGCGCGTGCTCCTGGTCGAGTTCTGGCCAGAACAGTCCGAGCAGCGTGTCTCTGCGGTGGAAGCGGGGGGGAGTAGCCGCGGTGAGGAACGCGAGGAGAGCGACACGCTTTGGCTGAGTGAGGAGTCCGTCGAGCTTGAGCCCGCCGCCCCTTCGCAGGTCGAGTCCACCCAACAGCCGAAGCTCGATCACTGAAACCCTCACGCGCAGCCGCACACTGAGCGCGACGGTTGATGACGCTCCCATAACGCACCCATCACAGTCCGCTGACGGGTGCGTCCCATCGTGCCCTCACCACCAAGGTACTGGCCACATCCGGGGGCGGCAACTACGTGCTGCACGGGGTGGGACCGCACAAAGGAGCAGTGCTATGAAACCGTCTGCTGAAAGGATTCTCCCGTGGTTGCTCGCCGTCGCGCTGGTTCAGGCGTGTGATCGGGATGACGGGCCCCTGAGTCCGAACGCGTCGCGCTCGCTGGCCGAGGTGATGGCCGGAGCAGCGCCGTCCACGGGGACCTGGAGCGCTGTCGCGTCAATGCCGACGGCGCGCTTCGGGCTCGCGGCGGCGACCGGAAAGCACGGCATCATCTACGCCATCGGCGGCTCCATTGGTCTTGCTGGACCCATCGTCTCCACTGTGCAAGCGTACGACCAAAAGACCGGCAGCTGGTCTGCGGTGGCCCCCATGTCGATGCCGCGCCGTTACCTGATGGCCGCGACCGACCGGCGGGGCCGTGTCTATGCCATTGGCGGCGCGCTCGCAGGTGTGTTCCGTAGCCTTGTCGAGCGCTACGATCCGGCAACGGACACGTGGACCGCCATGGCACCGCTGCCCGTGGCTCTGTGTTGCGGAGCGGCGACGACCGGCCTGGACGGCAGGATCTACGTCATCGGAGGATTCGCCAACGGCAACGTCCAACTCAGCAATGTGGAGGCATACGATCCGGAGACCGACACCTGGAGCAGCCTGGCCTCGTTGCCTGCGCCTCGAGCCGGAAAGCTGGCAGCCGTCACGGCACCGGACGGCCGGATCTACGCAATCGGGGGTATTAACGGCGTCACTACCGTCGCCACGGTGGACGCGTACGACCCATGCACCGATACGTGGACACCGGGTGCGAGCATGCCGACGCCTCGCCGATTCCTGGATGCCGTCCGCGGTCGCGGCGGCATCATCTACGCGCTCGGCGGCACGGTCGGGTCCGTCGGATTTCCCGGCACTCAGGAGCTGACCACGGTGGATGCGTACGATCCCACCGCGGACGCGTGGACGGCGGTGGCTCCGCTGACCACACCCCGCGGTGCGCTCGCGGCGGCCGTCGGGCGCGCCGGAACGATCTTCGCCATCGGCGGCTTCGATGGTAGCAGCGTACTCGGCTCCGTCGAGGTGTTCACGCCCGGGCACCCAGATGTGGGGGATGAGGACAGCGACGACAACGACGACAGCGACGTGCCCAGCCTGCGCTGTGAGGACAGCTAAGCCCAAGCGGCGTAAGCACGGGACTCAGAGCGTCGCCCGCCACCGCTCCCACTGTGCCTTCTGCTCGCGCAGGAACGCGACGAAGCCCGGATCGTTCCGGATGTTATCGAGATTGTGATCGCTCACAAATAGCGGGTAGCACGGGAAGCCTTCGGCAGCCGCTCGGTGTAGCCAGTGCACGGAGGCACGCGGCTGTCGGAGCAGTCCATATGCCGAGGCGATGTTGTATTGCGTGTGGTGGAAGTGGACGAATCCCTTTCCTTTCTCAATGGCCGACTGGATGTCAGCCTCCGCCCGGCGCGCGTCGCCCTGTTTGGCGGACACGATGGCGCGCAGACTGGTCATCAGGCCGCCCCGGTCTTCCGGATGGTCGTGCAGGTAACGCTCGATCAGTGCGGAGGCGTCGTCGTTCCTGTCGAGGTGAATGAGGGCCCATGTTGCGTCGTAGTTCCAGAACGCCGGGTTGTATTCGGGTGGAACCTTCTGGAGGATGCTGAATCCCTGCTCGTATCGCCCCTGCAACAGCTCGGTCTCAGCGATGCGCTCCTGCGCCATCCAGTCG
>Ga0137407_10002450_pt1 | contig 12202 bp, 11 predicted proteins | sample CZOMad2_2_16fung_FD_108410 | JGI IMG/M metagenome (GOLD analysis project Ga0137407, IMG submission 108410) | Vadose zone soil fungal communities from Angelo Coast Range Reserve, California, USA - CZOMad2_2_16fungal (Illumina Assembly) | ecosystem: Environmental > Terrestrial > Soil > Vadose...
CAGGTCTTCTGGCTCGTTCCCTGTTCAACACCTTCCCATCGTTGATTATGATTCGACAGTGGTATGTAGATTGAACAGACGTGAATGGTCAATGGTGGCTTACCTTTTCCAAAGTTTTAAACTTTAGAAAAGTTGCTACTGGCCATTCACGCAAAGAACTTACAGCTACGGGGATAGCGCCGGATTTACACCGGACTTCCCTTTTAAGAAGCTGGACTAAAAGTTGTTTACTTTTTAAGTTTAGATTTCAGGTCGACCACCTCAGGATTTGTGAAGAGAGAAACCTGAGGTGGTCGACCTGAACTTTGGAAAAGTAATGAACTCTTAACAGCCTCACCAAATCATCACAAAAGTAAATGAGTTAACAATAAACAAAAAAGAATTTTTACACATTGGTTTTAATGGAACAGGTTGGAAAGAGATATGCCTGCAAAATAATTGACACCCGGCGCTGCATTGAAATAGCGGCCGGCAGCAGCATTGATATCATTTCCCAGGCTGTATTTTGTGTTGAATAAGTTATCAACACCGGCGAAAATATCCACAGAAATTTTTTTGTTAAGATTTTTCCTGTACCCGATCCTGCCTCCAAGCAAATTATAAGAAGATGCATACGCTGAATTTGCATCATTCAATGCAATGCGGTCGCTATAATAATAAGTGATATCAATATAAGCGCCGACACTTGTGGAAAGATCAAGACCCGCAACAACTGTATTCGAAGCAACACCCGGAAGCGTTCTGCCGGAAAAATTAACGGTATCTTTTTTAAAATCATCATATTTAAAATTATCAAGCGTATAGCTTGTCCAGATTCTCGCATTGCTTATAAAACGCGATGTGGAACTAAAAACCTGGTAAGCGATCTGCGACTCAATGCCGCGTTGCTTTGTCGATCCTGCATTTACATAAAAATCTGCATTGGTAATATCCTTTCTTACTACAATGGCATTTTGCAGACGGAAATAAAATGCATTCACTTCTACGTATAAACGCTGTTGCAGCCAGCTGCTCTTGATGCCCGCTTCATAATCCAGTCCATGCTCCGCCTGCAGGCTGCCGTTGATGACACCTGTCGATGGCAAAACTTCGGCTAGTGTAGGGGGTGAAAATCCTTTGGACACACTTAAATACCCAAGCAAATCATGCGTGATTTTTTTTGAAACTACAACACGCGGTGCCAGCTCATTGCTGAAGGTACGGTTCTGCGGCGGCGATTGCGGAACAGACAATTGGTTGATCCCGATAAATGATTTATTAAAACTTGCACCAGCAGTCAATCCCCATCCTCCGGGGAATTTGATATCAGCCTGCGCAAATACGGAATAGGTCCACGTATTCACATCATCATTCAATTGCACGGTATCAGGTTGCCCGTTTTTATTGCCAAAATCTTCTGTTTTAAAAAATCCTTTCTGCCCTTCAGCACCGGCCGAAACCTGGATATAAGTATCCTCAATATTTTTTTTGTATGTGAAAACGGTGCGGCCTCCAAAATGTGGTTCATTCCTCAGTTCATAATTACGGAAAGTGGGGTTTTGTATCCTTGTATATGCTCCATATACACTACTTGTATTTTCCAGATGATCACAGAAGGAATAAGTATTGGAAACACCTGCTATAATTGTTTTTTGATAGATAGCTGCCTTTGCCTGGTCCGCACTCGGCGTTGCTCCAACCTTTGGTCTCGCCGCTTTTGGGTTGGCATTATATTCGGCCTGGTTCAATCCTCCCGGCGTTTGATAATATAAATCGCCGTATGATAAATAAGTACTCAGCTGTTGATGTTCGCTGCTTTTCAATAATGTTTCCCAGTTAATAATATCACGTCGCATCGAAGTATGATTGCGGTATCCATCACTGGCCTGGTGCGTATACGAAAAAGTATTTTGGTTTTCTTCTTTTCCAAGCCGGACCTGTGCATTCAGATTATTCAGATTATAGCTGCCATATACATAGCCAGCCGAAACACCAGGCTGCCATTTATCAGGTTGTGTACGGATAAGCATGGCGCCGCCGGTTCCTGCACCATAAAGGCTGCTTGCCGGACCTTTGATGATTTCCATCGACTGCACACTATAATAAGCCAGTTGATTCAGGTAAGTGTTTCCACCGGGATCTGTAAATGGAATCCCATTCAGATAAATTTTCACATTGCGCACGCCGAACGGAGAACGAAGCGTGCTGCCACGGAAATTCAGCCGGTAACTACCGGGCGAACGTTCTTCCATCCTTACGCCGGGAATCGTATTCACGGCAGGCAGCAGGCTTGTATTGTTGAAACGTTTCAATTGTGTTTGACCAACGAGCCCGATCGGTGCAGCCACTTCAGCCAGCTTTCGGTTCTGCTCATACGCTCTTACGATCACTTCCTGTAAGGTTTTCGATTCAGAAGAATCTTCCGAATGGGAAATCGTTTGTGCCAACGATAAGAGGGCTACTGGTAAGCATGCAGTAAGCAGTAAAAATTTCTTCATGATCCGGGGTTTCTTTCCGCAAATGTAAAACAGAATATTTCATTATCTTGACGATCTATTCTGAAGGCATAATTCAAACGCCGGCGCATCATTATATATTATATGAGTAAACAAACCAAGCTCAACCTGTTCGACTTCACCATGATCGTGGTTAGCCTGGTAATCGGCATGGGCATTTTTCGTACACCCGTAAACGTGGCAAAGGCAGTTCCTACTCCATTTATCTTTTTTGCAGCCTGGCTTGCCGGTGGTGTCATCGCACTCTGCGGAGCGCTCACCTATGCCGAGATCGGTTCCCGCCTGCCGGTAACCGGCGCTTATTATAAAATATTTTCTTACTGTTATCATCCCTCCATTGCCTTTGCTGTCAATTGCATCATCCTTATTTCTAACGCAGCATCACTTGCGGGGGTTGCCCTCATCGGCGCGGAATATATTACCAAAGTATTATTTCCCGCGGTTACCGAATCGCAAACCATCGAAGTGGTGATTGCCATCATATCCATCTGTATTTTTTATGGAGTAAATTTATTGGGATTGAAGATGAGTGCAAAAACTCAGAATGTCCTCACAATTATAAAGATTAGTATGATCCTCCTGCTGATCGTTCCGCTTTTTTTTGCGCCGCATGCAAATCTGCCTTTAGCAGATCATCTCACGGTTCATACCACATTGACCGAATACCTCAAGGCCTTCGGTATCGGGCTGGTCGCTGTTTCGTTTACCTATGGGGGTTATCAGCAAACCATCAACTTCGGCGCCGAAGTGAAGGATGCGAATAAAATCATCCCGAGAGGAATTTTTATCGGCATCTTCATCATCATCACATTATACCTTACGATCAACTACGCTTATTACAGGGTAATTGGTTTTGAAAATTTAAAGGAAGGAAAAAATATCGCGGCCATCATGGCCGCTCATGTATTCGGCGATGCAGCCGGAAGGATATTATCTGTATTATTATTTTTATCCGTGCTCGCTTATGTAAATGTTTTGCTGATGAGCAACCCGCGCGTGATGTTTGCCATGAGTGAAGACGGTGTGTTGCCCGGCATATTCAGAAAACGGAACAATCAGACCGACGTATTGGTCATATCCCTTTCCGTATTTGCAGCGGCCTGTGTGCTGATCGTTTTTTGGGCAAAACAATTCGATGAGATATTAAGTTTTACCATCTTTCTCGATTGCATGGGCATGGCACTTTCGGCAGGGAGCATTTTTTTCCTGAGAAAACGAAAAATACAACCGCCGGGTCAAAACATTTATACAATGAAACTCTATCCATTGCTGCCGCTGGTTTTTATCAGTGCTTATACTTTTGTTGCTATCAGCATTTTTGTAGATAAGCCATGGACGGCACTGGCGGGATTGGGTGTGCTGAGTGCTTTTATCATTATTTATTTTGTTACAAAGAAGAATCACGATTGAAGGCATAATAGATAAGGTACATGGTACAAGTATTTTGAAACCGGGGCAGCTGCAAAAATCTTCATTCCGTTCTCAAACTCTCTTCGAGAGCCAAAGCTCATTCTGAGCGAAGACTCTTCACCGGGTTTGCACGTGCTGTTTTTATTGCCTGGAAACTGATTGTTATCAATGCAATCAACAGTGCCGTAAACGCAGCTATTACAAATACCCACCAACTTAAATTAATTTTATAAGCAAAATCCTGAAGCCATTGATTGCTAAAATACCAGGCAACAGGTGAAGCAATAATAATTGCTACTACTACCAGCATTAGAAATTCTTTGGAAAGAAGATTGAATAATATAACAGGACTTGCACCTAACACTTTTCTTATGCCAAATTCTTTTGTACGTTGTTCTGCTGTAAATATTACAAGTCCTAATAAACCAAGACATGAAATGAATATGGCAAGAAACGCAAAGTAGTTGGCAAGCTGACTTACCACTTGTTCACTTTGATAAAGCTTTTGATATTCTTCATCAGAAAACTTGTAAGTAAATGGAACTTTTGGATTGAGTTCTTTATAAACCTTTTCAAGACTTGCTAAAGCTTCTTTCGTTTTTCCGGGTTCTGTTTTCACAAGTGCAATACCTCCATCAAAATTTTCGCCAAGACGAAGCATCAATGGATTGATAGCCTCGTGCAGTGAATTAAAATGGAAATCTTTTACAACGCCAATAATAGTTCCTTTCATTCCCCAGAGAGTAAGCGGCTTGCCAACAGGATTTTTGTATCCTATAATTTTTAAAGCTGTTTCATTAATAATATAATTCACAGAATCCGTTGCAAAATCTCTTGAGAAATCTCTGCCCTGCAGCATTTGTATATGCATTGTTTTGATAAAATCATAACCAATCCCAACTTGCGTAAAGTCAATTTTGGAATTTGGATCTTTCCCTTCCCATAGAACACCAGTAGTACCGTTATTAATTTTCGTAGGTGCATCGGTTGCATGAGCTACGCCTTTTACTCCACGCATCTTCAAAGCCTCGGTTTTAAATAGTGTGTATTTAGACGTTAAATCGCCTTCTAATGGAATATAGAGAAGGTTCTCCCTGTTATAACCAAGATTAAGGGATTGTATATAATTCACCTGTTTACTTACAACGATTGTTCCGATGATAAATACGATGGAAAGTATAAATTGAAAAACAACAAGCCCTTTACGAAACCATAAAGCACTGCTTGAAAATTTCAATGAACCTTTTAAAATGCGGACAGGCTTGAATGATGATAAATATATTGCAGGGTAGCTTCCGGAAATAAAACCTGTTACCAACAACAATGCTGACAGGCTTAACCAGAAACTCGCATCCTTAAAAGGAATATGAATTTCTTTTCTGGTAATCTGATTAAACTGAGGCAGCACAATTATTACAAGCGCCAGTGAAATGATTACTGCTGCTGTTACAATCAATAAAGCTTCACCCATAAACTGCCTTACCAATGCAAAGCGAATTGCACCTGCCACTTTTCTTATACCAATTTCTTTCGCACGTTTTACAGAACGTGCTGTTTCAAGATTCATAAAGTTGATACATGCAATCAGCAAAATAAAAATGGCAACAATGCTAAAGAGCTTTACATATAGAATTCCTGCGCCGGATATATTCCCGTTTTTATCTAAATCAGGACGCAGATAAACATCTCCGTAACGTTGAATACCAAGCCTTATATACACCTGTACCGTTTGTTCTTTATTATAATTATCAAGAAACCGGCTTATCTTATTTTCAAAGGCTTTTGCATCTGTTTCTTTTCGCAGCATAACGCATGTATGTGTTGCGTTATTGGTCCAATCTTTTGCCCAGTTATTATTTTCTAAAAAAAACTGCCAGTTTATCATATAATCAAATTGTAAAGAACTACTTGCTGGGACATTGTCAAAAACAGCCGTTATTTTTAAATCATACTTGTTGTTATAGCGTATTGTTTTGCCAATAGCTTGTTGTGGTGAACCAAAAAAATCTTCTGCCATTTTCTTTGAAACAGCAATACTAACAGGTGACTGCAGTGCAATGGCGGCATTCCCCTCCAGCATAGGATAGGTAAACATTTTAAAAAAATCCTGCCCTGCATGGTTTCCATTTTCTTTAATTATTTTATTGTTCGCTTCAAAGGTGTTTAATCCACTCCATGCATAACCGGTTGCATATTCTACTTCAGGGAACACTCTTTTCATCTCGTCTGGCATCAATCCCTGCGTTGCATACCCGCCACCAATTTGCCCGTCATTATAGCGCCTTTCAAAAACACTGTATAACTGCGAGCCTTTTTTATGAAAAGCATCTATGCTTTGTTCGTCATTCACCCATAACATTATTAGAAGGCTACAGGCAATCCCCAAAGCAAGACCTGATAATTTAATAACAGAGAAAAATTTGTTTCTCCATAGATTTCTGAAAGCGGTTTTCAAATAATTTTTGAACATAGATGAAGTTTTTAGGTATATGTTTTATGTAACATGCCTCCAGACTATCTTTATCCGGTATTGATAATTCTTTATCCGGTTATACATAAAATAATAAGCCATTGATGCAGCAATAAAAACCTGATAACACTCAGCATCATAAAATCTTTGAATAATAAATACCAGGGAATATATCCCAATCCCACGAAAAAAAATGCCAATCAAGGAAAAATGTGATTTCCAGTTAGTTGAGAATTGATTATCTACGAAACTGTTCATTTTCGCTACACTTATCGTCCGTTTTTGATCATTCGCGCGATTGGTTAATACCATACAGTTGTACGATGATTGATTGCCTCATTACTCCCGTTGTCCGATTTTATACTTCCTTTTACATTGATTTAATTTTAGAATTCACATCTTGCCTCTTGTACCTTGTGCCTTCATTCAAGGTCTCTTTTCAACGATCGCCAGCAACCGGTTTATCTGCTCATCTTTAATCTTCAATTGTTTTACCAGCTCCTCGCGGAATTCATTGTTTGAAATATATGCATTCAGTTTATTGTCTTCATTCAATAACTGTGAAGGATTCAAATTTAATATTTGCCTGTAATCGATTTGCAGCACTTTGGCTATTTGCTGGAGGCGTGTGAGTGTTACATCGGTTTTCCCTGTTTCTATATTGCTGTAGTTAGGCACGCTCATATTTAATTGTGAGGCTACATAATCCTGTGTAAGGTTTTTTAACTCACGGATGGTCTTGATATTTTGCCCGGCGGGTAACATGATTGAAATAGTTTTTCACAGAAATTATCAGGTAAATTATATTCTAAGAATAATCCGGACAATACCATAAAAATGGTATGCTGGTATTAAATAATTTGAGCTAAGATTGTTTAAGTAAAACTAAAATAGATTAAGTGCAAAAAAATTGTTTTCTCTTTTATTCGAAGCAATTTTACTTTATGCTTTTGGCCAAAGTAGTGGGACTTATCCGAAACCCATGCGACTTGCGAATAAGTAGGAGGAATTAAATTTTTATGTTATGAAAACAATCGAGTTGAAAAAAATGGGGCTGGATGAATTGAAGATTGATGAATTGTCAAAATTTGAAGGTGGTGAAGGCTTCTTCTATTATTTAGCGTATGATGTCGGATTTCTTTTTGGTACAGCAGCTAAAGTGGTAGAAAAAGCTGCCGAATCATTATACTATGGTTCAGCGACACGTCTTCTTAAATAATTTATTTTATTACAAAAACCTATTTTATGAAAGAATTAATTGAATTGACCTATGAAGAAAAACTGAGCAATGGAAGCGGCTATCTCTATGGCCCGATCATATGGAATATAATTGATTTTTTGAACGAGGTAAGGTCCGGGTTTTCTGCCGGCCTGAGTGACAGTTTGAAAAAACCATCGTGATTTAGGAAAATAAAAAATAAGAAATAAGGAATGAGAAATTAGAAAGTGCTGATCGACTTTTAACCCCTTTCTTATTCCTCATTTCTTATTTCTCAATCGAATAAATTTTATAATTATTAAATTCTTATCAATGAAAATATTTTTTTTCTGGCTTGCAAGATTATCGGGAATGTCACTGATACTATTCCAGCTTTATAAATATTTCTTTAATTATACTTTCCTGTGGGAAACATTTAAAGGGAAAGGTCTTTTTTATGATTTAGGTTTTCTTTTAGGATTTAATCTCTACCTGCTGTCAGGGATTTTCCTGATTTTTATTTCATACATAATCAGGAAAAACAATTATCCCGGTAAGGAATAAACACCAATTTTCAAATATCTTTTAAAATAATAAACAGATGCCTTCTTTTTTTTCTATAGAAGAATTAGAGAATTCATCTATTGTATTCCTGTCTGCTGATCACAAAAGAAATTTCGCAATTTTTTTTATTATGGTTTTTATGAGTGCTATTATTTTAACCGCCCTGCCTTTGACACATGTTGATATTTCCGTTCAATCAAATGGCATTATACGACCTCTGCACGAGCGCGCAGACGTCAAATCAGTTATATCCGGAATTATTGATTCTGTTTTTTATGCAGAAGGAAGCCTTGTCCATGAAGGATCCGTTGTACTTCGTTTGAAAGATGATATCACCAAAACCAGGAACCTGGTTGCTCAACAGGATATGGATCAGTGCCTGCAATTTATAAATGATTTGCAGTTGCTAACATCAGGCAGAAATATAGATGCTTCTTTGATCAGTAAACTAAGTTCTCCGTTATATAAAGAACAATCATTTCGCTTTGCTCATCACAAAGCCGAACAGGAAGCATTGTTAAGAAAAGCAAATAAAGAAGAGGAAATAAATAGTTATCTCGCCAAAGAGAAGGTCATCTCCCCTAAAGAATTTTTTGATATTCAAATACAACAGGAAAGAATAACCGCAGCTTACAAAGCTTTTAAACAGGAACAGCAAAGCGAATGGCAGCAGGACCTGGTAAAATATCAATCCAGGCTTTCGCAATGCGAATTGCAGTTAAAGCAACTTGCTGTTGATGCCGCCAACTATGAAGTGAAAGCTCCTCTGTCAGGAAGAATACAAGGTATTAACATGCGCTATTCCGGCAGTTTGTTGCAAGCCAATGAAGCAATCTGCTCTGTTTCACCTGAAGGTGAAATGGTAGCCGAATGTTATGTGTCCGGAAGGGATATTGGGTTGATAAAAGTAAATCAACAGGCATATTTCCAGGTAGATGCCTTCGGCTATAATTATTTCGGCTCATTGAGCGGAAGGATTATTGCTATCGATAACGATTATACGTTAATCGATGGCAAACCGGTTTTTAAAGTTCGCTGCAGCTTTGACAGTAAGCAATTGCATATTAAAAAAGGACTGACAATACAATTAAAAAAGGGCCTCAGTTTTCAGGCAAGATTTATAATAGGGCAACGCACTCTTTGGCAACTTTTGTTTGATAAAATGGATGATTGGTTAAATCCGGCAGCGCCTTCACCTGGCTAGGAATTATACCGCAGACCAACCGTTAGTTTTCATTTCAAATTCCAATTGATAAAAAAATTGTTATTGGAAGAACTCAATTATTTGCCGAAGCCTTTTTATTTGTCCAGATGGACTCATTCTTTTAATCAGTGCCTTTATGAAAAAAAGAATTATCATAAGCCAAAGAGATATTACTGATTGTGGGGCGGCCTGTCTTGTATCCGTAGCGGCATATTATCATTTGCAATTACCTGTCACCAGGGTAAGGCAATATGCGGGGACTGACAAGCAGGGTACTACGATATTGGGCCTCATCGAAGCTGCGGAACAGTTGAATTTTCAGGCGAAAGGAGCCAGGGGCAATCCAGATAGTTTATTAAAAATACCATTGCCCTCCATTGCGCATATAAAACTCGCAAATGACCTGCACCATTTTGTTGTTATTTATAAAATCACAAGGAAAAATATAACCATCATGGATCCCGCAGAAGGGAGGTTATATAATGAAAAGACAGAAAATTTTTTAAAAAAATGGACCGGCATTATTATCATTTTACTGCCTGATGATAATTTCAAAAAGGGCAATCACCGGGTTTCGACATTTCAGCGATTTTGGGAATTGATCAACCCGCACCGTAATATGATGCTGCAGGCAATGATTGGTGCTATGATATATACGGTGCTGGGTCTTTCAACTTCTTTTTACGTTCAGAAAATTATCGACTTTGTACTCACAGAGAATAATTCACGGCTATTGAATCTCATGAGCGTTGCGATGATTGTACTTCTCATCTTTCAATTATTTGCGGGATATTTTAAATCGTTGATCGGGCTGCGCACCGGTCAATATATCGATGCCCGGTTGATTATGGGTTATTATAAACATCTGCTGCAATTACCACAGACTTTTTTTGATACGATGAGGGTGGGAGAGGTTATCAGTCGTGTAAACGATGCCGTAAAAATTCGTGTATTCATTAACGATATCGCTTTAAATATTGTAGTTAATATTTTAATTGTTGTGTTTTCGGTATCCATTATGTTTTTGTATTACTGGAAGCTGGCGTTTATAATGCTTGCTATCATTCCCTTCTATATTTTAATTTACCGGATCAGCAATGGTATTAATAAAAGATTGCAGCGACGGATGATGGAAAATGCAGCTAACCTTGAAACCCAAATGGTCGAAGGTATTAATGCGGCCGGGACGATAAAGCGGTTTGGCCTGGAGGAGTATAGCAATCACAAAACAGAAGCCAGCTTTGTAGAACTGCTGCGATCTATGTATAAAAGCAATTTGAAAAACTTATATATTGTAAATGCCTGCGAATTGCTTACACAGTTCTTCACTATCCTTATTCTTTGGATCGGAAGTTATTTTGTTATCAAACATGAATTATCTGCCGGACAATTACTATCCTTTTATGCACTGATAGGTTATTTTACTCATCCTGCTTTTTCTTTGATCAGCGCTAATAAAAGTATGCAGGATGCATTGATTGCTGCAGATAGATTATTTGAAATCATTGACCTGGACACTGAAATAAATGGTAAAGAGAAAATCGGGTTAACGTCGGAACTCGTAGGCGATATACAATTCAATGAAGTGCATTTCAGGTATGGAACCCGAATACCGGTTTTTAAAAACTTAAACTTTTTTATTGCGAAAAATTCGATAACAGCAATCGTGGGAGAAAGCGGAAGTGGCAAATCGAGCTTGCTTGGCTTATTGCAAAATCTCTATCATGTAAACAAAGGCAATATCCTTATCGGCGGAATTGATATCAAATACATCAGCAATAAAAGCCTGCGTCAAATAATAAGTGTTGTTCCCCAAAAGATTGACTTATTCGCCGGAACGATTATTGAAAATATTGCTATTGGCCAGTATGAGTTAAATATGCAAAGGATATTGCAACTGTCATATTTATTAGGGATAAATGAATTTGTTGAAAAATTGCCTGATGGCTATAATACCATATTAAGTGAACAAGGGATTAATATATCCGGCGGGCAAAGACAACGTCTCGCAATTGCAAGAGCACTCTATCGGAATCCTGAAATACTTATTCTCGATGAAGCAACCTCTTCATTAGATCCGCCCGGCGAACAAAAAGTACAGGAAACGCTTAGATGGTTCAAAAACCAGCAGAAAACAATTATAATCATCGCACATAAGATCTCTATGATAAAAAATGCAGATAAAATTATTGTTTTGAAAGATGGAGAGGTTGTTGAGCAGGGTTCTCATGAAGTTTTGCTGAATAGAAAAGGCCATTATGAAAAGTTATGGTCCTTTCATGCGGTATAGCAACTTAAAAAATTAACATTTCGGGAATAACATCTGATGCAGAATTTCTTTAATTTAATTAATATCGTGGGCGATTGGGTTATTTAAAACAGGATTTAAATACACAACCATAATGAATACAATGAAAACGCGGAAATTATTTCTTTCTGTTATTTCGATGATCGCGCTTGGTAAAATCGCTTGCGCACAAGATGAATCCTACTTAATTGGTGACTGGAAAGGAGAATCAATTTGCGAGATAAAAAATTCTCCGTGCCACAATGAATCAGTAGTGTACCATATAACCAAAGGAAAAGAAACCGACATGTTCCTTGTAAATGCTGATAAAATTATTGAGGGGAAACCTGTAAATATGGGAACGTTGGATTTCAACTATGAAAAAGAAAATAAGGCCTTGGTCTGCACATTTAAAAACGGCACATTCAGATTAACAATCGCCGGAAATAAAATGGAAGGCACCTTGGTTACTCCTGATAAAATTCTTTTCAGACGCATAGTGCTGATTAAAATTGAATAAGTTTTTTTTGCTAAAATTGTCTGAACCGGGATTTTAAACGATTTTACTGATTGG
>Ga0137407_10002452_pt1 | contig 12199 bp, 23 predicted proteins | sample CZOMad2_2_16fung_FD_108410 | JGI IMG/M metagenome (GOLD analysis project Ga0137407, IMG submission 108410) | Vadose zone soil fungal communities from Angelo Coast Range Reserve, California, USA - CZOMad2_2_16fungal (Illumina Assembly) | ecosystem: Environmental > Terrestrial > Soil > Vadose...
AGTCCTCCCGACACCCACGGCTTTGCCCCCGGCGGCGATCACGCTGACGCCGACCACGGTCAGTCCGACGAGGAGGGCTATCAGCAGGAGCAGCAGGCCACCGACCGAGCCCGCCCGCGTAGACAGCCAGGCGATGCCCTCGCCGAGCCCTCCCCCCGTTGGTCCGTGGGCGAGGCTGGCCAGCCCGAACAGGGCCAGCACCGACACCGCGCCCGCGCCGAGCTTGAGCCAGGACGGCTCCGGCGTCTTCGGGTAGGCCAGCGCCCCGCCCCCGATCAGCATCGCCAGCGCGAGCAGCGGCCAGCCGTATCCGACCGCAGCCTGGATCGCCTCGCGGGCGCCGCGCAGGTTCTCCCCGCCGACACCCACGGCCGCGACCAGGACGAACAGGCCGGCGCCGATCAGCAGGACGCCAGCAACCTCTCGCTGCTGCCGAGGGGTCATGGACGAGCCGCTGCGCCGCGACGCCTTCGCGGAGCGGCGGACCGGGCGACGGGCGGTGCGAGAGGTTCCGGGCATGGCTACTTCTTCGCCGCCTTGGCCGCGGCGGTCGTCTTCCGCTTGGCCCCCGCCGCCCGCGCCTTGGTCAGGCTGATGACGCTCTCCACGTGCCCGCAGCGCGAGCAGGTGTGCTTCTTCCAGCCGTTCTTGGGCCGGCTCCAGCGGCCGTACTTGTGGGCTCCCTTGCACCGGCCGGAGAGCGCTCCGACCACCTGCCAGCCCTTCGTCACCGAACTCAGGAATCCCATGGCGTACCTCCTCATGAACCTCCGCTTGCCTGCTTCGCCGTGCTGCGCCGCCACCCGCCGGCCGTCTCCTCGAGCCCCAGCTCGCCGGCCAGGCGCGGCAGCCAGCGGCCAACCCACCCGGTCGGGACCCCGGCCATGCGCGCCAGTTCGTCGGCCGGCAGGACGCTGTCGCCGATGCCGCTCGTCGCGGCCCTGAGCCGCTCGCGTCGCTGGGCCACCTTGCCCGCGGCCGACTCCGCGCCGGGCTCGTTGTCCAGCACGTGGATCTCGGGACCAGCCGGGACGTCGGCCTCCTCTCCCCTGCCGGCACGCCTGACGTTCCCGCCCTCTGGAATCCACCGAATCCGCGCCAGGTGCTCGTAGTCGTCGTCGGGCTCGATCACGACGGTCATCCGGACGGCATGCAGGCCGGCGCCGATGCGCGCATGGCCACGCTGGAGATCCTTCAGGGCGAAGGCGCCGAGGTCGACCACGGCCACGTACTCGTCGGAACCCCATGTGGTCCGAGCTCGACGTACGGCCGCGTCGGGAACGCCGGCTCGCGCCGCGATGGCTGGCCAGCGCCGGATCACGCTCCGGAGCCGGTGGCGATGCACTACGCGGAACCGCCAGCGCGCCCAATCCCAGGGGCGCCGCGACCCACCGATGATCTCCACGCGCGCGCGCGGGAGGTGGTGGCCGAGCCACACCACGCCGGCGGTCGGCGCCAGGACGAGGAGTGCGACCCGGACGACCGGGTGCCCAACACCGAGCCACCAGCCGGCCGCCACCCAGAGCCCGACGGCCCCCGCCCCGCCGGCGTACCACCAATGGATCGGCCGGTGTGCGTTGAGACCGACGACGGCCGCGACCGCGAGCCCCAGCAGCAGCGGCGCCCAGGCCATCCCGGTCGAGGCGGCGTGCCCGATGGCGGCCACCATGACCAGGGTTCCGACGGCGGCCAGCGGAGCCAGTTGCCGGCGGAACCTCCAGGCCAAGAACAGGGCCGTTTGGAGGACCCAGCGGCCGACGCCTCCCCTCTCCCCCGTCGAGCCGTCGGACCGATTTTCCCAGGCCCCAACGCGTGGGGGCGCGACGCGCGCGCGCGTGCGAGGGTTGGAGCCCTTCATGGCGTCGTCGGCCGATGGCCTCGACGGTCGGCTCGGAGCGGGGAAGAGGGGCACGGCCAGCTAGACCAGGTGGCCCATGACCCAGCCGCCGAGGCCAACCATCCAGAGCAGCTTTAGCGCGACCAGAAGGCCCGCGCTGATGCCTGCCGCGATGGCGCCCGCGTGGTGATGGCCGATCATGTAGATGACCGCGAGCACGCCCGCGAAGGCCGCGGCCAGAGGGGCCACGGCGGCCGTCAGCACGACCAGCCAGATGACCTTGCCTCCGAGGAACGCCGCGATCGCCTCTGGCGGAATCCGGAGCCCCTGCATCACCCACGCGCCGCCGAGCAGGAACAGGGCCAGATACACCACCAGGGGGATTCGGTCGAAAGGTGCGGGCATCGTCAATCTCCTTCGGCGGCCGGGCCGCCACATGCGCCGCTCGCGCGGCAAGAGCGAGTTCGGATCGGTGAGCTCCAGCCCGGAGCCTCGGGCCAGATCACCGCAGGTACCGCAGATAGGCCCGCGAGCCGTAGGTGCTCCAGGGCGCCCAGTTCCTCCCGCCGCTCGAGATCGCGGCCGCAGCGGAGGCGGCGCACGCCAGAGCCATCGCGCACGCCGCCGAGACGCCGCGGTGGGCCAGCAGGTTGATCTGCCAGGGGCCGTACGACTGCTCTGGAGCCTGGCCGGGATCGCAGCGCGGCGGGCAGAGGTGGACGGCATCACTCCGGCCACCGGACTCCGCCTCGGCGATCGCAGCCCCGACGTTCGCGGAATCTGCGGACATGCCGGTCGCCCGGAGCGCGGCGGAGAGCTGGTCATAGCTGTAGACGGTCCCGGCGGGCGGGGGTGCGGCCGGCGCCGAAGCGGGGGCCGGCGCCGATCCGACGATCGGGAGCGCATCGGAGTGCCCGGAGAGGCCGTCGTAGGCACCGCCGACCACCACCGCCCCGACCAGCACCTTGAGCACGAGCGCCTTCACGACGCCCGCCTCGCCGCGATCGAGCGTGTGGCCCAGCCGATCGCAGCACCGGCCGCCCCGCGCAGATCCCGGCCCAGCAGCGCCGGGTCGACGAGGGAGCCGTCGCTGATCTCGCTCGCCACCGCCGCCAGAGAGCGCTCCGGCGCCGCGGGAAGCCCGAGCGCCGCCGCAGCGCGATCGGCGACCGGGGAGGAGGCGAGCGCGATGGCCTGCATCTGAGCCGCCCGGATCTGGATGCCACCGTGAACCGGGTCGAGAGCGACCTCGCCCCAGGCCAGCACGGCGCCGTAGACGATCGCCCGCTCGCGCCGGCCCCGCTCGATGACGAGGAGGAGGACGGCGACGATTGCCGGCAGCCACGAGGCCGCGAGCGCGCACGCGAGCGCGAGCGCGCACGCGAGGAGAAGCCTCTCGCCGCGCAGGGTGTAGGCGACCGCCCGCCGGGTGAGCGCCAGGGAGGAGAGGGCATGGTTGCCGCAGCTGCACCGGGCGGCCGGCGCCGAATGTGGCGCCTGGCCGGGCCGGAGCGGGCGAGCGCAGATGGAAGCGCGCGCGGCCCCGCCCCAGTGGTCGGCAGCGGCGAGCGATCGCAGGGCGCCGAACCGGCCGACCCGCCAGGCGCGGAAGCCGATGATCGGCCCCCCGAACGCGCCCATCGGCTGGGGACGGCCGGCGATCACGATCGCCACTAGGACGACGACCACGAGCGCCGCTCCGATCAGCAGCAGGGGGCCGATCATCGAGCCGCTTCCTCGCCCTCGTGCAGGCCCCAGGCGATCGGCTCGAGCCGGCTCGTCTGGGCGGGTCCGTGATCGCGCTCGATCGGGTCCGCGGCGGGCCTCGCGAGCGGGACCAGGCGGTCCGCTCGGCGCTCGGGGACGAACACCATCAGCGTGCCCGGCCAGCGGCGCTTGCGCAGGCCCATCAGCGGCCCACCGGCGTCGCGCTCACGACCGTCTGGGCGCGCACTGCACGGCCCGCGTCGGCGACCCATGGGCCGGTCAGCGCGACGTGCAGAGCGATCGCTCCGATGACCGTCCAGAACAGGGTCTTCACGCGACCCACCCGTGGATCTTCGCGATGGCTACGGCCATGCCCACGAGCGCGATTCCCCACGCCACCGCGAGCAGCCTCGTGACCGCCAGGAAGCCTGCCACGGACTGTCCTCGCCGCTTCCGATCGCGGGCCGCCTGAACGACCCCGATCATCGCCGCCACGGTGACGACGAGCACGAGTACGGAGAGGCCCTTCCAGGTGTCCTGCGGGATGCTTCGGAGCGCGGTCGTGGAGATCACCGGATGACCGCCACGACAGCCAGCGTCATGCCGGCGATCACGAGCCCGGCGCCGACCCAGTCGAGCTGGCGCACGACGGCCAGAATGTGTGCCAAGGGGTTCTAGCTCCTTTCGATTCGGCCTGGGTGGAGCTGCAACTCCACCCAGGCACCTGGGGCTCCCTCGATCGATCGCCTGTCCGGGGAGCTTGCGGACAAGCACGGGGTTGCTGGTTGGCCGGCTAGGCGTTCTCCACGACGCTCAGCGGGAGCGGCCCATCGGGCTCAGCCCGCAGCACCTCCAGCGCGTCGTCGTACTTCCTCTGGGCGGTCGAGCGGGCCAGGCCCATCTCGCGGCCCACGGACGCCTTGGTGATGGTCTTCAGCGGGCGCCCATCGGCAAGCTGGCCACGGATGTGGGCCGCGACTTCGGCCACCGTGGGCCGGTCGAATGGGCCGCTCGTGGGCCGCCCATTGGGCCGCCCGTGGGCCGGCCCACGCGAGCCGTTTGGGCCGGCCCGGCGGGCCGCTCGTGGGCCGACAGGTGGGCCGCCCACGATGGTCGACTGGGCCGGCCCAGTGGGCCGCTCATGGGCCGGCTCGTTTGACGGATGGGCCGACCCGTTGGGCTCCGCCGTGGGCCGCTCGTCTGGGCCGCTCATGGGCCGCTCATGGGTCGGCCCAGTGGGGCTCGCCGGGCCGCCCACGGGCGCCTCAGCGGCACCGCCCATCACGACGTCGCGGGTCGGCCCATCGCGGCCGGCCAGCTCGTCCAGGCGGGCCTTCTCGCCGAAGGTGACCTCGGCCGCGATCACGCAGGCCAACACGATTGCGGCCGGGATCAGCGAGGACACCAGGTGGACCGGCTCGGTAACCCGCGCCCAGTTCACCTGACCGGCATGGACGGAACCATGGAGGGCGTTCGCGCCCAGGCTCAGCGGAGCGGTCAGCAGCGTCATGCCGCGATAGGTCCAGCGCTGCGGCCACGGCGACTTCCAGCGCGCCGAGAGGTAGAGGGCGGCCACGCTCGCCGTCAGCGGGAGGTCGAGCGCCAGCGGGACGGCCAGGTGCTCCCAGCCGCTGTAGTCGAGCTGCTCGAAGACGCCCGACTGGTGGGAGTAGCTCAGGGCGTACGCCACGCCGAGCGCGGCCACGGTGCAGAACCACAGCACCGCCTCCATCCAGACCAGGGTGGGAACGGAGAGCGCTCGACGCGCCCAACGGGTGGCAGCCTCCTCTCGCGCGGTCCGCGCCTGGTCGCGGCGGGCCTCGCGAGCTTCCCGCTCCGAGAGCCGCCGACTTTCCGCGACCGCGAGCTCCTGGGCCTTGGCCGTCAGGGCCGCCGGGTCCGGGGGCGGACGGCGCGGGAGCCGGGGAAGCATTCTCACCGACTGCCCTCCCGCCATCCGAAGGCGATGACCAGCGGTGCGACCACGACCATGAGGCCCACCAGCACAGCCGTGGTGTTCTCCCACGCCACCCAGCCGGGACGCCACAGGAAGTACAGGGCGGTGCCCGAACCGAGGAAGGGGATGTCGAACAGGACCAGCAGAGCCCAGTGCGGGTGCCGACGGGCGAGCGCGAAGATCCTCATCCGGAGCACCCTGCCACGCCGGCCCCGCCCTCGTCCCGGGCGGCCTCCTCGGCGTCCTCCAGGCTGATCTCGACCACGTGGGCCAGCCAGGTCAGCAGGAACTCGGCGAGGTCGTAGCGGTGCCCGTCGGCCTCCCGCACCACGCTGGCCGGTCCGACGATGTACGCCGAGCCGTTCCCCGTCCGCCCGGCGGCGCCCTCGACCGTCACCCGGACCATGCCCGCCGGCGCACGGCTCGCGAGATAGGCCGCGAACCGAGCGCGCTCCACGGCCGCCCCGTTCTCCACCACGCCGGCGTAGCCCCACCCGTTCGCGGCGTGGCTCTCGCGGTCCTCCAGCGCCAGCTTCACGAGGTCGGCCGTGTCGACGCTGCGGTGCGCCTCGTCCAGCCGCGCCCGGTCCGAGCCCAGCAGGGCCTCGATGGCGTCGAGCTGGGCCTGGGCCGCCTGGTAGCCGAGGAACAGGCCCTCGACTCCGTGCCCGTACCAAACGCGACACTCGCCCGTCGTGGAGTCCTCCAGCACCAGCGCGCCGGGGTCCACCCGCTCGCCGTCGACGTAGGCGATCAGCGTCATTACTCCTCCTCCTCCCACGAGACCAGCGCGGCGGCTTCGGCCAGCGCGCACCAGGCCGCCATCTGAGCGTCCGGCAGCGCGAAGGCCAGATCGCCGGCCGCCCGCTCCATCTGGTCCCTGATCCAGCGCGGGAGCCCGATCCACAGGCTCGGGTCGCCGTAGCCCTCGTGGGTCCCGGTCAGCCAGGAGATGGCGCCGGGCAGCATCTCGAGCGACGGCCCCTTGCGCAGCGCCTCGGCCATGGCGCGCATGTCGGCCACCACGTCCTCGCGCTCCGAGGGCAGGAACTCGGCGATCGGGGCGAGGGAGAGGGCCATCACGCCAGGTCCCCCTGAGCCAGGGCTTCGTCGGCCAGCATCTCGCCGTAGACCTCGTCGAGCTGGGCGATGTCGTACGTCCGGATGGCGTCGAGACGGTCGGCCTCGGCGATGCCGTCCGGGACGCGGAGAACGCTCCTGAGCGCCTCTCGCATGGGCTCGCGGTTGGGGTCCATCAGCGTGCCGTCTCCTCTCGGACCTGCTCGTCGAGCGCGATCCGCAGGACGAAGCTGCCGATCAGGGTGGCGGCGGTGTCCGGTGCCAGGCACTCCAGCACGAGCAGCTGCTCGGCGCCCGGAGTGCTCTGGCCGGCCCGCCACCGCGCGACCTGGCGGGAGCGGACGCCGGCCAGGTCAGCGATCTGGGCATCGGTGAGCGTGCTCGCGGCGATGAGCGCCCCGGCCTTCCGTCGAGCGGCCTCGGTCGGCCGCTCCAGCGGGCTGGGCAGGGAGCCCAGGGCCAGCGGTGTGGCGGGTCGGCCGAAGTCGGGGCGGAGGATGGCGGCCATCACGCTGCCCTCCGGCGACCGATCCGCCGCTGGCCGATCTGGATGGCGATGCTGGCGCCGGCCAGGATCCCCATCGCCACCCACGTCCGCGGCTCGTGGTAGAGCGCGAAGAAGCGCTCCCGAATCGGCCACAGGGCGATGGCCATCCCGGCCATCCCGGCGACGGAGACGGCGATCATGAACCGGGTCCGCGCCCGGTCGTCGGTGGCGATCTGCTCTGCCGCCTCGGCCTCGTACGGCAGCGGGTGCGCCTCGCGGGCGTGGTCGTCGGCGCAGAGCCGGCAGACGAGATGGCCGCAGGCCAGGCACTCGAAGCCGTCCAGCTCGTCCTCCAGGGACAGCGGTTCGTCGCACCGCGCGCAGTAGTTGCACTCGTTCTCGCTCGCGATCTCGGCCGCCGCGCCGTAGTCCTGGTCCCGCAGATCCATCACGCGGCCTCCTTCGCGGCGCTCGCCGCCAGCTCCCGCGCCTGCGTCGGGGTCAGCCCGGCGAACGCGGCCCGGTTGTTCTCGCGGATGCAGACCTCGCCGCAGAAGCCGGCGACGATCTGGTTCTGCTGGTTCATCGGGGCGCCGCATGCGCGGCAGAGCGGGTCGTTGGCGTAGGCGGTCACCGGGCCACCTGCATCTCGCTGACGACGTCGTGGAGGGCGGTCACGATCGAGAGCAGGCCGCCCGTCGGCTGGGCCAGCGGGTCCAGGCCGTCGCGGATCGTGTCCGTGGCCCACTCGGCGCTCTCCAGGCTCGCCGCGCTCAGCCGAGCCAGCAGCGGCTGGATCTCGGTGACGTCGTCGATGAGCCTCTGGGCGCGGGCAGTGAGGCGCGCCACGTTGGCGAGGTCGACCGCGTGCCGGGTGACCGGTCTCACGCCAGTTCTCCGGCGATCGACGGGTAGCGGCTGGTGTCGCGCTTCCGGTCCGCGCGGGGCGGGCCGGAGGGGATGACACGCTGGAGGTTCTTGACGTCACCGATGCCGGCGATCGGGCGTGGCGCCCGAGCGGGGTCGGCGGACTCGCGGCCCAGGAAGTCCCGAACCCGGTCCTGCCCGTAGCAGTTCCGCCGGAACTCGCCGGCCCGGCAGGTGCACCGCATCTCGCCACACAGGTGACCGACGAAGTGGCGGTCCGTCGCGGCCCGGTTGATGACCGTGAACATGTCGACGCCCGCCCAGCGCGTGCCGCAGCCGAAGCACTGGAGCACGCGGCCCTCGGGGGTCAGCCCGAGGAAGTGGTGCCCGAGCCGCCGGCAGGTCGGGCAGCCGTTGCCACAGGCGCATTCCGAGGCGCCGTTGCACTGGACCCGCCGCGCCTGCCGGCGCTGGCGCATCTCGTCCGCCGAGGTGTCTCGGGGGTACGTCTTGACCGCGCTCACGACGCCACCTTTGCCGACAGGATGCTGCCGGCCGGGACGCGCCACATCCGGTGCTCCGAGCGGTGAGGCCCCTCGATGTACTCCTCGACAACGGCGACGTCGCCCTCGATGGAGCTGACCCAGCCGTTGGTGATCGTGAAGATGGAGCGGCCGATCCGGTAGCGGATCTCGGAGTACGTCTCCTCGAACGCCAGCCTCACAGCGCCACCTCGGCGAGGGCCTGTCGCGCGGTCCGCCGCGCGTCGCGCCGCCCGGCCAGGATGCGGATTCGGGCCTGCTTGGCCTGGGCCTGCGTCGCGGCCGTCGCGGGATCGGTGGCGTTGCGCCCCGACCTCAGCGTGAAGCGCCGGACCTGCGGCTGCGAGTCGGGCTCGACCGAGTCGAGCCAATTGCCGACCTCGTCGCGGATGTCGTGGTTCACTGAAGGTCTCCTTTTTGAGAGAGCCCCTGGGGTCAGCCGTAGGAAGTCGGCCCTGGGGGTTCTCGCGTTCTTGGGGCTTTGCGACCGATCCTTCTGCCGATCGCCACCGCAACCATCATAGCGCACTTCGTCGCATTTTGGCGTGCGATCTGCTAGAGTTGCCACGGAATGGCCGTAGCATGTGCGCCGATGCCGAACGTGAAGTCGCTGGACGACGCAGCACGGCTGTCGGGCGTGCATCGCCGGACCATCCAGCGCTGGCTGTGGGAGGGCAAGCTCACCGGCTACCGCATCCCGGGCGACCGGAGACGGTATGTCGACATGGGCGAGCTGGAGAGCCTCCGCACGCCGCAGGCCCTGCCGCGCAGGGTCACTGACGAGGGTGAGGGTTCGGCGGGCGAGGTCGGAGAGGAGGACCGCCCGGAGTCTTAGTGAAGTGACCGGCCGGGCGTTAGCCGCGCCCAGCCGGTCGGATAGGCCAACAGATTGAGTTAGGAGTCGTTGTCCATCAGCCCATGCACACGATAGCGCTTCACGAGCGCGCCGCGGCGAGCTCGTGCTCGGCCCGGTAGCCGCCACGGCAGCCTCGTCTATGCCCGGTGGTTGCTCCGCGTGACGTTCCGCGCCTACCGCCGGAAGAACGGATCGATGGCGGATCTGCGGCCGTTGCAGGATGTGGCCTGGGCGCTCGTCTACGCCAAGATTGCAGACTCGGATCGCCAGGTGGCGCTGGCCATCCTGTTCTCGCGATGCCAGTTCGCGAACGCCGAGCGCCCCAAGGCGGTGAGTATCGCGGAGTTGGAGGAGATCGGCCTCGCCCGACGCACCGTCTACGACGCCCTGAGCCGATTGCTGGCCGCCGGCATCATCACTCACGAGATCCACGGCGGCGGCCAGGGCAATACCGCCGTCTACTCGATCGTCATGGACATCCGCCTCTGGAAGGCTGGGCCAAGAGTGCGGCTGGCCGCACCCTTCCTGTTCGAGGACGAGGACGGAAAGAGTGCGGGAATCCGCACTGAGAGAGTGCGGGACGCCGCACCCAACCAAGATCCGGAAAGAGTGCGGGAATCCGCACCCCATAAAGAACAAGCAGTACGAGAAGCAGTTTCTAACAGCATTTCTGCCGCTCATTCGCCGCGGCTGGCTACCGAACCGACCTCTTCGAGTCCGGTTCACCAGGGCAGACCCGAAGGACCGAACGGACCGACGGAAGACGAAGAGTTCGAGGAGATGCGGGCATGCCTGGAGCAGATCCGGGCTGAGGCCGATCGGTGACCCCGAGGAGTCGAGAGCTGCCCTGAGCGACCCGTTGCCACGACCATCCCGAAGAGGAATGCCATGACCAGACGCGACCAACTGCCCGTCGGACCACTCCTGTGGATCACCCAGCAGATCACCACCGCCTGGGCTCCCGTCGAGCTGGTGCACGCGCTCATCACCAGGGACTTGGAAACCGATGAGCTGGCCATCGTTCGGGCCATCCTCTCCCGCCAGTTCCCGGAGCCCGGCCCGACCGGCGGAGCGCCTGTGGCCGCCGTGCACCTGCACCACGCCGGCCTCCCGCTGCGCCCAACCCTGTGGGTGCTTCGCCGCCTCCAGCGCGCCGATGTCCTGCGCCGAGTGCCCGGCACCGGACGCGGTCGCCATGCTCGCTACTTCGTCGTTGACGATCCTCAGCGTTGGCGGCGCGGCTCGCGCTCCACGATGACCCTGGCGCAGTTCATCGCCCGGCGAGAGGAGCTGCGCAGGGAGAACCGGGAGGCGGCCGCGCAGGGCGACGCCGGGTGACGCATACTCCACGGCCGAGAGCGGCGACCGCCATCCCATGGCTCTCGCTGGTAGACCGACGGCTACGCCAGCGAACGGCATTCGCCAGGGGGTCGGGCAGAAAGGCCCGAGCGGGCGAGCGGCCAGCGCGCAGAGGTCCAGTAGTCCTGTGGCGCCGCTCTCATTCCGCACTAGCCCTCCGAGTCGTACAATCCGGGCGTGGAGATTCCCGTCAGCCAGGCCCGCGACCAGATCGGGGAACTCCTCAGCCGCGTCCGGTACGGCGGCGAGCGCATCACGCTGATGCGGCGGGGTCGTCCGATCGCGGTGCTCGTGTCGCCCGCCGACCTGGAGCTGTTGGAGCAGCTCGGGGCCAGCCGCGAACCGGCTGGGGCGGCTGCTCGGGATGGCGCGGGATTGTGACGCCGCTGGTGCCATGCCGCGATCCTCGCCCGGCCCCAGAGCCCGCTCTCGCCCCCGAAGTCCGGACATTCCTGGCGAGCCTGCGGCCCTCGTATCCAGCAGGCTCCGGCGCCATGCTCACGGAGAACCCATGCCGATCGAACTCACCGGCCTGCGAATCCAGCGCCTACGAGCTCGCCTCGGGCTCACCCAGGCGGACGTCGCCGACTTCGCCGGCCGCTCGCCCCAGTGGGCCTGGCGCCTCGAGAATGGCCGGGCTCGCCTCGACATCGAGACCGCCGAGCGGATCGCCTTCGGCCTCGGATACGAGGTCGAGGTGGTGCTCGGGCTGGCGCCGATCCCCGAGGAGGACGCCGAGGTGAAGCGACGGGACTTCGTCCGGAAGGCCATCGGCGGCGCCGTGGGCGCTGCCCTGATCCCGGCCGTCGACCCGCTCAACCCGGAGCCCTGGGATCGGCTGGCCCGAGCCCTGAGCGTCACCGGGCCGGTGGACGCCGCCACGGTCGAGCACCTGGAGCGCGCCACGACGGCCCTGGAGTCGCTGGAGTACGAGCTGAGCCCGTCCGCCCTGATTGGGCCGGTGCGCGGCCACCTGGACGAGGTCAGCCGGCTGCTGGGAGCGCCGATGCCCGCCTCGCGCCGGCGGCAGCTCCTCTCCATCGCCGGGGAGGCGGCCGCGACCGCGGGCTGGCTGATGTGGGACCTGGACCGACCGGACGCCGTGGCCGCGTACTGGCGCCTCGGAGCCCAGGCGGCAGAGCAGGCCAGAGACAGGGGACTGGCTGCCTTCGTCGGCATCAGCGCCTCGTTCCAGTACCGCGAGCGTCCCCGTGAGCGCCTGGAGATGCTCCGCGCCCAGGAGCGCAACGCCACGCCGCGCACTCGGGCCTGGCTCCTGGCCACGGCCGCCGGGTCCGCTGCGCTACTGGGCGACGAGCGGGCCTGCATGACGGCGCTCGACCGGGCCGATGCCCTGCTGGCGAAGCTCGGCGATGACCGCGCGACCCGCCGGCCCCGCTACGACCCGTTCGAGGCGACGCGGATGCTCGGCGAGCGAGGCGCGGCGCTGGTCAAGCTGGCGGCGCACGAGAGCGGCCGCTTCCGGGGCCGGGAGCGAGGTGCGCGA
>Ga0137407_10002453_pt1 | contig 12191 bp, 13 predicted proteins | sample CZOMad2_2_16fung_FD_108410 | JGI IMG/M metagenome (GOLD analysis project Ga0137407, IMG submission 108410) | Vadose zone soil fungal communities from Angelo Coast Range Reserve, California, USA - CZOMad2_2_16fungal (Illumina Assembly) | ecosystem: Environmental > Terrestrial > Soil > Vadose...
CTTGCCTTCATAAATGCGGCGCCGACGGCTCATTGGGATGTACCGTGTGTTGTTGAAATCCATGAATTTGGTGTGCTCCGGATGCCAAGAATGAAGACCCACGACGGAGCTGCCGTGAAGGCCAGGGACAGGAAACAGAACGAGAACCGAGCCTGGAATCCAACCTATCTGATTGGACCATCCGGCACAATCGATCCGGCCCGCCTGGACCGAGTTTTACCGTTTTACCTGCGGCTTTAAGGCTCGTTGTCTTAACGATTCGCTTGAATATCTAGGCATGCAGGCGCCCTGCTGCAACGCCGCCGCCACGGCCCAATTCGGCGTCTGAAGGAACCTTGGTCATGACCACATTCGACAAGCGCGAGGAAGGCTTCGAGAAGAAATTCGCGCTCGATGAGGAGCTGAAGTTCAAAGCCGAAGCCCGCCGCAACAAGCTGCTCGGATTGTGGGTGGCCGGGAAACTCGGCCTGTCAGGCGATGCCGCCGTCACCTATGCCAGGGAAGCCGTCGCGACCACCTTTGCCGAGGGCGGCGACGCGGCCGTCGTTCGCAAGGTGACCTGCGACCTGGCGGCCAAAGGCAGTACCGTCACCGAAACCGAGGTCCGTACCCAAATGACCGAGTTTATGGCGCTGGCCGTCGCGCAGGTGAAGGCGGGAACGTAAGAGCGAACCTACCCTCCGCCGTCATTCCGGGGCGATGCGAAAGCATCGAACTACGATGTGCAATTGCACATCTGAGATCGCCGCTTCGCGTCGTCCGGAATGACGGTGAACAACCTCACCCTTCCTTGAATCCATATTCCGGCACATTGCCGCTGGCGCCATAATATTTGTACGGCAGGAATTTGCCTGACATCGTGATCTTGACGCGGTCTCCCTTGGGATTGGGCAGCCGCTCCATCACCATGTCGAAATCGATCGCCGACATGATGCCGTCGCCATATTCCTCCTCGATCAGCGCCTTCCAGGCCGGACCGTTGACCATCACCAGCTCGTAGAACCGGTAGATCAGCGGATCGGTTGGCGGCATTTGTATGCCACGCATCGGCGTCTCGTTGAGCATCGCCGTTTCGGATTTGGACAGGCCGAACAATTCGGCGGCGTTGGCGGCCTGCGGTTTTGTCAATTTCATCTGGCCAAGAATGGCGCCGACGATCAGTACTTCGGAATAGCCGCCGATCTTTTCGCAGATGTATTTCCAGGTCCAGCCGTTCTCGCGCTTGATGTCGAGCAGTTTTTCAGTGAGGTCGGATCGTTTCATATGGGGTCTCCTCTCTTCGTCATGCCCGGCCTTGTGCCGGGCATCCACGTTTTTGATTGGCTCAGTAAGACGTGGATGGCCGGGACGAGCCCGGCCATGACGCCTGCCTTAATTCATCTTCGCTCGCCGCGATCGTAAGCCCGGGTTTGCCGATCCGCACCACCAGCACGTTTCGCGGATCATGATCGGGCGTCTCGGTCGCGAAGCTCTTGCTGCGGCTGACCAGAAAATCGACGATGTGGTTGCGCACCGCGTAGTAATAGGGATGCCGGTGCAGATCGGTCCGGCCGCGGTCCTTCGGCAGTGGGTTCTCCACGATCTCGGCCAGCACGGCCCAGGGGCCGTTGGTCATCAGGAAAATCCTGTCGGCGAGATAGATCGCCTCATCGACGTCGTGGGTGATCATGAACGCGGTCTGCCCGGTCTCCAGACAGATGCGGCGTACCTCGTCCTGCAACGTACCGCGCGTCAGTGCATCCAGGGCAGAGAACGGCTCGTCCATCAGCATGATTTTCGGCGTGATCGAAAGCGCGCGCGCAATTCCGACGCGCTGTTTCATGCCGCCGGAAAGCTCTGACGGACGTTTATGCTCGGCACCGGTCAAGCCCACGAGATCGATGAAGGTCTGCGCGTGCGCTCTGACCTTGGCGCGGTCCCAGTGACGCCATTTCGATGTCACGGCATAGGCGACGTTGCCGAGCACTGTTCGCCACGGCAGCAGCGCGTGGCTCTGGAAAATCACCGCACGATCGAGGCTTGTGCCCTCGATCGCCTGCCCGTCCACGATCACGGCGCCTTCGCTTGGGGCATCCAACCCGGCGAGGATGTTCAGCACCGTGGTCTTGCCGCAGCCGGAGTGACCGATCACGCAGGCGAATTCGCCGCGTTGCATCGACAGCCAGAGATTTTCAAACACCGCCATCTGGCCGCCGCTGGCGCCGGGATAGCGCTTTGCGATCGCTTCGATGGAAATGAATTTCTCGATCATTGCGCACGTGCCTTCCACGAAGACGGTGCGCCCCCTCGCCCCGCTCTTCGCGGGGAGAGGGTTGGGGTGAGGGGCTCTCTCGACGGGCTCAGTTCGTGGAGAGTCCCCCTCACCGGCCGCGCTTCGCGCGTCGACCTCTCCCCGCACGCGGGGCGAGGTGAAGATGCGGCGATATTCGCGTCAATCGTCATCGCATCACTCCGGGAAGGTAACCATGCGGGTGAAGCGCGCCAGAATCTGATCGAGCAGCATGCCGACGATGCCGATCATGAGAATGGCGATGATGACATTGGTGATCGAGAGATTGTTCCACTCGTTCCAGACGAAGTAGCCGATGCCGGTGCCGCCGACCAGCATTTCGGCCGCGACGATCACGAGCCAGGCGATGCCAATCGAAATCCGCATGCCCGTCAGGATGGTCGGCGCCGCCGCCGGCAGAATCACGGTGAAGGCGCGCCGCAGCGTGCCGACTTCGAGCGTTCGTGCGACGTTGATCCATTCCTTGCGCACGGCGGCGACGCCGAACGCGGTATTGAGCAGCATCGGCCATACCGAACAGATGAAGATCACGAAGATCGCCGACAGCCCGGAATCCTTGATGGTGTAGAGCGCCAGCGGCATCCAGGCGAGCGGCGAGATCGGCTTTAGAATTTGAATGAAGGGGTCGAGCGCCCGGTTGATCAGCGGCGACATGCCGATCAGAAAGCCGAGCGGGATCGCAACAATCACGGCGAGCAGATAGCCGAGCCCGACGCGTGCGATCGAATAGCCGAGCTGGATTCCAAGGCCCTTGTCGTTCGGCCCGTTATCGTAGAACGGACGCTTGACGTGTTCCCACAGTTTGGCGCCGACATCGAGCGGGCCCGGCATCGCCGATTTGCCTTGGGTTGCGCTCAGGCCCATCAGCTTGGCGTATTCCGGCGTCATGCTGGCGACCGCGCCGGTGCCGCGCGTGGCGATATGCCAGACGCCGATAAAGGCAACGAACAGCGCGATCGACACGATCGCCGCGCGAAAACGGAGGGAGCTCGTCATCTCCCTCTCCCCGCTCTTCGCGGGGAGAGGGTCGGGGTGAGGGGCTCTCTCCGAAAGAACAGATTGCGGAGAGTCCCCCTCACCCGAATTGCGCGCTGACGCACGCAATCCGACCTCTCCCCGCACGCGGGGAGAGGTAAGGAGGCAGCAGCCACCACGTTCACGACGCCTTCCTGATTTTGAAGCTGTTGAGATAGTCTTCGGGCTTGGCGGGGTCGAAGGTCTTGCCCATCACCACAAAGCTCTTGCTCGTGGTGGTCGGCGGCGTCAGTCCAGCGTCGGCCATCAATTTGGTGGCATCGGTGGCGAGATAGACCTGCGCAGCAATGTTGGCATAATCGATGTCGCCCTTGACCTGACCCCAGCGCTTCATCTGTGTCATGATCCAGATCGCAAAGGATTGCCAGGGGAACGGATCGAAATCGAGCCGGTTCGGCTGGGTGACGACATTGCCAAGACCGTCGGCAAACGTGCCGGTGAGAATTTGCTCCAACACGATCTGCGGCTGGTTCAGGTAATTTGCCGGCGCGATCGCTTCCGCAATCTGCTTGCGGTTCTCGGCCTTGTGCGCGAACGCGGTGGCCTCGATGATCGATTTGAGCAATGCGCGATAGGTATTCGGCATCGCCGTGACGAATTCCTTCGACGCGGCGAATGCGCAGCAGGGATGTCCCTCCCAGATATCCTTGGTCAGGATGTGGATGAAGCCAACGCCGTCATAGACCGCGCGCTGGTTCATCGGATCGGGCCCCAGGAAGCCATCGATATTGTCGGCGCGCAGGTTGGCGACCATTTCCGGTGGCGGCACCGCGCGAATTTGCACGTCGACATCCGGATCAAGACCGTGCTCGGCGAGATAGTAGCGCAGCAGGTAATTGTGCATCGAATAGTCGAAGGGGACCGCGAATTTAAAGCCCTTCCAGTCCCTGGGATTTCGCTTGTCCTTGTGCTTGGCCGCAAGCGTGATCGCCTGGCCGTTGATGTTCTCCACCGCCGGCATGGTGTAGGGCTGCGGATTGGAGCCGACGCCCATGGTAAGCGCAAGCGGCATCGGCGATAGCATATGCGCGGCGTCGTATTCCTTGTTGATGGTCTTGTCGCGAATGACCGCCCAGCCCGCGGTCTTGATGACCTCGACGTTCAATCCATTCTTGGAATAAAACCCCATCGGCGCGGCCATGATAATCGGCGTGGCGCAGGTGATCGGAATGAAGCCGACCTTGAGGTCTTTCTTTTCCAGCGGGCCGCCTTCGGCGAACGCCTCGGTCGCGGTCTTCAGCGGGAAGAATTGCGACAACGCGGCCGCGGCGGTCGCAGCTCCCACCGACTTCAGGAATGCCCGGCGCGCCGCATCCTTCGGAAACATCGCGCGCATCACCGCGGAAGCGACGACACCTTCGTAACGCTCCTCGCTGCTTCTCACCGGTTCGCATCGCAGCGCCAAAGCGGCTTGCTCGTGTTCGGCCGCAGACCGATGCCGGCCGCACGCACAGCCCGCCCGCGAAAGCCCGCGGTCGGCATCAAAGGGGTCGTCAAAGGTGGACATGCAGCATTCCTTGCGTGGTGCCGAACCATAAAGGCAAAATCCCGCCACGCGCGGGGATTCACCGCCCGGCCGCTAAAACGGCCGGGCGATGAAATATCATGCACTTTTTATGCCGCTTTTTCGGTCAGCCTGGCCTCCGTGGGCAGGCCTTCCTCGATCGGCAGCGCCGGATCGCGCGACCACTCGTTCCAGGAGCCGAAATACATCCGCACGTCCTTCACGCCAGCATTCTTCAGCGCGAGGAAGGTGTTAGAGGCGCGTGCTCCTTTGAAACAATAGAGATAAACCGGGGTGCTGGGCGAGATGCCGACGGTCGCGCATTCGGCCAGGATTTCGTCCTTGGACTTGAAGCGCGGGCCCTCCGCCGTCGGCTTCATCATCCGGTACCATTCAAGCCAGACGGCGCCGGGGATCCGCCCCTTGCGCGGACAGAAGTCCTTGCCATAGGGCGAGGAGCTGTCGCCAATCCACTCATCGACGTCGCGTACGTCGAGCAAGGCGATGCCAGGCTTGCCGACGGCAGCCAGCATGGTCTTGGCGTCGATCAAGATGTCGGCGGCCTCGGCAACGATCGAGAACTAGGCAGGCCCGGGCGTTGGCACGGCCGTCGTGACCGGCAATCCCTTCGCCACCCAGGCTTCGTACCCGCCATGCAGAACCTTGATCTTGGGGTAGCCCAGCATGGTCAAGAGGTAGTAGCCGCGGCAGGACTGGCCGAAACCCGAATTCATCGACTGCTCGTAAATGACGGCGGTTTCCTTACCGGAAAGTCCGGCTTTTCCGAACGCATCGGCGAATTTCGTCTTCAGCTCGTGAATGCCCTCCGGGGTGGAGGTCGCGAGGTAGGTGAAGATTTCATGCACGTTCACGGCATTCGGGATGTGTCCCGCGCCGTAAGCATCCGGATTACGTGTGTCGATGATGACACACGGCTCTTTGGATACGAGTTCGGCGAGCTCGCCGGCAGAAATCAGAACGTCCGTCATGGCAGCCTCTCCTGTCTTGTGGTGGAAGCTAGGGTCGATCCGAAATCCCAGTCAAAATTTCACATATCTGCCAACATCTTGCGCAGCTGCTTCGTTGCGGGCGTGACAATGGCGATAAAATAGGCTTCGCGAAGCCGTCTCTGAGCGCGATGGCTCATGAGGTAACCGCGCGCCCCGCAATGGAGCATCGCCGCGTGGGCGGCAGCCACGCTCGCCTCCCCGGCGCGCAGCCGCAACGCGACGACCTTGCGCCAATAGCTGTCCTCTGGATTGAAGGGATCGGACGCCAGCGCCATCGCTTCGGTTTCAAGTTCGGAAAGCAGATCGCGGAAGTTGACCGGCTGTTGCGGCAAATACCGGTTGACGTGGCCGAGCGGGGCATCGACCTCCTTCATGAGATTGATGCAGTCTCTGATCAGGCCGATGGCCATACCGGCCTGCAGCAGGACGAACCCCGCGCGGATTTTCTTGACGTAGGGGCCTGCGGGATCGGCCAGGATGAGTTCGTCAGGCACAAAGACGTCGCGGAATTGCACGCCGTAAGTGCCTGTGCCGTCCATCGCGAGAAATGGCTTGCTCGGCTGCAAGGTGATCGCGGGATCGGAACAATCGGCAACAAACATCACGATGCCGCCGGGCTCGTCTTCGCGCTCAAAGATGGTGCCGAAGAAATGGCCCGGCCCGAGGTTCGAAACCCAGGGCAGCGCGCCCTTGACGATGTAGCCGCCATCGACCTTGCGACCCTTCAATCTTAGTTTCTCTATTCCGAAGAAGCTCTTCATCGGATTGGAAAGACCGGTGCCGCCGAGAATTTGCCCGGTCGCGAATTTGTCGCCGAATCTGGCGACGAGCTTGGGATTGCTCGAATTCGCGGCGTACCAAACCAGGGTGTTCTGGCACCACGCCATGAAGGCGGTTGCTCCGCAGACTTGGCCGAGCGCGGCGATCGACTGAATGGCGCAGCGCAGATCGGCTGCGCCATTCTTCGGTTGATGGCTCGCCCAAGCGCCGGCATCACCAAGGCGGCGAAGCAGTTGCTCCGGATAAAGGGTGCCGGCGTCGATCGCGGCCGCCATGGGTGCGAGGTCTTTGCGGGCGATTACTGCTACCTGATCGGCAATCGATGCCGACGGAAGCTCGTCTTCAATCGCCAGCCGAGATGCCGCCAATGAACCCATGAGACCCTCCGCGAACCGCCTGGTTGCTCTTTCTTGGCCGTTAAGCGCTGACCTCGAGATTGACGGGGCGCGTGAAGGTGTTGGCGACCGGCGACCATTTCTTGACGTGGTTGACCAGCGCGTCGATCTCGCTTTGCGGAACGCCCTCGCATTCCATGTCGACCTTGACGCGGACATCAGTGAATCCGACCGGTTTCTCGCTGACATCGCCGGTGCCCCAGACCGCGGTAATGTTGAGGTCACCCTCAAGCTGAAGTTCGAGCTTGTTGACGATCCAGCCGCGATGCACCGCGTTGGCGTGGAGGCCCACCGCAAGGCACGAGCCCAAGGCGGCGAGCGAGGCCTCCGAAGGATTGGGCGCGGTGTCATCGCCCAGAAGACCCGGCGGTTCGTCGACAATGTATGGCGCGAGGTTGCGGATGTAGTTGGCGTGACGGAACTTGCCTTCAGCCACCGTCTTGCATTTCAAGGTCTTGATGACCGTCGGATTGGCCTTGCCGTTGGCGATGAGCTTCTCGAGCCCTTCTTTATCGATCGGGGCAAGGCAACCTGTAAGCACTGTCTTTTGCGCGACCGCAGTCATTGATTTCTCTCCCTAGGAGCAGGATACCGAACGGTCTGTATCCTGCACGAAGCGTGCCACGCGGCGGGGATGAGAAAACGCTAAGCCTTAAAGCCGCTTACCCGCCCTGCTCTCGAATTGACCAGCGGCCAGCTGCTTAATCGCGATGCAATAGCTGAGGGCTGCGATCATTTTGCGCGCAGAAAGATGCGACTTGATGATGGGGCCCAGTTGGATTAACTGGGAACATGGTCAAAGCATCTTCGAGGGGACGTTCCGTCGCGAAGAGTCTCGCCGGCGGCGACGAGGAATCCGCGCGCGGACGCTTGCTGAGTGCCGCAACGCGGCTGTTTTGCAAGAACGGCATCAACGCGACCGGCATTGACGCCATCATCAATGAAGCCGGCACGGCGAAGACGACGCTCTACAAGCTGTTCGGATCGAAAACCAATCTTGTTCACGTCGTGCTCGAGACCGAGGGCAAGCAGTGGCGCGAGTGGTTCATCGCAGCCATCGAATCCGGCGGCGGCAGCGCGCAGTCAAAATTGACGCGGATTTTTCCTGCGCTAAAGGACTGGTTTCGCCAGGAGCGTTTCTACGGCTGCCCCTTCATCAACGCGGTCGGCGAACACGACAAGGATCAGAAGCAGCTCCGCGCCATCGCGATGCGGCACAAGAAAGTCGTTCTCGCCTATATCGAGAAGCTTGCGAGCGAGATGGGTGCGGCGGAGCCGGAAGTGCTGGCCCATCAACTGGCCTTGCTGATGGACGGCGCCATCGTCGCCGCGATGGTGTCACGCGATCCCACCGTCGCCGACACGGCGGGCCTTGCCGCGTGCTCCTTGTTCTTGCCATCGAAGTTGAAGAAGCAAAGGCGCGCGGGCAGCGCGCCGGAACAGCTGATGGCGGTTTGATCGGGCGGGCGGCAAGGCCGCCCTGCCCGTCTTGGCGCTGCGTCTGTTATTTTCCCAAATGCTTGTCGAAGAAGGCAGCGATCTCCTCGAAGGTTTCCTTGGTCTCGGGCGCGGTATCGTCGCGGATGTAATGGGCGTGCGACATCCCCTCATAGACTTGGAGGGTGGCTTCAACGCCGGCCTGGCGTAGCTTGCGGTGAACGCGAACGGTGTTGCTCAGCAAAAGGTCGCGCGTGCCGCTGGTCAGGATGGTCGGCGGAAAGCCCTTCATGTCGCCATAAACCGGCGACAGCAACGGGTCCTTCAAGTCATGGCCGTTGGCATAGACCTTGGCGCCGTCGTCGCAAAAACCGTCCGGCGAAACCAGCACGTTGTCGAGCATCGCGTTGGTGCGGAAGGTATCGCCAACCTTGGTGACATCCGACATCGGCGTTCCCGGCGCGATCGCCCCGGGCAGAGGAAGCCCGAGTTCTTTCGCCTTGAGCACCATTTCCAACGTCAACGCACCGCCGGCCGAGGTGCCGAAGATCGCCATGTTCTTGGCGTCCATGGTTTTCAACGCGGCCTTCCAGACCGTGATCCCGTCATCAAGGGCGGCGGGGAAGGACGCTTCCGGCGGCATGCGGTAGTCCACGTTGATCACCTTGATGTGCCCGAAGCCGGCCATGAAGATGGCCTCCGGCAATCCGGCTTCGCCGGGGTTGAGAACGTAGCAGCCGCCATGCATGTGGATGAGTTGCCGGTTGCGGTTCTCCGGCGCGATGGTTTCGGGGGTGACGATGTAGGCCCGAACGCCGTCGATGGTGGTCTTCTCGACCTTCACCTTGAGTCGTTCGAGCATGCCCGGCACGTTCTTGACCAACGCCGCCGCGCCGGCGTCAGCGACCGGTTTCCATTCCTCGCCGGTCTTGGGGTGAATGTCCCAGTTCGAGCGCAGCGGTGCGCCGATGATCTTCTGCAATTGCGGGCTGACGGTGGACGGAACGGGGATGGTCTTGGCGGGCACTTCGAGCGCGCCGGGAGCTGGGCTCGGCGTCTGGGCCTTCGCGGTCGTGGCGATGGACAGGAGTGCCAGGCAAGTGAGGCCGAAGACATGGTCAAGCGAACGCAGCGACTTCTTCATCGGTCGTCTCCAATTCCAGTGGTTTTTTCGTTGCTAAGAAAACCGCGCTCTATTTGAGCGCGGCCTCGACCTTGGCGATGCCCGCATTGGCGCAGACTTCGTCCTTTTCACCGCCGGGCGCGCCCGACACGCCAACGCCGCCTATCGTCTCATTGCCGGCCCGGATCGGTACGCCGCCACCCACGCCGACCACACCCGGGATCTGCCGCAGGAATCCCATAGTTTCCATCTGCTTCATGGTCTCGAGCGAAGTCTGGTTGCGCGTGCGAGCGGTGTAGGCCTTCAGGCGGCTGAACTCCATGGTGTGCGGGCCGGTGCCGTCGCCGCGCACCTGGCCGGCGACATTGCCGCCCTTGTCCACGACGGTGACGGTGACCTTGTATCCGTCCTTGGTGCATTGCTCGATCGCACCCTGAATGATGGCAATCGTCATGGCCATCGAGACGTTCTTTTCGACCTGGGGCGCCTGCGCCAGGGCAGGTGCGGCGACAAAGATTGACGCGGAAGCGAGTAGTGCCAGTCTGACAGGACGCATGTGAGAGTCTCCCTGAGGTTTTGGTTGGTCTTATCGTGAAACCCTAATCTGCCCGACTTAGTCCTGGCAACCGGGGGGAAATTCGTCCGCTTGGGGATTTGCCGACCTCAGGGGCGCCCCGGCAGGAAAGATGCGAGCCGATCCAGTTCGGCCTCCAGATCGCCCTCGACGCCGGCGACCGCCATCTTGACGACCCGGTAGCCGCGGGCCTCGAGCCACGCCTGCCGATCGGCGCGGTCCCTCACGATGGTGTCGGTCTCGCCCGGATTGATCAGTTCGATCGCGATCCTGTGCACAAAGGAGACAAAATCCGGAATATGCCGGCCAACCGGCGTCTGCCGCTTGAATTGGCCAGCGAAGCGGCGGTCACGGGTCAGCGCCTGCCACAGCAGGCGCTCGGCATCGGTCGGATTGCGCCGCAACAGCCGCGCTAGCCCGCGCACGGTGCCGCTTTCCGCTCGTATGGCGCCCTGCCCGTGCTCGGCCAGCAGCGCCCGCAGCCTTGTCGCCTGCTCGCCATCGAGCACGCCGCCCTTGGCCGGACCCTTACGCCCCTCGGCGATCGCCATTACCACGCCGTGCAGCGTGTGCATGTCCTGCTTGGTCGGGTCCATGCGAGCGAAGATGTTGCGCAAATTGACCAGCATGGTCTCGCGCTTCTCTGCAGGTCTTAGGAATTCGACCTTGTCGAGTTCGCGCACCAGGTTGTCGAAGAACGCCTGCATCTGGTGCTGCGAGGAGGGTTCGGAGCGTTCGGGCATCGCAAACGGCAACGCGCCTGCGGTGGCGAGCTTGAACCATTCATAGCCGATCAGGAGCACCGCCTGCGCCAGATTGAGCGAGGCGAAGCCGGGATTGACCGGAAAGGTGATGATGCGGTTGGCAAGCCCGACCTCTTCGTTCTGCAGCCCGTAGCGCTCGCGGCCAAAGAGAATGCCGACCGTGCCGCCGGCCTTGATCTGGCCGGCCATCTCCGTGGCGGCAGCCTCCGGCGCCACCACCGGCTTGGCCTGGTCGTGGGCGCGGGCGGTGGTCGCGAACAACAGCGTGCAGTCAGCGACCGCCTGTTGGACCGTGTCGAACAGCTCGACCCGATCCAGGATGTGGTCGGCGCCCGCAGCCGCGCGCTGCGCACTGACATTCGGCCAGCCGTCGCGCGGATTGACGATACGCAGCCGTGTCAGGGCAAAATTTCCCATCGCCCGCGCCGCCATGCCGATGTTCTCGCCGAGCTGGGGCTCGACCAGAATGACAACGGGACCGGTCAGCTCGAAGCCTGATTTGGTCTTGTCGGTGCCCGACCCGGACATCGCGTTTTTCACCCTTTTGATTAACAATGCACGGTAAGCAAGCGAAATTCCTTCTTCCGGGCAGCGGTTTATGTCGCCTACTAACGCTTGATGTAAAGACCGGCATGGCCGGGAGGACGTGCCCCAGCCCGACAAATGCGGACGATAGCGTGGAAACCGCGCCGCCGTGCGGGGTTTGCTTCCCATTCAATTTTCATCAAACAGCCAAGTCGTAGACGACCTGCCCCGATATCCGGGCCTCGTGGTTCGAGACGCGCGGCCTTGCCGCGCTCCTCACCATGAGGGTCTGGTTGTCCTCATCCTGAGGAGCCGCGCAACGCGCGGCGTCTCGAAGGATGTGGCCACCAGAATGAGCCGCACCCAAGCGCCCGCGTTCTCGCGACGTGAAACGTCCGAGTCGTGCGTTGATTTGTCCCTCAGGAGAAAAGAGGGCGCAGGGAATGCCGGATGCCCGTTGCACCCGCAGCCTCGCGTGCGAAAATAAAAAGCACACGAGCGTAGCCACCACAGGTCCAGACGGATTCAACCGACATTCCCTGCGCAATGGTTTTAACGGGCTACTTCGTGATCTCCCCGGTGATCGGGCTTTCTTGTCACCGTCGCCGGCGCGATGCGAAGCATCGTCGCCAACTTGATGCCGGCGTCGAGGCATCAGGACCACACGACTTCGCCGTCCGCTTTGGTGTCGTTCGCCTCTCGACACTATCGCGTCCACCGCATCCCGCGCCCAACGTCCGTGACGATGGCGAAA
>Ga0137407_10002454_pt1 | contig 12187 bp, 12 predicted proteins | sample CZOMad2_2_16fung_FD_108410 | JGI IMG/M metagenome (GOLD analysis project Ga0137407, IMG submission 108410) | Vadose zone soil fungal communities from Angelo Coast Range Reserve, California, USA - CZOMad2_2_16fungal (Illumina Assembly) | ecosystem: Environmental > Terrestrial > Soil > Vadose...
CGATCCGGCTTGGAGCAGGTCGACCCGGCTTGGAGCGGTCGATCCGGCTTGGAGCAGGTCGACCCGGCTTGGAGCGGTCGATCCGGCGGTGTTCTCAACCTGCGCGGGTCGTCAGAGCAGCGAGTGACACCCGGGACATGTGATGCCGCGCCCGGCGCCTCCGGCTCCCGGATTCATCGGCGCGATGTGGAGGTGTCCCGCACGCAACCGGTACAGCGTCACATCGCGCCGGTTGGTGGCCGCGTCCTGGCCTTCCCGCGAGGTATCGTCCGCCGCTTTCGCCCCGTAGCCCCCGCCAGCCACAGGCCGTGGCCCCGGGTAACCACCACAATGCTCCATCGTTGTTGTCTTGTAAGCGTTCCGGAACAAGGTGGATTCCAGGCGTGTCGTGTACCCCAGATATGGTTTACTCCGCCGTCTTCCGCCGGGACGCCCGGAATGCCCGTCCCGGCGGCCAGGACAGGCTATTTGTCTGCAGTTCCGGGTGCTCTGACCCCCGGAACTGCAGACAAATCCGGGCGGCGGCCCGGGCCGGAGCTCCGGCCGGCACCGGGTGCCCTGTCCGGGCATGAATCGTGCCGAAACCGGCGCCGGTTCACGACACGCCGCACACTCAGGTTGATTTGGGACCCTTACTTGACCACTGCAATGCTCCATCGTTGTGGTAGGACGAGCCGGGCTGGCGGGCCGGGCCTGGCATCAGATGCCCTTCGAGCACCACACAGCCCAGATGCCTCACGAGCACCACACGCCTCCGCGCGAACCGCTCACCGCGGGAAAGTCGTACCTACGTCACAGCGCGGGGGTTCAGTACGATGCGAGCGTGCCAGGAAGCAGGGCGCGGGCCGACCAGGACGGGGGGCCGGGGGCCGGCCCGGGCGAACCGCCCGCCGTGCCGGATAGCCCGCCCGAGGATGCGGTGGCGGGCGAGCGGTTCGCGCATGAGGCGCTTGCCGTGGTGCTGCAGGTGCGCGAGGAGCGGCTGTGCGTGCTGTTGTGGCAACGGGCGGAAGATCCGTTCCGGGGGCGGTGGGCGCTGCCCGGCGGCCCGCTCGGCGGCGGCGAGCGGCTCGGGACATCGGCCAGCCGGCACCTGGCGACCAAGGTGGACCTGACCGACATCGCCTACCTCGAGCAGCTGGAAACCCGTAGCGATCCCCAGCGCGACCCGCGCGGCCGGGTACTGGCCACCGCCTACCTGGCCCTAGTCACGGCTGGCCTCGAACCGCGCATCCCCGAGGACACCGCCTGGCACCCGGTGCAGGATCTGCCGCCCACCGCGTTCGACCACGGGTCGATTGCCGGCTCCGGGCGGAACCGGCTGCGGGCCAAGCTGTCCTACACCAACATCGGCTTCGCGCTGGCCCCGGAGACGTTCACGATCGCGCAGCTACGGGACATCTACGCCGCCTCGCTCGGCTACCCGGTCTCGGCCACCAACCTGCAGCGGGTGCTGACCAGGCGCGGAGTCATCGAGGCGACCGACGCGGCGGCCCGGCCGACGCAAGCGGGCGGGCGGCCGGCCACGCTGTACCGGTTCGCGGCCCGGACGCTCGTCGTGACCCACCCCTTCGCCACGTTCCGCCCCCCGGCCGTGTCCGCCGGCGGCCAGCCGCGGCCAGTCGCGGACTAGGCAGGAGAAGTCGCACGTCCCCTTCGACGCGGCGCGCCGGTCCTCCGGTTCCGCCCGGGTTTCACAGCCGCGATCCGGCCGGGACCGAGGCGGCGGAGTCACCCAGGCCGCGGATCATGGCGTCCTGGGTGAACGAGGCGAGCAGCCGCCCGTCCGCGGTGAGGACCTGGCCGCGCACGTAGGCCATGCCCGCCCCGGCGAACGTGCTCTCGTGGTGGTAGCGGATCCAGCCGTCCCAGGTCACCGGGTCGTGAAAGGTCACCCCGAGGCCCATGACGGCGGTCGAGACCGTGTGGTGCGCCTGGTCGGTGCCGATCCCGGGGTGGGCCCGCAGCGCGGTCGAGATGGACAGGTGCCCGGTGAAGTGCGCCAGCAGGGCGCGGCGCAGGTCGTCGCGGCCGGGCACGCTGTCGTAGCGCAGCCAGGCGCCGAGCACCGGCGGCCCGGTCTCGTCCGGGCTGCCGTAGTCCTTGACCCCCTCGAGGCGCAGCTGCCTGCCCCGCATCGGCATCTCGGCCGGGTAGGCGGCCTCCGGCCCGGCGGGCGCCGCCCCGGTCCACCGATCATGCCTGATCACGTCGGGCTGCGGCTGGTCGAGCAGCACGGTCGCGGTGGCCCGGGTCCGCCCGCCCTGACCCGCCATCACCACGGCGCTGGCGAACGAACGTCCCGCCCGCACCGTACCCACCTCCAGCTCGAGCGGCTCCCCCGGATCGGCCACGGCGACGAACAGCGCGTGCGCTGACCGGACCACTCGGCCCGGCAGCGCCTTGCCCGCCGCCACCATCGACTGCGCCAGGATCTGACTGCCCTCGACGACCTGCCGCCCGGCATGGCCCCCGGCGTCGCTCTCCCCGGCGAAGCGATCAGGGCCCAGCGGCGTCACGTCGAAGATGGCGAGCATCCGCTCCAGCGTGGACTCGGTCACAGTGCCTCCGTCCCAGTGCTTCCGTCACAGTGCTTCCGTCACAGTGCCTCGATCAATGGGTCGTCCCGGTGTACCGGCCCTTGCCGATCGCCACCCGGACCGCGTCCTGGTCGAAGGCGACGTAGCCGGCCAGCCACGCGACCTCGGGCAAGGGCTCGGGATAGCTCCAGGCGAGGCCGGGCCCCTCCCGGCCGGCCGCCCGCCAGTAGACCGCCTCGCCCTTGAACGGGCAGACCGTGCGCTCCGGGGCGGGCTCCAGGGCGCCGAAGTCGACCGCGTCCGGCGGGAAGTACACCACAAGCCCGTGGTCCTGCTCGTCGACGGTCAGGCAGTCGCCGCTCCTGGCCAGGCATTTCCCGCCCAGCCAGGCGGTCATGACATTGGTGCGAGCGAGCAGGTCAACCCGGTAATCCGGCCGCTCGCGGTAGAGGGACCGCACGCATCCCACCCCGTTCGTTATATAGGTTTTCAAAAAAAGAGAATAACATTCTACCGAACGGATGGGCTGAGAGGATTTCTTCAGCGACTCCTCAACCTCCCTTTATCGCGGCCTGACAGTGTCATGCCGCGCGCCACGACTTGCTCCGGAGGTCCTGAGGTGTCCGTGTCATCCGCTCTTCCTCTGCCGCGCTCGGCCGACGACCCGGTCCCCGGGCCGCCCCGGCCGCGATGGGCGTTCTGGCGGTCCCCGGAGGACCAGCCGGCCTGGGCCCGGCCGGCCCTGGTCGGCATCGCGGCCGTCGCCGCGCTGCTGTACGCGCGGAACATCGCCCAGGCCGGGCTGGCCCCGTTCTACTCGGTCGCGGTCAAGAGCATGTCGGTGAGCTGGAAGGCGTTCTTCTACGGGGCCTTCGACCCCGGGGCGACGATCACCATCGACAAGCTGGCCGGGTCGTTCCTGCCGCAGGCCCTGTCGGCCCGGATCTTCGGCTTCCATCCCTGGTCGCTGGCGCTGCCGCAGGTGATCGAGGGCGTCGTCGCCGTGCTGGTCATGTACCGGATAGTGCGGCGCTGGGCCGGGCCGGTCCCCGGGCTGCTGGCCGCCGGGATCTTCGCGGCCACGCCCATCGCGGCATCCATGTTCGGGCACAGCATGGAGGACGGGGCCCTGACCATGTGCCTGGTGCTGGCGGCCGACAGCTGGCAGCGGGCGGTGATGGAGGGGCGGCTGCGCTCGCTGTGCTGGGCGGGCGTCTGGGTCGGGCTCGGCTTCCAGGCCAAGATGCTGCAGGCCTGGATGATCCTGCCCGCGCTGGGGATCGGCTACCTGCTGGCCGCGCCGGCCGGCCTGGGCCGGCGGCTGTGGCACCTGGGCGTGGCCGGCCTGGTGATGCTGGCCGTCTCGCTGTCCTGGATCGCGCTCTACACGTTCACCCCGGCCGCCGACCGGCCCTACGTGGACGGGTCGACGAACAACAGCGCGGTCGCGATGGTGTTCGGCTACAACGGGGTGGAGCGGTTCGGGATCTCGTTCCCCGGCTCAGTGGCTGCCTTCGGGGGCGGCGGAGGCGGCGGCGGGCCCCGGGTGGCCGACGTGCCGACCGAGCTCGGCGGCGCGCCCACGACCACGGCGCCGGGCGGCGCGCGGTACAACGCGGGCGGGTTCCTGGGCCTGTCGGGCGGGTGGACGAAGCTGATCGACAACCGGTTCGGCCCGGAGATCGGCTGGCTTTATCCGCTGGCGCTGCTCGCGCTGATCGCCGGGCTGGCCGGGCGGGGCCGGGCCAGGCGGACCGACCAGCTGCGGGCCGGGCTGGTGATGTGGGGCTTGTGGCTGGTGACGTTCGGCGCCATCTACAGCAAGATGGGTAACATCCCGCACACGGCCTACATGGCGTCCCTGGCGCCGCCGCTGGCGGCGCTGTCGGGGACCGGAATCGTGCTGTTCTGGCGGCGGTACCGGTCCGCGAGCCGGCTCTGGTGGCTGCTGCCGCTGGCCATCGCCGTGCAGGTGGCCTGGGCCTGGTACCTGTGGTCGGACTTCCGCAGTTTCCTGCCCTGGCTGATGCCGGCGGCGATCGTGGCGGGCGGGATCGCCATCGTCGTGCTGGCGGCGACCCGCCTTCCCTGGCGGGCACTGCCCCGGCTGCCCCGGTTGTCCGGGCGCCGGCTGCTGACGGCGGGCGCGGCCGCGGGGGCCGTCGGAGTGGCGGCCATGCTGGCCGCGCCCACGGCGTGGTCGGCGTCGGTGCTCGACGCCAAGTACGCGGGCAGCTCGTTCGACGCCAGCGCGGGCCCGGCCGGGGGGTTCGGCCCGGGCGGCGGCGGGGGTTTCCGTGGCGTCCGGGGTGACCGGCCAGCCGAGGACTTCGGCCGCTTCCGAGAGGAAGGACAGCCGGGCGGAGCCGGCGGCGGCATCCTGGGATCGACCACCACCACGCTGACCAGCAGCCAGCAAGCGCTCTACCAGTACCTCACGGCGCACCGGGACGGAGCCACGTACCTGTTCGCGGTCCAGGGCTGGAGCTCGGCCGCGCCCTACATCCTGGCCACCGGCCAGCAGGTGCTGCCGATGGGCGGCTTCAGCGGCTCGGTCCCCGAGCCCACCCTGGCCCGGGTGAAGCAGCTGGTGGCCACCGGGAAGCTCAGGTATTTCATGCTGGGCGGCGGTGGTTCCGGGGGCGGCGGCCTCCGCGGCGGCGGCACCGGCGCGACGTCCCAGATCGACCCGTGGGTGGAATCGGCCTGCCACCCGGTCCAGGTCTCAGGCGCGGACAGCGCCGGGACCCTGTACCAGTGCGGGACCGGCTGACCTCAGCGGACGGGCTGCGTGTCCTGCAGACGGTCCAGGACGCGGGCGGTCAGCGCGGTCACCGCGGCGAGCTCACCGGGGGTGATGTCCTCGAAGACCAGCTGCCTGACCGTCTCGACGTGGGCCGGGGCGGCCCGCTCGATGGCGGCCCGGCCGGTCTCGGTGAGGACCACGAACGCGCCCCTGGCATCGGTCGGGCACTCCACCCGGGCGACGAGACCGCGACGCTGCATCCGGGCCAGCTGGTGCGACACCCGGCTCTGCTCCCAGGCCAGCGTGCTCGAGATCTCGAACACCCGGCACCGCCCTTCCGGCGCGTCGGTCAGCACGACCAGGACCTCGTAGTCCGCCAGCGAAACGCCGTACTCCTCCTGCAGCTGCCGGTTCATCCGGGCGTTCAGCTGTGAGGTCATCTGCAGCAGGCCCCGCCACGCCCGCTGCTCGTCTTCGGTCAGCCATCGGCTCATGATCGTCAGGGTACCCCGGGAATGAATGATTCATCATGTATGTTTGATGACACGTCATTGACTCACCGACTCACGCAAGGAGACCGCGATGACCACCGCTACCGCCCCCGCCCTGACCGACCTGACCGGCACCTACACCCTCGACCCGGCGCACACCCGGATCGGCTTCGTGGCCCGCCACGCGATGGTCACCAAGGTGCGCGGCGCCTTCAACGAGTTCGAGGGCACGGCCACCCTGGATGGCGCCAACCCGGCCGGATCGAGCGCCCAGGTCACGATCAGCACCGACAGCATCGACACCAGGAACGCCCAGCGCGACGAGCACCTGCGCGGCAACGACTTCCTCGCCATGAACGAGTACCCGCAGATCACGTTCGCCTCGACCGGCGCCCGCCGGGTCGACGACACCACCTTCGAGCTCACCGGCGACCTGACCATCAAGGGCGTGACCAACCCGATCACGATCCCGTTCAGCTTCGAGGGCGCGGCCAAGGACCCGTTCGGCAACCTGCGGGTCGGGTTCGAGGGCGCGGTCACCATCAACCGCAAGGACTACGGCATCACCTGGAACGCCGCCCTCGAGACCGGCGGCGTCCTGGTCAGCGACAAGGTCACCCTGGAGTTCGAGCTCTCCTTGGTCAAGAACGCCTGAGCGGCCGCGATGACCGCGCAGGTTGACGTCAGGCGGGCCGGCGAGCGGCCCGGGACCCGCCTGAGCTGGCTGGACAGCAAGCACAGCTTCAGCTTCGGCCGTCACTACGACCCGGCCAACGCCCACCACGGGCTTTTGCTGGTCAACAACGACGACATCGTCAAGCCGGGCACCGGCTTCGAGACTCACCCGCACCGGGATATGGAGATCGTCACCTGGGTGCTGCAAGGCTCGCTGGTGCACCAGGATTCCGAGGGCCACACCGGGGTGATCTACCCCGGCCTGGCCCAGCGGATGAGCGCCGGCACCGGCATCCTGCACAGCGAGAAGAACGACTCCTGGCGGCTGGCAGGCCCGGCCCAGGCCAGCACGGCCCAGGCCAGCACGGCCCGCACCGACCCGGTGCACTTCGTCCAGATGTGGGTAGTGCCGGACGAGACCGGTATCACCCCCGGCTACGAGCAACTCGAGATCGACCACGAACTGCTGGCGGGCGGCCTGGTGACCGTGGCCTCCGGCAGGCCGGAGCACGACGGCGCCGCCGCCATCCGGATCAGGAACCGCTACGCCGCGCTGCACGCGGCCCGGCTCGAGGCCGGCCAGAGCGTGACGCTGCCCGACGCCCCGTTCCTGCACCTGTTCGTCCCCCGCGGCGCGGTCGCCCTGGAGGGAACCGGTTCGCTCGGGACAGGCGACGCGGTCCGCTTCACCGCCACCGGCGGCCAGCGGGTCACCGCCACCGAACCCGCCGAGATCCTGCTCTGGGAGATGCACGCCACCCTCGCCGCCTAGGTCCGGCCCATCAGCGGAATCATCATTCCGCTTCTGCTACAGTCATAGCGGAAGCGGAATTCCGCTTCGGCTGCAGAGGGTCGGAGCTGCAGAGGTCGGAGCTGCAGAGGGTCGGAGGGGTGCTTATGGCCAGGGCGGGCAGGCGGGCCCATTACCAGCTGACGTTCGCGGTGCTGGCGATGGGGGTGGGGGCGTTCGCGCTGCTCCAGTCGCTGGTGATCCCGGTGCTGACCACGGTGCAGCATCAGCTGCACACCACGCAGAGCACGGTGACCTGGGTGCTCACCGCGTACCTGCTGTCGGCGTCGGTGATGACCCCGATCCTCGGGCGGGTCGGCGACATGTTCGGCAAGGAGCGGATCTTCGTCGCCACGCTGGTGGCGCTGGCCGTGGGCTCGCTGCTGGCGGCGATCGCCCCCTCGATCGGGGTGATGATCGTGGCGCGGGTGATCCAGGGCCTGGCCGGCGGCATGATCCCGGTGGCGTTCGGCATCATCAGGGACGAGTTCCCGGCCGACAAGGTGCCCGGCGCGATCGGCGCCCTCGCGTCGCTGACCGCGGTGGGAGGCGGGCTCGGCATCGTCCTGGCCGGCCCCATCGTGAACGCGCTCGACTACCACTGGCTGTTCTGGCTGCCGATGATCCTGACGGTCATCGCCGCGGTGTCCGCGGTGCTGTTCGTGCCCGAGTCGCCGGTACGCACGCCGGGGCGGATCAGCTGGGGGCCCGCCCTGCTGCTGTCCGCGTGGCTGGTCGCGCTGCTGGTGGCGCTCAGCGAGGCGCCCGGATGGGGCTGGGGCTCGGCCCGGGTCCTGGGCCTGCTGGCCGGGGCGGTGGTACTGGCCGCCGCCTGGGTGACGGCCGAGCTGCGCGCGGCCACGCCGCTGATCGACATGAAGATGATGCGGCGCACCGCGGTGTGGACCAACAACCTGGTCTCGCTGCTGCTCGGCGTCGGGATGTACGCCACGTTCGCGTTCCTGCCCGAGTTCGTCCAGACGCCGTCCGCCGCCGGGTACGGCTTCGGCGCCAGCATCACCAAGTCCGGGCTCATGCTGCTCCCCTCCGCGATCACCATGTTCATCACGGGCATGTTCGCCGGGCGGCTGGCCGCCCGGCTCGGCGGCAAGGTCCTGGTGACCGGCGGCTGCCTGATCGGCGGCGGGTCCATGGCCATCCTGGCCTTCGCCCACCACCAGCAGTGGGAGATCTACTTCTCGAACGCGCTGATGGGCATCGGGTTCGGGCTGGCCTTCTCGGCCATGTCGGCGCTGATCGTGATGGCGGTGCCCGCCTCCCAGACCGGCGTCGCCAGCGGCATGAACGCCAACATCAGGACCATCGGCGGCAGCGTCGGCTCGGCCGCGATGGCCAGCATCGTCACCGCGCGGCTGGCACCGACCGGGCTGCCGCTCGAGTCCGGTTACACCATCGGGTTCGCCGCCATGACCGGCGCGCTCGTGCTGGCCGCCGGGGCCGGGCTGCTGATCCCGGCGGTGCGCCGGATGCGCCAGCAGCCCGCCGCCGAACCGGAGCAGACCGGGCAGGCCCAGACCGGGCAGGCAGAGCTGTCCCTGGCCGGCGACGGCGAATGACGCCGACCGTGACCCAGGGCGGGCGGCGCGACGCCGTCCGCAACTACCACCGCATCCTCGACGCGGCCCGCGACGTGCTCGGCGAGTCGGGCGCCGACGCCAGCATGGACGAGATCGCCACCCGGGCGGGGGTGGGCGTCGGCACCGTGTACCGCCGGTTCGCCAGCAAGGACGCGCTGATCGACGAGCTCGTCCGGCTGGCCATGGAGAAAGTGACGGCCGCGGCCGAACAGGCGCTGGCCCGCGCCGACGGTCACGGCCTCGAGGATTTCCTGCGCGCGATCGGCCAGTCCTTCGCCGACCACGCCCGCTACGCCAACCTCCTGCTCGAGCGCCCGGTGGACCCGGGCGCCACCCAGCGGCTGCGCGACGCGGTCGGCGAGCTCACCACGCGGGCCGCCCAGGCCGGCACGGTCGCCCCGCACGTCACCCAGGCCGACATCATGGCGCTGGTCCGGGCCATGCGCGGCCTGGTCCACGACGCCGGGGAGGTGCTGAGCTGGCCGCGGTTCCTGGACATCCACCTGGCCGGCCTGCGCGCCGCGGCCAGCCTCCCGAGCCGGCCTGCGCCGCTAATCCCTTGACGAATCTTATGAACGCTCTTTTAATTTCCTCATGGGACGCATCGCAGGCGTTACCGCCGCCGAGACCAGGGAGCGGCTGCTCGCCGCGGCCGCCGACGTGTTCGCCGAACGCGGCTACGACGGCACCCGGGTCGCCGACATCGCCGCCGCCGCGGGCGTGAGCAACGGTGCCCTGTACGCGCACTTCCCCTCCAAGGCGGACCTGCTCGTGAGCGCGCTGCGGACACACGGGCGGCACCTGCTCGGCGAGCTGTTCGCCGACGATCCCGACCGGGCGGTGATGGACCTGCTGCTCACCGTGGGCCGGGGGCTGCCCAGGCGCCGCGAAGCCCGCGGCTACCTCATCGTCGAGGCGCTGGTGGCCGCGCGGCGCGACGAGGAGATGGCCGCGCCGATGCGCGAGTACATCGGCGAGCGGGCCGACTGGCTGGCCGGCCTGGTGGACCTGGCCAAGGCGCGCGGCGAGATGGATGGGGAGGTGTCACCCGGTGCCCTGGCGCACTTCTGCCTGCTGCTCGCGATGGGCAGCGCGCTCCTCACGCCGGAGCTGCACGAGGTCGGGGAGCAGGAGTGGGCCACCCTGCTGGCCCGGGTGGCGGGCGCGCTGGCCGACACCGGTACCGGAAATGCTCGGACGGGAGGAGCACACGATGAAGGTGCGGATCAACCCTGAGCTCTGCCAGGGGCACGGCCGCTGTTACGACCTCGCGCCGGAGTTGTTCGGCGCCGACGAGGAGGGGTACGGACAGGTCCTCGGCGACGGCCTGGTGTCCCCGGATCAGGAGCAAACCGCCCGGCTGGCCGCGGCCAACTGTCCCGAACGCGCGATCGACGTCGAGGAGACCTGAGATGACCGTGGACGACCGTTTCGTCATGCCGGAGCCGACCGACGAGGAGCCGGAGGGCATCCGCAGCGAGATCATCACCGGGCCGGTCTCCGACTGGGCGACCGACTTCTCCCACCTGGAACCGGAGTGGGCCGCCGACCCCTACCCGATCCAGGACGACCTGCGGCAGCGCTGCCCGATCGCGCACACGGACCGGTTCGGCGGCGGCTGGCTGCCCACCACGTACTCCGACGTCGCCGCGATCGCCTACGACACCGAGCGGTTCTCCTCGCGCTCGATCATCATGGGCAACTTCCGGCCGCCGCGCGACATCGCCCCGATCGGCGGCTCGCCGCCCATCTCCTCCGACCCGCCGTTCCACCAGCACGCGCGCAAGCTGCTGCTGGGCGCGTTCACCAAGACCGCGATCAGCCGCCAGGAACCGGCCACCCGGGCGTTCTGCCACGAGCTCATCGACAAGTTCGAGGGGCGGGACGTGGTCGACGCGGCCACCGAGTACGCGCAGCACATCCCGATGCGGGTCATCGCCGACATGCTCGGCTTCCCGCCGGAGGACGGCCCGCAGTTCCGCGACTTCGTGGAGGACCTGCTCGAGGGCATCAACCTGCCGCCCGAGGATCGCATCACGCGGATGGAGCGACTGTTCAGCTACCTGCTCGACCAGGTCCACGACCATCTAGAGAGTCCGCGCGACGACATCACCAGCTACCTGATCGGGGCCGAGATCTTCGGCCAGAAGCTGACCGCGGAACACGTCACCGGGGCGATGGCCCTGCTGCTGATCGCCGGCATCGACACCACCTGGAGCGCGATCGGGTCGTCGCTGTGGCACCTGGCCCGCAACCCGGCCGACCGCCAGCGGCTGCAAGCCGAGCCGGGGCTGCTGCCGGTCGCGATGGAAGAGTTCCTCCGCGCCTACGCCCCGGTGACCATGGCCCGGCTGGTCAAGGAGGACATGAGCTGGCACGGCGTGGACATGAAGGCCGACGACTGGATCCTGCTGTCGTTCCCGGCCGCCAACCGCGACCCGGCCCAGTTCGACCGGGCCGGCCAGGTGGTCATCGACCGCCAGGTCAACCGGCACGCCGCGTTCGGCCTGGGCATCCACCGCTGCCTGGGCTCGCACCTGGCCCGGATGGAGCTGCGGGTCGCGCTGCAGGTCTGGCTGGAGCGGATCGGCCAGTTCAGCCTGGCCGAACCGGCCAACCCGGCCGCGGTGCGCTGGTCCGCGGGCCAGATCCGCGGGCCCCGGGCGCTGCCCCTGAAGATCAAATAACGGACCGAACGACGACGGTGTCTCACCCGCGGCCGGCGGCGCCAGCTCGCTGGGCCGGAGACCGGCCGTTACGGCGCGACCTGGACGGTGAGCCCGGGCACGGTCTGCGCGACCCGGGCGGCTAGGGCGGGGGCGTCGTCCGGGGTGGTCCGGAGGCTCACGTGGAGCTCGGCGCCGCGCGGCGCCCGGGCCTGCGTATCGAGGATGTCCGCCTCGCTCCGGTCCGACGAGGTGACGTGGAGGTAGACCCTGGTCGCCGGGTCCACGGCGTCGAGGGCGTACCAGTCCGTCATCTCGTCGATGGTGATCTGGCCGGGAGCGGTCCGGCTGGCCGCGGCGACCGCGCCGTAGGTCAGCAGGGTGTGCGGGAAGGCCGGGGCCAGGATGCGGGTGCAGGTGCCCGCGGCGCCCATGGCCATGGCGATGACCGGCGTGGTCGCGCTGGCCAGCAGCTCGAGGACCGGGAGCACGTCCGCCGCCGCATGGGCGGTACCGACCAGCTTCACCACGTCGCAACGGTCACGCAAGGCCAGGTAGGTATCAGGCAGGCCGGCCGGCATCGCGTCGTACCAGTGCTGCGAGGCGATGATCCGGGTCTCGGAGCCGTTCCAGCCGGCCACCTGGTCCACGCGGTCGGTTTCCACGTCGATGTAGGAGGCC